>Ga0207646_10002291_pt1 | contig 22741 bp, 21 predicted proteins | sample KBSK5502metaG_FD_184343 | JGI IMG/M metagenome (GOLD analysis project Ga0207646, IMG submission 184343) | Corn, switchgrass and miscanthus rhizosphere microbial communities from Kellogg Biological Station, Michigan, USA - KBS K5-50-2 metaG... | ecosystem: Host-associated > Plants > Roots >... | reverse complement strand
GCCGCCGCCGCTGCGTCCTCCTGCGACATTCCTTGCGCCACAAAACGATCTACCAGCAATTGCAAATGCGCCTGCATCTCTTCGTCAAATTCCCTGTCGCGTTTTCGAGATCGGAAAAGTCCGAGCACCCTCGCCGTAAAGGCGCGTAGCTGCGAAATCCGCCGGTTATCCATGACTATCTCTCCCCTTCCAATCGCAGCACACGCCCCACTGCGCCTGAGATCCGCTCCCAATTTTCGGTCTCCACCGCAAGCTGCTTCTCGCCCCGCGCTGTGATCGAGTAAAACTTGGCCTTGCGGTTGTTGTCGGACGTCCCCCACTCCGCAGCGATCCACCCCTGCTGCAGCAGCCGCAACAACGACGTGTACACCGTACCCTCGTTCAACTGCAGCACATCGCGGCTAACCAGCTCGATCCGCCGAGCAATCCCAAATCCATGTTGCGGCCCCAACGCATGCAGCGTCTTCAGAATCATCAGATCCAGCGTCCCTTGCAGCACTTCCGACTTTTTTGCATTGGTCATGTCGACCTTCCTTTGCACACTGCAAAGGAAGCTACCATTTCTCCTTTGCAATGTCCATAGGTACGAATCGGCCAGGCATGGGATCGATTTGCCGGTCAGGACAAGAGGCCGATCCGTTGTAACGACCGAAAATCAGCCTGTTCGAGGACTAGCGGCGATGCGCATCGTCATGGACGTCCGTTGCAGTTCCACCCGAGTGACGTTAGCGCTTTCGGTCAGAGAGCGATTCATCTGCTACACTGGAAGATTCCAAATCACTTGCGGCGCGTTCTTGGGTAGCCGTAGTGGCCTGTCTAAAATGGCTGAAAAACTTCCATCGTTGGTAATTGTCGGGCGCCCCAATGTGGGCAAATCCACGTTGTTCAATCGGCTGACGGGCACGCGGCGATCGATCGTGACCAACGAGCCCGGAATCACACGCGATCGCATTTATGGAAAAGCGGAATGGCGCGGCAAGGCTCTCGAGATTGTGGATACGGGCGGGATTATTCCGGACGACAAGGCGCTGATTCCGACTGAAATTTTCCGGCAGGCGCGGGTGGCATTTGAAAACGCGGCGCTGCTTGTTCTGGTGGTGGACAACCAAGCCGGAATTACACCGCTGGACCAGGAATTGGCGCGTCTCCTGCGCGGTACAGGCAAACCGTTCGTGATTGCCGTAAACAAAGTGGACGCCGTGGGGCAGGAATCGCAGGCAGCGGAGTTCCACAAGTTCGGGGCGAAGATTTTTCCAATTGCGGCAGAGCACGGCACGGGCGTTGACGATTTGCTGGACTATGCGCTCGAAGTGACATCGGCACTAGATACGGTGCACAAGGAAGATTTGCCGATGGAAGAGGTCACCGAGATTGCGATCATCGGGCGGCCTAACGTCGGCAAGTCCACATTGTTGAACCGTATGGCGGGCGAAGAGCGCTCGATTGTGTCGCCAATTCCTGGGACCACGATTGATTCGGTCGACATGAACTTGGTGCGTGACGGACGCCATTACCGGTTCGTTGACACGGCGGGAATTCGCCGCAAGGGCAAGACGACGCTGGTGGCGGAAAAATTGAGCGTAGTGATGGCGCGTCGCGGGCTGGAGCGCGCGGATGTTGCGCTGCTGATTGTGGATGGCGAAATGGGCGTGACGCAGGGTGATGCGACGATTGCCAGTTATGCGGAGGAGTCCGGGCGCAGCGTGATCATCGTCGTGAATAAATGGGATTTGGCGATTGCCGCAGCTCAGACTGCCGCGAACCGCGAAGGCACCTCCGCGCGAGGCAAGGCACGGCGCATTGCGGACCGCAAACCACCGACCGAAATCGTGGACAAAGGCAATCTACTTTCGGAGTACGAAGAAATCATTCGCAAGAAGTTGAAATTCTTGAGTTACGCGCCCATTGTTTTCTTGTCCGCAAAAACGGGCGACCGCGCGGACAAGCTTTTTCCCTTGATCGACCAGGTAGCTGCCGCGCGGAAAAAACGAATTTCAACGCCGGAACTGAATCGCTGGCTCAAATCGATCGATTTGCAGCGTGGGACGCTGCCGAAGTCGCGTCCGATCCGGATTTACTACATCACGCAGGCGAAAACTTCGCCACCGACATTTCTAATGTTTACGAACCAGAAGCAGCCGCTGCATTTCGCTTACCAGCGCTTTCTCGAAAATCAATTGCGCGGGACGTTTGGATTTATTGGTACGCCAGTACGCTGGGTGCAGCGATTGCGCAAGCGCGACGAGCGATCGTCTGGCGGCGAGGATGACGAATAGCGAGTCCTGTCGAAAAAAAACGCCCCTAGCCAGGCCGGGCCGCTACAAGTGCGAAGAGCAACGGGCGCGGAGAGAATCTACAGTTCTTGCTCACAACTTGTTAGAATCGGCTTCACTTTTGCTGGGGCGCGCTCAACTATGGCTAATAACGGCGCTGGTACGCAAACCTCACTCGATCTGGAAAGCGGACTCTACCGCATCGGCGAGGTCAGCCGAATGACGGGAGTGAAGGCGTTTGTGCTGCGCTATTGGGAAACGGAATTCCCGATGCTGGAGCCGGAAAAAGGCCCGAATGGGCGACGCTCGTACCGGCAGGAAGATGTTGAGCTAATTCGGAAAATCAAACGCCTGCTTTATGACGAAGGATTCACGATTGCGGGTGCCCGCAGGCACTTGCGCGAGGGCGGGGGATCGGCTGAATCGGAAACGGGCGCGGCGATTCCGCCTGGCTACGGGGCAACGCAGCTTTTGAACCGCAAAATGCTGCTCGATATGCGCGATTCGCTGCGCGCTTTCTTGACCCTTCTCGAACGCCGGTGATAGCCTTACAAAGTACGTCGGGGCGTAGCGCAGTCTGGTAGCGCGCACGCTTGGGGTGCGTGAGGTCCCCGGTTCAAATCCGGGCGCCCCGACCAGTTTTCCTAAGGTACTGCCGTTGCCTATTCCGACAGATCTCCAATTACTCGAGCCTTGGGTGCCCTTCAAAAATTCCGAGCTAGACCGGACCCGCGCGACCGGTCTTGCCACTGAGCTTCAGACAGAAGTTTCGATCGGTCATTGCCTTTACGGCACCAGTGCTACGGCTGTTGCTCACCGCAAGGATTGCGACGACTTGCTATTCGAAACTGATCTCCACGACAAACTGCTGGCCGTGGCCCATCTGACGTGGAACAGGGGCAAGGAGCTGGATAGGTGGTTGCCAAGAACTAAGCTTTTCACCGATTGGGAAGAGCGGGTGCGCGAAGCCATGCTTCCGGACCGCGAGGACTACGCCTAGGCCGATGGCACACATTCTTCTCACGAATGATGATGGATACGGCGCGGAAGGATTGCGCGCGCTGGCGGAGGCGCTGGAGGATTTCGCTACGGTCAGCGTTGTAGCGCCTTTCGCGGAGCAGAGCGGGACGGCGCAGTCACTGACGCTCCGGCGACCGATCGTGGTGCATCCCAAAAGTCCGCGGCACTGGGCGGTGGAGGGCACTCCCGCGGATGCAGTGATTGTGGCGCTGCACCGCTTGCTTCCGGAGCGGCCGGACTTGGTGATTTCCGGAATCAATCACGGCGCGAATATGGGAGAGAACGTCTACTACTCTGGAACGGTGGGAGCGGCGCGTGAGGCGGCGCTGCATCACATTCCTGCGGTGGCGATTTCTCTGTGCGCGCGGAAGAACCAGCAGAACTTTGCGATCGCCGCACAAATTGCGCGTTCAGCGGCAGAATTGATTCTGAAAGAGGGACTGCCTGACCAGGTTTTGCTGAACGTGAACGTGCCAGAGCCGTGGAGCGGCGAAGTGCGCTTGACGCGGCAATCGAGAAAGATCACGCGGAATCAGTTGACGGAAGGCAAAGATCCGAAGGGCCGCAGCTACTATTGGATTTTCGAGCAAAAAATCGACAAGGACATCGAGCCGGACACGGATTACGCGGCGGTATTTGCGGGCGATGTGAGCGTGACACCGCTGCATCTTGATCCGACGGACACAGAATCGCTGACGAGTCTTTCTCATTGGGCCAGCCAGCTGGTGCAGTTCAGTCGGAAGTCATAGGCGTTAAGTGCCGGGCACAGAATCGCAACAGAATAACGGCATTTTCGGTTCCAGTAGGTTCACGAAGAAACTCCAACGCAACCCAACGTGGCGGCCTGAAGGTCGCCGCTACGAATCCTGAAGAGCGCAGCCGCGAACTGTTGCACAACGAGAAGCACAGCTGTGAATGTTGAAGATTGCTTGCGCCGCGGTGCGTTATTGGTGCGGCTTGCGATAGGATGAGCGGCGATGACGGCGACGAAAACGTACGACGTGGCGGTGGTCGGAGCGGGAGTGTTTGGCGCATGGATCGCGCTGCACCTTGCGAAGCGAGGGCAGCGAGTGCTGCTGCTGGACGCGTATGGGCCGGGACATTCGCGGTCGAGTTCGGGCGACGAATCGCGAATCATTCGCATGGGATATGGCGCGGATGAAATTTACACCCGGTGGTCGCGGCGTTCACTGGTTCAGTGGAAGGAATTGTTTGCGGCCACTGCGAACCAAGAATTGTTTCAAAACACGGGCGTGCTGTGGCTCGCGGAAAGCGGAAATGCGCAGTTGCAAGCGACTGTCGATGCTCTTGGGCGGAATCAAGTTGCATTCGAACAGTTGGATCGCGCTGCACTTGGGCTTCGCTACCCGCAAATTAATTTGCATGGAATTGCGAGCGGAATTTACGAATCGGAGAGCGGTGTGCTGATGGCGCGGCGCGCGGTTGCGGCAACAGTTGCGGAATCCGTCCGGCTGGGAGTCGAATTCAAATTGGCGGCGATCGCGGAGCCGCATGGAAGTGGAACATTTGAACATGTCACGAGCGGTGCCGGAGAACAATTCTCTGCAAAAGAATTTGTGTTTGCCTGTGGAGCGTGGCTGGCGAAACTTTTCCCAGAATTTCTGAAAGACAGGATTTTCCCGACGCGTCAGACTGTTTTTTATTTCGGCACCCCGGCCGGAGACGACCGGTTTTCTTCGCCAGCTTTGCCGACATGGCTCATCAAGAACGACGAATGCTACGGAATGCCGGACCTGGAAAACCGCGGGCTGAAAATTGCGCTGGACCAGCACGGAGAGCGGATCGATCCGGACACGCAATCGCGCGTGGTGACCACGACTGAGGCGGAAGAGATCCGGCGGCTCGTCGCCTACCGATTCCCTGGCCTTGCGCACGCACCAATTGTTGAGACGCGAGTCTGCCAATACGAAAACACCTGGAACGGCGACTTCTTGATCGACAGGCACCCCACGCTGAGCAACGTGTGGCTCGCGGGAGGCGGCTCCGGACATGGATTCAAGCACGGTCCCGCGGTGGGAGAATACCTCGCAGGTCAAATCTTGGACGACGCGAAGTCCGAGCCGCGCTTCTTGCTGGCGAGCAAAGAAACGCTCCAGCGTCGGAGCGTATATTGAGACCCGGACCATGCCGATAGCCGAGGATCAGACTGACGAAACTAATTTCGCTGGCGTGCGTCTTTAGACAGTGACAAGGTGCGGGTGCCCGAAGTTTCCTTTCTGAATGCCGTTCTCTAACAAGTTCTCACGGAGGAGTTATGTTATTGCGCTTTAGAAGCACCGTCCGACGGATTGCGGGAGTGGCAGCTTTTTTTGCCGTGGGCTGGCAGGCCGCAATGGCCGCACCGCCAGCTACGGAGCTGAAGGTTCCGGTTGAGTATTACAAGCTGCCGAATGGATTGCGGGTGGTGCTTTCTCAGGATCACACGGCGCCGACCGTTTGCATCGCGGTGTACTACCGCATCGGATTCCGCGTGGAACCAAAAGACCGTACGGGCTTCGCGCACCTGTTCGAGCACATGATGTTCCAGGGCTCACAAAATCTTGGAAAGATGGAATTCATCAAGCTGGTGCAACAGAATGGCGGAATTCTGAACGGGTCAACCCGTTTTGACTTCACCAACTATTTTGAAATTCTGCCATCGAACAAACTGGAAACCGCGTTGTGGGCCGAAGCGGATCGCATGAATGGCCTGGCGGTCACCGAAGACAATTTGAAGAATCAGCAGGGCGTGGTCGGCAACGAGGTGAAGGTGAACGTGATCAACCGGCCGTATGGCGGATTTCCGTGGCTCGATATGCCGCAGTACGCCAACACGAACTGGTACAACGCCCACAATTTTTATGGTGATTTGAAGGACATCGAAGCCGCTACGCTAACCGATGTTCAGTCGTTCTTCAAAACGTACTACGCGCCAAATAATGCGGCGCTGGCCATTGTCGGTGATTTTGATCCGGCGCAAGCGCGGCAGATGGTGGAAAAATATTTCGGCGGAATCAAGTCCTCGCAGCTTCCTGCGGTTCCGGACCTGACCGAGCCAAAGCAGGAAAAAGAAAAACAGGCCAGCAGGGTGGATCCGCTGGCGAAGCGTCCGGCGATTGCGATTGCGTATCACATGCCGGAACGCAACACTCCGGAATATTATGCGATGGGCCTGATCGATCAGATTCTGATCGAAGGCGACGACAGCTTTGAATACCAGGAGCTGGTGCAAAAGCGCGGTTTGACGGCCGCCGTAAACGGCGGAATCAACTATCTGGGCAACATGTTTAATTACAAGGGGCCGATGCTATTCATGGCGGACTTGCGATTTGATCCTGGGACGCAAGCGGATGCAATCGTCAAGGCGTGGGATGGCGCAATCGAGCCGTTAAGAACGAAGCCGGTGGACAAGGAAATCCTGGAGCGCGCACGAGTGAAACTGCGTTCAGGCCTCTACGACAGCATGGGCGCTGTGGGTGGATTCGGGCTGGCCGATTTGCTGGCGAGCTTCGCGCTGTTCGACGACAATCCCGCGCGAATCAACACGCTGGTTTCGCAGTTCGAACAAGTGACTCCGGAACTCATTCAGAAAACAGCACAGGAATATTTGCGGCCGGAAAATCGCACGGTGCTTGTACTGGAAACCAAACCTTCCGAGCCTGCGACGCCGACAAGGAATTAGGAGAGCGAAAATGACTCGAGGCCTGAACATGAAAATGATGGCAGCATTTGCCGCAACTGTCGCGCTTTTCGCAGCTCCGATTTTCGGCCAGCAGAAGCAAGCGCCGCCTGCAGGCGGTCCGCCAAAACCCTTCACCGTTCCGGCGCATGAAACGTATACGTTGGCGAACGGAATGAAAGTCACACTCGTGCCCTACGGAAATTTGCCGAAGGTCACATTGAGTCTTGTGGTGCGCACTGGAAACTTGAATGAGCCCGCGGACATGCCAGGACTCGCGGATATTGCAGGCACTTTGATGAAAGAAGGCACAACTACGAGAAGTTCGAAGCAGATTGCGGAAGAGTCTGCGCGAATGGGTGGCGCCGTCAGTGTTACGGTTAGTGTCGACGAAACCGATGTGGACACCGATGTGCTGAGCGAATTTGGCCCAAGGGCTGCCGCGCTGCTGGCCGATGTCGCACAGCATCCGCTGTTCCCCGAATCGGAGCTGCCGCGGCTGAAGAACGATGCACTGAGGCAGCTTTCGATTGCGAAGTCGGTTCCACAAAGCATGGCGCTCGAACGCTTCCGCAAAATCTTATACGGAGATCATCCTTACGGAACAGTTTTCTCGACTCCGGAAAGCATCAACAAGACCACTGTTGGAGACATCAAGAAGTATTACGACGGAAACTTTGGCGCTGCACGAGCGCATTTGTATATTGCCGGCAGATTTGATGCCGCCGAAATGAAGAAAGCCATCGCCGCGGGCTTCGATGGATGGGCAAAGGGTGCTGTGCCGGCAATCAATCAGCCGAAGGTCAAGCCACAACACGTTCTCGACGTAACAGACCGCCCGGGCGCGGCACAGTCGACACTGTTGGTAGGATTGCCGGTGCCCGATCCGACGAGTCCCGACGCCATTCCTTTGGCGGTCACAAACGCGCTGCTCGGCGGGTCATTCGGCTCACGCATCACGTCGAATATTCGCGAGCAGAAAGGTTACACCTATTCGCCGAGAAGCGAAGTTTCCCGCCGCTATCACGATGCGTATTGGGCTGAATCGGCGGACGTCACAACGCAATACACCGGTCCGTCGCTGAAAGAAATCTTCGGGGAAATCGACCGGCTTGCGAAAGAGCAGCCTTCAGACGCCGAGTTAAAGGGAATCCAAAGCTATATGTCTGGATTGTTCGTGATCCAAAATTCATCGCGAAGCGCACTGATTGGGCAATTACGGTACGCGGACTTTCAGGGACTGGGCGAGGACTACCTGAAGACCTACGTGCAGAAAGTAAACGCCGTGACACCCGCAGACGTCCAGAAGCAAACGGCTGAATATATCAAGCCCGATCAAATGACCATTGTGGTGATTGGGGACAAAGCAAAAATCTCGGATCAGCTTGCGCCTTTCGCAGCGGGCGCCAGACCGTAACGTGCTTTAAGGCTTCACACTGTGCCCGGCTTCGGATTGCGGCGGCGAGTTGCCGCTGCGGTGCGGCGGCCTCGTTTGGATTTTTCCTGATAAAGGTGAGCATCGGCGTCGGAAAGCAATTTTTCGATGCGTTCGCCATGCCCTCGATAAACGCTGATTCCAATGCTGGCGGAGAGCGGCGGCTTCTCCGGATCCATTTCCATAACGTGACGGATGCGGCCTGCCACGCTTTCCGCTTCCGTCTCCTCCGATTCGGGTAACACGAGAGCAAATTCGTCTCCGCCATAGCGCGCCGCAGTGTCAATCGAACGGCAGTGAATGCGCAGGATATCGGCAACGCGGCACAACGCGCGGCTTCCGACCAAGTGGCCATAGGTATCGTTGATTTTCTTGAGGCCGTCGAGATCGAGCAGCAAGACGGAGAAAGGCCGGTTGCTGCGATTGGTGCGCTCCGTTTCGCTTTCCAGCACGTCGAGGAGGCGGCGATAGTTCGCCAAGCCCGTAAGCGGATCGCTGACCGCGAGGTGGCGGACTTGTTCGAAAAGCCGGGCGTTATCGAGGAGTGCGCCGCCCAGAGCAATCGCGTAGCCCATGACACTGAAGCCTTGCGAGACGACGAAGGGCGCGTCGAGAAGTCGTTCCGACTGCGAGGCCGCGAGCTGGGCGGCAAAATTCATCCACGCGGCGACGTAGATGGAACGGTCAAATGCGGTGAAGATTTGGTTTAGCCGGCGGCGATACCAAATCACGGCAATCAGGAAAATTACTCCGGGAAATAATTGCTGTGGGGAAGGGATGAAAGCGCCGGGATGAGGCGAAACCTCCGCGGGTAATCTCCGCAGCGCAACGGTGACGAGATAGGTTAGCGCGACGACGCTGAGCAGCGCTCCCGCAATTTCAGCCTTGGGCCGGCGCGAACGCGGCAGGAAATGTTCGACGATCAAGGCGACGACGAGCAGAAGCGCAAGAATCAAGCGCCCGACCCACAGCGCTACTGGAGCCCACTGAATGCGGAGATGCTGTTCGGCGGGAAGCTGGAAAAACAGGACGCTCGATCCAGCGAGTACTGCGCCGGACAACAAGAACCCCGCGCCAAGAATGAGTGAGATGCGGTCCTGTGTGCCCTGGAAGCGAACGAGAGTGACGGCAGAAAAAACAAGCGCCAGAACGCCCGTTACAACCTGTAGGTAGCCTTGTAGGGAAGGGTCTGCCTGGAGCGGTATCGGCCGGAGCCATAAGGCAAACAAAAGAATGAGAAGCAAAGCCACCACATGCCAAAAGACCGGTGTGGCTTCCCAGCGTTCCGAATTGAGGGGTCCCTCGCCCATAGCAGAAAGCCCACATAGGAGCTGGGCGCTCCCACTAAATTAGACTGCTTCGGAGCGAAGTGCGTTCCCGGATTTCGCTGTATGTTTCTGTGGCCGCAACTGTCCCGCGGAACAGCCTGAAGGTGTCCATTTGACCAAGCCAAACAAAGAGAATGCAGTTGCATGCTGCACGTAAATTCAGCACAATCTTCGGATTAAATCGTTTCAATGAATGAAAATTTCAAGGGGTGACTGGGCTTGATGAGGACATCCTCGTGACGAATGAAGCCGCCGGTGCGCCGCGCCTGCGGCGTACGCTAAAGCTGTGGGATTTGATTTTGTACGGCGTGATTGTGCTTCAACCGGTGGCGCCGATGTCTGCGTTTGGAGCTCTCAGCGATCGCGGACGCGGCCACGTCGTAACCGCGATTCTGATCGCCATGGTGGCGATGCTGTCGACGGCAATCAGCTATGGGCGAATGGCGCGCGTTTATCCGAGCGCAGGTTCGGCTTTTACCTACGTCGCTCAAGAAATTCATCCATCCGCGGGGTACATCACGGGATGGAGCATGGTGATGGACTACATCGTGAATCCGTTGATCTGCACCATCTGGTGCGCCGGGCAAGCCCATCAATTTGCTCCAGGCATTCCGATTTGGGGCTGGAAGATCTTTTTTGCGGTGGTGTTTACACTGCTGAATCTTCAGGGAATCAAAACATCAGCGCGCGTCAATGCGGCGATGGCGGCGGCAATGAGCGTTGTTGTGGTGGTGGTATTTGTGATGGCCGGACGTTACATCTTCGGCCATCCGCACAGCGAGCCTGGGTTCTTCACGCGCCCATTTTACGATCCAGAAACATTCACCGTGAGCGGGCTTTTCGGATGCACCTCGCTGGCGGTGCTGACGTACATCGGCTTCGACGCCATCTCGACGCTCTCCGAGGAAGCGGAAAATCCCAAGCGCAATATCATGCTCGCTACCGTCATGACTTGTTTGGTGATTGGCATCCTCTCGGCCGCGGAAGTGTATGTTGCCCAGCTAGTGTGGCCGGCTTCGCGGCCATTTCCGGACCAGGACACAGCGTATGTTTATGCCGCGGCGCTCACATGGGCGCCTCTTTTCAAGATCGTGGGCTTGACTCTGCTTGTGGCGAATTTTGGATCGGGGCTGGGAGCACAAATCGGCGCCGCGCGCCTGCTCTATGGCATGGGAAGAAGTAATGCCCTGCCAAAATCATTTTTCGCGAAGGTGGACGCAAAACACCACGTGCCCCGCAATAACGTGATCTTCATCGGTGTCATCGTCCTGGCGGGATCCTTTTTTCTAACCTACGGGCGAGGAATCGAGCTGCTGAATTTTGGGGCATTGATCGCGTTCATGGGCGTGAACGCAGCGGCATTCGTGCGGTACTACGCACGAGCAAGCGATAAAAAGGTATGGAACTTGATTCCGCCGGTCCTCGGATTTGTGATCTGCCTCGCGCTGTGGCTGAACCTTAGCAGGCCGGCGCAGATCGTTGGCGGGATCTGGATGGTGGCGGGGATTCTCTTCGGAGCGTGGAAGACGCGGGGATTCCGAGAGCCGCTCTCGTTTGAAGTGCCAGCGGAGTAGACGCACGTGAAAAGCGCGCCATTGCAATCGGGTAAGGATATGCCGGATGATGCTGCCACGAATACTATCGTGAAACGCTCGTCGAGCAAGTCCGATGCGGTAACCATGAGGGATGTCGCGAACTTGAGCGGCTTCTCGCCGGCCACGGTTTCCATTGTTTTAAACAATGCACCGCTCGCACGTTATATCGCGCCAACCACCAAGAAAAAAATTGAAGAGTCCGCGCGGAAGCTCGGTTATCGGCCGAATGCGATGGCCCGTTTCCTGCGCAGCAAAAGAACGAACAGCGTGGGCGTGATGTTCTTCGACATCACCGATCCATTTTGTACGCCCATTCTACGCGGAATTGAGAACTCGTTGTATCAGGCCTCTTACGTACCGATTTTTACGGACGCGCATAATCAGCGGAACCGGTTCGAGCGTTATCTGGAAATGGTTCTGGACCGTCACGTCGAAGCATTGATTGTGGTCGCGAACTGGCTCTTCGTTGACATTCACCTGTTGGCGGATTTTTCGAAACGCAATATTCCTGCCGCAACCATTGGCTGGGAGCTTCCCGGCGACACTGTGAGTTCCGTGATGGTGGACAACGAAGGGGGCGGGCGGCTGGCCCTCGAGCATCTCCACAAACTAGGTCATCGGAAGATCGCCTTCATTCGCGGCCCAAAAACGCTGATCGATTCCGGGCCGCGTTGGAAAGGGATCCAGAAGTTTGCACACTCGGTGGGGTTCGAAATCGACCAGAGCCTGGCCATGCAGCTTCCGGAAGAATTCGACCCCAATTCTGGATTTGAAGGCGGTTTTCGTCTGACGGAAGAGCTGCTGCAGCGGCGGCGAAAATTTACGGCGCTGCTTGCATTCGACGATTTGACTGCGCTTGGTGCGATTCGCGCGTTGACCAAGGCCGGGGTCAAAGTGCCCGAGCAATGCTCCGTGATCGGCTTCGATGACGTTGCGATGTCCGCTCTTTCCGCCCCTTCGCTAACCACTGTTCGCCAGCCGCTTGAAGCCATGGGAAATCTGGCGGTGAACATCGTCATGGAAGGAATCAACGCCTCGCAGGAAAAACGCGATTGGACCATCACGCATCACAGAGTCGCGCCGGAACTCGTCATCCGGGAATCCACGTGCGCCATTTCTTTCGCCGCCTCCGACGACTAAACAAATCGCCAATGAACGCGGCCGTACGCCCGTACTCTTTTACTTGACATTTCGTGTCCGGCAAAGTAATTCCACTGTCGCTTCTTTCCAGCCGCGGGAAGACCGAACTCCGGGGAATTCTTATCATCCGGTTGACGGAACCCAGAAACGGGAAACTGCGCAGCGGCAATCAGGGCCGCAGTCTGCGAGGCTCGCTTTGACTTGGACGCAGAGTTACAATCCGTTCGGCCACTGGTGGCTCTCTACACTCGTTGCAGCACTTCCCATCATTGTTCTTCTAGGACTTCTTGCGGGATTTAAGGTGCGGCCCCATATCTGCGCCATCGCCGGAGCGGCCACGGCGCTACTTTGCGCAGCCGCGGTCTTTGAGATGCCCATCAAGCTCGCCGCCGCGAGTTTTTTTTTATGGCGTTGGATTCGGCCTGCTGAAAATCGTGTGGATTGTTGTTGCCGCTGTTTTTCTCTACGACATTTCGGTAGAGACCGGACAGTTTGAAATCATGAAGGAATCCGTCGCGGCAATCACGCCCGATCGGCGGCTGCAGCTGCTGCTGGTGGCGTTTTGCTTTGGAGCGTTCATTGAAGGGTCCGCCGGGTTTGGCGCGCCGGTAGCGATTGCGGGCGCTTTCATGATCGGCCTGGGCTTTCGGCCATTCCAGGCAGCCGTCTTGAATCTAATCGCGAACACCGCGCCGGTGGCCTGGGGAGCGATCGGTACGCCCGTCCACACGCTGGCCGCGGTATCTAGCCTTCCGGACGGCGACCTGAACAAGATGATCGGCCGTATCCTGCCGTTCACCGCGGTGATCGTGCCCTTCTGGCTGGTTCGAACGATGGTGAGCTGGGAGGAAACGTTCGAAGTGTTTCCCGCGATTCTTACGGTCGGGTTGTCGTTTGCGGGAATGCAATTCTTTTGGTCCAACCACGTGGATAGCAATCTGGTGGACATTGCGGCGGGAATTTTTTCCCTGGTATTGACGGTGCTGTTTCTGCGCGTTTGGCGGCCCAAGCGAATCTGGCGATTCGCTGAAGAGCGCGGCGCAGATTCGAACGCGGTTCAAGAGACTCGCGTGCGCGACACCCTGGGAGATAAATGGAAAGTGCAAGCCGCTCCGTCAACCGACACTCCTGTTACCCACACCTCCGGGCAAGTTGCACGGGCCTGGATGCCGTTTGCGATCCTGTCGATTTTCGTACTCTGCTGGGGCCTGCCCTCGATCAAAGCCGCAATGGGAAAGGCCACGACTCCGTCGTTTAAGACCGGCGGATGGGACGTTCCGTATCTTCATAAAGCAGTGTTTCGAGCGCAGCCTGTCGTGACGAAGCCCACCGCCGAAAATGCAAAATTTGACTTCAACTGGCTAACGTGTACGGGGTCTGGCTGTTTTCTCGCGGCGCTGGTCGCGGGCACTATCCTGGGCTTAAAACCAAAAGAACTTTTCCGGATTTTCAGGAAGACCGTGTATCGCATGAGGTTTGCCATCGTTGCGATGTCGTGCATGCTTGGGCTTGGATACGTAACACGCTATTCCGGAATGGACGCGGTCTTAGGCTTGGCGTTTACGCGAACCGGATGGTTCTTTCCCTTTTTCGGCACGTATATCGGCTGGCTCGGAGTGGCGCTGACCGGTAGTGATACATCGTCGAATGCGCTGTTCGGAGGATTGCAGCGCATCACCGCTGAACAATTGAACTTGAGCCCGATTCTCATGGGCGCAGCGAACAGCGCCGGCGGCGTGATGGGGAAGATGATTGACGCGCAATCCATCTGCATCGCCACGGCGGCCACGAATCAAGTGGGTTCCGAAGGCAACATCTTCCGTTTCGTTTTCTGGCACTCGGTAGCGCTTGCCGCAATCGTGGGAACAATTGTAATGCTCTACGCTTATGTTTTTCCGAATCTGATTCCGCACGGAATGATTCCAGGACATTAAGACATGGTTGCATCAAGACGCGGCCGCATCGCCGAACGACGCGAAAGTATGATACTTTTCGCTCGCTCACGATGAAAACTCCACTAAACGATTCACGTTCGAAAAACCTGGCCCGAGCAATTCTGACGGACATCCAGTTCTGGATTCCGGCGGCTGTGCTGCTTGGCGGACTCTGGGTGCTCCATTGGATTCGCTGAAAGCCGAAGTGAGTTTGCCGGTTAGCGCCGGGCAACCGGACAGCAAACGACTGCGTCAATTGCAGATCGCGGGGATTTTGTCCGGATTCAGCGCAGGCGCGTGGCTCGGCGCAGCGGAAGCGCCTACCAAGCTGGTGAACCTTGGCGTCTCGCCGGTGATCGTTTCACTCCTTATGGTTAGCGGAGTTTTTCTTGCACGATGGAGTGTGCCTGCACTCATCCGCGGCACCGCTCAGATGCGCGTGGATGTGCGTCAGGCTCCACATTTGATTTTGTGGGGAGTGCTGGCCGGATGCTTGTGGGCGGTGGCGAACACTTTGACGATTTTGGCGATCCGCAACATCGGTCTAAGCATTGCGTTTCCGCTTTGGAACCTGAATAGCCTGCTGGGAATTTTTTGGGGTTGGCTACTCTTCCACGAACTGCGCGGATCGCGACGTATGCAGTGGCTTTCCGTTGTGGGCGGCGCCGCCGTGATGTTTTGCGGAGCGACCCTCCTGGCAATGGCTTCCTCGGCACAGACAGGTGGCGCGACAGCAACGCGCGGGATTCTGGCCGCGCTCGCGGCGGGCGCGCTTTGGGGCACGATGTATATTCCCTATCGCAAAGCTTATGTCACAGGGATGAATCCCCTTTCGTTCGTAGCGTTCTTCACGATCGGCGAATTAGGGATGATGTTGGCCCTGGGCCTGATCGAGGCCGGAGGGCTGGCAGCGCTATGGCGCCAACTGGTACAGGCGAAGGATGTGCTGTTCTGGCTGATGCTGGGCGGCTTCGTATGGGTGATTGGCGATCTTTTTCAGCAGTACGCGGCTAAATACCTGGGGATCAGCCGGGGCATTCCTCTTTCGAACACAAATCAACTATGGGGACTTTTGTGGGGACTTTTCGTTTTCGGCGAGCTGCATGGAATGGCGGCCGGGCATTACGCGAGAGTCATCGGCGGATCGCTGCTGATGGCGATCGGCGCGGGCGCTATCGCACTGGCCTCGGTAACTCGAGCAGAACACGCCCACTGGCGTGTTGCAGCCGAGCGCGAAGCTCTGCGTTATGGAATTGCTGAAGAATTTTTGAATTCAGGCCTCACGGAGAGCAGGCCTGCCAGCCCCGCGGGCGGAGCGTCGCGTTCCTGGCTGGATTGGTTTCTGGTGGCCGCGGCTACTGGAATTTTTATTTACTTGGCATCGGTGGCTCGCACGCCGCAAATTCCTGTTCATTGGCCGGCGTTGACGCTGTTGTCGTTGGCGCTCCTGGCTTCTCTTTCGACCACAGCGCTCGTCCTGTTTCGCACTACGCGCTTTCAGTGATTTTTTTCCTTCGCGGCGCGAGGCCCGTAAGAGAGAACGACGCAACTCCTGCTAACATGGCCAAGGAACATGGCTCGAACGCAAAATCCCGCCGCGGAAGCATCGACGATCCTGGCGCAGAATCTTGTTCAGGCCCTGCTGCGCGAACGGGTGATACCCCGATTCGTAGATTCGTACGTTGTGGAGAACGGCCGCCACGCACTGCAAGTGCACGCTTCCCTGTATCGTGATTTGTTGACGATCCTGCAACGCGAAGCGTTACTGGCAGCCTGCGTAAAAGCCCTCGAAATCGCTTCGACGGAAACGCTCACCTCAAGCAAGGGAAAGCAACGTGTGGTGGTACGCAAGGGCGCTGAAACTTTCCGCCGTAAATTCCTCTCCTCGCTGGCCCGCCAACAGAGCTGGAATGCCGGCGATGCGCTCGACTTTCAATCCGATCTGCGCATGTACGAGGATCTATTGGCGCGCGCCGCGGCTTCCCGCCGTCCGCGGAAGCCGTATGAAGCGGCCAATCATCCATTTGTTGATCGATGCGCTTTTTTGCTCGACTCAGCCTTTCTTGAAAAAGCCAGGCTCGCGGCGAGCCGTGCGCTCGCGAATATTGAGGAGATGGCCGCAACCGTGACGGTTGCGGCCATGGATTCAAGATAGGGCGGTCGACGGGTTTACGAATTGGGCTCGACCAGCACGGCCGTCCCGTAAGCCAGAACTTCGGTTACCCCCTGCATCACTTCCGTTGCGTCATATCGAAAAGCAACAACGGCATTGGCGCCATGCTGCGCTGCGTGCATCAGCAACAGTTCGTAAGCCTCTTCACGGGTCTTTTCGCAAAGGTTCGTCAGAATCGTAATGTTGCCGCCCACGATTGTCTGTAACGCAGCGCCAAGATTTCCAATCACGCTTCGCGATCTGACGATAATTCCGCGCACCACTCCAAAGTTGCGAACGATGCGGTGCCCAGGCAATTCCATCGCCGTCGTCACCATCGATGAATCTACTCGCCCCGCCATGTGATTCTCCTCTCAAGGTCAGCCGCCAACCTTATAGCCGCCAGAGCTGCCATTTACCGCTGCGATTCTACCTGTTCATATGACTGCTGCGCGAGTGTGGCGCGTTTGCTATTCTCGGCTGACATGGAAAATTTGTTCATTTTTCTGGGCGTCGTGCAGATTCTCGTCGGCGCTTACCTCGTCTATGACGGGGTAAAATGGCTTGCATACGTGAGACGCCGCGCTTCGACCGACCCGGGATTTTATTCACCGCGAACTGCAGTGTTATGCCCATGCAAGGGCGTCGAACCCGGTCTTGAAAGAAACCTCTCCGCGCTCTGTGAATTCGACCATCAAAATTACGAAGTGTTTTTCATCCTTGCCTCCGCATCCGATCCTGCCGCAAGTATTGTGAATCGCGTTGCATCCCAGGCGCGAGGAAGAGCTCACGTAGTCGTCGCGGGCGCTGCGCAGGAATGCGGGGAAAAGGTTAACAATCTTCGCGCGGCCATCCAGCAGCTGCCGGAGGATTTCGAGATCATTGTCTTCGCCGATTCGGATGGCCGTCCCGGACACTCGTGGTTGCGGCGGCTGACGGGGCCGCTCACGGATTCCAGAATTGGCGCAACGACAACAATGCGCTGGCTGATTCCCAACAAGGATAATCCGGCGAGCATTCTTCTGGCTGCGTGGAATGCTCCCGTTCTTACAATGCTCGGCGAAAATACTGCAAAGAATTTTTGTTGGGGCGGGGGCACGGCGATTCGCAAGAGCGTGTTTGAGCAAAGCGGAGTAATGGACGAGTGGCAACACTCCGTCAGCGACGACTATTCGATGACCACGGCGTTAGAACGCGCTGGCCGTCCGATTGTTTTTCTCCCTGAATGCTTAACGGTGTCCTATGTAGAAACGGATTTCACCGGACTAATGGAATTCACGAACCGGCAGATTCTGATCACGCGCGTGTACGCGCCGAAGCTCTGGGCCATAGCCGGAGCCACGCATCTTCTGTTTTGCGTGACGATCTTGTTGGGCATTTTTCTGGCAGTCGGAGACCTGTTCGCTGGGAGGCCGGCTCTGCAAATCGCGGCGCTGGCTTTTTTGCCGCTGCTGCTCGCTTCCATCCGCGGAGCGCTCCGTGTTACTGCTGTTCAAGAAATGCTTCCGCGTCTAAAGGCTCAAATCCAGCAACAATCGTGGATTCATTTGCTCTTAGGCGTCTGGATCCCCTACCTGTATACAATTAATTTCTTGATCTCAGCCGTGACCAGAAAAATCCGCTGGCGCGGGATTCGTTACGAGCTGATTTCGCCCCAGCAGACTCGAATTATTCAGCGGTGATGAATGATGGTTGAAGAACGCAGATCGCAATTATGTTGAATCGAGCAATACAGTTCGCCAGAGTTTGTGCTTCGGCGGCTTCGTTGAATCGTCAGGAATTTCCACAGAGCAGTATGGAAAAATTTCGTGCTCAGTGAAATTCCTACCTGATGTGCCTACAGCAAAACGGACGGAAATGTGCATAACTGTACCGTTTTTCGGTAGTTCTGGTACGTCAATTTTGGTCATTTAGTTGCTGTCCATACAGGCAGTTCGGTAGGTTCGCAGGCGAGTTCCTTCTCGCGCCTCGGCATAACCGTTCTGTTGAGGCTCAATGGCCTGGACCCCACCCTCGGTCCCGGTCGAGGTGCCGTTCTCGTTTCATCGTTAGCCTCGCTCCGAGGTGCAACTACATTTGCCACGGCAATCCCGGAAAATTTCGGGCTTTGCGAACGGAGAGGTACAAGTGAGAGTGATCCGCAGAAGTGCACAGGTGCATTCCGTGCGCCCCACCCAGCCTGCGATCGCACGTGAGAAGTACTTTTTTTACGAAAGGAACACCGGAGTGGCCCATTTCCATGTCGAAACGGACACGGAGGGACGATTCCCAGTCGAACAAGCCGCTGGTTTGCTTGCCATGCATTGCATGGTGCGCAACCAAACTCCATCGGACTACGTGGTTTTGGTGGAAGCAAACATGAGTCGCCTGGAAGATCTAGCCGAAAAAGCGCAAAAGCTCCTCGAAGCCGGGCGCGCCGTCAAAAGTCACGTTAAGCTGACGCGCCGCGAGCAGGAAGTCCTGAATGGAGTCGTACGCAGCCTTGCGAATAAGGAAATCGCCGCTTCGCTGAACTTATCGGAGCGAACGGTGAAATTCCATGTTTCATCTCTGCTGGCGAAATTCCGCGTTCGTGGAAGGATGGAACTGGTGCGTGAAGCTGCGCAGCTGCCCGCTACCAGCATTCCTGTTTCCGAACCTGTCGCAACCAGGGAAGCTCGGCCGTACGTTTCTCGCATCATGAGCTACCGCCGGCCCGCTGAAGCGTCATTGATGTCTTTGTCGGGACGCCAGGCAGTCGCTCAGTAAAAATCCCGATTGGTGTCTGCAATAATACAAAAGCCCGTGACGCTCAGCGTCACGGGCTCTGATTTTTTATGCAGCCTGACCGCGGTTATTTCTTTGCTGCGCCATACAGTTCCGCCGCTTTGTCCCAATTCACAACGTTCCACCAGGCCTTAATATAGTCAGGCCGAAGATTCTGATATTTCAGATAGTAAGCATGTTCCCAAACGTCGAGCCCAACGACTGCTTTACCGCCTAGAAAGTACGGCGTGTCTTGATTCGGCGTTGAATCAATCACCAGCTTTCCGTCTTTGACGATCAGCCAAGCCCAGCCCGATCCGAACCTGCCCACACCAGCGGCCGCAAACTTTTCCTGAAATGCAGAGAAAGAACCAAAGCTTGACGCGATCGCCGCGGCCAAATCACCTTTCGGCTCGCCACCGCCGCCCTTCTTCATCAATGTCCAGAACAATGCGTGGTTCCAATGGCCGCCGCCATTGTTGCGAACCGTTGTGCGAATCGATTCGGGCACCGCGTCCAGGTTCTTCAACAGATCGTCAATTGATTTCGATTGGAGATCAGCGTGGCCTTCCAGGGCTTTGTTCAGATTATTGACGTATGCTCCGTGGTGCTTGTCGTGGTGAATCTCCATCGTCTTGGCATCGATATAAGGCTCGAGTGCGTCGAACGAATACGGCAAAGGCGGCACTGTGAATGCCATAGTTGAGTCCTCCGGTGTGATATTTGGTGCGAAACTTGCCGGGCCGTTGGCAGCCAACAGACGGGTACTAAGTTGATCCGCTCCCAGAAGAGCGAACCCGGCAATGCTACCAGCAGTTAGAAATTCCCTTCTCTCCACTTAGGAACCCTTGCGGCGCGCCGATGGTGCTGATGATGCATCGCCGATTATACTTCCCAGCAGTTCGCGCACTCAACTCTGGCGGGACGAAAAGCCGGTAAGTCTATTCCTCCGCTTATTGGATGCGCAAGAGCGCCCATCGGGCAGATTCCGAAATTACGGAATCGTCGGATTGGCACAGCTGTTTGAGCGTGTTCTCCACTTCGCGATGGAATGCCGTTCCGGGCGTGATTGGCGCATTGCCAAGCGCAATGCATGCGTTCCGTACCAGGCCCTGCCATTTTGTTCTCTTGACGGGGCTACCGCGGAAAGTCTCCTGAAATTTTTCACGCGAAAGATTCGCAATCTTGAGCAGGTCCGGCAGATAGAGGGAGTCCGGCTCCGATTCGCTTTCGCCCGCCGCAAACTTTCGCGGCTGAAATTCCACAAGCTGGGTTCTCGGTGACTTGCGGTTCCACGGACAAACATCCTGGCAAATGTCACAGCCAAAAACATGGCGGCCCATGGCGTCGCGAAACGGTTCGGGAATCGAGCCGCGAAGCTCAATCGTGAGATAGGCAATACAGCGGCTGGCATCAAGCACATAGGGCTCAACGATCGCCTGCGTCGGGCAAGCCTCCAGGCAACGCCGGCAGGTGCCACAGCGGTCCGGAGGCGGAGCATCGAAGGGACCCAGCGTTGGCGGCAAAGGCAGGCTCGTCAGCATAACGCCGAGGAAAAGCCATGATCCCAATGATTGATTAATCAGCAAAGTGTTTTTCCCGAGCCAGCCAAGCCCGGCGTATTTCGCGGCGGCGCGCTCGTGAATCGGCCCGGTATCCGCATAGGTGCGTAATTCGAATGTCTCCGCAAAGTGCCCATGCATCGCGGCGGAAAGTTCATTCAACTTCTCCCACAGGATTTCGTGATAGTCGTCGCCCCAGGCATATCGCGATATCCATCCGCGAGGCATGTGCGCATCCTGAGGATCGCTATTCGCTTCCGTGGAGTACGGCCGGCCCGAATTGTAATTGAGCGCGCAAACGATGATGCTGCGCAATTCGGGCATGGGACTTCGGGGATCCAATCGGCGCGGATCCTTCAGGTAGTTCATCTCGCCCGCGTATCCGCGTTCGATCCACTCTGAATAGCGGCTCAGCTCTGGGAATTTCTCGGCTGGCGCGACCCCACAGCCATCAAAACCCAACGCACGGGCACGCTCACTGACCCACGCGGATTCGGCAGCCGGCAAGAGAGAATCACTCATCGACTAAGAGTGCCTCAGTCGCCGCATCTTGGAAAGATGTTCAACGAAAAAACCCCTCGCTTTTTGGCGAGGGGCCGCATGATCTCCCTGCAAAATGGCAGAAATAGAGTGGTCAGCCTTGTGGAACGACGTTCTCCGCCTGCAGTCCTTTTGGCCCCTGCTTGACTTCGAACTCGACCTTTTGTCCTTCATTCAGTGATTTGTAACCATCGGACTGAATGGCGGAAAAATGGACGAATACATCCTCGCCCGATTGGCGTTGAATAAAGCCAAAACCTTTCGAAGCGTTAAACCACTTCACGACACCTTGCTCTTTGCTCACGGCATTCCCCTGCTCTGAATTCGCGCTCGAAAATTGCATTTTCGGGCCGGCACGGTGTACGTAGATGCGCGTCCACTGGGCCGGTGAAAAGTTCGTTCTTGAACGCGGCGTTATGCTGGCACAATTCGGCGTGCCAGTCCAGAAGCATTGCAAAACCACCCAAGGAGGCAAGGTCACAGAAAGCTGCGGACGGCCGAAGCTTCGTCCGAGTGGACATCAAAGACGGTATAGAGCTTGGTGATTTGCAGCAGGTCACGGACTTTCTTCGTGAGATGGAGAAGCTTTAATTCCCCCCCACTGGTCTTTACGGAGGTGTAGGCGTGTACCAGTTCGCCGATGCCGGAACTGTCGATGTAATTCACATCGGCGAGGTTGATCAAAATTTTTATGCGATTGTCGTCAATTAATTCGCGGACCGTTTTTCGTAACAGGGCGCTTCCGTCACCCAGTACAATGCGGCCGCCCAAATCGACAACCGTAACATCTCCAGAGTCTCGGTAAGTGGCGTGAAGCGACATGGCGCACACTCAAGCGTTCTTCTGCGGAGCTGTATCGCCGCCTGAACTGGACCGGCCGTTCCCATGGCCATTGTCAGAACCGGGAAGCCGCTTGGACATCACGATCTCCGCTCCGCCCGTCGCCCCTGGAACTACAGCGAATTCGTCCATGAACGCGCGCATCAAGAAAATGCCACGTCCCGAAGTACTCAGAATATTCTCTTCCGCCAGGGGATCAGGAACGTCAGTTAACTTGAAACCTTTGCCTTCATCCATCACGTGAATAACAAGCTTCTCTGGCGTTAGATCCACGGCCAAATGAATCTTCTTGTCGGGGCGCTCTTGATTGCCGTAATGGAATGCGTTGATAACGCCTTCCCGCACACTCATGCCGATGCGGTAGCATACCTCTTCGTCAAACCCGGCAGCTTCCGCCACGCGGAGGCACATCTCCTCCGCTAGGTTCACGCTTTCGACTTGCGTATCAAGGACAACTTCCAGGTGCTTGTTGTCTTGCGCCATGTGTTGGTCGGCCAC
>Ga0207646_10002288_pt1 | contig 22751 bp, 23 predicted proteins | sample KBSK5502metaG_FD_184343 | JGI IMG/M metagenome (GOLD analysis project Ga0207646, IMG submission 184343) | Corn, switchgrass and miscanthus rhizosphere microbial communities from Kellogg Biological Station, Michigan, USA - KBS K5-50-2 metaG... | ecosystem: Host-associated > Plants > Roots >... | reverse complement strand
CTCGCCGGTGCCGGGTAGTGCGTCGGCGACCTGCTCGGGGGTGAGGTCGCCGTGCCGGCTATGGATCATCTGGAACGGGATTCTCCGGGTTCCCGTATCCTTGGCAACGCTTTGAAGGTCGTGGTCAAGGATCCGGAGGAGTTCGAGCAAGCGCTGCGCGAGTTCCGCCGCAAGGTTCAGGAGCAGGGGCTGGTGCGGGAGATGCGCCGCCGCACCCACTACGTGCCCCCGGCCGAGGCTCGCAAGATGAAGAGCCTCCGCGCCCGGCGCAGGAGAACCCGCTAACCCCGGGTATAATCTCGCTCGTTCGGTGGCAATGGCGGAGGGGAAACACCCGTTCCCATTCCGAACACGGCAGTTAAGCCCTCCAGCGCCGATGGTACTGACGGGGTGACCCGTTGGGAGAGTAGGTCGTTGCCGAGCACCTTTTGAGTCCTGCGACCCGCGAGGGTTGCGGGACTCGAACTTTCTAATGCCTGATATCCCGGGACATCAGACATGCCACGCGCCCCGAATGCCTGATATCCCGGGACATCGCGACAAATGCGAGCACGCGGCTACGCCGGCGCCTCCTCCTCGACCATCTCGGGGGTCAGGCTTGGCATCAGCAACAGCACTCGCGCAGTCAGCGTGACCAGCAGCACCAGCACCGCGGCAAGCACGCTGTTGACCACCTCGCCAACGGTCTGGTGGAAGAGCACGATGAGCAGCGCCAGCAGCACCACTCCGCCGCCCAGGATGGGCACGAACAGCCGGTCGTGGACTGCCATCAGGAACTGCACCAGCAGGTTGACCAGGCTGATCCCGAGGCCGATCACCCCGATCTTGAACACGTAGGGCGCGGCGTCGTGGAAGGTCGACGTGAAGAGCACGTTGACCACCAGGTTCGACCCGAAGCCGAACACCACCAGCGCGGACGCCCCGAGCGCGGCCATGATCCCGGCCGACATCAACAGCAGGCGGCCGGGGTGGGCGTTACGGTGCACGGCCTCGACCACCCGTGGGAAGAGCACCTGGCTGACCGACAGCGTCAGGTAGTACACGATGGTGCCGATCTTGTTCAGCCCCCCGTAGATGCCGGCGTCGTGCGCCGGCAGGAAGTGCTTGGCCAGCACCACGTCCAGGTTGAAGAGCAGGATCACCCCCAGCGTCCCGGCGCTCGCGGTGAGGGCGAAGCCGGCCATGGAGCGCAGGGGCACCCGGGAGCCGTGCTCCCGCAGCACGTCGCGCAGCGCGTACATGCCAATGGCGTAGGCGAACAGGACCCCGCCCAGCATGGCCATGATGCCGCCGGCCACCGCCAGCCCGATCTTGAGCAGGACGAAGACCAGGCTGGTGCGGACGATCAGCTCCAGCGAGAGGTTGAGGCTGAGCGCCGTGAAGCGCTGTGTTCCCTGCAGGACCCCGCGCGGAATCGCGGCGAACCAGAAGACCGCGATGGCGACGCCCAGCCAGAGCAGCGGGACCGCCGATCCCAGGTTGAGGAACGCGGCCCCCGGATAAGCCAGCGCGGCCGCCAGCACGACGAAGGCCAGCGCGGGAAGGGCCAGCACCTGCGTGCTGCGCAGGACCACGTAGCGCTCGCCCGAGGTGTCCCCCCGCGCTTCCAGGGTGGCGGTATAGCGCGCCAGGACCAGGATGAGGATCAGGTTGACGACCCCACCCACCGTGTACAACGCCACCAGCGAGGCCACCTCGCCGTAGAGCGCCGGGCCCAGGATGCGGCCGGCGATGGCGTGGTAGACGAAGCCGCCGAAGCCGGCGACCAGGCCGCCGACGAAGAGCACCAGGTTCTGGCGCACCAGGCTGCTCCGCCGCAGCCGCTGGAAGCTGGAGAGTCCGGGGGCCGGCGCTAGGGAGGGCGTTGACGGTTCGGCGGGCGCGGTCACCTGCCTGGAATCTTAGGTGCCGACCTATCCTGATTAGCCGCATGGCCGCCAAGCCGCTGGTGTCGGCGCTGATCGTCAGCTACAACGTCCGCGACCTGCTGCTCGACTCGCTGCAGGCCTTCTTCTCCAGCTCCGACGTGCCGGTCGAGGCGGTGGTCGTCGACAACGCCAGCCGCGACGGCTCGGCCGACGCCGTGGCCGAGCGCTTCCCGGACGTCAAGCTCATCCGGCAGTCGCGCAACGCCGGCTACGGCAAGGCCAACAACATCGGGCTCCAGGAGTGCGAGGGTCGCTTCGTGCTCCTCCTCAACCCCGACGTGACCGTCGGCGAGGGGTGCGTCGGCCGGCTCGCGGACTTCCTGCTCGTGCGCCCCGACGTCGGCGCCGTCGGGCCCCGGCTCCTGCGGCCGGAAGGCGGCCCCGACCTGGCCGCCCGCCGCGGCTTCCCGACGCCGTCCACCGCGTTCTACCGCCTGACCGGGCTGAGCCGGGCCTTCCCGCGCAGCCGCCGCCTCAACCGCTACAACATGGGCTTCCTGCCCGACACCGAGACCCACGAGATCGATGCCGGGACGGGCGCCTGCCTGATGCTGCGCCGGGCGGCGATCGACAGGGTCGGCTTCTTCGACCCCGACTACTTCATGTACGGGGAGGACCTCGACCTCTGCTACCGCCTGAAGCTCGGCGGTTGGAAGATCTTCTACCTGCCCAACGCCACCGCCGTGCACCTGAAGGGGGCCTCCACGCGGCAGGCCACCAAGCGCATGCTCTATGAGTTCCATTCCGCGATGTGGACGTTCCATCACAAGCACTACGCCGAGGAGTACCCGGCGTTCGCCAACGGGCTGGTCTGGGCCTCGATCTGGGCCCGCTGGGCGGTGCTCGCCGCGCGCGCCTCGGTGACCAAGAACCCCACGGTTTCGCCCTAGTGGACCGCACCGGCCAAATCTGGAGCATCCGACGTCCCAGGCCGCCGGGCGCCCTTTGGGCGCTGAAGCCTGCGTCTGGGGCCCCGGCGCGCCTCGTCAGCCATCTGCGGATGGCCTCCTCGTTGCGCCACCCCATCCTTGACTCCGGCCGCCTGGAACGCCGGCCTTCGGGCCTCCGGCCTGCTCCAGATCCGACCGGTACAGTCCACTAGCCATGTACCACCAGATAGCCCACAACAAGCGGGTGAGTGTCACCGTGATCGTGGCCTTCGTCGGCGTCTGGGTGCTGGCCGGGCTCGTGATCGGCGGGCTCCTGGGCCGGGGCTGGGCCGGGGCGATCACCGGAGCCGTGGTCCTGACGCTGGTCGCGGTCGCCGGCATCCTTTTCTCGTACTACTTCGGCGCCGGTACGGTGCTGGCGGTCTCGGGCGCGCAGCCGGCCGATCCTCAGCAGTTCCAGCAGCTGCACAACATCGTGGAGGCGCTGGCGATCGGGGCCGGGCTGCCCAAGCCCGCCGTCTATGTGATCGACGACCCGTCGCCCAACGCGTTCGCCACCGGCCGGGACCCGCAGCACGCGGCCGTCACTGCCACGACCGGGCTGCTTCAGATGATGAACCGCGAGGAGCTGGAAGGCGTCATCGGCCACGAGATGAGCCACGTCCGCGATTACGACGTGCGCCTGCTGCTGATCTGCAGCACGCTGGTTGGGCTGGCGGCGCTGATCGCCAGCTTCGCCTTCCGGGGGGCGTTCACCGTGCGCGGCCGGGACTCGGCGCAGGTGGCTTTGATCGCGCTGGCGCTGGGCCTCGTCTTCTCGGTGATCGCCTGGATCGTCGGCCCGCTCATGCAGCTGGCGCTCTCACGGGAGCGGGAGTCGCTGGCCGACGCGGCCGGGGTGGAGCTGACGCGCAACCCGGCGGGCCTGCTTTCGGCCCTGCGCAAGCTGGCCGCCAACGACCAGCCTCTGCAGAAGTACAACCACGCCACGGCGGCCATGTACATCGACAACCCGCTCGAGCACCACGAGCACTGGTTCAACCACCTCTGGGACACGCATCCGCCGATCCAGGAGCGGATAGCGGCGCTGGAGCGGATAGAGCAGGTTCGGCAGACCTAGGGCGGTTCATTCAGGGAACGTTTGCGGCCGGTGGCCGCGTAGTAGGGGCGCGGGCATGAGCGGGACGGCGGCGGAGGACCTCGTTACCCGGGCCAAAGCGGGCGACCGCCACGCGTTCGACGGGCTGGTGGGCCCGCTCATCGACCAGGGCTTTCGCCTCGCCTTCGGCATGCTGCACGACCGAGAAGCCGCGGAGGACGCCGTGCAGGAAGCGGCCGTGCGGGCCTGGCGCAAGCTGGGCAACTTGAGGCCGGGCACTGAGATGCGCCCCTGGTTCCTGGCCATCGTCGCCAACCAGTGCAGGACGGCGGTTCGGGGCCGCTGGTGGTCGGTCGTCCGCCTTCCGAACCAGCCCAGCCTGGCCGGGCCCGGTTTCGAGGATAGGATCGTGCGGGGAGCCGACCTCCGCACCGCGCTCCGCAAGCTGGCTCCGGACCATCGCGAGGCGCTGGTCCTGCGCTACTACCTGGATCTACCGGTCGAAGAGATCGCCGCCATCACCGGGGTGCCGATGGGCACCGTCAAGTCCCGCATCAACCGGGGTCTGGCCGCCCTGCGGCCTCACTTCGAACCCGTGGAGGTGGCCATCTGATGGATGAGCTCGTGCGCACCAAGATGCACGAGGCCCTCGACGTCGAGCGGCCCGACGCCGGCCTGCGGTCCAGGGTCCTGAGCTCGATGCCGGTGGACGAGGCGCCGGGGCGGCGCTTCCGCATGCCGTCGTTCCAGTGGGCCGGCGGCTTGGTGGCGGTGGTCCTGACGGTGGCGGTGGTGGCCGGCCTGCTTTATTTCCGCGGTGGTGTCGGCGCGCACGGTCCGGCGACCACCGGCCCGGCCGGCCAGGTGACGATGGAGACCCAGCTCGGCTTCAGGTGCAGCCTGCCGGTGTTCGCCTACGACGGCATTGCCGCCCACGTCCAGCTGCCCGCCGGCACCGTCGTCAACGAGTCGAGGCCGCCGGCTGCCAATGGCAAGGAGTTCGGCGGGCCTTACGGCTATGACCCCCAGTTGGGCAAGTGGCTGCCCGTGCAGCAGCACGCGATCTCGCCGGACGGCAAGTACTACGCCTATGTGACGCAGACGACCGGGGTGCCCGGCCAGGGTCCGACCGGCACCGTGCACGTGGTCGCAGTGGCCACCGGAAGAGACCAGCAGCTCTGGTCGGGCGAGGGCGCCGGGCAGATCCTGGCCTACGTCGCGACCGGGATCTACTTCATCATGTCCGGCTACTTGGGGGGCCCAAGCCAGAACATCTGGGTGGTCGATCCCGCACGCCCGGGGAGCGCTCGCCGGGTGGGTCCCAACCCGGTGCCGCCGGCTTCCAGCCCGTCGCAGCCCAGCTTCGGACCCTCGACCTTCTACAGCCTTGTCAGCCCGCTCGGGATCTTCGGACAGGGCTTCAACATCCCTGCCGACACCGGCAAGCCACCGGCGGGGCCGATCCTGGCCGACCGCGTCCTGCGCATGGACCTCAACACCGGCGCCGTCAGCACCTGGTTCGTCAACCCCAGCGGCGGCACCGTCGTCCTGCTCGGGCTGGACGCGCAGGGCCATCCCGTGATCGGAGCGGCGACTGGGGCGCCGCCGCTGCCGGCCGAGGGTTCCAGCCCCAAAGGCCCGTATGCTCCTATGTTCCTGCCCCACCGGCTCGTCCTGCTCACCGGGGAGAACCAGTTCACCGAGCTGGCGCCCGGCACCGACGTCTCGTTCCTGCCCTCCACCGCGCTCGGGGACGCGCACGGTGTCTGGGTCAGCGTGCCAGGGTCGATCTGGCTCTACGACCGAGGCGCAGGCCTCCGGAAGGTTTTCACCGTCCCGGACGGCCTGTTCCCGGCGCCCACGCCGCCGCCCGGGAAGGGGACGCCGCCACCGGGAACTGTGTTCCCGACCCCGCCCCCAGGGATGCCGACCGGCACGATCCTGCAGGTCGCAGGCCCCTGCACCTAGCCGGCTGACCTCCCTCCCCTCTGGGGAGGTCTGGGGGCGGGGTTTCTATAATCCGCCCGCCCCATGGCGGCGGTGCTCTCCCGGCAATCCCTGCTCCTCTTCGTCGCCCGCCTCTTCCGGGTGCGCCGCAGCGAGATGTCCCGGGTGGTGCGCATGGCCACCCTGGCGATCGTCCTCGGCTGGGGCATGTACTGCGCCTTCAACGCCACCCAGGCCATCTTCCTGGTCCAGTCGGGCCCCGAGGCCTACCCGCTCTTCTTCATCCTGCTGGCCCTCACGGTGTGGCCGGCGGTGGCCCTCCAGGGCGCCCTCGTGCGCCGCTACGGCGTCGGCCGGGCCTTTCGATACAACCTGCTCGCCAACGCGTTCATCGCGGTCACCTTCTACCTGATCTATCGCGCCTACGAGACGCAGTTCGGCGTCGCCTTCGCGCTCTACATCGGCTACTCGGTGGCCTTCGAGCTGGTCATGCTCTTGTTTTGGAGCTTCGTCTCCCAGCACTTCAACCTGCTGGAAGGCAAGCGCATCTTCCCGGTCATCGCGGCCGGCTCCAGCGTCGGCTACATCCTCTCCGGCGTCACCACCAACCTGGTCGCCCCGGTCGCCGGCACCGAGTCGCTGCTCTTCTTCTGGGGCCTGGGCGCGGGCATGGCCGGCCTGGTCGTCTACCGCAGCGAGCGCCGCCTGTACCGGCCCGCGGTGGAGGAGGAGGCCGACGTCTTCCAGGTCGAGACCCAGCGCCGCCGTCACACCGGCCGCCTGTTCGCGCTGGTAGACGCCCTGCGCTACCTCCGCAAGAGCTCGCTGGTGCTGGCTTTCGTGGTCAACGCCGGCCTGCTCGTGATCACCATGCGCGTCTCCGACTACCTGGTCGCCGTGGTCTTCGTCAGCGTCACCCACCGCCGGCTGGCGGAGCTCAGCGTGCTGATCGGCAACGCCTGGCTGATCAGCTACTTCGTGCAGCTGGTGCTCGCGCTGTGGGTGACGCCGTTCCTGCTCAACCGGGCCGGCGTCAAGAACGTGATCCTGGCCCTGCCCGCGGCCGCGGTCGCCGGCTTCCTGGCGGTGGCGGCGCTGCCAGGCCTGAGCACGGCGCTGTTCCTGTTCGTGATCCGCAACGGCCTGCAGACGGGCGTCGACGACCCCGCCCAGCAGATCCTGGGCAGCGCCCTGCCGGCGCAGGTGGCGCCCAAGCTCAAGCTGCTGCTGGACGACTTCACGCTCCCGGGGGCGGCCATCGTGGCCGGCCTGTTCTGCGGCGCCCTGGGCTTCGTGGCGCCCCGCGCCGACCTCGTGATCCTGCTCGCCATCGGGGGCGTGCCGATCGGGCTGTGCTTCCTGGCCGCGGCCTGGTGGATGCGCGACAAGTACGTGAGCGCGGTCTATGAGCGGCTGCGCAGCCATGCCCTCTCCCTGAGCGACCTGGTCCAGGCCATCGGCCGGCCCAACCCCGCCCAGATCCGGGAGCTGCGCTCCCACCTGCGCGACCCGGACCCCGACGTCAGGCAGTTCGCGGCGGCCGGCCTCGGCCGCCTGGCGCCCGACACCTTCGGCGCCCTGGTCCCCGAGCTGGTGGCCTCGGACGACTCCATGCTGCGCCGGATGGCGTTCCAGATGGCGCGCCCGGGGACCATCACCCGCGAGATGTGCGCTGCCGCCGAGCGCGACCGCGACCCCTGGGTGGTGGCGGCCGCTGCCGTGGCCGGGTTCAACCTGCGGCCGCCCTGGCCCCGGAGCGTGCAGCTGCTGGCGCGCCTCGACCGCTCGCGGGTAACCGAGAGCCGCGCCGCCGCCGTGTGGGCCGCCTCCTTCGTCGTCGACGAGAAGCTGGTCGTGGCCGCCATGGACGATCCGTCGCCCCGGGTGCGCCTGGAGGCGGTGCGCAGCTTCGCCAAGATGAAGGGCGCGCTGGGGGGCGCCGCCGACCCCATGGTGCACCTGATCACCGACCGCAACATCGAGGTCCGCCGCGAGGCGCTGGAGCAGTGCATCCGCTGGGCGCCGCCACCCAGCCGGCTGCAGGAGTTCGAGGACGCCCTCATCCAGGCCCTGACCACGGGCGACCGCTCTACCCGGCGGCTGGCCGCGCAGGCGATGGCGGTGCAGGCACCGTCGTCCCTGCAGCGCGCGCTCCCACACCTGGAGCAGAGCGCGACCGAGACCGCAGTGGCGACCGTCGAGGCCCTCATCCGGTGCGGCATCCCTAACCTCGTGCACCAGGCCCAGACCCACCTGGAGCGGCGGTTCGAGCTGGCCGGCACCGCCGCCGGGCTGGCTGCCCGGCTGCGCGGCATGGCCCGGCTGGCGGGGGGCGGGGAGGACCTTCGCTTCATGGTCCTGCGCCACGCTCTCGACGACTACGTGCGTCAGACCATCGAAGTGGCGACGGGCGCCATGCGCGCGCTGCACGGCAAACGGGGCTTCGCCACGGTCGAGCAGGGCCTCAAGTCAGAGGATGCTCAAGCGAGGATCGAAGCGCTGGAGACGCTGCTAAACTTCGGCCCCGGCTGGTTGGCCATACCCCTGGTGCGCCTCTACGACGCGGAGGCGTTCGACGAGGGAGGGGGACGACTTCCATCCTCCGAGGAATTGGAGGCGCTGAAGTCACACCCCGACCAGTGGGTGCGGCAGGCCGCGAGCGCGGTTGAGCGAGGGGAGGTTGAAGAAGATTTGAAAGATCTGATCGCGCTCAAGAAGGTCCCCCTCTTCAGCCAGCTCTCGCTGGAGCAGCTGTCGAGCATCGACAAGATGATGGTCACGCGCCATCACCTGAAGGGCGAGCACATCTTCGAGAACGGCGACCTGGGCTCCGAGCTCTTCATCGTCCTCGACGGCGAGGTGCGCATCCACCGCGACCAGCCCGGCCGCCAGGTGACCCTGGCGCGCATCGAGTCGAGCGGCTACTTCGGCGAGATGGCGGTCTTCGAGGACCTGCCCCGGTCGGCGGGCGCGATGGCCGCCAGGACCAGCACTCTGCGCGTGCTGCGCAAGGACCGCTTCCAGGCCATCGTTCACGAGCACCCCGAGGTCATGCTCGAGGTGATCAAGTACCTGAGCCAGCGCCTGCGCGTGGCCAACGAGCGGCTGGGCATGGCCGCCCGCACCGCGGAGCCGGCACAACCCGCAGGGGTCACCTCGTAGGGACGGGCAGCTCCTCGTCCGGTCCCACGTCGGTGTGCACGTTGTTGCCCACCACCTCGGTGATCCTCGACCCCGGCAGCCGGGCGTGCCCCGCCAGCGCCCCCTGGCGCCGGATCACCAGCTCGGTAATCGACCCGTCGTCGCCGGTGTAGACGCGCTCCACCTCCCCGAGGCGCCGGTTCCCGCTCCAGACCGGGCTTCCTTCGGTGATCTCGTCGACCTGCTCGAGGTCGGGGTCGATGTGCACCGGCGGCTCGTAGGGCGCCTGGCCGAAGAGCGCGCCGGTCACGTTCAGGAAGTTGGCCAAAGACCAGCCCAGCGGCGCAGTCCAGTGCTCGCCCGGCGCGCCCAGGTGATCGTGCTCGGCGGAAGGCAGCCGGCGCAGCTGCTCCTTGGTGAGGTCGGCGCGCAGCCCGCCCTCCGCCTGGCGCAGCCGGCGCACGCCCAGCAGGTGGCCGTCCAGGACCACGTGGGTCACGCGGTGCGCGGCCTCGTCGACGACGAGGCGGTCGATGGCGCCCAGCACCTGGCCATCGGCGCCCATCACCTCCTCGCCGGGATGGAGCTCGGTCACGACGTGGGCGCCTCGGCGCGGACCTCGATCCTCGCCCGCGCGGCCTCCAGCCGGTCCTGGCAGACCTTGAGGTAGGCGCGCGCCTCGTCCACCGCCTTCAGCGAATCCTCGAGCGAGAGCCGGCCGTCCTCCAATTCGCGCAGCTTCTGGTCCAGCTTCTCCAACGCCTGCTCGTACGTGAGATCGGAGCTCATTCGATCTCTTCGACGAGGGTGCGCAAAGCTCCTCGCCCCAGGCGCACCCGCACCCGGCGGCCGGGTTCGGTTTCGGACGCGGCGCGCAGAAGCCGGCCCGAATCGCCGTCCAGCGCGAGCGCGTAGCCGCGCGCCAGCACCCCGTCCGGGCTGAGCGCGGCCAGGCGGCGCTCGCGGTCGGCCAGAGTTTGGGCGGCGGCCTGCAGCGCCCGCCCGCCGGCGGCCTGCAGCCGCTGCCCGCGCTCGGCGAGATCGCGCTGCCGGCGCTGGAGCTGGTCGGTCGGGCGCAGGCGCGCCAGCTCGTTGACGAACCGGCGCAGCCGCTCGGTGCGCCGTTCCGTCAGCGCCTGCGGCACCCGGCCGAGACGCTCGGTGCGCGCCGCCAGCCGCTCGGCCTCGCGCTCCAGCCGCGTCCCCAGCGCTCGGCGCAGGCGAGCCTCGCGCTCGTCCAGCTGGCGGACCAGGTCGGCCTTGCGCGGGACCACCCGGGCGCCCGCCTCGGTCGGCGTCCGGCACTCGGCGTCCGCGACCATGTCGGCCACCGTCCGGTCGGAGGTATGGCCGAGCGCCGTCACGACGGGAATGCGCGAGGCCAGGATGGCCCTCGCCACCGGCTCGGTGTTGAAGGCGTAGAGCTCCTCGAAGCTGCCGCCGCCGCGGGCGATCACGACCACGTCGGCCTGGCCGTCGTCGTTGCAGCGGCGAAGCGCCATGACCACGCTGCCGGGCGAGGCGACGCCCTGGACGACGGCCGGGTACACGGTGATGTCCATGTTCGGGAAGCGGTCCAGGATCGTCTCCTGGAGGTCGTGTATCACGGCGCCGGTCGGCGAGGTGATCAGCGCCACGCGGCGGGGCAGGAAGGGTATCCGCCGCTTGCGCGAAGCCTCGAATGCGCCCTCGGCCTCCAGGCGGTGCTTCAGCTGCTCGAGCTGGGCGCGCAGCTTGCCGACGTCGTCGTACTGGATCTCCTGCACCACGAGCGTGAGCTGGCCCGAAGGCCAGAACTGGATGCGGCCGCGGAGGATGTACTCCTGCCCGTCCTCCGGCAGCATGGGGAAGCGGCGCGCGTCGTCGGCGTAGAGGAAGGCCGAGATCACCGACTGCCGGTCCCGGACCGCGAAGCTGTAGTTGCGCTTGCCGGTCATCCGGAAGCCGCTGACCTCGCCCTTGACCAGGACCGCCGCCAGCGGCTGGAGGCGGCGCCGGATCTCGAAGGCCAGCTCGGTGACCGTCAGCGGCGGCCGCGCCTGCTGGCTCTGGCTTTCGATCATCGACAGGCCCCGGCCGGGATGGCCAGCGCCGGCGGCACCGGGATGGGGGCGGAGAGCTGCCCGCTGCCGTCCCACTTGAAGATCGCCTGGTGGCCGGCGAACCAGACTGTGGTGCCGTCGGCCACGGTCGGGTCGGTGGGATCGGACGCCCCCGCCGGCTGGTCGTAGATGACGCCCGGGGCCATCACCTGGAAACGGCCGCCCGAGGTGAGCACGCCGATGATCGGCGTGGGACCGATGGTGCCCAGCACGCGCACGCTGCTGCCCGAGTAGGACTGCACCGGCGTGATGGCGCCGGTATTCAGGTCCAGCTTGCGGATCCGGTTGTAGAAGGCGCCCGGCCCGCTGGCGGGCGGTGGCGCGATCGAGGGGTCGACATCGCCGCCGAAGGCGAAGCCACCGCCCAGCGCCGTCCAGCTGCCGTCGGAGGTGATCTGATGGAAGGAGCCGGTCGAGGCATCGATCTTGACCAGGCCCTGGGGCGGTGCGTCCGAATTGGGCACGATGCGGGTGACGAAGATGCCTCCTGCCTCGTAGCTCACCGGCATCGAAGGCGCCGGCACAATGACCGGCTTGTCGGCCCCGGTGGCGACCTCGATGACGTGGATGATGCCCGTGACGGGTCCGGCCGCCGCGCGGTTCTCGGGCCAGGCGTAGTGGGTGCCGTCGGGCGAGATCCAGGCCCGGGGGACGGGCAGCCATTTGCCGGCCGCGCTGTCGTAGGCGGCGAGGCTCTGGGCGTCCTTGCTGAAGACCGCGTCCGGCATCTGAAGGAAGCCGCCGCTGCCGGGCTGGCCGTGGGCGGCGTTGCCGTCGGTGGGCGCGTCGCCGGAGGCCACGGGCAGCTTGCAGGGGACGAACTTGGCGGTGGCGCTGGGCGTCGGCGTCGGGAGCGGCGGAGTGGCCGTCGGGGTCGGCGTGGCGGCGGCCGACCCGTTGCCGCCGGCCGAGCAACCCGCCAGGACCAGGAGCCCCGCCAGAACCAGAACCTGGCCGGGCCTAACCACCTATCTGCGACATGCTCTTTTCGGGCTTGATGTAACCCTCGGTCCCGATCGCCAGGGCGCCGCCCTCCTCCTTAGCCCACACCGCGCGCTCGATGACGCGCGCCAGGTGGTCGTCCGAGGCGCCGGACCGCATGAGGTCGCGCAGCGGCGTCTCGTGCAGCGAGAACAGGCAGGTGCGCAAGCCGCCCTCGGCCGTCAGGCGGATCCGGTTGCAGGTGTCGCAGAAGGCCTGGCTGACCGATGAGATGAACCCGATCCCGCCCGGTGCGCCGTCCGCGAACTTGAACTTGACCGCGGGCCCGGGCCGCTCCTCGGGCGCCGCGACCAGCGGGAACTGGTCCTCGATCGACTCCTGGATGCGCAGGCTGGGCACCACCAGCTCGGGCCGCCAGATGCCGTCGCCGTCCAGGGGCATGAACTCGATGAAGCGCACGTCGTAGCCCTTGTCGCGGGCCAGCCGGGCGAAGTCGACCACCTCGTCGTCGTTGACGCCCTTCATGACGACCATGTTCAGCTTGATGGGGCGCAGCCCGGCCTCTTCGGCGGCGTCGATACCGGCCATGGTCTTGGCGAAGGCGTCCACGCGCGCGATCTCCTGGAAGCGGTCGATGTGCAGCGTGTCTAGGGAGATGTTGATCCGCTTCAGGCCGGCTTCGGCCAGGCGCTGCGCCTTCTGCTCCAGGAGCACCCCGTTGGTGGTCATGGTGATGTCGAGGTCGGGCCGGATCGAGGCGACCATGCCCACCAGCTCTTCGATCTTGGCGCGCACCAGCGGCTCGCCGCCGGTGATCCGGATCGTGCGAACTCCGTAGCGCTCGACGAAGAGGCGGGCCAGGCGCTGGATCTCCTCGAAGCGCAGGATCTCCTCGCGCTTCAGCCACTTCAGCCCCTCATACGGCATGCAGTAGACGCAGCGGAAGTTGCAGCGGTCGGTGACCGAGATACGCAGGTCGTCGGCCACCCGTCCATAGCTGTCAATCAACGTGGTCGCAGCCATTGCCGGATGATACCCGCATGGATTTCGAGTTCATTCGGGTCGAGCGTGACCCGCCGGTCGCGGTGGTCACGCTCAACCGCCCGAAGGTCCTCAACGCACTCTCGCCGGCCCTGGTCGAGGAATTCACCACGGCGCTGGGCGAGCTCGACCAGGACGACTCGATCCGGGCCGTCGTGCTCACCGGAGGGCCCAAGGTCTTCGCGGCCGGCGCCGACATCGGCGACATGGCCGAGCGCACCCCGATCGAGCAGCTGCAGCGCGACCAGACCGGTCGCTGGCTGAAGGTGACCTCCTTCACCAAGCCCCTGATCGCCGCCGTCAACGGCTACGCGCTGGGCGGCGGCTGCGAGATGGCGCTGATGTGCGACCTGATCATCGCCGGCGACTCCGCCCGCTTCGGCCAGCCCGAGATCAACCTCGGGATCATCGCGGGCGCGGGCGGCACCCAGCGCTGGACGCGCACCGCGGGCAAATACGTCTCCATGGAGGTCAACCTCACCGGCCAGCCGATCACCGCCTGGCGGGCCTACCAGTTGGGCCTGGTCAACAAGGTGGTGCCGGCCGAGGTCACGATCGAGGTCGCCAAGCAGGTCGCGCGCCAGATCGCGAGCCGGGCGCCGATCGCCACCCGCCTGGCCAAAGAGTCGATCAACCAGGCGCTGGAGACGCCGCTGCGGGAGGGCCTGGCCGTGGAGCGCAAGAACTTCTACTTCCTCTTCGCGACCGAGGACCAGAAGGAGGGCATGAAGGCCTTCCTGGAGAAGCGGCCAGCAGAGTTCAAGGGTCGATGAGATGTCCGTAGTAGAGACGTCCCTCGAGAACGGCGTGCTCTGGATCCGGCTCAACCGGCCGGAGTCGATGAACGCCGTCAACGGCGAGCTGCGGGGCGCGCTCGCCACCGCGGTCCGTGACGCGGAGCGCAACGCCGACGCGCGCGTGGTGGTCTTGACCGGCGCCGGCCGGGCCTTCTGCGCCGGCGCCGACGTGCGCGAGTTCGCCGGCCGCGAGGGCGCCGTCGACGCCATACGCGGCGAGTACGAACGGATCCTGACCGGGCTGCGCAATGTGCCCAAGCCTGTGATCGCCGCCCTCAACGGGGTAGCGGCCGGGATCGGCGCCTCGATCGCGATGGCCTGCGACATGCGCTATGCGACGCCCGAGGCCTCCCTGGTCGAGGCCTTCGTCAAGATCGGCCTGACCCCGGACGGCGGGGCCACCTGGTTCCTGCCCCGCTTGATCGGGACGGCCAAGGCCTTCGAGATCATGTACACGGGCGACCCGCTGCCGGCGGCCGACGCCGAGCGGCTCGGCCTCTACAACAAGGTGGTGCCGCCCGAGAGCCTGGAGGAGACCGTACGCGACCTCGCCCAGGCCCTGGCCCGAGGCCCCTCGATGGCGCTGGCCGCGGCCAAGCGCTCGGTCAACTTCTCCGCCAACGCCACCTTCGAGGAGGCGCTCGACTTCGAGTTCATGCTCCAGGGCGTGCAGATGCAGGGCCAGGACTTCCGGGAGGGGGTGGCCGCCTTCCTGGAGAAGCGCAAGCCGGAATTCCGAGGTGAGTGAGCTCCAAGAAGCGGTGGTCGTGGCCACCGCCCGCACCCCGATGGGCAAGTACGGCGGCCAGCTCAAGGACGTCCGCGCCGACGACCTCGCGGCCACGGTCCTGGCCGAAGCCGTGCGCCGGGCCGGCGTCGAGCCGGCCGACGTCGAAGACGTGGTCATGGGCTGCGCCAACCAGGCCGGCGAGGACAACCGCAACGTCGCCCGCATGGGCCTGCTCCTCGCGGGCTTCCCGGTCGAGGTCCCCGGGCACACCGTGAACCGTCTGTGCGGCTCCGGGATGCAGGCCGTGATCAGCGCCTGCCGGGAGATACAGACCGGCGCCGCCCGGGTCATGGTCGCGGGCGGTGTTGAGTCGATGACGCGGGCGCCCTGGGTGATGGCCAAGGCCGACGGCCCCTTCCCGCGCGGCCCGCAGACCGTTTACGACACCTCCCTGGGCTGGCGGCTGGTCAACCCGCGCATGGCCGAGCTGTATGGGACGCTGCAGATGGGGGAGACCGCGGAGCGCGTGGCCGCCAGATACGAGATCGGGCGCGAGGACCAGGACGAGTTCGCGGCGCGCTCTCATCGCCTGGCGGTGGCGGCCCAGAAGGAGGGCCGGCTGGCCGACGAGATCACGCCGGTCACGGTGGCCCAGAAGAAGGGCGACCTCCTGAGCCTCACCGAGGACGAAGGCCCCCGGCCGGACAGCACTCCCGAGGTGCTGGCCGGGCTGCGCCCGGTCTTCCAGAAGGATGGCACCGTGACCGCGGGCAACGCCTCGCCACTGAACGACGGCGCCTCTGCGCTTGTCCTGATGTCGTCGGCCGAGGCCAGGCGGCGGGGCCTGGAGCCCCTCGCGCGGTTCGTGGCGGCCGGCGCCGCGGGCGTGCATCCGGACTACATGGGCATCGGCCCGGTGCCGGCCACGGCTCGCGCACTGGACCAGGCCGGCCTGAAGGTCGACGACGTCGAGCTTTTCGAGATCAACGAGGCCTTCGCCGCCCAGTCGGTGGCCTGCGTGCGGCTGCTCGGCATCGACGAGGAGAGGGTCAACGTCAACGGCGGCGCCATCGCGCTCGGCCATCCCCTCGGCTCCAGCGGCTCGCGGCTGGTCTCCACGCTGGTGCGCGAGCTGGGGCGCCGCAACGCGCACTACGGCGTGGCCACCATGTGCATCGGCGTCGGCCAGGGCATCGCCTCGGTCTGGGAACGAGTGCCCTGACCCCCCTCCTTGCCTCCTGGCGCGGGGAGGTGGGTGGGGGGTGAAGATCCTGGTCCTGGGCGGGACGGCGTTCCTGGGCCGCCACTACGTCGAGGCGGCGCTGGAGCGCGGTCACCAGGTCACGCTCTTCAACCGCGGCCAGACCCATCCGGAGCTGTTCCCGGACGTCGAGCGGATCCGGGGCGACCGCAACTCCGACCTCGGCGCCCTGGCCGGCCGGGAATGGGACGCCGCCTTCGACCCCTCCGCGTTCGTGCCGCGCCAGGTGCGCGCGCTGCTGGAGGCGCTGGCGGACCGGCTCGGTCACTACACCTTCGTCTCCTCGATCTCCGTCTACCCCCTGACGCAGGCGGACAAGTCGGAGACGGCGCCCGTCATCGAGCTCGAGGACCCGGCCACGGAGAACGTGGCCGAGCACTACGGCGGGCTGAAGGCCCTCTGCGAGCAGGCGGCCGGCGAGCTGTTCCCGGGCCGTGCGCTGAACGTTCGGGCCGGCCTGATCGTGGGTCCGCACGATCCCACCAACCGCTTCACCTACTGGCCGGCGCGCATCGCTCGCGGCGGCGAGGTCCTGGCGCCCGGCCGGCCAGAGGCCCGGGTGCAGTTCATCCACGCGCGCGACATCGGCGACTGGGCGCTGGACATGGCCGAGCGCGGCGGCAGCGGGACCTTCAACACCACGGGTCCGGAGCCGCCGACGACCATGGGCAAGGTCCTGGAAACCTGCGTCGCCGTGAGCCGGAGCGGGGCCACCCTGACCTGGGTCGGCGAGCAGTTCCTCGTCGACCACGAGGTCGGACCCTGGATGGAGATGCCGCTCTGGATCCCGGCCGCGGCGGGGAGCCTGCACGACGCGCCCATCCAGCGCGCGGTGGCGGCCGGCCTGCGCTTCCGGCCGCTCGAGCAGGCCGTGGCCGAGACCCTGGCCTGGGAGCGCGCGCGGGCGCCCGAGCCGCCGCAGGTCGACGCAGGCGGCCGGGTCCGGCAGCCGGCCGGGATGGCGGCCGAGCGGGAGACGGAGCTGCTGGCCGCCTGGCACAGCCGGTGAGCGAAAGGGATCCCGCCGCCGTCCGGTCGATGTTCGACCGGGTGGCGGGTCGGTACGACCTCGTCAACACCGTGCTCTCCGGCGGCGCCGACGCGCGCTGGCGGCGGGTGGCGGCGCGGACCACCGGGCTGCGACCGGGAGGCCGGGCCCTCGACGTGGCGTGCGGCTCGGGCAAGCTCGCCCTGGAGCTGCGAAAGCTCGGCGGCCGCGTCACCGGCCTCGACTTCAGCGCTCGCATGCTGGAGGTGGCGGCCGCCCACGCTCCGGGCCCCGACTACGTGCGCGGCGACGCGCTGGCGCTGCCCTTCCCCGACGCGTCATTTGACGCGGCCACCATCGCCTTCGGGCTGCGCAACCTGGCCGACCCGGAGCGCGGGCTGGCCGAGATGCGCCGGGTGCTGAAGCCGGGCGGCCGGGCGGTGGTGCTGGAGTTCATCCGGCCCCGGCCCACGCTGCCGGGCCGCGTGTACCGCGCCTACCTCGCCCACGGGCTGCCACGGATAGGCGGGCTGGTCTCCGGCCAGCCCCGCGCTTATCGCTACCTGAGCGAGACCATCGACTCCTACCGCACGCCGGAGGAGCTGCTGGCCCTAGCCCGGGGCGCCGGTTGGGGCGAGCCCAGCATCCGCACCCTCACGCTGGGCACGGTCGGGATCCTGGCGGGCGAGCGCCAGCGCTAGCACGAGGGCCGTGACCACCACCAGCGGCCAGATCACACCCGGCCAGCCGAAGCGGCCGTACCCGTAGGCGGTGATGGGCGCCGCGGCCGCGCCGCCGACGTAGTACAGGGCCAGGTAGCGGCCGACCGCGGCCCGCCCGTAGGAGGCGGCCCAGCCGCTGTGGGCCACGTGCAGCCCCACCGTCCCGCAGATCCCCGCGGCGGCCGCGACCACCAGCGCCGCGACCGAGGTGGCGAGCCCGACCAGCAGCAGTGCGATCTCCATCGCGGCGGTGGCCACGATCACCCGCCTGGCGCCGAAGCGATCGACCAGGCGCCCGGCCACCAGCCCGTACAGCGTGGCCGGCAGGAAGACGAGGTAGACGAGGTCACCGACCACCGGCGGCAGGTTGAAAGGTGGGGCCGCCACCCGGTAGGGGACGGCGTCGAACATGCCCACGCTCACGAACAGGATGAAGAAGCCGGCGAGCGTCACCGACAGCGGCGCCGCCCTTGATCGACCCGATTCGGGCGGGGCAAGCCCCGCCCCTACGTCTCCGCGCAGGCGCGCCAGGCTCGCCGCCACCACGGCGAGCACCCCGGCGCCGCCCACGGCGAAGGCGCCCCGCCAGGTGAGGAAGAGCCCGGCATAGCCCGCGGCGCGCCCCAGGAGACCGCCCAGCGCGGTGCCCGCGATCACGGCCCCGGTGACCCGGCCCGCCTGCCCGGCAGGCAGCCGCCGCGCCACCTCGGCCAGGCCGCCCGCAACCATGAGGCCGACTCCCACGCCCTGCCCGGCGCGGGCGGCCAGCAGCACCCAGAGCGAGGGGCTGAGGGCCGCCGCCGCGGAGCTGATCACGGTCAGCCACATCGCGCGGCGCAACGTGCGCCGGGGCTCGCCTTCGCGCAGCAGGCCGGCCAGCGCGAATCCGAGTAGCGCCGCGGTCATGACCAGCCCGGTGAGGGCCGGCGGGCTGTGCAGGTCGCGGTCCAGCTCGGGCAGCAGCGGCTGCGGCAGGTAAAGCGCGAGGAACGAGCCGGCCCCCAGGCCGAAGTAGGGGAGAGCGGGGTTACGAGACGCGGTCGACGGCCGAGTGCGCCAGCTCGTCGAACCCGGCCGCGGCGCCGTTGAGCTCCACGCCCTCCAGCGCATGGACGGCCGCCCGGGCCAGCCCCCGCGCCTCCTCGCCCACCCGCGCCAGCGCCCCGGAGGATTTGACCAGCTCGGCGACGCGGCTCACGTCGGCATCGTTCAGCTCGCCGTTGAGCAGGTCGCGGATCTGCGGACCCACCTCGTGGTCCTCGTGGGCGTAGATCAAGGGCAGCGAGAGCGTCCGCTGGCGGATGTCCTGACCGGCGGGCTTTCCGGAGGTCTCGCTGTAGTCGACCACGTCGTCGGCCATCTGGAAGGCGGTGCCGAGCAGCTCGCCGTAACGGCGGAGCCGGTCGACCGCCGGGGGCGCGGCCCCCGCGAGCTGGGCGCCGCTCACGCAGGCCGCCGCCATCAGCGCCGCGGTCTTGCCGCGCACGACCTGCAGGTACGAGCCGTGGTCACCCGGGTAGCTGCCGCGCAGAGCGACGTCGTCCACCTCGGCGCGGCAGATCGCCTCCATGGCCTCGGCGATGGTCGAGGTCACCGCCGCGTCGCCCAGCTCGGCGATCACCCGGGTTGCCTTCGCGAAGTAGTAGTCGCCGACCGCGATGGCGCGGCCGGCGCCCTCCTGGGCGGCCACGGTCGGCTGGCCGCGTCGGGTCGGCGACTCGTCAACGTAATCGTCGTGCACCAGGGTGGCGGCGTGGATCAGCTCCACGGCCGCCGCCAGGGTGGCGGTCCGGAGCGCGTCCGCTCGCGGGCCGAGGCGGCTGCCGAGCGTGACCAGGAGCGGCCGCACACGCTTGCCCCCGGCCTCCACCAGCCGCCGCATGGGGACCTGCACAGCCTCCGGGTCGACGGCGAGCTGGCGGGCCAGCTCCAGCTCGACCAGGTCGCGGCGCGCGGCCGCGCCGGCGAACTCGCCATCCAGCTGCAGCGCCAGCGTGCGCTGCCGGGGCCCGTCCAGCTCTACCGCGAAGACCGCCTGCCAGCGACCCAGCAGCAGCCGGCCGTCCTCGACCAGGACGGTGAGGGCGGGGCTCAGGAAGACCTGGCGGCAGTGGGCGTGCCCGTTCGCGGGCTCGTCGTCGGGGACCGCCGCCCGGCGCGAGAAATCGTCGTGCAGGTAGACGCCCCCACCGGGCGCAACGCGTTCCAGCAGTGACTCGAAGTCGCCGAGCAGCAGGGGCTCGTTCTCGTTCACCAGCAGTCCCATCGTGGTGTGCAGCGACTGCACGAAAAGGCGGCCGTTGGACATCCGGCTGCGTTCGACCTCGGCCTGCAGCCGCGGGGTCACGTCGATGAACTCGGTCGCTCGGGTGGTCGCGATGTCCAGCCGGCGCCCGGTGATCATTTGGCGAGCGCCGAGCGGAGGAGGTCGCGTATGGGGCTGACCGCCTCACCGGTGGCGGCCTCGGCGGCGACGGTTTCGACCGCGCGCGCAAAGGCGACCTGGAGGTCGCGGTCGCCGGCGTCCGCGAGCAGGCGGGAGGCGCGCGCCAGGCAGAGGTCGCCGAGCAGCAGCTCGCCGGGCGGCGCGATGTGCGCGCCCAGGCCCTGCAGCTGGACGCCCGTCTCGACGAGGGCCGCGGCCAGGACCACCCGGCCGTCCGGGTGATGGTCGCGGTACGCCTCCCAAGCCTCACCGAGGCCGCCCGACCAGATGGCGTCGAGGCTCTCGAGGTCGCGCTCGGCGATCTCCAGCGTGGGTTTCACGGAACCGGTTCCACGAGGGTGGGGGCGATCCGCTGGAAGGCCGACAGGGCGCGCAGGCACGACTCGTCGTCGCGGGTGACCACGTAGTAGAGCCCGAACCCGAGCACGGTGTTGAGCACCAGCGGCACCAGCACCTCGCGCTCGACCTTGAACCTGACCAGGCCCGCCGCCTCCATACGGTCGAGCTGCTCCTGGATGACCTCGCGGTAGCGCGTGAAGAGCTCAGGCAGGTAGGCCTGCAGGCGTTCCTGCTTGGGGGCCTGCACGAGGAGGTCGAAGGCCGCCAGCTGAACGTCGCCCAGCCGCCGCAGCGAGTCCCAGATCGACTCGACCCCGGCGGAGAGGACCTCGAGGGGGTCGGTGAGCTGGTTGAGCGCCGTGCGCAGCTCCTCGACGGAGCGGGCGGTGAGGTAGCGCCAGGCCTCGACCAGGAGCTCGGACTTGGTCGGGAAGTAGTACTGGAGGTTGCCGATGGCGACGTTCGCGCGCGAGGCGATGGCGCGCACGGACGTGCCCGCATACCCGTTCTCGAGCAGTGATTCCGCCGCCGCGCGCACGATCAGGTCGCGGGCGCTGAGATGCTCCTCGTCAGCCGCGAGCAGGGTCCCCAATCCCGGCTCATTCATACGTATGTACTAGCTTAGAGGAACCAGGTCAGGATGCGCTCAGGCCGCGGTCTGCTCGGGCTCCTCGTGCGTGCGCCAAGTCCGGGTCTCGCGATCCCAGTGTGCGTGCTCCAGCTCGCCGTGCGTAGGCGCCGGCGGCTGTGGGGTGACCAGGTTCTTCAATGCTTGCAGGCTCAACCACATCACATGAGCCGGAACCGCTGGACGGGGCCGGTGCTTCCCTTTTGGAATCGGACCGCGTGGCGGGTGTATACCTCACCCGATATGGCACAGATCGCAACCGGCGGAATCCATCACCTGCGCCTCACGGTCACCGACGTCGAGCGGAGCAAGGAGTTCTACACGGGGCTGCTCGGGTTCGACATCGCGGTCGACTCGCCGCCCAAGGACGACCCTGCCGCGAAGGAGACCTACCCGGTGCTCTGGGGCGGCTGCGTCATGGTGCGCGGCGACCTGCTCATGGGCCTGCGCCCGGTGGCGCCCAAAGGCGATCGCTTCGACGAGGACCGGGTGGGCCTCGACCACCTCAGCTTCAACGTCTCCAGCAAGGACGAGCTGGATGAGGCCGTGAAGCTGTTCGACGCGCGGGGCATCGAGCACGGCCCGATCAAGCCGCTGGCCGGCTTCGGGATCTACGTGCTGCCCTTCCGCGACCCCGACAACATCCAGGTCGAGCTCACCGCACCCATGTAGGGGCGGGGCTTCCAGCTAGGCTTCGCGGGCCGGGCGCTGCTTCGACCGGCGGGCCTTGGCCTGGTCGATGCTGGCCTTGAGCGCGGCCAGCAGGTCCTCGACCGAGGAGGCCGGCTCCAGCACCGGCTCCGGCACTGCCACAGCGTCCTCGCCACGCTCGCCGATCATGCGCAGGAGGCGGTCTCGGTACTCGTCGCGGAACTGGGCGAGCTCGAAGGGGCCGCTCAGCGTGCGGACCAGCAGGCGCGCCATCTCGTGCTCGCGCTCGCTCAGGGCGGGGCCCGCGACGCCGGCGCCGGGCACCGGCAGGATCTCGTCCGCGAGGTACATGGTCGACAGCAGCAGCCCGTCGCCGTACGGCCTCAGGGCGCTCAGGTGGCGGCGCGTGCGCAGCACCACCCAGCAGAGCGCGATCCGCTGCTCCGAGCTCATCGCTTCCTGCAGCACCGCGAAGGGCCGTGCCTGGTCCAGGTTGGGCACCACGTGGTAGGCCGCGTCGTAGTGGATCGGGTCCACGGCGGCCGATTCGACGAACAGCTCGACGTCGATCGCGCGGCTGCGCTCGGGCTCGAGTTCGACCAGCTCCTCCTTCTCGACCGCCACGAACCTGCCGGGGCTGACCTCGAAGCCCTTGACCACGTCCTCCGCCGCCACCTCCCGCGGCAGCGGGGGCTCTGGCGTCCACCTGGGGGCCGGCCGCGCCCCGCTCTCCTCGGGTACCTCGACCCGGACCCGGCGGTGCTCCAGGCGCCGGCCGGTGACGCGGTCGAGCTCGCGAAAGCGCAGGTCCTGCCGCCGGGTGGCCGGGAACAGGCGAACCGGGATCGAAACGAGACCCAGGCTGATCGCACCCGCCCAGATCGCGCGCGGCATCGCGGCGCAAGGGTACAACTAGCCTTCGTGCCGGGACCCTGGATCGATGTCACCAAGCCGCTGCACCAGGGGATCGAGGTCTGGCCGGGAGATCCCGAGTTCGAGCTGCGCCGTGTGCTCTCGATGGCGGCGGGGGACGAGGCGAACGTGTCGGTGCTCAGCTGCTCGGTGCACACCGGCACCCACGTTGACGCGCCCGTGCACT
>Ga0207646_10002287_pt1 | contig 22755 bp, 23 predicted proteins | sample KBSK5502metaG_FD_184343 | JGI IMG/M metagenome (GOLD analysis project Ga0207646, IMG submission 184343) | Corn, switchgrass and miscanthus rhizosphere microbial communities from Kellogg Biological Station, Michigan, USA - KBS K5-50-2 metaG... | ecosystem: Host-associated > Plants > Roots >... | reverse complement strand
ACCCGGCCCATGGCCCCTTCGCCGATCTCCTGCTGAATCTCGTAGCGGCCGAACCGTGCAGCGGTCTCGGGGGCAGCGGTGTCCTTGCTCAAGGCACTAAGCTCGCTTTCGGCCGGATGATACCTCGGTCCCGCCGGGTCAGGACGGCCACGAGCATATACCCCTTGACCCAGGGAATCAGGCCGTCGAGGCGGGAAATGATCCAGACGGCCGGATACACGAGCGAATAGGCCCGGAACGCTCTCCGATGACGTTGGAGGTCGGCCGCCGTGACCACCAGGCCCTTGGCTGAGGATTTCTTCCCGAGGCGTTCCACCGCCCAGTTGATGGCGGTATCGACCGCTTCGGAGAAGAAGCGCGAGTAGGTTCGGTGGCGGTCGAGCGTGAAGCCAGGCGAGAGCAGGGCCGCCAGCGACTCTGGCGCATAGCCGGGACGCAGGTGGCCGTGCTTCTCGTCGGTCTGCCCGATCGCCCGGCGCGCGCGACGCAGGGCGGTGTCCTTGGGGTGGGGTGTATTCACGACGAGGCGGCCTCCAGGCCTGGTCACCCGGGCCAGCTCCCTCGCGAAAGCCGCATCGTCGGCGACGTGCTCCAGCATGTCGACGACGACCACGCGGTCGAACTCGGCGTCGGCGAAGGGGAGACGCGCGCCCTTCTCGACCTGGTGCACGTCGTCGCTCACCAGCTCCCGGATGGACGCCACCGCTTCCGCCGTCAGATCCGCGGAGGCCCACCGCCCGCCGCGCCGGCGCAGGAGGAGGCTCACGACGCCGTTGTCGGAGCCGAGGTCGAGGCACCGCAGATTCTCGGTCGGGCCGAGCATGTCCACGATCGCGGCGAGCTTCCGCTGCTTGAGGACGGAGCGACGGAAGAGGGCGAGCGCCCAGGATTCGGCGTCAGGCACGTCGCTCGGCGCGAAGGATGACGGGGGAGCCCCAGGCGCGCGTCAGGCCGGCGACCCGGGCCGTGGCCTCGACGGCGCGGGAGAGAGAGGCCAGCCGCAGGCCGCGGTGCAGCGCCATGGGCAGCAGGAACTGCGGGCGGCGAGCCGTGCGGACGAAGCCGGCGGCGGCGAAAGCCTCCTCCACTTCGGCGTCCCGGAAGACGCGGAAGGGCCGCGTGTCGCCCTCGATGCTCTTCTTGAGCCCGAAGAGCGCGCCCGATACGGCGTTGGCGCTGCGCGCGGTGGGGTAATCGACGATCACCACCTGCCGGGCGAGGCGACACAGCTCGGCCACCAGCTCGCGCCAGCGCTCGACGTGGGGGAGCAGCCGGAAGGCCAGGGCCGCATCGAAGGAGCCGTCCGGCCACGGCGCCCGCAGGAGTGGACCGCAGCGGAAGCGGGCGCGGCCCGAGCGCACCCACTCCTGCACCCGCTCAGAGCAGCTCTCGGCGCTGCCGTAGACGGTGACGTCACAGCCTGCCTCCACGAGCGGGGCCGTGAGCTGGGCGTGGCCGCCGCCGAGGTCGAGGACCGAGGTCCCCGCCCGCGGGCGGAGCAGCTCGACGGTGGTGCGGGCCTGTAATTCCAGGAACCATCGCCCCACCGGCCCCTCGAAGCGGCGCGCGTACGCGGCGGAAGAGGTCTCGACGTCCGCGTCCGTCATCCCCCGTGGGTCAGGAGGTCGGGTGCTCCATGCGTCCTCCGTTCGGGCGGCTATCGTACACCCGGCGTCGCCTCCGGCTCGGGCGTGGGCGTGGATGTCGGCTCGGGCGTCGGGACCGGTGTCGCGGCCGACGGCGGTGTCACCGGGGGCGGCGCGGCCGGTGGCGGTGGGGGCGCCTCGTCTTCTTCCGCGTCCACGGGCTCCGGCGGCGGCGGCGGCTCGGTGCCGAGTCCCGCCGCGTCCCGCTCGATGTAGCCCGCGGTTGCCATCAGCCACAGCACGCGCCGCTGGGCGCGGGCCAGCCGACGCGGATCGACGAGGGGGTTGATGCGGCGCGGGTTCGGGATCATGGCGGCCAGCCCGGCCGCCTCCGCCGGGTCGAGGTCGGACACCGGCTTGGCATAGTAGCGGCGGGCGGCCGCCTGGGCACCGTAGGTCCCGTCGCCCCACTCGATCACGTTCAGGTACAGCTCCAGGATCCGCTTCTTGGAGAGGTCGTGCTCGAGCCAGCGCGCGACCACCAGCTCCCGCAGCTTGCGGGTGATGGACTTGTGCGTGGTGAAGAAGAGGTTCTTGGCGAGCTGCTGCGTGATCGTGCTGCCGCCGCGCACGAACCCGCCGCGGGCGCGGTCGGCCTCCACCGACTTCTTCATCGCCTCCCAGTCGACACCTTCGTGGCCGAAGAACTTCTGGTCCTCGGCGGCGATGACGGCGTGGATGAGGTGGCGGGAGACGCTCGAGATCGGCACCCACACCTGGACGCGGCGATACGGACGGTGCGCGCGCCGCGCCTCTTCCTCCCGCTGGCGCATCAGCGACGTGACGCCGGGGTTCGTGCGCCCCAGGGCCCGGACCTCGGCGCGAGAAGGGAGGCCTCCGACCACCCACCCCGCGTAGAGGAGGCCGGCGAGCACGACGAGGACCACGACCCGGCGCATCCGTCCATTATCCGTGGCCGGGACGAGACTTCCGGTACGCGATAATAGAAGGCGCGGCCGCGATCAGATACCATCGATCGTCGCCACGGCGGGGGTTTTTCTTGGACTTCGACCTCAGCGAGGAACAGCAGCTCCTCAAGAAGACGGTCCGCGAGTTCGCGGAGTCCGAGCTCGCCCCGCACTCCCGGGAGTGGGACGAGAAGCAGGAGTTCCCGCGCGAGGTCTTCTCGAAGCTCGGAACGCTCGGCCTCATGGGGGTCGTCTGGCCGGCCGAGTACGGCGGCTCGGGCATGACCACGCTCGACTATGCCCTCGTGATGGAGGAGCTGGCTCGCGTGGACGCGGGGGTGGCCCTCTCGGTGGCCGCGCACAACAGCCTCTGTTCCGGGCACATCTTCCTCGCCGGCACCGACGAGCAGAAGCGGCGCTTCCTCACGCCGCTGGCGCGAGGGGAGAAGGTCGGATGCTGGGGGCTCACCGAGAGCGGCGCCGGCTCGGACGCGGGGGGGACGCGCACCACCGCCGTGCGCGACGGCAGCCACTGGGTGCTGAACGGCGCCAAGACCTTCATCACCAACGGCCGCGTCGCGGACACCGCCGTCGTGATGGCGGTGACCGACCGCGAGAAGGGCAAGAAGGGCATCTCCGCGTTCATCGTCGAGCGTGGCGCGAAGGGCTTCCGGGCGGGAAAGAAGGAGGACAAGCTCGGCGTGCGCTCGTCGGACACATCGGAGCTGGTCTTCGAGGACTGCCGCATCCCCTCCGGCAACCTCCTCGGGGCCGAGGGTCACGGCTTCATCGACACGCTGCGGATCCTGGACCGCGGCCGCATCGGCATCGCCGCCTTCTCGGTGGGCATCGCCCAGGCGTGCCTGGAAGCGTCGATGAAGTACGGGCGGGAGCGCCGCCAGTTCGGCCATCCGATCGCCGAGTTCCAGGCCGTCCAGTTCAAGATCGCGGACATGGCCACGCGGGTGGACGCCGCCCGGCTGCTCACGTGGCGGGCGGCGTTCCTGCGCGACGGCGGGAAGGAGCACACGGCCGAGTCGTCGATGGCCAAGCTGTACGCGAGCGAGATGGCGGTGCATGCCGCCCTCGACGCGGTGCAGATCCATGGCGGCTACGGCTACGTCAAGGAATACCCGGTGGAGCGCTACCTGCGCGACTCGAAGCTGGGGACGATCGGCGAGGGCACGAGCGAGGTCCAGCGGCTGGTCATCGCGCGGGAGCTGCTGAAGCTGCGCGGTATGGTCCGCTGACAGGCGAGCTGGCGGAAGACGTCCGGCGCGGAGACGTTCGCGCGCTCGCGCGGGCGATCAGCATCGTCGAGAACGGCCGGCCGGAGGCGCCCGCGCTGCTCGCGGCGCTCTTCCCGCACGCCGGCCGGTCGCTCGTCGTCGGTGTCACCGGACCGCCCGGCTCGGGCAAGTCGACGCTCGTCGATCGCCTGACCGCCCACCTGCGCGGCCAGGGCAAGAAGGTGGGCATCGTCGCCGTCGATCCCACCTCGCCCTTCACCGGCGGAGCGATCCTGGGCGACCGGATCCGCATGCAGGGCCACGCGGCGGACGAAGGCGTGTTCATCCGGTCCATGGCGACCCGCGGTCACCTCGGGGGGCTGGCGGCCGCCACCGGCCAGGTCCTCACCGTGCTCGCCGCCTCGGGCAAGGACGTGATCCTGGTGGAGACGGTGGGCGTGGGCCAGGACGAGGTGGAGATCATGGGCACGGCCGACGTGAGCCTGGTGGTGCTCGTGCCCGGCCTCGGCGACGAGGTGCAGGCCTTGAAGGCGGGCATCATGGAGATCGCCGACGTCTTCGTCGTGAACAAGGCGGACCGCGAAGGCGTGGACCGCGTCGTGACCGAGATCGAGTCGATGCTCTCGCTCGCCACCCGCGAGGGGCAGCCGCCGCCCCCGATCGTGAAGACCGTCGCCACCGACGATCGCGGCATCGAGGAGGTATGGAGCGCGGTGGAGGCGTTTCGTTCGCGGTCCGCCGGCAACGGGACGCTGGCCGAGCGCCGCCGGGCCCAGCTCCGCCGCCAGTTGGAGGAGACGCTGCAGGACCGCCTGCTGATCCGGGCCCGGGAGGCGGCGCTCACGCCGGAAGAGCTGGAGAAGAACGTCGATCGGCTGGAGGCACGGACCGTGGATCCGCTGGCGGCGGCCGATGAGGTCATGAAGAGGATGGGCCTGTGAAGGCGTTGAAGATCGATCATCTCGGCATTGCGGTGCCGAGCCTGGCCGAGGCGGTGGAGGCCTACGAGGCGCTCGGCTTCCCGGTCGAGTCCACGCAGGACGTGCCGACCGAGAATGTGCGGGTCGCGTTCCTGCCCGTGGGGGAGTCGCGCCTGGAGCTGCTGGAGCCGACCGACCCCGGCTCGTCGATCGCGAAGTTCCTCCAGAAGCGGTCCGGCCTTCACCACGTCTGCGTGCTGGTGGAGGACATCGACGCGGCCCTGGCCGATCTGCGCGCGCGCGGCATCTCGTTGATCGACGAGCGGCCGCGCCCGGGGGCGGGGGGGTCGCGGGTGGCGTTCGTGCATCCCCGCTCGGCGGGCGGGGTGCTGCTGGAGCTGAAGGAGAAGGGCTAGCGAGCGGAGCGCGATTCCGGCCGTCAGGCGGTAGTCGCCGCGGGCCGGGCGGGAGGCTCGTACTCGACATACTCCCGCTCGGCCTTGCGGATCTGCCGGTAGCGGCGGAAGACGTCGCGGTCGCTCTCCAGTCCCAGCCAGTACTTCCAGCTCGCCCCGCGGAACGTGTGCGCAACCATCGCCGGCCCGTGGCGCAGGCAGAATCCGGGGCTGTGGCGCAGCGCGACCGGGAAGTGGCGGAGCTTCATCCAGCGCTCCGCCTGCCAGCGCAGGAACTCGATCTCCTCCGCCCCGAGATGCTCGCTCTTCACGACCGCGGTCGTCCCGTCGTATTCCTCGAGGCGGTCGTTGGTGATGAGGCCGCGCGTGGCGAGGTCCTTCGTCATGGGCGTTCGCGGGTACGGCGTGGGGTGCTGGATGTAGGGCCAGTCGACGTAGCGCCGGGCGAAGCGGAGGTTGGCCTCGATCGACTCGGGCGTGTCACTCGGGTTGCCCACGATGAGCCCGCCCACCACGTACATGCCGTTGCGGTGGAGGTGATCGATGGCGGCCGTCGTGGCGTTGCCGACCCGGCGCCCGCCCTGGTGCTGGATGTTCTTGGCCGCCGCCTTGAGGAACCCCAGGTCCTCGTCGAGAACGTTCTCGATGCCGAGGAACACGTAGCGGAAGCCGGCCTCGCGCATCCGGGGGGCGAGGGTCTCGCCGTGGTCCGCGATGGCGGAGGTCATCGCCTGCACCATGTAGTCGATGCGGTTCAGGCCGGCCTCCACGATCGCGGCGCACAGTGCCTCGAAGCGCTTCACGTCGAGGGTGACGTTGTCGTCGACGATGAAGAGGGCCTGCGCGCCGTGATCGCGGGCATCGCGGATGTCGTCGAGCACGCGCGAGAAGTCGTAGGTGTGGAAGTTGCGGCCGCGCATCTCGATGATCGAGCAGAAGCTGCAATCGAAGGTACAGCCGCGCGAGGTCTCGATCACGTCCACCGCGCGGCCGAGCAGCGTGTAGCCGCCGAGCACGCGCGCGTCCCGGTTGGGAAGGCGCAGCGATCCCTCCGCCAGGCGCTGGACGGGGCGGTCCGGATTGTGGTGGAAGCCGCCGTCCGCACCGCGCCAGCTCAGGCCGCCGATCCGCTCGTGACCCTCGCCGCTCTCGAGCGCGCGCAGCAGCTCGCTGAAGGTCGTCTCGCCCTCGCCGCGGACGATGAAGTCGACGCCGGGGTCGGGGCCCGTCCACGCGTCGGGAGCGAGGCTCGCGTCGTAGCCGCCGACGACGATGCGCGCGGCGGGTCGGAGCGCCCGAACGAGGGCGATGAGCTTGAGGGCCGTGCGGCGCTGGAAGGTCATGACCGAGAGGCCGACGACGTCCGGCTCGCACTCCTGCACCAGCCGCTCGACCGTCGCCGCCACCCGGTCCTGCACGAGGACGAGGTCGGCCACCGCCACCCGGTGGTGGGGGTCGACGTTCCCGGCGAGGGAGGTCAGGGCCCCGTTCGGCATGCGGATGGCGACGGGAGCCATGTGCTCGAACGAGTCGGGCATGGACAGCAGCAGGACGTTCACGGTGTGACCTCGGGCCGTTGCGGCGTCAGGGGGGAGCGCATACCATGACGCCTTCACGAATGGTACGCCTCCGGCGCCGGTGAGAGAAAGCGAAATGGACGGCGCGGAGATCGGCATCATCGGCGGGAGCGGCCTCTACGAGATCGAGGGCTTCGAGGCGGCCCGCGAGGTGACGGTCGACACGCCCTTCGGCGCCCCCTCCGACCGCCTCCGGGTCGGGCGGCTCGAGGGCCGGCGGGTGGCGTTCCTGGCGCGCCACGCGCGCGGCCACCGGATCCTGCCGAGCGAGCTGAACTTCCAGGCCAACGTCTTCGCCCTCAAGCTGCTCGGCGTGCAGGCGATCCTGTCCGTCTCCGCGGTCGGCTCTCTGAAGGAGAAGTACGCGCCGCTGCACATGGTCATCCCCGATCAGCTCCTGGACCGGACGCGCCTGCGCAAGTCGACCTTCTTCGGCCGGGGGCTCGTGGCCCACGTGGCCTTCGCCCACCCGTTCTGCCCCGTGCTGTCGGGCACGCTGGCCGACGCGTGCGGGGAGGCGGGGGCCACGTTCCATCGCGGAGGAACGTACGTGTGCATCGAGGGCCCGCAGTTCTCGACCCGCGCGGAGTCGGAGCTCTACCGGTCGTGGGGCATGGACCTCGTGGGCATGACCAACCTGCAGGAGGCCAAGCTCGCCCGCGAGGCCGAGCTGTGCTACGCGACCCTGGCCATGGTCACGGACTACGACTGCTGGCATCCCGACCACGACTCGGTCACCGCCGACCAGATCATCGCCAACCTCGTCCGGAACGCCGCCACGGCCAAGGCGGTCCTGCGCGCCGCCCTGCGCCGGCTGCCCCCGTCCCCCCGCGCCTGCGACTGCGGGAGCGCGCTGAAGCAGGCGCTCGTCACCCCCGCGGAGCTGGTGCCGGACGAGGTGAAGCGCGAGCTGGCCCCGATCATCGGAAAATACCTGAAATAATCCGCAGGGAACGCGGAGACAGCCGAGAGCGCAGAATGGCCATCCTGGTCGTGGGAAGCGTCGCGTACGACACCGTGGAGACGCCCTTCGGACGGGCCGAGCGCGTCCTGGGCGGCAGCGCGTCGTTCTTCTCGGTGGCGGCGTCGTTCTTCGTGCCCGTGAACCTCGTCGGCGTGGTCGGCCGCGACTTCGGCGACAAGGAGCTGGCCGCCTTTCGCGGACGGGGCATCGACCTCGAGGGCCTGGAGCGAATGGATGGGCAGACCTTCCATTGGCAGGGGAAGTACTCCTACGACCTCAACTCCCGGGAGACGGTCTGCACCGACCTCAACGTGTTCGAGTTCTTCAAGCCCAAGATCCCGGAGCGGTACCGCCGGAGCGAGTACGTCTTCCTCGGCAACATCGACCCGCTCCTGCAGCGCGAGGTGCTCGACCAGGTGGACCGCCCCCGCCTCGTCGCGTGCGACACCATGAACTTCTGGATCGAGGGCAAGCCCGCGGAGCTGGAGAAGACACTCGCGCGCGTCGACGTGCTCCTGATCAACGACGCGGAAGCGCGTCAGCTCTCGGGTGAATGGAACATCGTCAAGGCGGCCCGCGCGATCCGGGCGATGGGCCCCCGCACGCTCATCGTGAAGAAGGGCGAGCACGGCGTGCTGATGTTCACCGAGGACGGGTCCTTCGCCGCGCCCGCCTACCCGCTGGAGGAGGTCTTCGATCCCACCGGGGCCGGAGACACCTTCGCCGGGGGGTTCGTCGGTTACCTGGCGGGCGCCGCGAGCGCGGGCGCGGTGGACGACGTGGTGTTACGCCGCGCCGTGATCATGGGGAGCACGCTGGCGTCGTTCTGCGTGGAGGCCTTCAGCCTCGACCGCCTCCTCCACCTGAGCCGCGCCGAGATCGACGACCGCTATCGCCTGTTCAAGCGCCTGACGCATTTCGAAAGCGTTTAGGGCGTCAATACTCCCCGGTGGCGCCGCCGCCGCCGAAGCGGCCGCCGCCGGAGGTGAAGGAACGGTCCTCGGCCGGCACCCGTCGCGCGGAAGGCGCGGAGGCGAGGGCGGCCGCCGTCTCGAGCGCGCCCTGCCGCGAGAGGTCCTCGAACAGCGGCTCGGCCGTGAAGCCCCGCCGCTCCCGGCCCGCGCCGGAGTCCAGGAAGCGCCGGATGGCGAGGGAGCCCAGGATCGCCGCGCTCCCGCCGGCGGTCAGGATCAGCCACAGCGGTGCCATATGGACGTAGAAGCGCAGCGTGACCAGCGAGGCGACGGCCAACACCACCCCGAGGTCGAGGAACAGCCGCCGGCGCGAGCGGATGCCGAAGGCGAGCGCGGCGGTGGGGATCAAGACGGTGCCCGCCATCGCCAGCGGCCGGAGTGAAGAGTCCTTCAGCGCCGGCGCGCGGCCCGGTCCCAGCGACTCCACGAACGCGTGGTCCCATGACCAGAGGTTGAAAGCCGCGTAGAAGGCGAGCAGGGCGACGGCGAGCGCGGCCTGGCACGACCGGCGGTGGACCGGCGGCAGGCGCGGGGAATCGCCGACGATCACGAGGAGGGGCGCCGCCGCCGCGGCGGCGATCCAGAAGGGCCGGCCGGCCGGGCTCCGCGCGAGGAGCAGGAAGAACGCGCCCGCGGCCAGCGCCGCGCACAGCGGCATGCCCCACCGCGCGGCCGCCGCCGCCAGGAGGGCGGCCGCCAGCGCCAGCACCGCCGGCACGAGCGTGCGCTCGGGCATCTGAGCCTCGTTCATGAGCCAGCCCGCCGCGCCGATCACGTACGCGATCCCGACGAATGCGGTCGCGGCCTCGATGCCGCCTTCGGCCCGCTTCAAGAGGCCGATCTGGACCTCGGTCAGGGCGCAGAGGACGATTCCGAAGGCAAGGGCCAGGATGCCGACGGCATCGCCCCGCGGGTCCGCCACCGCGATCACGAAGAAGAAGGCGGCATTGAGCGCCAGCGCCGTGAACACGAAGGCGAGGGAGCGGAAGGCCGGGCCCAGCCGCCCACGGTCGTCCGGGTACGACGCGCGGATGGCGGCCAGGGTCGCGTCGTCGATCGCGGACGCCCGCCGCCACCCGCGCGCGGCGGCGCGCACCTCGCGCCGGCGGTCGGCCTCCGCGCCGTCGGGCCTCACGCGGGCCTCAGCCTCCGGTGGACGCCGAGAAGCCCGCCCAGGACCGCGAGGGACGTGAGGGCGAACCACAGGGACCCGCCGGTGAAGCCGGGATCGATGCGGAGGAAGAGCGCGCTCAGGGCGACGTACGCGGCGAGGACGCCGAGCACGAAGAGAGAGAAACGCGCGCGGCGGAAGGCGAACGCCGCGACTCCGCCTCCGGCCAGGAGCAGGCCGAGGTCCCCGGCCGGGCTGCGGCCCCCCAGGCCCGACGCGAGCGCTCCGAGCACGAGGATCCAGCCCGCGTGCACCGCCACCGGCTCGAAGTGCGCCTTCCGATCGAGCCGCACGAGGGCCGCCCCCAGGAGGAGGAAAGCCCCGCCGACGCCGACCGCGTTGGCCCGCAGGGACGACGCCGGGTCCGACCCGGACCAGAACGCCTTCTCGAGCAACACGACCGAGACGCCGCGCCAGGCCGCGAATGTGGAGAGCGCGAGCGAGAACACGATGCGCGAGTCGTAGCGGACCGCGAGGACGCCCGCCACGATCGCCATGGCCAGAAGGTGCCAGGGCCAGGCGGGACCCAGGGGGGTGAACCTCGCCTCGACGTAGGCGAGGTCCGCTCCCGCGAGGAGCACGCCCAGCAGCAGCACGTATTCGAAGGCAAGGTGAGGTGAAGCCGCCTCCCGCCACGAGAAAGCGGGCGAGCGTCGCTGGACCCAGGCCAGGCACGCGGCCGCGGCCAGCGCGAGGGCGGTCGCCACCGCCAGCGGACCCAGGCGCGCGAGGTTTTCCTTGACGAGCAGGCCCACGCCGGCCATGGCCACGAGGATCCCGGCGTAGAGGGCCAGCCGCAGCTCGCGGTAGACGGAGACGAGCTCGCCGCGCGCCACGCGGGCGAAGAGCGCACGCTGCGCCGGGGAGAGGAGGCCCTGTTCGCCCAGACGCTCGGCGGCCGCCGCGACCTCGGGGCTCACGTCGGCCAGATTCTAGCGAATTGTCTTAATATCGTTTAATGGCGAAGCCGCAGGCTCAGCCGCCCGAAGAGGCCCCGGCCGGCCAATCCGTCGCCAACGCCGAGCGATCCCTCTACGCGAGCGTGCTGGCCATCCGCGACCGCCACGAGCTCGAGCGCCTGGGCATTGCGTTCTACGACGCCGAGACGACCCTCCAGTGGTCGTACAACGCGGATGCGGTCTTCCACGCCGCGTCGACGATGAAGCTGGCCGTGCTGCTGGCGGTCTTCCGCCAGTTCACCCGCGGGGAGCTGACCCTGGACGAGCCCGTCCACGTCCGCAACAAGTTCCTCAGCATCTACGACCGCAAGCCGTATATGCTGGACGTCAGCCGCGACACCGAGGGCGAGGTCTACGAGCGCCTGGGCCGGACGATGTCGGTGAAGCGGCTCGCGTATCACATGATCACGTCCTCCAGCAACTTCGCGACCAACCTGCTCGTCGACGCGGTGGGGGTGCCGGTCATCCAGACCGCTCTCGATGAGCTGAAGATCGACGGCATCAAGGTGCTTCGGGGGGTGGAGGACCACGCTGCGTTCGAGGCGGGGCTGAACAACGAGGTGACCGCCAACGGCCTGCTCAAGCTGCTGCGGCTGGTGGCGGAGGGCGGGGCCTACGGTGAAGAAGCTTCGGCCCGGATGCGCGAGATCCTCCTCGAGCAGAGGTTCAAGAGCGGCATCCCGGCCGGGCTGCCGGAGGCGGCGCGGGTGGCGCACAAGAGCGGCAACATCTCGACCGTCCACCACGACGCGGGCATCGTCTACCTCGACGGCCGCCAGCCGTACGTCCTCGTGATCCTGACGCAATTCGCCAGCGAGACCGGGGTGACGACCGCGGTGGCCGACGTGTCGCGCGACATCTACGAGTGCCTGGCGGGGATGAACGGTGGCTGAGACGGAATCGGAGTCCGGCCTCAAGATCGTCGACGCGTTCGACCTCGACCCCGAGCTGCGTGCGCTGCTGCGGCCGGGGGAGCTGGTCGAGGGCATCGGCGGCCAGTACCACCACCTCCCGCGCTACTTCTACGAGATCCCCTCCCACGAGGCGGCCCGGGAGATCCGCCTCACGCCGCACTTCGGCCTCAACGAGTTCCTCCTGGTGGACCTGAAGGAGGCGGCCCGCGTCCGGGCCTTTCCCCGCTACGTCCCGTGCGCCATCCGGATCGCCGCCTTCTACCTCGAGCGGCTCCGCGAGGCCGCCGGCGCTCCCGTGCACCTGGCCGTCAACGGCGGCTACCGGTCCCCGGCGCACAAGCTCTCGGTGGCGGCCACGCCGCACATGTGGGGGACGGCCGCCGACGTGTACAAGATCGGCACCGTGGTGCTGCGGGACCGCGCCTCGATCGAGACGTACAACCGGGTCATCGAAGACCTCACCGACGATCTGTACGTGATGCCGTACGGCCACGAGATCGGAAAGGCCGACGACCACATCCACGTGGACCTCGGCTACCTCACCGTGATCCCCCGCGAGATCAGCGAGGACCGCCTCGCCGGGCCGCAGGACGAGGCGCGCTTCGCCTTCGAGGAGCGGCGCCGCGGCGATCGCCGCGGCTGGCCGCGCGAGCCCTTGCCGGAAGAGCTGCCCACCGCCGCTCACGCCGGCTCGTCCGAATCCGGATCCCAGAAATAGGTCGGGCGCGAGCAATCCCGCGCGAACGAAGGAGTGGTCCGATTCTTGCTCCCAAGGAGCCGAGCGCTCTGGTCGGGTGGGCGTGGCGACGCTGCGGTCTGGGCTCAAGCCGCAGGGCAGCATCGGCTTACTCGGACCTCGAGGCCGCCGCCGGCCGTCGAGGCTTTGCAGGAATGCCAACCGACTACAAAGCCGACTTCGAGGAGACCGCCTCCCTCGTGGGCCGACCTCGGCGCCGCGATGCCGGCCCGTGGGCGAGCGTCCCCGGTCCCGTCGCCCGCCGCCTGCGGATGCCCGTGACGGGCATGGAAGCGGAGTTCAACGTCTTCCTCGACGGGGTGGAGATCGACCCGCGCGAGTTCTGGGGGCGGCCCACCGGGTTCATCGATGTCCCCATGCTGCGCCGCGAGAAGAGCTCGTTCCAGCTCCCCACCGGCGGCGCCGTCTATTTCGACCGCGGGGTGATCGAGGTCGTGACCCCCGTCATCGAGCTGGCCCCGGGCTGCAGCGCGCGCGTGGTGAGGAACCTCTGGGAACAGATTGCGTTCGTGCGGCGCGAGCTGTCGAATTGGGAGAAGCGCACCGGCCGCCACATCCGCTTGAAGGCATACAGCACCCACTACAACGTTTCCTTCGAGCCTTGGCGCGTCCGGCCGAACGGGGAGCGCAACGTCCGCCGCCTCGCGTACCTGCTCGCCCACATCCTTCCGGTGCCGGTGGCGGTCGTCGGCACCAACCGCCGTTCCACCGGCGTCGGCGTGCGGCCGCGCGGTGACCGCATCGAGATCACCGCCGACTTCACTCCCGACCCGGGGCTGATGATCGCCACCGCCACCGTGGTGATCGGCATCGTCCGCGAGGTCATGACCTGGCCGTCGTACGACGTCTCCCTCCTCGACCGCCTGCCGATCCCCACCGTCGAGGGCGTCGTGCCGGGCCGGCACACGACGCGGAAGGGTTGGCTCACGAAGGACTTCCATTTTCCGCAAAGCCCGTTCACGTCGGACATGGACGCCCCCATCTGGAAGGTGCGCGGGCGCCCCGGGCTACGGTCGCTGCGCGACATCGCGCTGCGTACCGCGTGGTACTTCCGCCGCTCCATCCGCCGGTACGCCGATCCGTTCAGCTTCCGCATGCTGTTCTCGATCCTCAAGGGGGGCGCACCGTCGCTGCTGGAGCTGGACGATCGGCCCAGCGCCTACGAGGACGTCGGGCGCCTGTGCCGGTGGGGGATGGTGCTCCCGGCCCTCCGGGGGTTCGAGTCCCGCCGCCGGCCCTCGACCGCCCGGCAGGTCGTCTGGAACGTCGGCACGCTCGACGACTTCATCGCCGCGCGGGAGAAGGAGAGGGCGGAATTCGTCTCGCAGCGGCGCCGCCGGCGTGGCGCTCCGATGGCGGGGCGGGCGCCGGCCGGGGCGTCCGCCGTCGGAGCATCCGCGATGGCCCCGGACGGGAAGGTGGAGGCCGGGATGGAGGGCGTCGTCCAGACCGTGGGGCCCCGGCCGTCGCCGGCGCGGCCGCGCCGCCCGCCTTCCGACGTCGTCCGCCGACGCGCTCCCGCCGCGGACCGCCGGCAGCGCGAGCGGCGAGGGCGGCAGGACCCGATTCCCTTTCCGGATCGCCGCCTCACTCGCTCCGCCTACGAGCAGGTTTTCCTCAAGCTCGTCTCGGGTGAACGGCTACGGATCGGACGCGAGATCTACACGCCCATCGGCATGAAGGGCTGGTACCACGGGTGTTCCGCCGCGACTTCGACGGGCACGAGCGGCTGCTCACGATCGACCAGCTCCTGAGGAAGATGAAGGACTGGCAGGCGTAATTGAGCTGGGGGGTGCTAGCGGCGCACCCCCCAGACCCCCCCTCGCTCCGCGCGAGTGAATCGCGCTCCACTCGCTGTCCGTGGCTTACTTGGTGCTAGCGGCGCACCCCCCAGACCCCCCCTCGCTCCGCGCGAGTGAATCGCGCTCCGCTCGCGGCCTTTCCCTCGAGTCATGGGCCCAGAACGACGGGGCGTCCGCATTGTTCCAGGGCGACCGCTCCCGGCGCACGAGCGGCGCTGAAGTGGTAGTCGCCGCTCTCACCGCCGCCGACGAGCACGTGGCGCTCGTCGCTCGAGGCGCCGGCGCCGCAGCGCCGCCGCTCCTCGGACAGGCGCACGATGACGTTCGGGCCCAGGGCCCAGTCCGTCATTCCCGCCGGCACGTCCACGACCAGCGTTCCTGTGGCGGCACACGGGCCGGTGCCGGCGGCCGGCCACGCAAGCCGGCGCTCCTCCACGTCCTGTCTTTCCAGGCTGAACGCCGAGGCGACGGCCAGAACCGCGAGCCCCAGGGCGAGCGTCTGCAGGGCGGTCCGTCCCGCTACGGGCGCGCGTTCGGCCAGCGAGCCCATCAAGGACCAGCCCCCCAGGGCGACGAGCAGCGCGCGGCAAACGGCCAGGTGAAGAAAGACGCGGGGGAGGAAGTAGTACCCGAACTGGAACACGTGCGCCGCCAGGAGGACCGTGAATCCCACCTGCGCGCCGACCCCCGCGGCCAGCCACGCTGCGAACCGCGTGCGCCGTGCCCCATCCCCGGCTCGAGACGCGAAACGCGGCCTGAGCCGGAGCGCGGGGACCAGGCCCAGCAACAGGAGGACGTTGCCGATGTCGCCCGCGACACCGTCGCCCCAGATGAGCGAGAGAACGGGCCGTACGAGGCCCGCCCGGTCCGGAAACCGCAGAGCCAGATGCCCGGCGTCATAGGCGCGGCACGGGCTGCGCGCGCCGAAGTAGAGGCCCAGGGCCATGCACGCGGCCGCGAGCAGCAGGCTCCAGGCGAGCGCCGCGCGGGTCTCGCGGCGATCCTCCGAGGTGCGGAGCCACGAGAGGGCGCAGAGGACACAAGCCAGCCCGGCCTGGAGGGCGCCGGGCAGCGCGACGAGCGCGAGGGCGACGGCGGACGCCGCCAGCGCCGTGCGCCGCCCGCGTCCCACCTCGCGCCACGGCCGCGACGCGGCTTCCGCCGCGACGAGAACGGTGAGCGCGAAGAGCAGCAGCCAGGACATGTACGGCCTGTTCTCGGCGGCGTAGTGGGCAAAGAGGGGCTGGCTCGCGAGGGTGGCGGCCGCCACGAGGGCCCAGGGCGCGCCCAGGCGGGTTTGCAGCGCGAGCGTGATCACGAAGACGAGCAGGCCGGCGGCGATGAGGCTCACGCGCCGGTAGGAGACGGCGATCCCCTCGTCGAAGGACTTCAGCGTACGGACGGACAGCCGCTGCGCGAGGTAGTAGAGCGGCGACGGGCTGCACTGCCCGGGCGCGCCTTGGACGAGGAGCGAGAGATAGGAATGCCGACAGGCCTCCGCGATCTCGAAGCCTTCGTCGAGCCAGAACGGCTTCACGCGAGCCACGTCGGCCAGGGGCGGCGTGAGGAGAATGGTCGTGGCGGCGGCCAGGACGAAGGCCGCCGCCGCCCGGGCTACTCGAGCTTGTTTCCGCAGGTGCCGCAGAACTTCGAGCCCGGTGCCACCGCGGCCTTGCACTGGGGGCAGGTGGCGGCCGCGAGGGAGGCCCCGCAGTTGCCGCAGAACCTGGCCCCGGCGGGAACGGCCGCGCGGCACTTCGGGCAGGCGGAGGCCGTCATGGCGGTGCCGCAGGTGCCGCAGAACTTCGCGCCTTCGGGGACGAGGGCCTGGCACTTCGGGCAGGCCACGGACGTGCCGGCGGGCGCGGTCGCGCGGCCCTGGGCGCCCATGGCGCCGGCGATCATCCCCGGCATCATCATCCCGATGCCGGCCCCGAGCCCGAGGCCGGCCGCGTTCCCGGCCTCGCCGGGGTTCTTGGCCGCCTCTTCGATTCCCCGCGCGGCCTTGAAGGCCATGTAGCGCTGCATGTCGCCGATGGCCCCCATGCCCGCGCGCTCGTCGATCATCTTCTGGACCTCGTCGGGCGGCGTGATCGCGCCGATCAGGAAATCCACGAGCTCCAGGCCATACTTCGCGAAGTCGTCGGCCACCCGGCCCTTGAGCCCGCCGGCCAGCTCGTCGTAGTAGCGGGGGAGGTCGAGGACCGTCTTCAGCGTCTCGCCGAGCAGGTCGTTGAGGCGGGCCACGCACAGGTCACGCAGGAAGTCCTCGATGGACTCGGTGGTGTACTGGCCCTGCGTGCCGACGAGCTGTTGGACGAAGATCTGGGCGTCGGTCACGCGCATCGAGAAGCGGCCGAAGGCGCGCAGGCGCACCATCGTCAGCTCGGTGTCGCGGAAGGCGATCGGCTCCTTCGTCCCCCACTTCATGTCGGTGAAGGTCTGGCGGCCGATGAAGTAGACCTGGGCCTGGAACGGCGACCTGCCGCCGAAGGCGGCGCCGATGACCTTGGAGAGCAGGGGCAGGTTCAGGGTGGCCAGGGTGTGGCGTCCCGACGTGAACGTGTCGAGCGCCTTGCCGTCACGGTAGAAGACGGCCCACTGGTTGTCCTGGACGATGAGCTGGGCGCCGAGCTTGATGTCCGCCGAGCCCGAGGGCGGCTCGCGGTGGACGATCTCGCGGCCCGTGTCGTCGAAGTGCTGGATGACCTCGAGGAGAAGACCCATGCCGTCTCCTCAGCTCACGCCACGGAGGATCGCTTCGCGCTCGGTCAAGCGCTCGTCGAGCCGGTCGACCGCTCCCGTCGCGGCCTGCACGGCCGGCCGGACGCCGGCGGGGCCGGCCCCGCGCGCGGCCTCCGTGGCCGCGCGCACCGCCTCCACGCCGTCGATCAGCGAGAGGTCGAGCTCGTAGATGCGGGCCAGGACCGTCTCGTCCACCTTCACCGCGTCGAAGAATCCCGAGTAGCCGCGCTCCGCGTAGCGCAGGCGGGCGGCCACGCGGTCGATGCGCTTGCGCGCGGCCTCGATGTCGTTGATCGCGTCGAGGGAGCCGCCCCGCGTGGCCTGGTCGGCCAGCTCGTTGAGGGCCTTCTTGTTGGCCTCGAGGCGGCCCGCGAGGTGCTCGCGCTGCTGCCGGTCCGCGTCGCGACGTAGCTCCCGCTCACGATAGCCCTTGAAGCCCGGGAGGGCGCTCGCGAGCCGCTCCAGGGCGTTCTGGCCCGCCCGCGCCTTGTCGAGGATGGGCTCCACGCGTCCTCCTTCAGGTCAGGTTCGTCCCGGCTTCCAGCATCGTCTTCACGATCGTGAGGAGCTTGTTGGCGGTGAACGGCTTGTTGATGTACATCACGGCTCCCGACTCGAAGCCTTCGGCGAGCGCCTCGCCGCCGCCCTTCGCGGTCAGGAAGATCACCGGGATGTCCTTCAGGCGCGGGTCCTCCTTGATCTTCCGGCAGACCGTGAAGCCGTCGACCTCCGGCATCATCACGTCGAGGAGGACGAGGTCGAAGACACGCCCCGCGAGCAGCTCGAGCGCCTCCGCGCCGCCGGTGGCGGTGGTGACCTCGAAGCCCTTCTGCACCAGGATGGTGCGCTCGAGGTTGAGTATATTCTCGTCGTCGTCGACTACGAGAATGTGTTTGCCCATTTCCGGTTCGTGCGCCCCGAGTGGAGTCGGATTCTAGCAGGGGCCATCCTCCTTGTCAGCCGGGAAGAGGCCGGCGAGGATCGACTCCATCTCCCACAGGAAGAACCAGAGGGCGCCCGGAGGCGCGCCGATCGCCGCGAGCGCGGAGGCCCCGTCGAGCAGCGCCCGTGCCGGCTCCGCCGCGCTCGATCGCGCGTCCCTCTCCCAGCGATCGAGGTACCCGCGCACGAGGTTCTCGTCGCCGTCGTGCCAATCGCCCTCCCGGGGAGCCAGGTATCGACGGGCCCGTGCCCGATCCGAGGTCCGCCCTCCCGCTTCCGCGCCCCCCGCGTCGCCGCGGGCGACGCGCGCCAGGGCCGCGAAGCGGCGGTCGAGGAGCCGCAGGTAGCTCTCGTCGCTACGGTCGAGCGGACGCGGCAGCACCCGGCGCACGGCGGAGGTGAATGGGTGGCGGGGCGGGCGCGGCACGACCCATTCTGCAACGGGCCGGCCGCGCCCGCTGAGGGCGGGCTATCAGCGCAGGCGTACGGTCACGTCGTTGGACCGGACCCCGTCGGCCTCGCAGAAGGCGGTGACGGTGCCCGGCGCTCTTGCGATGAATGTCGGGTTGAAGCCGGTCGTCGACGAAGTCACGCTGATGATGCTCATGTTGCTGAAGCTCCACTCGGGCGTGTGCTTCGCTTGGGTCGGCTTGTTGTTCCCATCCTTGGGCGTCACGTCCAGGTGGACGCGGCAGCCCACGGGCGCTTCGTTGCTTCCTTCGGAACCGGGCACGGGTACGCCGTCGCACTCGACGAAGTAGACCTTGGCGCCGAGCTTGGCCACCGGAGCCGTGTTGTCCGGGATGTCGGGCGGGATGCCTCCGTCCGAGGGCGGCTGCGGGTTGGGATTGGGGTTCGATGGGTTGGCCGGGGGGTTCGGCGCGGGATTGGCCGGGGTCGGCACCGGCACCGGGACGACGACCACGGGCAGCGGCGCCGGGTTTGCTCCTCCTCCCGTGGGGTTTGGACGCGTGGGCAGCTCTTCCGTGATCGTGGTGCACGCCGCCAGGACCAGACCCAGGACGCCAAGCGTCGCTATCCGCATCCCTCCCATGGGAACCCCCTTCCGGCTAGAAATGACGTGAGAAGATCCCACGGAACTGGCCTTGTGTCAAGCGTTTTTATCGCAATTGCCCGGCGACACCCAGAACCGCAGCCGCCGCCCGAGCGGAGGCTCCCGGCTCGCCCAGCCTTCGGCGGACCTCGGCCAGGCCTTCTCTCATGCGTTCCCGCCGCGCGGGAGCATCGAGCAGCGCCCGGACCTCCGCGGCCACCCGCTCCGGCGTCAGCTCCCGCTGGATCACTTCCGGTACGACGCGCTCCCCGGCAATGAGGTTGGCCATCGCGAAATGCGGCACCTTCACCAGCCTCCGCCCGAGCAGGTAGGTGAGGGGCGCCAGGCGGTAGACGACGATCATCGGCGCCCCGAGCAGAGCGGCTTCGACGGTCGCGGTTCCCGAAGCCACCACCGAGACCGTGCCGGACGCGAGCACGCCCTGGGCCTGGTTCGCGACGATGTGCACGGGCAGCGAGCCGAGCGCGTCGGCGACCGCGCGGGAGCTGAGCGAGGGGGCAAGCGCGAGGAGGAACTGCAGCTCGGGGCGCTCGCCGGCCAGCTTCTCGACCGCACCCGCGAGGGGCGGAAGGTTGTGGGCGATCTCCTTGAGCCGGCTTCCGGGCAGCAGCGCCACCACGGGCCGCTCCGCGTCGAGGCCGAGGCCCTTCACGAACGCTCGCTGGTCGGCGGGCGGGCGCACGAGGTCGACGAGGGGATGTCCGACGAACGTCACCGGCACGCCCGCCTCGCGATAGAGCGCCTCTTCGAACGGGAAGATGACCAGCATGTGATCGATGGTCTTGCGGATCGTGTCCAGCCGGCCGCGCCTCCAGGCCCAGACCTGCGGCGAGACGTAGTAGACGACGCGCACCCCTCGGCGGCGGAGGTGGCGCGCGAGCCGGAGGTTGAAGTCGGGATAGTCGACGAGCACGGCCACGTCGGGCCGCCGGCGGTCGACCTCGGAGAGCACGCGGTCGAACACCCGCCGCAGCGACCGCAGATGCGAGACGACCTCGAGCAGGCCGACCACTGCGAGGTCCTTGACGTGCGCCAGCAGCTCCGCGCCCTGGGCGGCCAGCCGGTCGCCTCCGAGGCCGAACACCTCGATTCCGGGCTGGCGGAGGCCGAGCTCGCGGACGAGCTCCCCTGCATAGAGGTCGCCGGAGGTCTCGCCGCAAGAGAGGAGGACGCGCATGGCGGCGCGCCAGTATACCGGTGTCTCCTCGGTGCCCCACGCGGCCCCGATCACTGTCTCTTTCCCTGGACATCGCGCGGCCCGTTCCTGCGGCCAAGGCCTTGATTCCGCGGGTCTTGATGAGAGAGACTTGGCGTGGAGACCCGGCACGTCAATTGCACTTATGACGGCGGCCAAAGATCGATGATCTTGAGGAGGGCGCGATGACGGCTCGGCGGATGGGCGTGGCGCTCGGGGTGCTCTTGCTGGCGACGGTCGGCCTGGCCCGGGCGGGTGACGACAAGGCCGTGCATCGCGGTGACGGTGGAGGGTCGCACGCGAGCGGTGCCGAGGACCGGCATCCTTCGCAGGGCGTCCACTCGACCTCGGAGCCGTCGTCTGCCGGCGGCTCGCACTCGACCGAGGCCTTCTCCTCGCGGACCGGCGCCGAGCAGCGCCATCCGCGCCCAGGAACGGGGACCGGTCACCATAGCTACAACTACGGCTCGCCGTACTACTACCGCCCCTACGGCTACGGGTACTACCCGTACGACAGCTTCTACGGTAGCTTCTACTACGGCTATTCGCCCTATTACTACAGCGGCTATTACGGCTACTCGCCGTACTACTACGCCTACGGCCGCTCCTACGGCTACGGCCGCTCCAGCTACGGTTATCGCAACGGCTCGTTGCGGCTGCTGGTCGAGCCGGACCAGGCCCGTGTCTACGTCGACGGCTACTACGCCGGCATCGTGGACGACTTCGACGGCCTCTTCCAGCGCCTGAACATCTCCCCCGGCCGCCACGAGATCATGTTCAAGCTCGAGGGCTTCCGCACGTATCGCGTGCGGGTCTACGTGCCGCTCGATCAGACGCTGAAGATCCACTACCGCATGGTCCCGGGCTCGGGCGCCGAGATCGACGAGGCGACGGCGGGCGTTCCCCTCGACGACCCGCGGTACGACTCCCGCTACGAGGACCGCTCCGACGATCGCTACGACTCCCGCGACGAGGGCCGTTACGACGCGCGCTCGCCGCGCGACCGTGCCGAGGGTTACGACCGCGCGGAGAGCGCCGACATGGGCACTCTGCGCTGCGATGTGCAGCCCGGCGACGCCTCGGTCTACGTCGACGGCGCCTTCCGGGGAACCGGCCGCCAGCTCCGTGCCTTGAGCCTAGCCGCCGGGCGTCACCGGATCGAGATCGTCCGACCGGGCTTCCGCACCGTCGAGCGCGAGGTGGAGATCCGGGCCGGACACACGACGGACCTCGGCGTCGACCTGGAGCGGTAGCGCCCTAATACCCGGCGGTGGCGGTGGCGGCGGGAGCCGACTTGTACAGGTACTGGTACATCCGTCCGGCCACGGCCGACGCCATGTGGCCGGTGCCCGGACGCACGAAGACCACGGTCACCATCTCGGGCTTGTCGGCGGGCGCGTAGGAGGCGAACCAGCCGATCCCGGCACAGGTCCCGGTCTTGCCGGCCACGATCACGTCCGGGTCGAACGCGTTGGCCGCACTTCCTTCGTTCACCGCTCCCAGGAATCCCTCGGTCAGCCCGCCCATCACGACCTGTGGGGGCAGCCGCCACCGCTCCTTGGCCACGAAGCCCGCGGAACCGGAGAGCTGCGGCTCGAACACGATGCCGCCGTTGATGACGGCGGACATGAGGACGGCGAGCTGGATCGCGGTCGTGTCCACGCCCTTGGCGTGGCTGGCGAGGTGGCCGACGCGGTTGATGGGTACGGACAGGGGGATGCGGCCGGCGGCCTCATCCGGCAGGTTGACTCCCGTCGGGCCACCGAGCCCCAGCAGATGCGCGTATTTCTGGATGCGCTCGTAGCCGAGCTGCTCGCCCACCCACTCGAAGTACGGGTTGCAGGAGACGGCGAGCGCGCGGCGCAGGGTGATGGGGCCATGCCCCGGCCAGAACCAGCAGCCACCCGCGCAGTTGTAGACGGTCTCGGGCGTGACGACGTGCTCGGTGAGGCCGGCGACCGCGACCACAATCTTGAAGACCGAGCACGGCTCGTACGCGGTGGAGAGCCCGAGGTAGGGGTTCAGCACCGTGAGGACCCGCCCGGTGTAGGGATCCATCGCGACCACCGCGCCTTGCATATCGCCCAGCCCGTGGCGGGCGGCTTCGCTCACCGCGACGTCGCGCGCGGAGGCGGCCACCGGCACCATGAGCGCCGGCGGTCCCGGGGGCCTTCGCGGCACGCTGCGCCGCGCGCTGCGCGTGGCCGGCGTCGCGCGCGCGCGCCGCCGGCCGGCGTCCGTCGAGTGAGGGAGGAAGAGCGAGAGAGCGGTTGCGATGGCGAGTGGACGGACCCCACGGTTCATGGCCACGGGAAGGTAGCACGTTGTCCCCCGGGTTGCGAGCGCGCTTCGGCTCGGCCTAGACTGGATTCATGGCCGAGGGGGAGGCCGGCCGCCGCCCGGCCCGCCTCATCCGATTGTGAGGAGACACCGAACATGCCCGTGCGGAAGAAAGCATCCCTCGTAGGCCTCGCCCTGTGCCTCCTGTCGGCGCCGGCCGTGCGCGCGCTCGACAAGGAAGCGAAGAAGTGGCTCGACGA
>Ga0207646_10002286_pt1 | contig 22759 bp, 22 predicted proteins | sample KBSK5502metaG_FD_184343 | JGI IMG/M metagenome (GOLD analysis project Ga0207646, IMG submission 184343) | Corn, switchgrass and miscanthus rhizosphere microbial communities from Kellogg Biological Station, Michigan, USA - KBS K5-50-2 metaG... | ecosystem: Host-associated > Plants > Roots >... | reverse complement strand
AGGCGATGGCCAAGATCGCCGCGAGGAATATCGCGGCCGCGATCAAGGGGGAGCCGCCGGCCAGCCACAAGGACTTCGGGGACATGGCTGCGGTGTGCATGATGGATGCCGGCGCCAACGGGGTCATGATCCTTGCCGACCACATGCTGCCGCCGCGCAAGGCCGCAATCATGATTCCCGGTCCGCAGGTCCACGCCATGAAGGTCGCCTTCGAGAAGTACTACCTGTGGAAGAGCCGCAACGGCTACATCAGGCTCCCCTGATGCCCCCGATCGACGCGCGACCGGGCCACGCACGCGCGCGCGCCATGGACGCGGCGGACGCGCTCCCGCCTGACGGCCTGCCGACGTCGCCGCTGCTGGAGCGCGTGCAGCGGGGAATCATCGGCGACGGCGAGCTGATGAGCGGGCCGTTCGGGCCGCGCCGCCTCACCTACGCGGACTACACCGCGTCGGGCCGGTCATTGGACTTCATCGAGGACTTCATCCGCGACGCGGTCTTGCCGCGGTACGCGAATACCCATACCGAAAGTTCGGGAACCGGGCTGCAGACCACACGGCTGCGCGAGGACGCCAGGCGTGTGATCCGCGCGGCGGTCAGCGGCACTCGCGACGATTTGGTCATCTTCTGTGGCTCGGGAGCGACGTCGGCGGTGAACAAGCTGATCGGAATCCTCGAGCTGCGCATTCCGGCCGGGCTCGACGAGCGGTTCGGGCTATCGAGTCAGATCCCGGAGGCCGACCGGCCGGTGGTGTTCGTCGGGCCGTACGAGCATCACTCGAACGAGCTGCCCTGGCGCGAGTCGATCGCCGACGTGGTAGTCATCGGCGAGAACGCCGACGGTCACATCGACCTGGCAGATCTCGAACGGCAGCTGCACCGCTCCGCAGGCCGACGGCTGCTGATCGGCAGCTTCTCTGCCGCCTCGAACGTCACCGGCATCTTGACCGACACCCGCGCCGTGGCCGCGTTGCTCCACGCGCACGGTGCACTTTCGTTCTGGGATTACGCGGCCGCCGGACCCTATGTGCCGATTCAGATGGCAGCTTCAGGCCCGGGCGCCGGGGACCACAAGGATGCAGTGTTCTTGTCGCCGCACAAGTTCCCGGGCGGGCCGCAGACGCCGGGCGTCCTTGTTGTGCGCCGCGAACTGGCCCGCAACGCCGTGCCGACAGCGCCTGGCGGCGGCACCGTCGCGTTCGTGGATCCGGTGGGCCATCGGTATCTCGACGACCCGGTCGCCCGCGAAGAGGGCGGGACGCCGGCGATTGTCGAGTCGATCAGGGCCGGGCTGATCTTCAGGCTCAAGGAATTGGTCGGGACGGATCTCATCGCCGCGCGCGAAGAACAGTTCTGGCGCTATGTTTTTGGCCGCTGGGCAGACAACCCAGGGATCGAGATTCTCGGCAATCGTCACTCGCGGCGGCTGTCGATCGTCTCCTTCCGCATCCGGTACGGCGCACAGTACCTGCACCACAACTTTGTGGTCGCGCTGCTGAACGACCTGTTCGGGATCCAGGCCCGCGGCGGATGCTCGTGCGCTGGGCCATACGGGCACCGCCTGCTGGCCATTGGCGAAGCCCGGTCGCACGCGCTGCGCGAGGAAGTCGGCCATGGCTGCGACGGCGTGAAGCCGGGCTGGACCAGGGTCAACCTCAACTACTTCATCTCCTCCGCGACGGCCAGGTTCATCGCGGCTGCGGTCGAGCTTGTCGCCGCGTCCGGCTACCGGTTGCTTCCGTATTACCGCTTTGATGCGCATACCGGGCTCTGGCGGCACGCGGACGGGCCGCCGCGGCCGCAGTTCACGCTGGCGGACGTGCGCTTCCGTCCGGACGGCGAAATGACCCCCGGGCGAGCGCGTGCAGGCCGGGGAAGGGCTCTTCGATGACTATCTGCGGCAGGCTCGCGAGCTGCTGACCGCCCTGCCCCGTGCCCTCGACGACGGGCCGACTGGCATGTCGCCGAACTTCGAGACGGGCGTGGCGTCGCGGCGATCCTGCACAGTGCGGGTCGCTGCGCGATAATCTTCCGTTGCATATGCGAGCGGAGATACGGGTATTCCGCCGCCAGGCGCGAAGGTGGATCAATGGATGTCTGGCCGGTTGTCCATTCCGAGCGCAAGGCGCTTGCCGCGGACGTGAAGTCCTGCGATGAAGCCCAGTGGTCGACGCAATCGCTGTGCGGCGAGTGGACGGTGCGAGACGCGCTCGCTCACATGACCGCAACCGCCAAGATGACCCCGGCATCGTTCTTCCCCAGGCTAGCCAGTTCCGGGTTCAGGTTCGCCACGCTGCAGGCCGGCGGCATCGCCGCCCAGCTTGGGTCGTCACCCGCGGATACGCTGGCGCGGTTCGAGGCGATCATCAATTCCACCGGCCGGCCGCCAGGCCCGCCCGCAACGATGCTCGGAGAGGTCCTCGTCCATTCCGAGGACATCCGGCGCCCGCTCGGACTCAGCCACGCGTTCCCGACCGAGGCATCTGTTCAGGTGGCCGATTTCTTCAAGAACTCGAACCTGCTCATTGGGTCGAGGCGGCGCATCGCAGGGCTAACGCTCAAGGCGACGGACACCAACTGGTCTCACGGCTCAGGGCCGGAAGTGTCAGGGCCCATTCACACGCTCGTCATGGCGATGACCGGGCGCAAGGCGGTCCTCGATGATCTCAGCGGGGATGGGGTGGCGACGCTGGGCGAGCGTGCTTAACCCGCAGTTCGCGCCAGTCGCTGCCCAGGGCGAGCGGTTAGCCGGCCAGCAGGACGCCGAGGAACAGCGCGGCCAGCGCGGTGAGCCCAGTCAGCGCGCCCCACACCGCCAGGCGGACGGTGCTCTTGGACCTGGCATGCAGCACGGCTGTGATGCCCGACGCCGCGACCACGACCAGCTTGGCGATCAGTGTCGCGCGGTAGCTCGCCATCATCGGGCCGACCGCCGCGATGTTCCACACGCCGGTGACGATCAGGACGCCATAAGCAGGCCATGCCACGACGTTGAACCGCCGCGCCGCGGCCCTCGGCACCTCCGAGCCAAGCCGTCGCAGCGCGGGAACGAGAGCGGCCAGCGTGAGCTGCCCGCCCACCCAGACCGTGGCGGCGAGCACGTGCAGGAACAACCGCACGGTGTCCCAACTCACGGCGAGCATCACGCCTCCCTGACGCCAGACCGGCGATTCAGCGCACGATCCGGTCAGATCGTGGCGATACCGGAGGGAACGGACACCGCACCTGGTAGCTCGATCCGCACGACCGCGCCTCCTGCCGGGTCGTTGCGCGCCGAGGCTTGCCCACCATGCGCGGCGGCCACGGCGGCCACGATGGCCAGTCCTAGGCCGGCGCCGCCGTCTACCCTGGCCCGCCCGGTGTCCGGCCGGCGGAACCGCTCAAAAGCATGCGGCAAGAAGTCAGAGGGGAATCCGGGCCCGGCGTCGGCGACCTCGATCAGAAGCACGGTACCGTTCGCCCGGCCCGTCACCGTGATCCGCGTCCCGCCAAGGGCGAACCGCAAGGCGTTGTCGATCAGGTTATCGACAGCCTGGCGGATCCTGTCCTCGTCAAGCTCGGCAACCAGCCCGGCCGACGCATCGACGACGCATCCCAGCTGGGCGTCGCTGGCCTGAGCGGTCACCCGCTCTGTGCTCGCCTCGAGCAGATCCCTGACCCGGGTCGGCGCCGGCCGGACCGGGAGCCTGCCCTCGTCGCTGCCGGCGAGCATGAGCAGGTCGTTGGTCAGCCTGGTGAGCCTGGCCACCTCGTCCTCCGCCTCCGCCACCGCGCGCACAAGCTCGTCGCGGCTACGGCCAGGCCGGCTGGCCAGTTCGAGTTCGGCGCCGAGCACCGCCAGCGGCGTCCGCAGCTCATGGCTCGCTTCCGAGACGAACCCGCGCTGCCGAGCCAGCGCCTCCTGCAGCCGGGCCAGCAGATCGTTCATGGTTCCCGCCAGTGCGGCGAGCTCGTCCCCGGTCCGCGGCACCTGGACGCCCGCGGCGGCGTTCCGCGCCGAAAGCGAGGCCACCTGCCGGCGCATGCGCTCGACGGGCGGACAAGGTTCTCATGGTTAGGTCGCCGCACCTGGTGCTCGACGGCGCGGCGGTCGCCGCCGACCTGGTCGGCGCCGCGGACGTCATTCTCGTTGCGCATCCGGCTGTCGGCGATATCGTCGCCGCGGCCGCGGCCGAGCGCCGGTGCGCACGACTGGACCGGGTACGGATCTCGGTGCTCCTAGCCGCCGGCGGGTTCGTGGCCGGCGAGGCGAGCGCCGTGGTGCGCTGGCTGGAGCGCGGAGTCGCGAAGCCCAAACCGTCCCCGCCGCGCCTGTCGGAGCGCGGCCTGCACGGCAGGCCCACGCTCATGCAGAACGTGGAGACTCTTGCCCACCTCGCGCTGATCGCCAGATACGGCGCCGCCTGGTTCCGCGCGGTCGGAACGCCGGCGGAGCCGGGATCCATGCTGGTCACGCTCGCCGGCGCGGTCAAACACACCCCGGCGTGTACGAGGTCGCCATCGGAACCGGCATCGGCGAGGTCATCGCTCACGGAGGCGGCCCGGCCGCCCCGCCACAGGCCCTGCTGATCGGCGGGTACTTCGGCACCTGGGTCGACTACGCCCGCGCGGTGGCCCTGCCGCTGTCCGATGCGGGGCTCAGGCCCGTCGGCGCCCGGGTCGGCGCCGGCCTGATCGCCGCGCTGCCCGCCGACGCCTGCGGCCTGGCCGAGACCGCCAGCGGCCTGCGGACGTTCGACGGCGAGGTCGACCAGCACGTCAGAGGCTGGTGCACGGGTGCCGAGGGCCAGACGGGCGTGCTGCCAGTCCCGCCACGGAGGCGGCGATGAGGCTCAGGGTCGACATGACGACGTGCGAGGGCCGCGGGCTGTGCGCCGAGGTCCTGCCCGAGGTGATCGCGCTCGACGACTTGGGCTTCCCGATCATCGCGCCTGATGTGCCCGAGGACTTGGCGGTGGAGGCGGCAGAGGCCGTCAGGCTCTGCCCCAGGCTGGCTCTGCGCCTTGAGCCGTAGGCTACCGATCGCAAGCCACGATCTCCCCGCCGTTCCCGGAGCCGACTATGACCACCGTAACCATCACCGAGGCACCCCTGTCGATCGAGGACCTGATTGCTGTAGTCGATGGTGCCGAGGTCCGGCTCGCCGAGGAAGTGCGCGCGCGGATCGCGGCCGGGCGCGTGGTCGTCGAGGAGGCCCTGTCCGGCGGGGCGGCGGTCTACGGGCTGACCACCCAGGTGGGTCACGGCAAGGACACCAGGCTCAGCGAAGAACAGATCGCCCAGGAGCAGCGTTTCCTCGTCATGTCGCACGCGGGCGGGACGGGGCTGCCGCTGCCCGCGGCCATCGTCCGCGCCGCGTTGGCGGTACGGCTGAACGGCATCGCCAGGGGCGGGTCCGGCGCGGGCGTCGCGGTCGCCGACATGCTCGCGGCCATGCTGAATGCCGGCGTGCACCCGGTTGTGCCGCAAACCGGCTCGGTGGGGGCCGGTGACCTCGGGCAGATGGCCTTCGTGGCGCAGGTCGCGATCGGCCAGGGCCAGGCCACCTTCGCGGCCGAGACGCTGGCCGGCGGTGAGGCGCTGCGGCGAGCGGGGATCGTACCGATCGTGCTCGGCGGGAAGGACGGCCTCGCGCTGATCTCGGCCAACGGCTTCTCCGTCGGGCAGGCCGCGCTCGTCGCCGCCCGGGCCGGCCGCGCCGCAGAGGCCGCTGACGTCGCGGCGGCTCTGTCGATGGAAGCCACGATGGCCAACACATCGGTCCTGCACCCTGCCGTCGGGCAGGCGAAGCCGATCCCCGGCCAGATCGCCGCGGCCGATCACCTGCGCGATCTGCTCGCCGGCAGCCCGCTGCTCAACCCCGGCACGGCCAGGTCGGTCCAGGATCCGCTGTCGTTCCGCGTCGTTCCTCAGGTGCACGGAGCGCTGCGCGAGTTCATCGCCGCCGCCCGCTCGGCGGTCAGCACCGAGCTCAACGCGGCCGCGGACAATCCGCTGGTCTGGATCCCGAGCCGGGCGCTCATCAGCAACGGCAACTTCGCCCCGATGGTCATGTCGATCGCGTTCGACGCGCTGCGCGTCGCGCTCGCGCACGTCGGCCAGCTCAGCGAGCGCCGGATGGCGCACCTCTGGGACGCCTTCTTCCGGCGGCTGCCGGCCGGGCCGCCGCATGGACCGCTGTATGGGCTGCAGCTGCGCTACCCGGCGGCCGCGCTGTACGCCGAGCTGAAGCAGCTCGCCGCTCCTGCCAGCCTGGACGTGCCGCCGCAGGATCTCGGCGTCGAGGATCACGGCACCGGCGCGCCGCTGAGCGTGCGCAAGGCCGACGCCGCGCTTGACCTGCTTGAAGACATCCTCGCCTGCGAGCTGCTGCTCGCCCGCGACGTGCTCGGCCTGGAAGCTGACGCGCCCGTTCTCGGCTCAGGCACCGAGGCGGCCCTCCGCGCGGCCGACGACGTGGTCGCTGCCGCCGAACCCCGGTCGGACGCCGTTCACCGCGCGCTGCGTCAGGTCTTTCCTGGATAAGGCAGGGCCAGGCCGGGAGGGGGCTGAGTGCCCCGGTCCGGCGCTGGCCCTGCTTGCCGCAGCGCGGCGGTGGAGTTGCGTTAGACGTGATGGGGGGTTGGCTCTGTCTCGGCCGGCGGCTGCGATGCCGCCGGCGTGCCTGATGAGCGGTACCAGGACCGCCACACCAGGCGGTACACCGGGATCACCCGCGGGATGTCGCGCAGGCCGGGGATGAACGGCACGAGCAGCAGCAGGAGCGTGCTGAGGCCGGTCAGGTAGACCGCCCAGATGTCCACGCTGCCTGAGTTCTGCCACGGTGAGATGTGGTACCACATCTGGTACAGCCAGAGCCACGGCTGACCGGGGTAGCTGCCGGTCTCGTTCATGACGCCCCACTGGCCGCCGGTCAGGTTGTACGCGGTGGCCTTCTTCAAGTAGTACTGGCCGTCGGCCAGGAACAGCAGCGGCTTGGTGAAGTCGGTACCGAAGAACTGGCGCTGGGCGAGCAGGTCGGCGTCGAGCGAGCCGCTCTCCGCCATCTTGAGCTCGTAGCTCATCATCACAGAGACCGGCCCGGCGCTGGGCACCGAGAGCAGTCCGCCGGCCGGCAGGCTGCCGCCGAGCTTGGTGATCGCGGTGTCGTAAGCCGAGGCCCACTTCTGCTGCTGAGCGTGCGGGGCGCTGGTGAACTGCCTGAGCGCGGCGGACAAGGCCGGCGTGGTCCCCGCGAGCGACGACAACGGGCTGATCACGTAGTCCTTCCCGGCATTGAACGGCTGCGTCACGCCCGACAGCGTCTGCCAGTTGACCGGGCCGACCTTCTGCACGGCGGCGGATCCGTTGTTGTACGGCGGGCCATAGGAGGCGGCCAGCGCGGTTCCGTCCAGCTCCATCGCCGCAGTTGCGACGAAGTCCTTCGGCGCGATCTTCGCCCAGGTCTGGATCGTCACCGGGGGCACATCAGGCGACGAGAGCACGCCGGCCATGACGAACACCAGGGCACCGACGATCACGGTGGCGATGGTGCCTTCCTTGAGGATGTCGTAGCGGCGGTTCGGTCCGCGCCACGGGCCGGCGTCGGCAGCCGCGGCGGCCTTGCGAGCCTGCCTGCCGCGCGCGGCCTTCGCCGGAAGCGGGTGACTGACGCCGCGGATCCTGACCAGGATCACGTGCAGGCCCACGATCACGACGAGGATCAGCGGCATCAGCACGATGTGCCACATGAACATCTGGCCGAAGTTCATGGCGTTCCAGAACGCGCCCATGCCGACCGCGTTGAAGGCGTCCTTGCCGTTGGTGGCGATCCACTGCGAATCGAAATTCTGCTGCGACAGGTAGCCGGTGAATGCGGTCACGACCGAGGCGAGAAACGCGACCACCCCGGTGATCCAGGTCAACCCGCGGCGGCCGCGCCACGCCGCCATCCAGAACTTGCCCCACAGGTGGATGACCATGAAGGCCATGAACAGCTCGACCGACCACAGGTGCAGGCTGTTGAAGAAGTGGCCGACCGCGTTCGTGTGCCACCAGTCGGAGCCGCCCAGCGCGAGCGCGAACCCGGACACGATCGCGATGCCGAGCGCGACCAGCGTGGCGACGCCAAAGACATAGATCCACGAGGCTACGTAAGCGGGCTGGCGGTCGGGCAGCAACTTCTTCGGCGGCAGCAGCTTGGCTGCCCTGGTCCGCACCTTGGCGGTCCACATGTCGGCGTCACCTTCGTCGGGCGCGGCGCCTGCGGCTGCGGGATCGTCGCCGGCCTCTTCTGCAGGCAGGTCAGCGTCCGCCGAATGCGGGAACCGCAGCATCAGCGCGGCACCGAAGATGACGATCATCACGAGGATGACGATCAGGTTCGCCTTGGTGATGTAGATGAACGACCAGTGCAGCGGGATGGTTGGCTGATTGAGGTTGATCGCCAGGGGCCGAGCGTGACCGATGGCTGAGGGACTCATGTCAGGCTCCCAACAAGGTTGACGAAGATCTGCTTCTAGTCAATAACCGGGTGCCCATACTCTGTCCGAGACCGCGCCCCCAATGCAGGGATGTCAGTCACGTGGGCACGGGACTTTAGTCACGAGCAGGAACGGAGAATGGGGCTGTCCCCGCCGGTCGCTCAGCCGGCGGGGACAGAGTCAGGTGAGTTCGGGTCAGGCCGTCTGCACCTTGGCCGTGTGGGTGACCTTAGGCAGCACTTCCGCCGTCTCCGGGACCCGGCGCAAGTGCCAGACCCCGAACAGCGACAGGATCAGCAGCAGCGCCGCGCCCGTGAAGGCCACGATCGCGCCGATGAAGGCGATCTGGCCGAGCTTCCAGAACCCGTACGCGTTGAGCAGCATCCCGCGAAGCGCCGTGCCCTTGAACACCGCGTCGACCTGGCCGGCCAGCGCGGCATTCTTCGGGTTGGCCATCGCCTTGACCGACAGCTGGCTGTAGGTCAGCCCGCCGCCGATCTCACGCAGGTGCACCGCGATGAAGTGGTTCGCGTACGTCTGGGCCTGCGCCCCGGTGGTCATCGTCTGGCCGGCGTACACCTTCATCGCCGCCGCGTCCGCCTTGGGCAGCGCCTTGATCTCCGGGCTGCTCGCCGGGGGGAACACGATCTTCTGGGCCGCGAGCTGGTTGTGCACCTGGCTGTTCGTGAACGCGTGGCCCCACGCCAGCAAGCCCCCGGCGACCAGCAGGATCGCCGCGAGCGCCAGGCCGGCGTAGACCATAAGCGCGTCGAATGTCCTTCTGCGCATTTCGATGCCCTCCTCCATCCGATGCCGGCGCCATTGCCTGCAGCCGACGGATATCCGTTCTTCTCATCTGCCCATCAGCATCTCCCTGCCGCGATCCCGCGATCAGGGTCGCTCGTCGTCGCACCAGGGGACGTCGGTCACCACTGCGGGGCGACTACCAGCCCGTGACCGCCCGACGTACTATCGGCTCGTTAGAGGCGATGGAACCTGTTTGAGAAGTCAGGAGGCCTGGTTCGTGGAGCCTGCGCACCGGCGTCCGCTGCTGCCCAGTCTCAGGCTGGACGAGCTGCTCGACGAGCTTCAGGTTAGGCTGCAGGCGGTCCTGTCCACCAGGGATCGCGTCTACTCGCTGCTCGAGGCCGTCGTGGCCGTTGGATCGAGCCTCGAGCTCGAGGTCCTGCTGCGCAGCATCGTCCAGACCGCGGTCTCGCTCGTGGACGCCACCTACGGCGCCATGGGCGTGATCGGTGATAACGACCGGCTCGCTGAGTTCATACCGGTCGGCCTGACTGACGGCCAGATCGCGGGTATCCACCACTGGCCGGAGGGCAAGGGCATACTCGGCCTGCTGATCAACGATCCGCGGCCATTGCGCCTGGCCGATATCAGGGAGCACGAGGCCTCGTTCGGGTTCCCGTCCGGCCACCCGCCGATGAGATCCTTCCTCGGCGTTCCGATCCGGATCCGCGGCGAGGTCTACGGGAACCTCTACCTGACCGACAAGCAGGGCGGTGCACAGTTCGACACCGAGGACGAGGCGGTCGTGATCGCGCTCGCGGCTGCGGCCGGCGTCGCGATCGAGAACGCCAGGCTCTACGAGGAGGCCCGCAGGCAGCAGCGGTGGCTCAGCGCCACGGCCGAGGTGACCAGGCACCTACTGTCGGGCGCCGAGCCCGGCGACGCGCTTTCGATGATCACGGAGAAGGCGCTGGACATGACCGGCGCCGACCTGGTGATGGTGTCCCTGCCGATGCCCGACGGCCGCCATGTGCGAGTCGAGCACGCCGCAGGCGACGGCGCGGAGCAGGCGCTGGGGCTCGTGGTTCCGCTCGAGAACTCGGTGACCGAGCAGGTGCTAAGCACTGGCGAACGGATATCGATCCCTGACTACCTCGCCGAGGAGCGGGTCAGCGACGCGGCCAAGGAACGGCTGCGGCTCGGTCCGCTCGAGGTCGTGCCGCTCGGCGCTCCAGGACAGGTCCGCGGCGTGCTCTCGGCCGGGCGGCGGCGGGGATCCATGCCGCTGTCGGCGGCCGCGGCCGACATGCTCGCGACGTTCGCCGCGCAGGCGGCCATCGGGCTCGAGCTTGCCGAGCATCGCAGGCAGGCCGAGCAGATGGCGGTGTTCGAAGACCGCGACAGGATCGCCAAGGACCTGCACGACCTGGTGATCCAGCGGCTGTACGCGACCGGCATGTCCCTGCAGGGCATCACATCGATGATCAGCGTTCCTGAGGTGGCCGACCGCGTCAGCCGGTCGGTCGACGCGCTGGACGACACGATCAGGGAGATCAGGACGGCGATCTTCGCGCTGCAGACGCCACGGGAGGCGCGGCCCGCTGCGCTCCGTGCCCGGATCCTGTTCGTCGCGCAAGAAATTGTGCCAGCGCTGGGATTCGCACCGTCGCTGCAGCTCAACGGCCCGCTCGACACGCAGGTGTCCGACCAGATCGCCGAGAACATGCTGACCGTGCTGCGCGAGTCGCTGTCCAATGCGGCCAAGCACGCACGAGCGAGCCATGTGGACGTCACTGTCACGGTGAACGACGAGCTCGTGCTGACGGTCAGGGATAACGGCTCGGGGCTCACGCCAGGCGGCAGGCGGAGCGGGCTGCGCAACCTCGAGGAGCGTGCTCTCAGTCTCGGCGGGTCGCTGGCGGTCGGGCCAGGCGATGGCCGCGACGGCGGCGGCACCGACGGCAGCGGCACCGACGGCAGCGGCGGCACCGACGGCGGCGGCGGCGGCCGCGGCACGGAGATCACCTGGCGCGTGCCGCTCGGCAGGCAGGCCTGAGACCGGCCGCCGCCCCGCCCGGTCAGCCCGGCTGGTGACCCTCGTCGTCGAAGATCCGGGCCGCGTACGCCGCGGCCTGGGTCCGCCGCTCCATGCCGAGCTTGGCGAAGAGCGCGGAGACGTAGTTCTTCACGGTCTTCTCGGCAAGGAATAGCCGCTCGCCGATCTGCCGGTTCGTCAGGCCCTCGCCGATGAGCTCGAGGATCTTGCGCTCCTGACCGGTCAGGCCGGCCAGCGGATCCGACCGGCGTGACTGGTCCCGCATCCTCGCCATCACCCGGCTGGCGGCCGCCGGGTCGAGCAGCGACTGGCCGGAGGCAACGGTCCTGACCGCCCCAACCAGGTCTGTTCCCCTGATCTGCTTGAGCACATAGCCCGCCGCACCGGCCATGATGGCGTCGAACAGCGCCTCGTCATCGCCGAACGAGGTCAGCATCAGGCATGCCACCTCCGGCATCCGCGACCTGATGTCCCGGCAGACGCTCACGCCGTCGCCGTCCGGGAGCCGTACGTCGAGCACGGCAACGTCAGGCCGCAGCGCCGGGATCCTCGCCAGCGCCGACGCGGCGGTCCCCGCCTCGCCGATCACCGAGATGTCGGGCTCGGCCTCGAGCAGGTCCCTGACGCCCATCCGGACAATCTCGTGATCGTCCAGGAGGAACACGTTGATCTGCCTAGTTTCAGGAGCGTCCTTGTCCATCCAGCTACAGCGCCTTCCTGCCTAGAGCAGCACGTCGTCGACTCCGCGCCGCACGCTCACTGATGCCTGTCCTGTCGTCCCGAACCTGACCACCATCTGCGGGTAGGCGCCTTCACACAGCGCCGTCCTGATGAACGCCCGGAGTTCGGTCACCTCGAGCGGCTGGCTATCCAGCGCCGCCGACACCCCGCAACTGCCGGCAAGCAGCAGTACCCGCTGCAACGCCTGGCCCGCGGCGACCCAGTCGTCCGGCCGGTCGGCGGTGGTTGTCAGGACCGCCACCACCCCTGCCGACCTGGGCACGGCCCCGGTTCCCGACGGCGGGAGGCCCCAGCCGTGGCCATGCGCGAAGTCGCGGCTCGGGAAGTGCGGCTCGGTGCGCTCCGGCCTCGCGGGATAGGCAGTCGGAGGAACTCCGTCGCGCCGTGGGCTCCCCGGCGGCGGCGCCCACCTCGACTGCTCCCTCGTCCTGGCAGCGTCGAGCCTGAGGGCGTAGTCGCCTGCCTCGACCACCGCGGCCAGCGCGCCGCGCCGGCCTTCCTCCGCCATGATCCGCAGCGCGGCCCTCTCCCGCGAGGCCTCGTCGCGCAGCGCGGAGATCAGTCCGGAAGGCAGCGGCTCTGGGTCGAAGCCGCCGCGATGGGTGCGACGCCGCGGAATCTCGGCGAACAGCTCTCTCTCGTACTCGACGGGCGCGGTGCGCTCGTCGCTGTAGTGGATCCTGGCCAGCAGGTTCGGCAGGTCAGGGTCGGGCAGGACGCTGACCTTCGGCACGAGCCCGAGATAGCGCATGGCGACTCGCGCCGTGAACAACGCCGCGCCGCAGCTGATCGTCATTTCCCGGCCGTCAGGGTCGGCGACGCGCAGCCGGCGCTCGACATCGGCGTGCACGCTGATCTCCTGGTCGCCGGTGCTGAACCACCAGGGCTGGGAGTTATTCACCGACGGAGCGTGCACCGCGGCCTCCACGACGAAGCGGGAGATCTCCGCCGGGGAGCTCTCCCGCGTGGGAAGCTCGCCCGGTGGCGCCCAGAACACGTTCATGGCCCACTCCTGTCTGGTCGGCGCGGGCCGTCGGCCCTGACCCGCCTGGCGGGGCGCGCGCGGGTCACTGCCCGCAGGTTCAGTAGACCGTGTGATGGCGACTCGATCCAGGTACCAAGGTCCGGCCGACGCGAGGACCTTGGTCACGCGCACTGACGCAGTCATTGTCCGTCACCCGGCGCTGCGGCAGCCGCAGGCACGCCCCCTACCGAGGCCGGGCCGGCACTAGCAGGTCGGCCGCGGGCCTTCGCGCCGTCGGCCGCGCGGTCCTCGCGACGCCGAACTGAAGCAGCACTTGCGGCGCACCGGGCAGTGCGAGTGCCGACCTGATTATCGCCAGCGTCGTGCGCGCCGCGGCGGCGAGCAGCAAGGGCACCGCGTCGTGCGCGAACGGCACCGGTCGCGGCCTCGGATGCGGCTCGGACATCGCACTCACCTACTCGTCGCGTACCAGCAGGTTGCACGAGCCGGAGATGGCTAGGTAGGGCCATTGGCACGCCGGAACGGGACCTCAGTATCTGCCTCCGCATCAGTGGGCAGCGACGGCCGTCATGACCGATCCGCCGGGTCACAAGGAGCGGAGCAGAACGGGCGGCCGCGACCGCGGACCTCGAGGCATGAACAGAGGTCACTACGCCCGGTATGCGTGTTTCACACGGATATCACCAGCAGTTCGGAAAACTCAGCCAGAACCCAGGAAAGTCACCGGAATTACTGGATTGCGGCTCAGCGGTCGGCTCGTAGCCTTTCGGTGCCTCAGTTTCAGCCAGAGGCAAGCCCTTTCACCAGAAAGCCCCGTCACCAGAAAGAACGTGTGGTCAAGCATGTTGAGACGTCCACTGACCAGGTTCGCCTCGGCGGCCGCGATCGCCGGCACCGCCTGCGCGCTCGGCGCGAGCGCCGCGTTCGCGGCGCCGGCCGCGACATGGTCCGGGCCGAGCAAGCCGGTTCCCGGCGCGCTGACCAACGACTCGCCCGCGCTCGCCGCGATCAGCTTCCCGAACCCGATCGGCCAGGGCCAGGCCGTCGCGTGGCGCGGCCGCGGCATCGCGGGCCACATCTTCTACAAGTACCGCACGGTCGCCACCCACCGCTGGTCGCACTTCGGCGAGCTCACCGGCGCCCTCACCGGCTCGGCCCCCGCGCTCGGCTCGTACACCGATCCGCTCGGCCGCCACGCCCTGCTGATGGCGTGGACGGGCCACCTGGACAAGCACATCTGGTACTCGCAGGGCGAGACGAGGCCGGACGGCACGATCGGGTGGACCGCGCCCGTGGCCCTGCCGACCTTTATCAAGTTCTCGAAGTCGTTCGCGGGGCCGGCCGTATTCTTCCCCGACCACAAGGACGTCGTGATGATCGCGTGGCGGGGACCCGCCAACCACGTCAGGTACACGATCGGCGTTCCGCTCGGCCGCGGCTTCCGGTGGCAGCAGTCGGCCGTCGTGCCTGGCACCCCGCCGTCGCCGACCAGCGTGCACTGCACGATCGCGCCGTGCACGAGCGACACCCTCGCGGTGACCGAGCAGACCACCAGCACCTCGTCGGGGCAGATCTTCGTGTTCTGGAAGCAGCTCGGCACAAAGGACATCTTTTCCAGCACGGCCACCGACGACCACTCCACCGACTGGTCGCACCTGACCTGGACCGCCCCGGCCCAGGTGCCAGGCGCGGTCACGTTGACCGCGCCGGCCGCGTCGGTGCCGACACTGAACGCCATCGGCCCGTTGCTGCTGGTCTACAAGGCGGCGTTCTCCACGCACGTCCGCTTCCAGACGCTGACGGGCACGACCTGGAGCGGCCCCGCGATCATCCCGACCGCCAGGACCGCGGTCGCGCCCGCGCTGTTGCGGAACGTCCTCGCCACTACCACTCCGGCGACGATCGGCAATATTGTGTTCCACGTTTACCGCTGACCGCTCCGGGCAGCTAACGCGACATCCGGGTGCCGGACTCCCTTCCGGCACCCGGATGTCGCTGTGCTAGCCCGCTCGCCTCCCGAGCGGATTGAGCTCGCTCAAGCGGCATTCCCCGGACCTGCCTACTCCGGGTCGCCGAGCAGGATGCCGGCGAACGCCGCGGCCGGCCCGATACATCGCCGCGCAGCGGCCTGCAACAGCTCCAGCCTGGTGTCGTCATGCATGGACCCCAGATGTCGATATCCCGAGTACCGCCGCCCGAGAGCGCGCGGGTCCGCACCCGCCGGCCGATGACTTCCCCCCGATTGGAGTCATTCGTGCGCCCAATATGCCCGGTATCGGACGAACCAGATCCGGGTAAGTGGGCTCGGGGGCCGGGAGTCCGCCCGAAACTGCCCGAGATGCCCGGAAACGGGGCGGGCCGGGACTCCGGAGGGCTGGCGATGGCCGTCGCACTGCACGCATCCCGGCGCCACACTGGAATCGTGAGCGAGCGGATCCGCACGCACGTCCGGGTCACCGGCATCGTGCAAGGCGTGGGCTTCCGGCCGTTCGTCTACTCAGTCGCCACCGGACTGGGCCTGGGCGGCCTGGTCGGAAACGACGTGGACGGCGTGTTCGCCGAGGTCGAGGGGCCACCCGACGCCGTCGGCCGGTTCGTGGCGGCGCTCCGCACCCAGGCGCCGCCGCTGGCCAGCGTTGAGCGGATCACGACGAGCCCGCTGCTGCCCGACGGCTCGACGACCTTCGCGATCGCGCCAAGCCAGCCAGCCGGAGAACTCCGCGCGCTTGTCTCGGCCGACACGGCAACCTGCGACGACTGCCTCGCCGAGCTGGCGGACCAGGCCGACAGGCGGTTCGGCTACCCGTTCATTAACTGCACGAACTGCGGCCCGAGGTTCACGATCGTCACCGGCGTCCCTTACGACAGGGCGCTGACCACGATGGCGGGATTCGCGATGTGCTCGCCCTGCGAGGCGGAGTACCACGACCCGGCCAACAGGCGCTTCCACGCCCAGCCGACGTGCTGCCCAGTCTGCGGGCCGCGGCTTCGCCTCGTCGACGACACCGGCACCGGGGCTTTCGTTGATCCCCTTGTGGGCGCTGCCGGTGTGCTGGCGCGCGGCGGCGTGCTCGCCGTCAAGGGGATCGGCGGCTACCACCTGGCCGCCGGCGCGGCAAGCGAGGCGGCCACGGCCGCGCTGCGCGCCCGCAAGCACCGCGAAGACAAGCCGTTCGCGATCATGGTCGCCGACCTCGACCAGGCGCGAGCGCTCTGCGAGGCCGACGCGGTCGCGGCCGGGCTGCTGACCAGCCGCCGCCGGCCGATCGTGCTGTTGCCCAGGCGAGCACAAGGCGGCGCCGCGGTCGCTAGCCCGGTCGCGCCGGGCAACCGCTACCTCGGGGTCATGCTGCCGTACACGGCGCTGCACCACCTGCTGCTCGCCAGGACCGGCCCTATCGTCCTGACCAGCGGCAACGTCTCCGACGAGCCGATCGCCTACCACGACGACGACGCGCTGGGCCGACTCAGCGGCATCGCGGACGCCTTCCTCACCCACGACCGTCCGATCCACGTCAGGGCCGACGACTCGGTGGTGCGCCCGGTCCGCGGCCGGGCGGCGCTGATCCGCAGGGCGCGCGGCTACGCGCCGGAACCGTTCACGGTACGGACCAGTTTCACGCGGCCGGTCCTGGCCTGCGGCGCGGAGCTGAAGAGCACGTTCTGCCTGGCCAAGGGGGACCGCGCGTTCGTGTCGCAACACATCGGGGACCTCGAGAACGCGGAGACGCTGCGCTCGTTCACCGAGGGGATCGAGCACTTCAGCGCGCTGTTCGACATCGCGCCGGCAGTGATCGCGCATGACCTGCACCCGGACTACCTGTCCACGAAGTACGCGCTCGACCGGGCCGACGCCGACCCCGACGGGCTCTCGCTCGTGGGCGTGCAGCATCATCACGCGCACATCGCGTCCTGCCTGGCCGACAACGGCGCCGACGGCGGCGGCCCTGACGGCCCACGCGTGATCGGGGTGGCGTTCGACGGCACCGGCTACGGGACCGACGGCACGATCTGGGGCGGCGAGTTCCTGATCGCCGGCCTCGACGGCTACGAGCGCGCCGGGCACCTCGCGCAGGTGCCGATGCCGGGCGGCGCGGCCGCGATCAGGCAGCCGTGGCGGATGGCGGCTGCCTACCTCGACGCGGCCTACCCAGGCTGCGGCCCGCCTGGCGCGCTCGACGTCCGGCGCCGACACGAGCGCGCGTGGGAGACCGTCGTCGCGATGGCGCGCCGGGGCGTCAACTCGCCCGCCACGTCGAGCGCGGGACGGCTGTTCGACGCGATGGCGGCGCTGCTCGGCGTGCGGGACGAGGTCAACTACGAGGGCCAGGCCGCCATCGAGCTTGAGCAGCTCGCCGACCCCGCGGAACGAGGCCGGTATCCGGCCGCGATCGAGGCCGGCGACGTTCTCGTGGCCTCAGGCGCCGAGCTTGTGCGGTGCGCGGCCGGCGACCTCGCGAGCGGAGTCCGGCGGGAGGCGATCTGCGCCAGGTTTCATAACGGACTCGCCGCGCTGATTGTCGATTGCTGTGTGCTGTTGCGCGAGCGGACTGGGCTGGCGACCGTGGCCCTGTCGGGCGGCGTGTTCCAGAACGTGCTGCTGCTCGGGGCCGTGGTCAGGCGGCTCGAGTCGCGCGGCTTCACCGTGCTGACCCACTCCCGGGTGCCGTGCAACGACGGCGGGATCAGCTTCGGCCAGGCGGTCGTGGCGGCCGCTCGCACGCGCCCGCCGTGAGCCAGTCGTACCAGGCTTCCAACCCCTCGCCGGTGACGGCGGAGAGCGCGATGAGCCTGGCGGATGGGTTGACGCGGCCGAGGTCGGACTCGTAGACCGCCTGGTCGAAGTCGACGTACGGGAGCAGGTCGACCTTGGTGAGCAGGACCAGGTCGGCCGCGCGGAACATCTGCGGGTACTTCAGCGGCTTGTCGGCTCCCTCGGTCACCGAGGCGAGCACCACCCGCCGTGCCTCGCCGAGGTCGAACAGCGCGGGACAGACCAGGTTGCCGACGTTCTCGACCACGACCGCGGAAGCGGATTCCGGGTCGAGCGCGGTCAGCCCGCGCGCCACCATCTCGGCGTCCAGGTGGCAGCCGGCCCCGGTGTTGATCTGGACGACCCGGCATCCGGCCGCCTTGATCCTCTCGGCGTCGAGAGCGGTCTCCTGGTCGCCCTCGATGACGCCGATGGTGAGCCGGCCGGCCAGGTCACGCCCGGTCCGCTCGAGCAGGGTGGTCTTGCCGGCGCCCGGCGCGCTCATCATGTTCAGCATGAACACGCCGCGCCCGGCCAGCCAATCCCTGTTCTGCGCGGCGATGCCGTCGTTCTTGGCCAGCACCTTGCGCTGCAGCACGACGGTCCGGGCGTCGCCCGCCGGGATCACCAGCTCCGGCCCGTGCTCGTCGTCGTGCCCGTTCCCGTGATCGTGAGGCCGGACAGCGGCGCCATCGCCCGCGCACCCGCAGGTTGCGCACATCTCAGGCCACCTGCACCGAGATGATGCGCAGGTCCTGGCCGGACAGGACCGCGACGTCGGCGCTGCCGCAACCGCAGATCATGATCGGCCAGTCCGGCGCGAACTCGGCACCGCACCCGCGGCACAGGCAGCGCGCGGGCGGCTCGTCGATCTCCAGGCTCGCGCCCTGCAGGTCCGTCCCCTCGGTGACCAGGTCGAAGCAGAATCTGACCGAGTCGGCGACGACACCTGACAGCGCCCCGATCTCCAGCCGGATGCCGGTGACCCGGGCGCCGGGCAGGCGTTCTGCCACGGTCGCCACGACGCTTTCGGTGATGGCCAGCTCGTGCATCAGGCGTTCCCGCGTTTTTTCTAACAAATTCGCGGCAGCGGATCGCCGACTAGCAGGTCGACGATTCTCGTGCCGCCGAAGGCGGTCTTCAGCTGGACGATTCCCCGCGGCTCAGCCGTCACGCGGCCGATCACCGCGGCGTGCGTACCGTCCCGGTGCGCGCGCAGCGCCTCGAGCGCCGCGTCGGCGCAGGCTCCGTCCGCGACGACCACCATCCGGCCCTCGCAGGCCACGTACAGGGGGTCGATGCCGAGCAGTTCCGCCGCGCCGCGCACCGTCTCCCTGACCGGGATCGCGTCCTCGCTGACGAGGACGCCGACGTCGGCGGCCCTGGCGATCTCGTTGAGTATCGTCGCGACGCCGCCCCTGGTGGCGTCGCGCAGCGCCCGGACCCCGGGTACCGCCGCGAGCAGCGCGGAGACCAGCCCGTTGAGCGGCGTCGTGTCCGAGCTGATGTCCGCTTCGATATCGAGCTCGCCCCTGGCCAGCAGGATCGTGACCCCGTGGTCGCCGATCGGGCCGGAAACGAGGATGGCGTCACCCGGGCGGGCGCGGGCCACGCCGAGGTCGACGCCGGCGCGGACCAGCCCGACTCCGGCCGTGTTGATGTAGCAGCCGTCGGCCTTGCCCTTCTCGACCACCTTCGTGTCGCCGGTCACGATCCGCACGCCGGCCGCCGCCGCGGCCTCGCGCATCGACGCGGTGATCGCGGTGAGATCCTCGACGGGAAAGCCCTCCTCGAGTATGAATCCCGCCGACAGGTACAGCGGCTCGGCGCCCGCCGTCGTCAGGTCGTTGACGGTCCCGTTGACGGCCAGGTCGCCGATGCTGCCGCCGGGGAAGAACAGCGGCGAGACCACGTAGGAGTCCGTGGTCATCGCCAGCCGCGAGCCGGCCACGTCAATCCGGGCCGCGTCCTCGAGCGGCTCGAGCAGCGGGTTGCGGAACGCGTCGAGGAAGATCGCCTCGACCAGGGACTGGGTCGCCTTGCCGCCCGCCCCGTGCGACATGGTGATCCGGTCTTCCCTCACCCGCGGGCGGGCCCGCCTGGCGCGGTCGATCCGCTCGAGCACGAGCTCCTCGCGAACCGTGCCGGGCAGCGGCTGCGGGGAGCCGCGCCGCTCTGGCACCGTCTCGGGCTCGCCGCCCGGCGGGTGCTCGGCGTGCGCTCCCGACTCGTCGTGCCGTTTGTGCTCGGCGAGCGCGCGCTCGACCCAGCCGGCGGTCACGACGGCGCGCCGGGCACGGCCGCCGCCAGCCTGGTGCGGGTCAGCCGACCGTAGTTGTAATAGGCCGCGCATGCGCCCTCCGGCGAGACCATGCAGGTGCCGATCGGCGTCTCCGGCGTGCACGCCGTGCCGAAGACCTTGCACTCCCACGGCTTGAGCACGCCCTTGAGCACCTCGCCGCACTGGCAGGCCTTCGGATCGGCGACGCGGACGCCGGGCACCTGGAACAGCGCCTCGGCGTCGAACGCCGCGTAGTCCTGCCGCACCTTCAGCGCCGAGTGCGAGATGAACCCGAGCCCGCGCCATTCGAAGTAGGGCCGGAGCTCCATCGTCTGGCCGATCGCGCGGAGCGCGACCGTGTTTCCGTCCCAGGGCACCACGCGCGAGTACTGGTTCTCGACGACCGCCCGGCCGGCCGATAGCTGGAGCATCAGCAGGTAGATCGACTGCAGGATGTCGAGTGGCTCGAACCCGGCGACGACGACCGGCTTGCCGTGGTCGCGGGCGATGAACTCGTAGGGGCGGCAGCCGATCACGGTCGAGACGTGGCCTGGTCCGATGAACCCGTCAAGCCGCAGGTCCGGCGAGTCGAGTATCGCCTTGATCGCCGGGATGATCGTGACGTGGTTGCAGAAGACCGAGAAGTTCGTCAGGCCCTCGGCCGCTGCGCGCAACATCGTCATCGCGGTCGATGGCGCCGTCGTCTCGAAGCCGATCGCCATGAACACGACGCGCTTGTCCGGGTTCCGCCTGGCGATCTTCAGCGAGTCGAGCGGCGAGTACACCATCCTGATGTCGGTGCCGCGCGCCTTGGCGTCGAAGAACGACCCATTGCTGCCAGGCACGCGCATCATGTCACCGAACGATGTCATGATCACGTCGGGCTCGCCCGCCAGCGCCATCGCGTCGTCGACCCGCCCCATCGGGATCACGCAGACCGGGCAGCCTGGCCCGTGCACCAGCGTGATCTGCTCGGGCAGGTAGTCCTCGAGGCCGTGCTTGTAGATCGTGTGGGTGTGGCCGCCGCAGACCTCCATCAGCTTGTACTGGCGTCCCGGCTCGCACAGCGCCGCGATCTTCGCTGCCAGCGCCCTCGCCTTGTCGCCGTCTCTGAACTCGTCGACGAACCGCATGGCCGGTCCCTTCTATTCGATGCGGGACTCGGCCAGCGCGGCGAGCTCATCGTCGTAAGCCTGGCCGATTCCCTCGAGGAAGGCCAGGGCGGCCGCGGCTTCTTCCTCGTCGATCTTCGACAGCGCGAAGCCGACGTGGATGAGCACCCAGTCGCCCGGGGCGGGGGGCTCGTCCGACAGCAGCCCCACGTTGATCACGCGCCTGACCCCGCTGACGTCGACTCTGGCCAGGTCCGGCTGGTCGGGCAGGAACTCGATCACCTCACCGGGTATGCCGAGGCACATGTGACCACCTTCCTGGCCTAAATCAGATCGAGTACCGTGCGCACGGCGTCGTCGACGGCGGCGGCGACGGGGCCGCTCAGGCCTATCCCCGGTGCCGAGCTCTCCGGCTCGCAGCCGACGATCAGCATCTGGCCCGCCTCCGACCCGAGAATGCCGAGCATGCCAAGCAGCACGTCGGGCTGCATCCCGTGGGCGTCGACGAGCCCGCCGTCAGCGATCAGCGGCCGCTCAGGCTCTACGACGTAGACGGTACCTGGCGCTCCTCCGCGCGACATCGCATCGATGAGAATCGCCCGGTCGAAGCCATCGGACAGGTCATAAGCCAGGTGCATGCCGCTGATCCCGTAATCGGCGACCGTGACCCATTCCGGCAGCTCACGTTCGGCCAGGCGCCTGGCGACTTCGACGCCGAAGCCGTCGTCGCCGAAGAAGATGTTGCCCACGCCGGCAACCAGCGTGCGCGGCGGGGGGCTCCGGGGGGTCGTCCCCCCTGGCCCGCGCTGCTTCACGCCGGCACCGCGCCGGTCACAGCGCCGCTGACCGTCCAGGCGATCAGCTCCCACAGGACGTGGTAGATCGTGGTCTGCGCCTCCTGGATCCTGTGGATGGACGCCGAGGGCGCGACGAAGAGGTAGTCGAGGCCGTCAAGCTCGGCCATCTTCCCGCCGTCGTATCCGGCGATCCCGATCGTCATCAGGCCGCGCCTGGTCGCCTCGTCGAACGCGCGGAGCAAGTTCGGCGAGTTCCCGCTGGTGGACAGGCCGAGCGCGATGTCGCCCGGTCGGCCGAAAGCGGCTATCTGCCTGGCGAACACCACGTCGACGCCGACGTCGTTCGACAGCGCGGTCACCACCGCCGTGTCGGCCGCCAGGCACATGGCCGGCAGCGGCCGGGAGTCGCCGCCCGGATTCAGGAAGAGCGCCGCGATCTGCTGCGCGTCCGTCGCGCTCCCGCCGTTCCCGAACGTCAGCAGGCGCCCGCCCGCCGCGAACCTCGCGGCGGCGTCGCCCGCGCAGGCCGCAAGCAGATCGGCGCTGCGTGCGCACACCGCGGCGCGCAGTTCCATCGCCTCCTGCGCCTTGGCGATCGTCGACCCGCGGGCCTGCGCGAGCACCGCCACCAGGTCGGTGGCGCCGGTGTACAGGAACGGGTACAGGGACTCGACCGACCCGGCGCCCGGCTGCCCGTTCTCCGCGGACTCGTCGTGCGCTGCGAGGCCGACGTGGTCCGCCGGTTTCGGCACCCGGGTCATCTCGCTACCACGCCAATCGCCTCCCTGGCGTGCACGAGGATGATGTCGCCGATCGCCGCGCTGA
>Ga0207646_10002284_pt1 | contig 22799 bp, 25 predicted proteins | sample KBSK5502metaG_FD_184343 | JGI IMG/M metagenome (GOLD analysis project Ga0207646, IMG submission 184343) | Corn, switchgrass and miscanthus rhizosphere microbial communities from Kellogg Biological Station, Michigan, USA - KBS K5-50-2 metaG... | ecosystem: Host-associated > Plants > Roots >... | reverse complement strand
GATTCCGGTCGTCGGCGACTTCGAGCGGATACTGGGAGCGCCGGTGTTGCTCGTTGGCTTCGGCCTACCCGGCGAAAATGCTCACGCCCCTGACGAGTGGATGAGCGTGGAGAATTTCCGCGGGGGGATGCTGGCGATGGCGACCTTATGGGAGGAGTACGCCAGGCTGGCTGATTCTGTTCGGGCATCCAGGTAATAAAGGCGGATTGCGAATCGCAAACTGATTGCGAATTACGAACCTGCTGCGAGGCGCGAACCGACTGCGAAGTTCGAAGTAAGCTCGCAGCCGATTCTCAATTCGAAGCCAGTTCGTACCTCGTAGTCAGTTTGCAATTCGCAATCCGCTTCTCCCGTCTAGATGCCAAGATCGATCTGCGCATTGGCCCTGGCATGCGCCTTCAGCTCCTGGTCTGACGCCCGCTCGACACAGTCTGCCGCGTCGTACGCCGGATTGTTCACCAGCGTCGAAATCGGGAAGTACTCCAGCGCGCCATCCTTATGGAAGGCGGAAGTTTTTAGCAGATCGAGCTGCCCACGCTTGCGATCGGGATCGAGCCAGTCGTTGTAATTCTCGGGCGGCAGCAAAACCGCCATCCGGTCATGAAACCGCGCATACCAATCGTCAGCGTCTTTGACGATGACCGTGCACGACCAGATCTCTTCGTTGCTTCTCCGATCGTGCCAGCGATTCCAGAGGCCGGCCATGGCGAATGGACTGCCGTCGGGATGCCGAATGAGGTGCGGGATCTTGTGCCGCTTCTCGCCGACCCATTCGATGATCCCGTCGATCACAACCAGGCAGCGCTGACTCCGCCACGCCTGCTGGAACGTCGGCGCTGATGCCACGGTCTCGATACGCGCGTTGAACGCGGAGTAGTGCGAATCAAACTCATCGACCCGCGCGCGACTGGCGAGCTTCGACGGGATGAAGTTCCAGTGCATCGTGCGTAGCACCCGCTGGCGCAGGAACGGATCGTAATAAACCGTCGGAATCTCTTCGCGCGGATTCAGGTTATAGCGCGGCTTCCAGTCGCCGGGAACGAACTTTTTCGTGTACCCGTACAGCTTTTCGGTGATGCCGTCCGGGTTAATTACAGTAGCACGTCCGCACATACTGCAATTCTACTCTGCGGGGCCTTGCCTCCTCAACTGGTTCAGCCGCGACTGCTGCTGCGCGGAGAGCATGTTCTTGATGCGGATCATCAGTGAAAGCTGCGCTCGTTTGACGTCGCGCTCGACCGCCAGCACTCGATCGACCTGCTCCAGGACCTGAGTCTCGTCGACAGAACTCGGCTTAAGTAGAGTCTGCAGTCTTTCAACTTCAGAGCTCATTTTGAATTGCATCGTGATGAACTTGCCCTGCGCATCGGCCATTGCCTGCTGCAGTGAATTCCGCTGACTGTCAGTGAGATTGATCGCATCCTGATTGGCCATGATCAGCTCGGGCGGAAATAGGTAGCGCGCCAGCGGATCGCCGCCGTGCTGTCGCGGTCCGCCATGGGCGCAATCGCCGGCGGGGTGTGGATCGCCATCGATGACGCACATCGGCTCGCGATTGGGATCCTGCGCGCGGGCGATCGATGTCGCGATGAGCATCAATCCGATTACTACCACCGTCTTGTGCATTTCAATCTCCTTGCTGCGCCGTCAGTCTGCCTTTGACTGGAGCGCTGTTTGGGTAACTCCATCGAATACGGAAGAGAGCAGCGGAGGTGGCGCGAGAAGCCCTCGCGATGGTGTTTGAAGCAGTCCTGCAGTGGGTGATTGCCAACTGGTGATTGCCGGCACCCCAGCCGCCGCGCGTTCATCGCTCCGATCACGCACTCCGCTGACTACCAAACCAGCTGCCACGACTATGAACGCTGCCGCCGCGATCCAGCGGAAAGTCTGCTTTGATCCCGCTTTCTCGGCCTCGCGAATTTCTGCACAATCCAACACCTCTCGGAAATGCGGCGCATGGCGTCGATCCTGCTGCCTCAGCGCGCTGAATCGTCCGCGCAAATCTTCGTCCTTCATTTCACTCACGCTTCAGCGCTCCCAAGTTTGCTTGCCAGCGCCTTCTTGCCACGCTCGTAGTGCGTGCGGGCGGAGCCAATCGAAACTTTCATGATCTCGGCTGCTTCCTCGATCGTCGTGTCGTGATAGAACACCAGCTGCAGCACTTCCCGCTGCCGCGGAGATAGACCGTTGAGCGCGCGGATCAACCGGGCGCGTTGGTCCGACTCCTCGACCGCGATATCCGCCCCTCGAGTCGGATCCGGGAAATCGATCACCGTCACCGAGTCGGAGCGACGTCTGTTCCAGAACCATCGTCGCCGAGCTTCGCCGCGCGCCGTCAATCGAATCACGCCGAACACCCATGTCTTCAGACTCGAATCGCCGTTGAACCTCGCGCGTCCGGAGATGATGCGAAGGTAGGCTGTCTGCAGAACTTCTTCCGCCAGCTCGCGATCTCGCCCACAACACGCCAGTGCCCAGCCCCAGTTCTCGCTGTGAAGTTGTTCCAGCTCCCGCTCCAACTCGCATTGTTCCATCGCGTGGGTCCGTGGCTGGAACGTCGTTTCTCTTGGGATGAGTGCAGGAAGCGCGGTATCCATATGACAGAGTCGCTAACTAATCTTGTCGCCTATTCCAATACGAGATACCATTGATATAAGTGCCGCGAGGGCGGCCGACGGTCCGCGTGAAGGGTTCAACCCACTCTCGAAGGTAGGCGATGCAAAACCTTCTATTCCTCGCCCACGCTGCGGACTATGGGCGGCATGAAAGGGCTCGTCCCTTTCCAGGGAAGGAAGGTGTCCTATGTCCCAGCAGACCCCCGCGTCTGCATCCGGCCCGCTGTCGCTGCCGGATGCGCCCAGCCTTGAATGGCTTCGCAAGCAGGCGAAGCATCGACTCAGTGAGCTGCGCAAAGCCGACCGCGACGCAAAACTGTCCGACGCACAATTTGCGCTGGCCAAGCAGTACGGATTCCCCAGCTGGCGTGCGCTCAAGGCCCACATCGACTCGTTGACGATCGACGGCCAGTTGTTCGACGCCGCGCGGAAAGGCGACGTCAGGAAGCTGATCACGCTGCTCGACGAGCATCCCGAGAGGCTCTACGCGCGCACCAAACCGTACGAGCAAACGATGCTGCACCTGGCGGCGGCCAACGGTCACCTGGCAGCAGTCGACTTCCTGTTGAAACGCGGGATCGACGCCAATACCCGCGAGAGCGGCGACAATACCTACGCCATGCACTGGGCCGCTGCCGCCGGCCATCTCGACGTCGTGCGACGACTCGCTGATGCCGGCGGCGACGTCGTCGGCGAGGGCGACGACCACGCCCTCGGCATGATTGGATGGGCGACCGGATGGGAAGGCTGCGACGACGCCACTCACCGAGCCATCGCCGATTTTCTCATCAGCCGCGGCGCACGTCACCACATCTACTCGGCGATGTCGATCGGCGACGAAGAAGAAGTTCGACGCATCGTTGCGGCCGATCCTTCTCAGCTGGAAAGACCGCAAAGCCACAACGAAGATTTCAGGCGACCTCTCCACTTCGCCGTACGCGGAAATCTCTACCGGATGGTGAAGGTGCTGCTCGAGCTCGGGGCCGACCCGCTCGGCACCGACGCGTCGGGGCACACCGCCGTAGCCTATGCAATGACCCTCGAGATCGCGCGGCCAGTGGTGGAAGCCATGCGAGATCGGGTTGGACCTACACTTCTCAACTCCGTCGCGGTCGGCGACTGGGACAGCGCCGAGCGGTTACTGCGCCAGAATCGGGAGGCCGTCGTACGAGAGGGAGTCCTGCATCTGATGGCTAAGAGTGGCAACATTGCAGCAGTGAAGTGGCTGCTGGACCACGGCGCGGATCCCAACGCCCGCTGGAACCATTGGAACGACTTGCTGACCCCATTGCACCTCGCGGTATTGGGCGGTCATCCGGAGGTTACGCGCGCGCTCCTCGTGGCCGGCGCCAATCCGACCATTCGCGACACTCAGCACGACAGCGATGCCCTCGGATGGGCGCAGTTCTTTCTCGAGCATCGTGGCGACAGCGCCGAGAAGCGGAGGCGCGGTCAGGATATCGTCGGCCTGCTCGAGGAGCGGTCGAAGAAATCCTGACGTCTCGCGAATCTGTGCCGGCCGACGTATTACACGTCTGGTGAAAAACGGCCTTTTCGTGGTGATGGGAGTCGCCGGCTCCGGAAAGACGCTGATCGGAGCCGCGCTCGCCCACGCACTCGATATCGAGTTCGTGGAAGGGGACGAATTTCATTCCGAGCAGAGCATCGCCAAGATGTCGGCCGGCGTTCCGCTCACTGACGCTGACCGTGCCGAATGGCTGCGCACTCTCGCTTTCCGACTCCGTGTCCACGGGAAGGCAGGAACAGGCATTGTCGTCACCTGCTCGGCGCTCAAGCGAGCCTATCGAGACGTCCTTCGCGGCGGAGCCAAAGACATCCAGTTCATCTTTCTCACCGGGCCCAGAGATCTGATCGCTCGGCGACTGACCAGCCGCGGCGGACACTTCATGCCCGCTTCACTGCTCGACAGCCAGCTCGCTACTCTCGAGGAGCCAACGCCGGACGAAAACGCGTGGGTGTGCGACGTGAACAAGCCACCCGCGGAAATCATCACCGACCTCGTCACTCGCGCATCGCAATGACCCCCGACACCCGACTCCTTCTCTACGCGCTGATCGCCGTCGTCGCACTCATCCTCCTCATCGCAAGCGCGAAGCTTCACCCATTCATTGCCCTCGTTGTCGTCTCGCTGGTGATGGGCCTCGCCGCGGGAATGCCGCCCGGGCTCGCAGTTCAATCTTTCCAGACCGGCGTCGGCAATGTACTCGGCTTCATCGCCATCGTCGTCGGGCTCGGCACGATGCTCGGGAAAATCATGGCCGAGTCTGGTGCGGCGAATCGCATCGCGACGACACTCATCGATCTGTTCGGAGAACGGCGTGTGCATTGGGCGATCATGTTCGTCGCTTTCATCGTCGGCATTCCGGTGTTCTTCCAGGTCGGATTCGTCCTGCTGGTTCCGCTGGTGTTCACCATCGCGAGGCGCACCGGGATCTCGCTGGTGAAAATCGGAATTTCGCTGGTGGCGGGTCTATCAGTCGTGCACGGGATGCTGCCGCCGCATCCGGCGGCGATGCTGGCAGTTACCGCATACAATGCCGACGTCGGGCGGACAATTCTTTACGGCTTGATCGTCGGCATTCCGACGGCAGCGCTGGCGGGTCCCGTCTACGCGTCGTGGATCGCTCCCCGAATCCCGTTGCGCGCCGAGAGTCCTCTGGCGCGACAGCTCGGTGGCGAATCGACGCAGGCGACGCCTGGTTTCTGGATCTCAGTCATTACGGTGTTGATTCCGGTCATCCTGATGCTGCTCGCCAGCGCCGCCAATCTCGGTCTTCCGCCGACGAGCAAAGTCCGAGTGGTGATCAACTTCATTGGCCAGCCCGTCGTCGCCCTGCTGTTGGCGCTGCTGTTTTCATTCTGGTCGTTGGGCAGGACGAGGCATTTCACGCGGGAGCAGCTACTCAAATTCTGCAACGACTGCCTGGCGCCGACGGCGACGATAATCCTGGTGATCGGCGCTGGAGGAGGCTTCAATCAGGTCCTCGTCGACAGCGGCGTAGGACGCGCCATCGCCAACATGGCGATTGGATCGAACGCGTCGCCGTTGATTCTGGCCTGGGGAATCGCCGCCCTCATTCGAGTCGCCACCGGATCCGCGACGGTAGCGATGACGACTGCGGCTGGAATCGTGGCACCGATCGTGGTAATGGTTCCCGGGACAAGTCCCGAGCTGCTGGTTCTCGCCACTGGGGCGGGAGCACTGATACTTTCGCACGTCAACGATGCCGGATTCTGGCTGATCAAGGAGTTCTTCGACTTGACAGTGCCTGAGACTCTGAAGACCTGGACGGTGGCGGAGACCATCATCGGCATCGCAGGATTGGGATTCACTCTCCTACTGAGCCTCGCGCTCTGATTGAGGACACATGAGACAGGGATTGATCTCGCGCTATTTGAGCCTCGCTATCGTTGCAATTGCATCGGCCTGCGCTGCGCAACCACAGGCAAAATCGTCCTCAAATAATGCCGATGCGCTACCTGCAACTGGATGGATCGATGCCACTGCGACTCTCGATCCAGCGACGACGCCGGTCTATGCCGGCGACGCGCCGCTGAAATTCGATTTCCTCAAGGACATGCGTAAAGGGGACGCCTTCACCCTCTCTGCCTATTCACTCGGCGCGCACAGCGGAACGCACATCGACGCGCCAATGCACTTCGTGCGCGATGGCGCTCCTATAGACCGCGTCCCGCTCGAGCCGCTCATCGGTCCAGCGCGCGTGATCGACATACCGGACAACGTGCAGTCGATCAACGCCGCCGAGCTCAATCGCCACAATTGGAAAGGAGCCCAGCGCGTAATCTTCCGGACGCGGAGCTCGCTGCGCGGGTGGATGCACTCGTCCACGTTCCATCGCGACTTCGCCTACATCGCGCCCGACGCGGCGCAGCAACTCGCCGGCGCCGGTGTCAAGCTGGTGGGAATCGACTACATCTCGGCCGAGCAATTCGGCGCGCCCGCGCCGCTCACCCATCGTACGCTTTTGGGGAAAGGGATTCCAATCGTCGAGGGGCTATTCCTCGAAAACATCCCGGCCGGCGACTACGATGTCGTCATCCTGCCGATAAAGATTGGCGGGCACGAAGCGGCGCCGGCACGTGCAATCATGCGGCGCCGCTAGGGGCTCACGATACTAGCGCTCGGTCAGAAAATCACCGAGCACCTCCAGCTTCTCCGACCAGTATTGCTTGAGACGCGTAGCTGTCTCCTTGTCCGGCAACTTGTTTTGCGACACAGCGACCGAGCTCTTGGACTTTCCTTTGGGCAGAAATCCGACGGCGAGGATACTGCCGTCGCCAAGGCCGAGTCGGATCGATTTCGGTGCCGTCGCGGTGCGCACTTTCACGTTCGTGTCGCCCAGCCATCGATCGCGGACACTCTTGTCTGCCCAGGCATCGAACAGGTTTTCAACGGGTACGTCGAAGGTGCGGGACTTGGTAGCTTCGTAGCTGCCGTCGCGCCGTTGTCCGCGCGCGCGCAGTCCTTTGATGCGCTCGTAGCCGACGGTGACCGTCTGTGCCCACCAGCCATCGAGCTTCCATGTTTTGCTTACCATGGTGGCGATGTCGCGGTGGGACTTCTTGTCGGCCCCCCATCGGTCGAGCGTTTTGACCCACCGCTCCCAGTTGCAGCCGGTTTTCGCCTTGATGCTGGCGTCGCTCATCCCGGCGAGCCCGGCGTAATCCTGTTTGGCCACTGAGCTGGATGCACCAGCAGCGACGCGGGTACTGCTCTTTGCTCTTGATTTCGTGAGGATTTGCGCGCGGGCGGACGTGTAGGCTTCACCCGTCTTCTTCATGCGAGCGCGAACGAGGCGCTTGAGATCTTTATTGCGGGGCATCGTCATGTCTCCTTTGGATGCACCACGGCCGCTCTCCCCAGCAGCGCACCCATGGTGATGCAAAGGACCGACGATACAGATCCGGAAGTTTGCCCTCCTTTGCCTCACGATCGACTCCGGCTGGGGCAGAGTCTCGAAGAGGTTAGGCGCGGATCGCCGCCACGATCACGATGTCATCGACCGTGGCAGGCGTCAAGTGCTCTCGCTAGGAGGAGGATCGCGCCGATCGGCTATACAGCCTGAAGGCCCAGAAGGAGAAAATCGCGGCGATGATGGTAATGATCAGGAACCAGGGATCCTTCGCCAGCGAGCTGCGCTCCTGAATGACGCGCCAGACGTGGACCAGTGCCAGCAATCCGAAAACGATTCCAGTGGTAAGGAGGTACGCCCTCATCGAGTCTGTCCCCGGTTTGTGAAGTGCGGAAAATCATACGCCATCACCGGCGCCGCCGCGAGGAGTCAGCGAGATCGCGCGGGTAGATCGCAATCACCCAGTACACAGCGGTATCGGGACCGACGTTCTTGAGCCCGTGTAGCTCGTTCGACGACTGGAATACCAGCGATCCCGGTCCGGCGTGCCTCACCATACCGTCCTGAGTTACTTCGAGGGTGCCGCGCTCAATCAGCATTATCTCGTCATGCGCGTGACGGTGGGGCGGGTGTGGTGAGCCGCCGGGAGCGAGAGATGTCTGGTGCACCTCGAGACGGTCGAGCGTCGTCGTGGCGGTGTCGAGCAAGGATCGAATGCGAGCCGAGACACTCGCACTCGTGGCGCGCGAGGAATCACCGGGAATCACCAGCGAATGCACCGGCCTCACGCTCGGTTTGTTTTCCGAAACGGGAGCCTGTCCGCCGGCGTCGATCGAGACTAAGCTCGCGACGCAAACTAGCGTGACGATTCTTCTCATCCTTCCTCCAGCAACGAAACAATTTTTGCGTAATTGCGGCGGCGCGCCCAGGCGACAGGCGTCGCCCACGGTTCGTCGTCAGCATGAACCGGGCTCGCACCACGAGACAGTAGAAAGCGCGCCATGTCCTCTCGTCCCGCGCGTGCTGCCCACGCCAGCGGCGTCGAATCGAACTCGCGATCCCGGGCGTGGATGTCGCCACCGCGGTCTAGCAGCCATTGCGTGGCGTCAACTGTTCCCTGTCCGGCGAGGATGTGCAGCGTCGTCATCCCCATTCCGTTTGTTTCGTTGGGATCCACGCCGTGTTCGAGCAGCAGTTGCGCGATGTCGTAGCGCGGCGCGGGATATCGCAGTGAATGCATCAACGGAGTGTACCAGCACGCCCATCGCCATGGCGTCGTCGCTTTGGCGCCCCGCTCGAGGAGAATTCTCACCAACTGCGGATGGTTCTGATGAACAGCCTCGTACAAACCAGCCTGCGCGATTCCTGGATAGCGCTCGATCATCTTGAGCGCTGCCTCGGTGTCACCGCGATGGCAGATGCGCATCATCTCGTCCTCGAGGTCACGCTCTGGCGTTGATGGTGCCTTTCGTTCCGGCGCTGTCGAGCGTGGTCTGTCGCCCGCCGCCGTCTCCAGCAGCGCGACGATCTCCTTGAGCTCCCGATCGCGTGCGCGGGCCAACGGCGTGTCGTCGCGGATCTCGCTGCCGAAGCGTCCGGACCAACCTTCCGCCAACGGGTCGGCACCAGCCTTGAGCAGCAGACGCACCATTTCGACGCGACCGCCGCGCACCGCGTAATGAAGCGGTTGCAGGTACGCGTACTCCGCTCGCGAAAGCGAAGGATCGTTGGACAGCATGCGACGAACGGTCGCTTCGTCACCCCGGTAGACGGCGACGAGAAAGGGCCACGTCTCGCGTCCCTACTGAGGTTCGTCGAAATCTGGCGGGCGCTGCACGGCCTCGACGTGATGTTTGAGCTTGGCCCAGCTGGCAAATCCGTATTCGCGCGCGATCACTAGCTGTGCATCAGCAAGTGCAAACTCGGCGTCTCGCTTCGGGTGTGGATGCGCGCTCATGCGCGACAGCGCGGCGTCATCACCGGCTTGGTACTGACGCAGTAGATCTTTGGCTTGTTTGCGGAGCTGCTCCAGCGACGGACGCGCGGGCAGCGGCAAGGCAGGGCTCGACATGAGATCTCCTTTCGCAATCGCCCGCGTCCGCACGACGGGCTGAAAGAAGATCAGGCATTCAGCTTCCGACTAATCAGGTGGGCTCAGCCCTTTCCGCGGACGGGGTGCGTCCTGTGACGCGAGCTGAACGTACGCGCGTCAGCACCGAGCGTCAATGACGATCGCGGGCTGCTTCGGTTCGCCACCAGCGGTCGAGAGCGGCGTCGTCGGGCGGGACTCCCAGTTCAATCGAGATCGCGCGGAGTAGTGTGTTCGGATCTGTCCTGAGCTGATAGATCCGCCGCACGCTGGCGATGCCGTTCTTTCGATACACCGCATCAACGATCAATGCACCGGTCGCGTACAACAGGTTCGTTCCGCGGTCAGCATCAGCAACGTCGAATCCCTGGCGGACGAGCGTGGTGAAACTGAGCGTCGAGTCAGCCTGCTGATAGCTACGCAGCAACGCGAACATCTCGCGTGTGGTGCGACCGCGGGATCCACCGAGCCAGGTCGCCACACCTTCCGAGAGTAGTCGGCTTCCCGCGGAAAGACTCGGTCCGAGTACGGCATGCACGAACTCGTGGAGATAGTCCTCGCCGATCGTGGGATTCCCCACCAGAAGAATCGAGCCGAGGTTGAGCCCGCCGCTGCGCTGTCCGGGCCCGGACGATTCGGGATAGAAGTCGAGTCCGATTGTGCGTTGGACTTCGTCCATCGAGTCGCCGACATATACATCGAGGTGCTGAGGGGGAGGGACGCTGAAAAGTTTTGTTACTGAATCGACAAACCGGATAGCACGATCGATTTTCGCCGGATTCGGTTTGTGCCCTGGCACGTACCAGAAGGTGATGTGCCCTGGGGAGCGACGCTCCCAGTTGCGGGTAATCCGTGGCAGTCCGCCGGCCAGTCGGAAGGAGTGAGGAGCGCCCGCCTCTCGAACGGCGTACAGGCGTTGCAGCGCGAGCGGAGAGATTCCACTCGCCGAGTCGGCGTGAGCGTAGAGGATCTTGACGACGTAGACGCTGTCGCCGGGTCCATCGGAAATGACTCCGACGACGGTAGCAGGGAAGCCCTGATACACCTGACCGGCGGTTACGTCACCGATGCGACGATCGAATTCGGTCGCGGTGCTCCAGAGTCCTCTGCTTCGGGCCGATGAATCGGGCTTCGCCAGGTAAGCGCGGACGAGTGAGACAACATTTCGAACGTCGGTGATCGAAGTATCGACACCGAATCCGATGCTGACCGATGGAGATGGCACTTGGGGATGGAGTGAGCGTGTCGCGATGAGAGAGGCTGCGCACATCATCAGCGCCGGTCGTTTCAGGACCGCTGTCGTGCCAACTGAAGTCACCTCGGTGCAGCGGTAAAGACTCTCACGTAATCGACTACCATCGTCGCCGGAAAAATCGCGTCCGACTGCGGATCGCCGTCGAAGTTTCCACCGACCGCGAGATTGAGAATCACGAAGAACGGCTGGTCGAGCACCGATTTGCCGTATTGCTCCACCATCGAACGCGTGATCTGGTAATGCGCGATGTCGTCGACGAAGAACTGCACGTGCGATGAATCCCACTCGACGGCAAAAGTGTGGAAATCAGACGCGATGGTGCCGCTGGCGAGACTCTGCGTGTGAACGAACGGCGTTGCCCCCGAGTATCCCGGACCGTGCACCGCCGAGCTCGTTGTGCTGGGTTGACTGCCCTTGTTCTCCATCACATCGAGCTCACCGCAGGCCGGCCAGGGCGTGTTGGGAAAATCGTGTCCCAGCATCCAGAACGCCGGCCACAGTCCCTGTCCTGTCGAAAGCTTGATGCGCGCCTCGACGCGGCCCGGCTGCGCCAGCATTTTGCCGCGGGTCGTGATTTTCGCCGAGGTGTACCTGCACGGGCCGTAATAGCATGACAGGCCGGCTGGAGCCTGCCGGGCAGTGATCACCAATTGCCCTTGTCCATTCAGCGCAATGTTCTCGGCGGCGTCAGAGTAGTACTCCTTCTCCTGGTTGCCCCAGCCGCAATTTCCCTGATCGCAGCCATCTCCGATCTGGTAGTTCCATTTGGTGGCGTCGATCCGACTGCCTGCCGGCCCATCGAATTCATCGCTCCAGACCTGAACCCAGGTGATTTTGGGCACGGTCGACTGAGTCGGTGGGGCGGCAGGTTGGTTGGTTGCGTTGGCGCAGGCGAACGACAATAGAGGCCAGCCCGCGGCCAATGCAATTGTCGCGACTCGTGAGACTTTCATTCTGTATAATATCTCGATTGCTGCGATGTCACGGGAGTTCCAAACGACGAGCGGGCGAGCCATGCGGGTCCACCTCCTTCTTTTCGCTGCAGTGTCCGCAGCGCAAGTCGCGGCGCACCCGACTCGCGCCACACCGGATTTCGGTCCCAACGTCACGATCTTCGACCCCGCCACTCCTGCCCCGACCATCCAGTCAAAGCTCGACTCGATATTCGCGTCACAGGAGTCCAGCGAATTCGGTGCGGGGCGGTACGCCCTTCTGTTCAAGCCGGGGACGTACGATGTGGATGCCCGAATCGGATTCTACACCCAGGTGTCCGGTCTCGGTCTCTCGCCGAACGACGTCGTCATCAATGGCGGCATGCGCGCCGATGCCCGGTGGAGAAAGGGGAACGCGACGCTGAATTTCTGGCGGGCCGTTGAGAACATGTCGATCAATCCTGCGGCGGGCTTCGATCGATGGGCTGTTTCACAGGCGGCGCCAATGCGCCGCATGCACATCCGCGGCGACCTCGTGCTCGACGATGGGGGCTGGTCGAGCGGAGGCTTCCTCGCTGACTCAAAGGTGGATGGGCAGGTCAGGTCCGGGAGCCAGCAGCAGTGGATCACGCGCAACAGCGCGCTCGGAAGTTGGGCGGGATCGAACTGGAACATGGTGTTCGTGGGTACCGACGGTGCGCCGACGAATAGCTTCCCGAATCCGCCGTTCACCACGATCGATGCCGCTCCGGTGATCCGCGAGAAACCGTTCCTCATGGTCGACCGGCGCGGCGCGTGGAAGGTCTTCGTCCCCGCGCTCCGTTCGAACGCGAAAGGTACCACCTGGATCTCTGGAAAGCCGCGCGGTGTGGCTCGCCCACTGAGCGACTTCGTCGTCGTGAAGCCGGGCACATCCGCCGCGACGATGAACGGCGCGCTCGCGCGTAAGAAAAGTCTCATCATCACGCCCGGCATATATCACCTGGATGCGCCGCTTCACGTCACGGCAGCCAACACGATCGTGCTCGGTCTCGGGCTGGCGACTCTCGTACCGGACGGGGGCGTCAGCGCCATCGACGTGGACGACGTGGACGGTGTGACGCTCGCCGGCCTTCTCATTGAAGCGGGCCCGATCAACTCGCCGGTGCTCGTGCAGATCGGACCGGCGGGTTCCTCCACCAGGCACTCGTCGAACCCGACGGTGCTCAGTGATCTTTTCGTTCGCGTCGGAGGCGACGGCATCGGGAAAGCATCGCGCTCCGTCGAGATCAACAGCCACGACGTGATCGGCGACCACCTGTGGCTGTGGCGGGCCGATCATGGCAACGGAGTGGGCTGGACGTCCAACACCGCGGCGAACGGCTTGGTCGTGAACGGCAACGACGTGATGATGTACGGCCTCTTCGTCGAGCATTACCAGCAACACCAGGTGCAATGGAACGGGAACGGCGGGCGCACCTATCTGTTTCAGAACGAGATGCCGTACGACGTGCCCGATCAGGCCGAGTGGATGAGCGGCACGACGCAGGGATTTGCCGCCTACCGAGTCCACGCTTCCGTCACCAGCCACGAAGCTTGGGGACTGGGGAGTTACTGCTTCTTCAACAGGAATCCCACTGTTGTCGCGGATCACGCCTTCGAGGTGCCCGTCGCTCCTGGCGTACGTTTGCGGAACATGGTGACAGTGTCACTTGGAGGCGGCCGCGGCGTGATCTCGCACGTCATCAATCAGACTGGCGCCGCGGCGCGGTCCGGCGCGACGGTTCAGAAACTCGTTATCGGTCCGTAACGACTATAGGGAGTGCTGGGCGTCTACGCCAGTTTCATCTGCTTCAGCAGGGCGCGAAATCTCGGATGACCGTGTAACGCCGTTAACAGAAACGATCCCTTGATGCTGTACGCCGGCCCGGTACGTTCGGCGACTGCGCGCTCCAGACAATGCATCGCTTCGTCGTATTCGCCGAGCCCGATGTAAGCGTAGGCGAAATGGTAAGGTGAGACGTAATAGCTGCGCGCAACGTCCATCAGCTTGTCCAGAATTTCCCGCGCCTTCTTCTTGTCGCCGGCCATCCCATAGGCCTGTCCCAATTGGCCGAGCCACATTGTGTTTCCCGGCTCGGCGGCAACCGCCCGCTCGAGCTCGGCCAGTCCCTCTGCCTGTTTGCCGCTCATGAAGTACGCCCAGCCGAGCGTCGCGCGCGCACGATCATTCCCCGGATTGAACTCGACGGCTTCCTCGGCGAGAGGGATGGCCTCGTCGTAGCGCCCGGCTCTGATTCGCGTCGTAATGCGGTCCAGCCCGTGAGCCAGCGGATCGAGCTCGTGCGCGCGCTGCTGTAGTGCGATGGCATCGTCGAAACGCGCGAGGGCGGCGCAGAACCTTCCATACATCATACATGTATCCGAGTTACTCGGACTCAGCTCCAGCGCGCGCTTGAACTCCTGCTCGGCGCCGGACCAGTCGAATTCGTGGACACCCTTTATAAATCCCATCGAGGAATGAGCTTCGCCGAGATCCGGATCGAGACGCAGCGAACTGGATGCAGCCTCCATCGCGCATCGATAGGCAACGTCGGGCGCGAGGGCCCCGACCTCGGCCAATTCGGTGTACGCCAACGCCTTGTTGGCGTGCGCGAGCGCGAACGAGGGGTCGCGTGCGATGGCGCGATCGTAGAACTCGATCGCACGCGTGAGCGACTCCGGCGTGTATTGGATGTACAACTGGCGCCCGCGCTGAAAGGACTGGTAAGCGCGAACGTCTGCCGTCGGGTGCCTGTGCACGCGCGTCTCCTCGTCCCGCGACAGCTCCGCTTTGAGCGCGGCAGCGATCTGGAGGGCGACGTCGGTCTGGATGGAGAAGATGTCGGTGAGCTGCCGGTCGTACGTCTCCGCCCAGAGATGCCGATCCGTTTCGACGTCGATTAGTTTGGCGACGATACGCACGCGATCTCCCGCGTGCCGTACGCTGCCGTCAAGCACAGTCGTAGCGCCCAGTTTTTTGGCGATCTCCTTCAGGCTTAGTTGTCGTTCCTTGAATTGAGCTACCGAGCTGCGGGAAATCACTTTGAGGGCGTGGATTTTCGAGAGCTGCGCGATCACATCTTCGGTGATACCGTCGGCGAATAGCTGGCTTTCCGGACCACCACTTAGATTGACGAACGGCAGCACCGCCACCGATGGCGACGTGACTCGCTGAGCGGCGGCCGCGACGTGGCGTTCCTGGCGCGTTCCGCTGCGCAGCTGTTCCACCAGTGCAACCACCTTGGCATCGGGATCGAGATCGAGATCCATTCTGAGCCGGCGGGCGTGCTCACTGGCATGTTGGAGCGCGCCAGGCGTGTCGCCGGCGTCATCGAGCGCACGCATCAGTTCCTGCGCGTACGATCCCGAGTGTGGATCGGCGGCGACGAGTCGAAGGCACGTCCGCACCCTGCCACGCACATCGCCACTCTCCTGCTGACGCTCGGCGAGGGCGAGCAGGGCACCAATGTAGGCGTGCGACAGCTCGCTGCGACGCTCGTCGAGCCAGAACCCGAACTCGCTGGAGTCATCGAGGTGAAATCCATCGAGCAGCGGAGCGGTGTATAGGCGCGCGACACGGTCGGAGTCATCAGACTCGATCGCCGCCCGCAACTCGTACAGATCGCAGTTGACGCGAGAAGGATTCAGCAAAAGTCCATCGCCGGTGGATGCGATGGCATCTTCGCCGAGTGCGGTGCGCAGCACGTGGACGGCGAGATTTAGCAGACGGCGCGCGCCGGCGACGTCCTTCTCCGGCCACAGCATCGCCATCGCCCGATCGCGCGACAGCGGCTGCGGCCACGAAGCAACGATCAGCGCCAGAAGTGCGATACGGTGACGTTGCGCGGGTGGGCCACTGAGAGGAGCATCGCCCGAGCGCAGGCACGCGCCGCCGAGGAGTTGGACCGTGATCATGGAGTGTCGCCAGCTAATTCGTAGCTAATTCTGAGCGCAAGGAGCAGCTAATCGCCGCGCTTCAACTTCCGCGCGTAGAACATAACCCACAACACACGCGAGGGGAGGGCACGATGAAACCGACAGCAACACTGCTTGCCGGAATTGCACTGCTTGCTGGGTGCAGAGAGCCGGTCAGCACCAATACCGCTGATTTTCAGCCACGAGCGATCGAAAGCCAGGCATTCGGAGCGGAAGTGAGCCAGCAGCTCGCCGCACTTCGACGGGTAACGGCAGCATTCCAGGATTTCAGTACTGGATCGGCGGCGGGATGGTCAACGCAGATCACGCCCTGCATGACGGATCCGGGCGGCGCCGGCGGAATGGGGTTCCATTACGGCAACACTGCTTTGATCGACGGAACGGCGAGCGTGGAAAAGCCACAGCTGTTGCTCTACGAGCCACAGCAGAATGGCCGGCTGCGCCTGGTGGCCGTGGAGTATATCATTCCGTACACCTTCCACGCTCGCGATGCTGCGCCACCGGTGTTGTTCGGCCAGCAGTTCGCGCAGGTCGACGCCTTCCAGCTTTGGGGGCTGCACGCGTGGGTTTGGAAGGAAAATCCGAGCGGTATCTTCTTCCCGTGGAATCCGAGCGTTGGTTGTACGAACGCGACGGCCTCGGTCTCAATGTCCCACTAGAGCCTCCAATGCCCAAATACATCATCGAGCGCGAGATACCAAATGCCGGCGCGCTGTCTGCCGCGGAGCTGAAGGCGATCTCGCAGAAGTCGTGCGACGTGTTGAAGCAGCTCGGTCCGAGCATTCAATGGGTGCAGAGCTACGTGACGGAGGACAAGATCACCTGCGTGTACATCGCGCCCAATGCGGAAATAATTCGCGAGCACGCGAGGCGGGGAGGATTTCCGGCGGACCGGATTCTGGAGATAGCGACGATCATCGATCCGGCGACGGCGGAGTGGAACGAGCTGGCAGCGGCGTCGTAGAGGGGCGAGGAGTGAGGGGCGAGGAGTGAGGGGCGAGGAGTGAGGGGCGAGGCGCGAGGGAAGCGGGACGCGGGAAGAGGTTAGTGCCCGATGCTGTGATCTTCACAGCATCGGGCATTCGCTGCGTCAAGGTTCGCGTCGCCCAATGCACCAGCTTTTTGCTGCCTTACCTTGGTGGCGACCCAGCGTCGTCGTCGTTTTCGTCGGACTCATGCCCGAGCGCGAGGGCGCTTACCTGTCGCGCGATGCGAAGTCCGGCGTCCTTGTCAAAACGGTAGTGAATGCCCGCGTACAGCCGCGACTCTCCCGCCTGATCGGCCATGGCAGCAAGCTGTTCACCCTCGTCCGGGAAAAAAGCGGCGAGAACATACGCCGCTGCGCCTGAGACGCACGCGTGATTCGATGGATAAGACGGATGCTGAGGTTTCCCGATCGGCACGGTGATGTTCGGGTCAGCGCGATAGGGACGAATTAGCCAGTATGTGTACTTGGCGTCATGACATGCGATGTTTGCATCCATTGCAGCCATGTTCATGAATGCCAGCACGTGTGCGGCCTGCCGCTCTTTCAGGTGATGCGTGACAATTCGGTCCGCTGCCTGGCCGTTCCAAAACCCAGCTACCAGACTGCCGGTCGTCATCGCCCAGAACTGCGCAATCTGAAGCTGCTCGGCGGTGCGTGTATCCGAGAATCGCCGTAACTCAGCGAGCGCAGCGAGATACGCCTCACTGCCGAATGCGGGCGGTGCCCCCGGGCGAAACTGGCTACCCGATGTCATGAAGAATGGACGCATTTGACCGAGCAGTGGAAGTAGCGGCGGTCGCGGTGGATCGAAGTCACTCGACCACAGGCCAGGACCCGTCGGTACGGATCCGGTCCACACTGCGCTGAACCCATCGGTCTGCGCTGTTTGCGCAACCTGGTTCGCGACGGAACGCCCAACGACTTCTCCCGCGGCGAATGCATCGCGTGTCTCAGGGGAGGATTCGCCCTCCTGCAGCGCCAGCTGGGTTGCGAAAAACGGCGCGTCGGCTGGAAATAGCGCCCCGAGAATGCTGGCGGAGGCGCCGGATACCGCGCCCCGTGCTACAACCGGATTCGGTTTGCCCTGTTCGTGCGCCTCGCGAGCGGCGCGATATTGGGCCAGCGAGAGGTAGGCGAACGCGCGAAGCGTGGCCTGTTGGTTGGGTTTCGAAGCGGCTGGTTTAGCGCTGATGAAGTCACGCGTGATCGCGTTCCAACGGATGCTGGCGGGCGTTTCCTCCGCTGCTGTTGCGTCGCGGTCGGCAGCAGCGTTGGTCGAGGGGGAGACGATCGGCTCAGTCACACGGTCAGTGCAGCTCATTGAGCCAAGGCAGGCGAAAAAACACACCTTCCTCAGGCTCTGTGTCCATCCAATTCTTTCGCGCATAGGACCTCCGAGGGGTATTATTGGGTCCCGGATCATACGGCAGCGCCGTGACGCAGCCGTGACCTGCGGGCGTGACGTCGGATCACGGAGGGAGATTGCGATGATCGAATTACGGACGTTCGGCTCCGCGGAGCTGTACGACGGGGAGCGCCGCGAGGTCCGAGCTGTACTTGCACAGCCAAAGCGATTCGCCCTCCTCACCTACCTCGCCGTTGCGCATGATGGCGGGGTTTGCCGACGCGACACTCTTCTCTCTGTGTTTTGGCCAGAGCTGGACGAGGATCACGCACGCAGCTCGTTGCGTCAGGCGATGCGCTTCCTGCGTCGGTCGGTTGGGGCGGATGTAATCGAGAGTCGAGGCGAGAACGAGATCGGTGTTCGGCGCGGGACCCTCGCCTGTGACGCGGTTGCCTTCACCGCTGCGATCGTCAGGCGCGATCTCGCGCAGGCACTTGAGCTATACCGCGCCGAGTTTCTGGAGGGCTTTTTCGTCTCGGGAGCGCCCGAATTCGAGCGCTGGACAGAACGGAAACGCGACGACTTTCGCTGGTCCGCCTTTCGCGCCGCATCAGAGCTGGCAACTGCCGCGGAGTTCGAGCGCGAGCTGGAGCCCGCAGCGGAATGGGCGCGCCGCGCCGCACTGCTCGCGCCATTCGATGAGGGCGCGCACCGGCGACTGATCTTGCTTCGTGCGAAGCTCGGCGATCGGTCGGGTGCCTTGCATGCGTACGACGAGTTCGCGCGTCGCCTTGCTGCGGAGTACGAGCTTGAACCCGCGCCGGAAACCAGGGCGCTTATAAGCTCTATCCAGAGTACAAATCGGTCATCGCCCGACACCATCAGCGTGCATTCCGGGCTCGCGCGCGCGGTCGAGAAGACGCCGGAGACGCGACCTGTCACCGAGCGGTCAATCGCCGTTCTGCCTTTTGCCTCGCTCTCAGCCGATCGCGACGGCGACTACCTTGGCGACGGGATCGCCGATGAGATCATGACGGCATTGAACAGGCTGTCGGGACTGCGGATCACCTCGCGGACGGCAGCATTCCGGTTCAAAGGAAAGGACTACGACCTTAAGGAGGTTCGTCTGAGGCTCGCCGTCGACGTCGTGCTCGAAGGGACCGTGAGTCGCGTAGGCAATACCCTTCGTGTTACGTCACGATTGACTGACGTCAACTCAGGCTTTCTCATCTGGGCCGAGAGCTTTGAGCGTGAATTCACCGATGTGCTCGTTGTGCAGGAAAAAATCGCGCAAATGATTGTTCGGGCCCTCAATCTCAGATTGAAGTTAGGCAATCGACAACCGCTCATCGCGCGTCACACCGAAGATCTCGAGGCATACAACCTCTATCTCAAGGGACGTTATCACTGGAATAAACGTCCGCGCGAGACGATGAAGGGACTCGAGTTCTTCCAGCACGCGATCAAGCGGGATCCACATTTCGCCCTGGCTCATGCCGGTATTGCCGACTGTTTCGCAACGTTGGGCTCCTGGGAGGCATCGGCACTTCCAGCGAGAGAGGCGTTCCCGAAAGCAGAGGCTGCAGCCCTGCGCGCGTTAGAGCTCGATCGAAATCTGGCCGAGTCGTTTGCGTCACTTGGCTATACCAACACACACTACCATTGGCGATGGCCTGAAGCCGGCGACCAGTTCGAGCGCGCACTAACCATCGATCCGACCAACGCCCATAGCTATCACTGGTACGCGCACTATCTGATGGCGCTCGGTCGCATCGACGAATCACTCGCGGCAAGCGAACGCTCGTGTGCACTCGATCCGCTCGACGTGATCATCAACGTGCACTTCGCGTGGCACTTCTGGCTGACGCGACAGTACGACGAATCTGTCGAGCGTGCGCTGCGAACTCGCGAGCTTAACCAGCACGATCATTGGGTGCCGTACTTCCTGGGACTTGCTTACGGGCAGAAGCAGCTGCACGGCCAGGCAATCGCGGAGCATCGAAAAGCGGTGCGACGGTCTGCTGGGAGTCCGGTAATGCTAGGTGCACTCGGTCACTCTTACGTGATCGGAGGTAAGCACGCCGAGGCGCGCGAGGTTCTTCGGCAGCTCGAAGACCTATCGGCTACAAAACACGTTTCCGCGTACGAGATTGCGGTGATTTATGTCGCACTGGGAGAGATAGATCGGGCGTTCGACTGGCTTGACCGGGCCTATGACGAGCGCTCCGCATGGTTGCCTTATCTCAGGTTGGAACCGCGCCTCGATCCAGTGCGTAACGATGCGCGCTTCACGAAGGTACTGACACTGCTCCAGCTGAACGACATGCCTTCCAGTGTCAAGAGCCTACCCAACACCAATTTGGCACTGGCTCCTCAGGTTCCTGGTCGCCGGTAGGGATGATATAAGCATCCTCTACCATTAGAATGACCGCCCGCTAACCCACATCACACAAGGGGCACAATGCGCCACACCTTGGCGCCGGTCTGATCGACGGCACCGTGCGCGTGGAAAAGCCGGAGCTGTTGCTTTACGAGCGGGAGCAGGAGGGAACCTACGCCTCGTGGCGGTGGTGTACATCTTTCCCTATACTTTCCAATCCCGCTCGGCGGCGCCGCTGGTTCTGTTCGGCCAGCCGTTCATCCAGAGCGACGTCTTTCAGCTCTGGGACTGCATGTCTGGGTCTGCAACGAGAATCCGAGAGGAATGTTCGCCAACTGGAATCCACAGGTTTAACTGCGACAACACCACCGCGGTGATGTCGATGTCTCATTGACCCACATCTCTGAGGAAGCGATGCCGAAATACTTAATCGAACGCGAGATCCCGAATGCCGCCGCTCTCTCGCCGGCCGATCTCAAGGCGATCTCGCAGAAGTCGTGCGGGGTACTGCAGCAGCTCGGCCCGAGCATTCAGTGGGTGCAGAGCTACGTGACGGAAGACAAGATCACCTGCGTCTACATCGCGCCCAACGCCGAGATAATTCGCGAGCACGCGAGGCTCGGTGGATTTCCGGCGGATAAAGTGCTGGAAGTGACGACGGTCATCGATCCGACGACGGCGGAGTCGAACGAGCTGGCAGCGGCATCGTAGAGGGGCGAGGGGAGCGGGGAGAGAGCCCGATGTTGCGATGGCGGCAGCATCGGGCACTCTCACCTCAAATGGTGGTTATCGAATGTCGATTTGAATCGCGTCCGCGTCGGGCTTGATGGTGAGGTCGGCCAAAGTTTCGACGACTGCATCGGCCGACGCGAGTCGCGCACGCGGATAGGTGGCAGCGATGGCGATTACCCGCATCTTTGCCGCCCGGGCCGCCTCGATGCCGAGCGGTGCGTCTTCGATGACCACGCACTCATCGGCGGAGCGATGCAATCGTGCTGCCGCGGTTTGATAACCTTGAGGGTCTGGCTTGCCACGTTCGATCTCGTCGGCGCAAATCAATACCGGCGGAATAGGTAGTCCGGTTAGCCTGAGGCGGAATTCCGCGATCGCGCGAGTGCCAGATGTGACGACGGCCCACGAGCTAGCAGGCAATCCCTCGAGAACCTCGCGAGCTCCCGGGATTTTATAGATGCCGTCGGAAGCCATCGCTTCACCCGCTTCCAGGAGCGCCGCTTCCGCCTCGACATCGAGGTGTGGCGCCACCAGTCGAACAGTTGCTCGCGTCGGCCGCCCGTGTGCGAGCGAGATCACACGATTGGGATCGAGAGAGTGATGCGTTGCCCAGCCACGCCATGTGCGCTCGACGCACTCGGTGGAATCGACGAGGACGCCGTCCAGGTCGAACAGGATTGCTTGGCAGCGGAAGGATCGTGCGGTCGTCATTCAACTGAAGATGACGATCAAGGCTTGCGGCTATCCTTTACGGCGCGGACGTGCTACCAACTCGCCACCACAATTCGGACACGAATGCTGCATCGCAGCACTGCACGACGGGCAGAATGTGCACTCGTAGCTGCAAATGAACGTCGCGTCGTCGTGCGCAAGATTGCGCCCACATTTCTCACAAGTCGTCCGCATCTCGAGCGACATCGCTAGCACCTCTCAATCCTGTGTCTGGAATCCTACCGCGTCCAGAACCGGATAAACTGGCTTGGTTCACCAGAACCAGGCGACCGACAACCTCATTCCCCTCGAGAAGGGTACCGGGGGACAACACGGAATTGGCGCCCACACGGCAGTGGTCTCCGATGACTGCGCCGAATTTCTGCACGCCCGTACGGATCTCCTGGCCGCGAATGTAGACCCTGACCTCTTTATCTCCACGGTCGTTGTGATGGTTTGCAACGACAGCGCCCGCCTCCAGGTTGACATCGGAGCCAATGATCGAATCGCCAACATAGTTGAAGTGAGCCATTGTCGAGCCCGCCATGATCACAGTTGTCTTCAGCTCGCAGCCCGGCCCAATGGTGACTCCCCGGTCCAGGAACACTCCACCGCGAACATAAGCATTCGAGGCGATAAAGCATCCGTCCGAAATCACCGCCGGCGGCTTGACGATGGCACCCGCCTCAATGGTGGCGGCTTGATGGACCAGAACCCCGTCGCAGTTTCGAAAACTCGATGCGCTGATCGAAGCAACCAGGCGTTCGAGGATGGACGGCAGCTGCGCGGTTACCTGCCAGGGCAGAATCGAGGGATCCAGAAACGGGAATCTCGAGTGAAACGAGCTTACGTAATCGTCGATCCTCACGAAATGGCCGTTAGCCAGCCGGCGCGGGCGGG
>Ga0207646_10002283_pt1 | contig 22800 bp, 22 predicted proteins | sample KBSK5502metaG_FD_184343 | JGI IMG/M metagenome (GOLD analysis project Ga0207646, IMG submission 184343) | Corn, switchgrass and miscanthus rhizosphere microbial communities from Kellogg Biological Station, Michigan, USA - KBS K5-50-2 metaG... | ecosystem: Host-associated > Plants > Roots >... | reverse complement strand
TGATCGGCAATCCGAGCTGCTTAGCCTCCTCGGAGATGATCCCGTAATCGTGCGTCCACGTGCCCGTCGTGAGCTTGTCGGCGAGCGCGGTCGCGGCGTCGTGCGCCATCCGCTCGGAGAGGAGCTCCAGCACCGTCTTGCGCAGCTGCAAGATGGCCTTGCGCGAAACGTCGGCCAGGATGAGCGTCTTGTCTTCGATGTCCTCGGGCTTCTTGCGCTCTATCACGGACAGGATCGACGCGGCCGGTGCCTCGCCGAGCTGCGGATCCACCGGGCCGAGCACCGCGTTCGGATCCAGCACGATCTCGTTCGCGGCAAGCGAGATGAGCGTGCCGCCCGACATGGCATAATGCGGCACGAGGACGGTGACCTTCGCCCGATGGCGCCGCAGCGCCTGCGCGATCTGTCCCGCCGCGAGCACCAGCCCGCCCGGCGTGTGAATGATGAGGTCGATCGGGGTGTCCGGATCCGTCAGCTTGATGGCGCGCAGGATTTCCTCGGAGTCGTTGATGTCGATGTAGCGCACCAGAGGAAAGCCGAGAAAGCTCATCGTCTCCTGCCGGTGTACGAGCGCGATAACGCGGCTGTTGCGTTTGGTCTGAAAGCGGTGCAACAGGCGCAGCCGGCTCGCCTCGAGCATCTTCTGCCGGATGATCGGCTGCACCGCCGAGATCATGAAGAACAGCCAGAGCACGTCGCCGAAGCCCATCGTCATCTCCTTGGGAGTCGTTGCACCACGTTCACCACGGCGCATACTCGGGACGCCACCGCCGCCGCTCGCGTCGGCGGATGAGAAGCAGTGACGCCACCGCCGTGCCCATCGCGAAGCCGCCGATATGCGCCCACCACGCCACGCCGCCAGAGACCTCGACGGGTACCGCGAGGCCGACGGCGCCGTTCAGCAACTGCATTGCGAACCACAAGCCCAGGTACACGCCGGCCGGGATCTCGACGACGCCGAGGAACACGAAGACGAAGGGCACTAGCGTGTAGACGCGCGCGTACGGGAACAGCACGAAGTAGGCGCCGAGGACGCCGCTGATCGCGCCGCTGGCGCCGACGGTCGGGATCGTCGAGTCGGGGGCCAGGTGCGCATGCACGAGGGCGGCGCCCACGCCACAGGCCAGATAGAACACCAGGTAGCGCAGGTGACCGAGCCGGTCCTCGACGTTGTCGCCGAAGATGTACAGGTACAGCATGTTGCCGAGCAAATGCAGCCAGCCGCCGTGCAGGAACATCGATGTCAGGATCGGCAGGTAGCTGCCGACCCAGTCCTCGGGATTCACCTCGGCCAGGGCGAAGTAGCGCGCCGGGACGAAGCCCCAGGTCCGCACGAACGCCTCGAGCTCGGGGCCGAGCAGGAGCTCGTTGAGGAACGCCCAGACGTTCATGCCGATCAAGAGCCAGGTGACCACCGGCCAGCGCTGAACGGGCACCGAATCGCGCAGCGGGAACATCAGCCCGCTCGCTCGATCACGGCGTAGGCGGTGCTTCCGCCGCGGTTGACGAGGACGACCACATCGCGGCCGCGCGCCTGCTCGACCTCGCGCGCGAACTCCTGCGCCGATCGCACCGGCTTCCGATTCACCTCTTGAATGACGTCGCCGGGTCGAAGCCCCGCCTCCGCGGCGGGGCTTCCCGGGACGACATCGGTGACGACGGCGCCCTGGAGGCCCGGCGGCAGACCGAGCGTGCGCGCGACCTCCGGGGTCAGGTCGGTGACCGACAGGCCCGGCCGCTCCGGCACACCCGGTCGCCCGGCGGTGGCCGGCGCACGCTGCGGGGCGTCGCCGAGGGGGACGTCGAGCGTCTGCGCCTGACCGTCGCGCAATATCGTCAGCTTCCGCGTCGTGCCCGGTGCTGAGCCTGCGATGAGGTTGCGGAACTGCCCCGCGTCGTCGATCGGCTTGCCGTCGACCGCCGTGATGACGTCGCCGCGCCGCAGGCCGGCGCGCGCCGCAGGGCTGTCGAGCGCGACGTCGCCCACGACGATGCCGCGCGCGGCAGAGACCCCAAGGCCGCGCGCCAGCGCCGGCGTGACCTGCTGCACGGCCACGCCGAGGTAGCCGCGCGTGAGCCGGCCGCGCTTCACGAGCTGGTCCATCACCTGGCGCGCCATGTTGACGGGCACCGCGAAGCCGATGCCCGTATAGCCTCCCGTCTTCGAGAGGATCGCGGTGTTGATGCCGATCAGCGCGCCGCGGACGTCGACGAGCGCGCCGCCGGAGTTTCCGGGATTGATCGGCGCGTCCGTCTGGATGAAGTCCTCATAGTCGGCGATCCCGACGTTCGCGCGGCCGACGGCGCTCACGATGCCCTGGGTCACGGTCTGGCTGAGGCCGAACGGATTGCCGAGCGCCAGGACCACTTCGGCGACCTCCACGCGGTTGCTGTCGGCGACCGCCACCACCGGATAGCCGCCACCCGGCAGCTTGAGCACGGCCAGGTCCGTCTTGGAATCCGTCCCTATGAGGCGTGCGGTCATCTCACGGCGGTCGGCGAGCGTGACGCGGATATCCTGCGCCCCTTCGACCACGTGGTTGTTGGTGAGGACGTAGCCGTCGGCCGTCACGATCACGCCCGAGCCCAGCCCATGCTCGCGCCGGGGCAGCCGATTGCGGCCGAAGAACATCCGAAAGAACGGATCGTCGGGCAACTTCGTCGAACGCACCGTCGCCACGTTCACGACGGCGGGCAGGGCGGCCTTCGCCGCGTCGGTCCATCCCGGCGGCGCCGACGTCGTCGGCGGTGCCTCGACGACGGCCACCCGCGGCGTCGTCTGGAACGGCCACCAGCGCAGAGGCCAGTATTCGGCGCCCGGGCCCAGCAGATACCCGATGAGTGCGACCACGACGATCCAGAAGACGAGTTGTGCCGGCCGGCCGAAGAAACGGCGCGCGCCGTCCGACATGCGCTCGTCGGCCACCGACGGGCCTACCATTGTGGCACCCGTCCGGTGAGCCAGCGCCACCCCCGCTCGTCGACGCGCTCACGCGCCTGCTCCTCGAGCACCACCGACGCCGCGCTCGCGGCCACGGCCAGCCAGCGCGCGCTCTCCCCGCCATGGCCGCGCACCGCCTCCAGCGCGCCGCGACATACCGTCTCGACGACCTCGGGCGGCGCGTCGAGCTCACGCACGAGTCGGCAGGCGGCGCGCACTGCGGCTTCCACCGCCTCGCTGACCTCGTGCGCTCCGAGCGGACCGCGCTCGATGCGCGCCACCACCAGCTCGCGCACCGTCAGGCGCACACCGCGCACCGGCACGCCCGCGCGCAGCAGGCCGGACAGCTCGGCCGTCATCATCTGTTCGAACGGGCTCAGGACACGGGCTCCACGCGCAGCGCGTCGCCCGCGACGTCGACGCGTACGGTGCCGCCGTCGCGCAGCTTGCCGGACACGATCAAGCGCGCGACGGGCGTCTCCACGTCGCGCTGGATGACGCGCTTGAGCGGCCGCGCGCCGAAGACCGGGTCGTAGCCGGTCCGCGCCAGGTACGCCTTGGCGGCCTCCGTGACTTCGAGAGTCATGCGCCGGTCCGCGAGGCGCCGGCTGAGCGCCTCGAGCTGGATCTCGACGATCCGGTGCAGCTCGGCCTCCGTCAGCGCGCGAAACACGACGATCTCGTCGACGCGATTGAGAAACTCCGGCCTGAACTGCCGCCGCAGCGCGTCCAGCACCTGCTCGCGCATGCGCTGGTACGTCCGCTCGTCGGAGCCGCGCATCTCGAGGATGAGCTGGCTGCCGATGTTGGAGGTCATGATGATCACGGTGTTCTTGAAGTTGACCGTGCGGCCCTGGCCGTCGGTGAGGCGGCCGTCGTCGAGCACCTGGAGCAGGACGTTGAAGACGTCCGGATGCGCCTTCTCGATCTCGTCGAGGAGGATCACGGAGTACGGCTTGCGACGCACCGCTTCGGTGAGCTGTCCACCCTCTTCGTATCCGACGTAGCCCGGCGGCGCCCCGATGAGGCGTGCCACCGTGTGCTTCTCCATGTACTCCGACATGTCGATGCGGATCATGTTGTCTTCGCTGTCGAACAGCGTGGCCGCCAGCGCACGCGCGAGCTCGGTCTTGCCCACCCCGGTGGGACCGAGGAAGAGGAACGATCCGATCGGCCGCTTGGGATCCTTGATGCCGGCGCGCGCGCGCACGACGGCGTCGGCCACGGCGCGCACGGCCTCGTCCTGGCCGACCACGCGTTTGTGCAGCTCCTCCTCCAGGCGGAGGAGCTTCTGCATCTCGCCTTCCATCAGCTTGCTGACGGGAATGCCGGTCCAGCGCGAGACGACCTCGGCGATGTCCTCCTCGTCGACCTCTTCCTTCACGAGCCGGCGTCCGCCCGCCGACGGCGCCTGAGCCTCGAGCTGCTTGAGCTCGCGCTCGAGCTGGGCGAGGGTGCCGTACTGCAGCTCGGCCGCGCGCGAGAGGTCGCCCGCGCGCATCGCCTTGTCGATCTCGACCTTCGTCTCCTCGATGCGCTGACGGAGCTGGCGCGGCTTCTCGAGGGCGGCCTTCTCGCTCTCCCACTGCGCGCGGAGCGTCTGCGCCTTCGACTGCAGCTCGGCGAGCTCCTTCTCGAGCTTCTGCAGGCGGTCGCGGGAGGCGGAGTCCGTCTCTTTCTTCAGCGCCTCACGCTCGATCTCGAGCTGGAGGATCCGCCGCGTGATCTCGTCGAGCTCCGCCGGCATCGAGTCGATCTCTGTGCGCAGCCGGGCCGCCGCCTCGTCGACGAGGTCGATGGCCTTGTCGGGGAGGAACCGGTCGGAGATGTACCGATCGGAGAGCACCGCGGCGGCGACCAGCGCCGCGTCCTTGATGCGCACGCCGTGATGGATCTCGTAGCGCTCCTTGAGCCCACGCAGGATCGAGATCGTGTCCTCCACCGTCGGCTGGTCGACCATCACCGGCTGGAACCGGCGCTCGAGCGCGGCGTCCTTCTCGATGTGCTTCCTGTACTCGTCGAGAGTGGTGGCGCCGATGCAGTGCAGCTCGCCGCGGGCGAGCAGCGGCTTGAGCAGGTTGCTGGCATCCATGGCGCCCTCGGCGGCACCCGCGCCGACGACGGTGTGCAGCTCGTCGATGAACAGGATGACCTGCCCCTGCGCCTCCTGAACCGACTTGAGTACGGCCTTGAGCCGCTCCTCGAACTCACCGCGATACTTTGCGCCCGCCACGAGCGCCCCCATGTCGAGAGCGACGATGCGCTTGTTCTTGAGCCCCTCGGGCACGTCGCCGCGCACGATGCGCTGCGCGAGCCCCTCGACGATGGCCGTCTTGCCCACGCCGGGCGGACCGATGAGCACGGGATTGTTCTTGGTCCGGCGAGAGAGGATCTGGATGACACGGCGGATCTCCTCGTCGCGTCCAATCACGGGATCGAGCTTGCCCTGCTGAGCCAGCGCGGTAAGGTCGCGTCCGTATTTTTCCAGCGCTTCGTACGTTCCTTCCGGATTCTGGCTCGTCACGCGCTGGCCGCCGCGCACCGCGGCCGTTGCCTGCTCGAGCTTCTCGCGCGTCAGCCCGGCGGCGCGCAGCGCGTCGGCCACCGCCCCGTCCTTGACGCCCGCCAGCGCGAGCAGCAGGTGCTCGACGCTCACGAATTCGTCTTTCATGCGCCGGGCCTCGGCCTCGGCGTTGTTCATGACCTCGTTCACGCGCGGCGAGAGGTACACCTGGCCGGCCTGCGTGCCGCCGCCCGACACGCGCGGAAGCCTCTCGATGGCCTGCTGCAGGCGTTGCACCAGCGTCGACGGGCTGGCGCCCGCCTTCTCGACGACGCGCGCGGCCACGCCGCCGTCCTGGGACAGGAGCGCCACGGCGAGATGCTCCACCTCGATCTGCTGCTGGCCGTGACGCTGCGCGAGCGTCTGCGCCTGGCGCAGCACGTCTTGAGCCTTCTCGGTCATGCGATTCACGTCCATCCTTGCCCCCTCAGTCTCGTCAGCTCCGCGTCGAGACGCTCGAGACGTTCCATGAGATCGACGATGATGGCGGCGCCGGCGAGATTGACGCCGAGATCTCCGCGCAGGCGCAGCATGCGCCTGAGTCGCAGGGCCGTCGCGCTACTGAAGCAGTCCGGCGCGTCCGGCTCGGGCTCCACGAGCCCGAGCCGCACGAGGAGCGCCGCGTGCGTCGTGCTGATGCCGCAGGCGAGGGCGAGGTCGCGCAGCGACAGATAAACCTCGGCCTGTCGCGGCATCGGCGTGACGCTCATGGCGTCGCCGGCCGATCGGCGGGCGCCGATGCGACACGCCTGAGTGTTTCGTAGGCCTCCCGCTCCGCCGCGCTCGGACGCGTGGGCACGACGACGCGAACGACCGCGTAGAGGTCGCCGCGCGCATCGCCGCGTGGCAGGCCGCGGCCGCGAAGGCGCAGTCGCGCTCCGCTCTGCGTGCCCGGCGGCACCGTCAGCGTCACCGGACCATCGGGTGTGTCGACGCGCACGTCGGCGCCGAGGACGGCCTGCCATGGCCAGAGCGGCAGATCCGTCTCGAGGTCGTCGCCCACGACGCGATAGCGCGGATGCGGGGCCAACCGCACGTGCAGGTAGACGTCTCCGGGCGGCCCGCCGTTGACGCCGCGGCTTCCCTGGCCGGCCAGCCGCAGGGTGGCGCCGTCCCGAATACCGCGCGGAATGGTGACGTCGAGGCTGCGGCCGTCCAGCGTGATGCGGCGCTGGCCGCCGTGGAGCACGTCGTCGAGGGTCAGCGGCAGCTCCCCCTCGATGTCGTTGCCGGGAACCGGCACCCGGACGCCACCTCGCCGCGTCCCGCCTGTAGGCCGGCCGAAGATCGAGGCGAAGAAGTCGCTGAAGTCGCCGATGTCCTCCCAGTCGCCCGTCGTCACCGTCGGGCCGCGCGGGGCGCCAGGCGGCGGAGTGAAATCCATCCCGCCCTTCCAGTCGGCGCCCAGCGCGTCGTACTTGGCCCGCTTGTCCGGGTCGCTGAGCACTTCGTTGGCCTCGTTGATCTCTTTGAAGCGCTCGGCGGCGCGGGCGCGCTCGGAGGCCGGCTGCAGGTCCGGATGATGCTTGCGCGCGAGCTGCCGGTAGGCGCGCTTGATCTCGTCCGCGCTCGCCGTCCGTGGCACTCCGAGCACCTCGTAGTAGTCGCGGAACTTTACCGCCACTGGTCGGCGGGCTCCTCGGCCGTCGCCACGACGACCTGCGCGGGACGCAGCAGCTCGTCGCCGAGTCGCCAGCCTCGCCGCACTTCGCGCACGACCGTACCCGGCGCGACGCCGTCAGCCGGAACCGCGCCCACCGCCTCGTGGAGGTTGGGGTCGAACGGCTGTCCCACGGCGTCGATGGGGTTCGCCCCTGCCTCGCGCAGCGCGGCGAGGAAGAGCCGGTGGGTGGCCTCGACGCCGTCGTAGAACTCACGATCCGTGGAACCGGCCTGGAGCGCCCGCTCGAGCGAATCGAGCACGGGCAGCAGCGGCGAGAGCGCCGCGCGCCGGCCCTCGCGGTGCGCGCTCTCGTAATCCTTTGCCGCGCGGCGGCGGAAGTTCTCGAAATCGGCGCGAAGCCGCAGGTGTCGCTCGTCAGCCTCGGCGAGAGCGCCGCGCGCCGGCCCTCGCGGTGCGCGCTCTCGTAATCCTTTGCCGCGCGGCGGCGGAAGTTCTCGAAATCGGCGCGAAGCCGCAGGTGTCGCTCGTCAGCCTCCGCGCGAGCGTTCGCCTCGGTCATGGCTCACGCGATCGATCACGACGCCTTCCGGTCGTCTGCATCCCGGAACTCGGCGTCGATGACCTCGTCCTCCTGCGGTGCGCCCTGGGGTCGCGCGCCCTCGCCACTGTCCGCGCGAGCGCCGCGGGACGCCGCCTCGGCCAGCGACTGCGAGGCGCGCGTGAGACTCTCCTGCGCCCGCCGCATACGCTCGACGTCCTCGCCCTTCACCGCCTCGCGGGCATCGTTCAGGGTCACCTCGATGGCGCGGCGCTCGTTCTCGGAGAGCTTGTCGCCGTGCTCGCGCAGCGCGCGCTCGGTGGCGTACACGAGCCCGTCCGTCTGGTTGCGCACCTCGATCTCCTGCCGTCGCCGCGCGTCCTCGCCGGCATTGGCCTCGGCCTCGCGCACCATCCGCTCGACGTCGCTCTTGCTGAGCCCGGAGGACGCGGTGATCGTGATCTGCTGCTGCTTGCCGCTGGCCTTGTCCTTTGCGGACACGTTGAGGATGCCGTTGGCGTCGGTGTCGAACGTCACCTCGATCTGGGGCACGCCACGCGGCGCGGGCGGAATCCCTTCCAGGCGGAACCGGCCGAGGGTGCGGTTGTCTTGCGCCAGCGGGCGCTCGCCCTGGAGCACATGGACGTCCACCGCCGTCTGGTTGTCGGCGGCGGTGGTGAAGATCTCGCTCTTGCGCGTCGGGATCGTCGTGTTGCGCGGAATCAGCACTGTCGTGGCGCCGCCCTGCGTCTCGACGCCGAGCGACAGCGGCGTGACGTCGAGGAGCACGACGTCCTTGACGTCGCCCGACAGGACGCCGGCTTGGATGGCGGCGCCGACGGCGACCACCTCGTCGGGGTTGACGCCCTTGTGCGGCTCCTTGCCGAAGAGCTGCGTCACGAGCTGCTGGACCTTCGGCATCCGCGTCTGGCCGCCGACGAGGACGACCTCGTCGATGTCGCCGGCGGTGACGCCGGCGTCCTTCATCGCCTGACGGCAGGGCGGAACGGTGCGCTGGATCAGGTCGTCGACGAGCGACTCGAGCTTGGCGCGGGTGAGCTTCATCGCCAGGTGCTTGGGACCGCTCGCGTCCGCGGTGATGAAGGGCAGATTGATCTCCGTCTCGAGCGTCGAGCTGAGCTCGATCTTCGCCTTCTCCGCCGCTTCCTTGAGACGCTGCAGGGCCATGCGATCGCGGCGGAGGTCGACGCCGTTTTCTTTCCGGAACTCCTCGGCGATCCAGTCCATCACGCGCTGGTCGAAGTCGTCGCCGCCGAGGTGGGTGTCGCCGTTGGTCGCCTTCACCTCGAAGACGCCCTGGCCGATTTCAAGGATGGAGATGTCGAAGGTCCCCCCGCCGAGGTCGTAGACGGCGATTTCCTCGTCGTTCTTCTTGTCCAGGCCGTAGGCGAGCGCCGCGGCGGTGGGCTCGTTGATGATCCGCTGCACGTCGAGGCCCGCGATCTTGCCGGCGTCCTTGGTCGCCTGGCGCTGGCTGTCGTTGAAGTAGGCGGGCACGGTGATCACGGCCTGGGTCACCGTCTGGCCGAGGTGCGCCTCCGCGGCCTCCTTCAGCTTGCGCAGGATCATGGCGGAGATTTCGGGCGGTGAGTATTGCTTGCCGCGAATCTCGATGCGGACGTCGCCGTTGGGCGCCGCCACGACTTTGTAGGGGACCTTCTTGATTTCCTCCTGCACCTCGTCGTAACGGCGGCCCATGAACCGCTTGATCGAGAAGACGGTGTTCTCGGGGTTGGTGATGGCCTGGCGCTTGGCCACCTGGCCGACGAGGATCTCGCCGTCCTTGGTGAACGCCACGACCGACGGCGTGAGCCGGCTGCCCTCTTGGTTCGGAATCACCGTGGCGTCGCCGCCTTCCATCACCGCCACGACGGAGTTCGTGGTGCCGAGGTCGATACCGATGACCTTGCTCATGGTGTCCTCATCATGGTGCTCGAGCTGTTTTGTGCGGAGTATCGACCTCGGGCGGTGTCCGGCCGTCCGCAAACCGTCTCCGCGCGTCTCAGAGGCTGATCGTGATGCGGTTGTCCACGGCGGTGACGCCGGGCGCGGCCCAGGCCGCCCGCTCGGCCTCGTCGCGCTCGGCCCACGAGCGCACCGTGCCCGTGAGAATGACCTTGCCGCCGTCGACGGTCACGCTGATGCGCTGGGCGTCGAGCTCGGCGCTGCGTACCAGGGCCTGCTCGATCTTCTCCTTGACCGCGGTCGGCGACAGGCGCGGCCGAACGACGATCAAGTTGGAGATACCCCGCACCCCCTGCAGGCGCCGCACCACGCGCTCCGCATCCTCCTTCTGGTATTGCCATTCCACCTCACCGCGCAGCGTCACCCATCCCTTGGAGACGGTGACGTCGAGCTTGTCGATGGGAATCGCCGCGTCCCATTCAAGCGCCTTGACCGCGGCCGCCGCGATGTCGGGATCCGGACGCTCGGAGGAGGTGGGCAGCCGCACTTCGAGGTCATTGGCCACCGCGCGTACGCCACGCACGCGATGCGCCGCCTCCTCGGCCGCCCACCTTTTCGCGTACGAATCCACCCAGCCCGCCAGCGTGACGACGCCGTCTTTGACCGCCACACCGATTTCGTTGGGCTGTACCCTGGGATCGAACTTCAGCTCGTTCAGTACATCGAGCTGAATCTCTTGGTCGGTGCGCGCGCCGTGTACCACCGTCGCCATGGTCTTCTCCTTCTGCGACGACGCCTCAGCGACGCCGCGAGCCTGCTCTCTTTCACGAGTAACGCGCGCCGTGTGTCCGCGAATCCCGAAGGTGTGCCTCAGCGTCTGCGGTCCTTGTGAGCGAGCGACCAGCGTGCGAAGAGTTGGACAACGTGCGACGCATAGCACGCGTCGAGGAGGAACGACGATGGCGGCATTGCAACCCGGCACGAAAGCACCAGACTTCTCGCTTCACACCACCCCCGATCAAGCGGTCTCGCTGCAGGAGTTCCTCGGTCGGCGGCTGATTCTCTGCTTCTATCCGGCCGACTGGAGCCCCGTCTGCGGTGACCAGGTCACGCTCTACAACGAGCTGTTGCCGGAGTTCCGCCGCTTCCGCGCCGAGCTGCTCGGCATTTCCGTGGATGGCGTGTGGTGTCACCTCGCGTACGCGAAGGACCGCAAGCTGCACTTCCCGCTGCTCTCGGACTTCGAGCCAAAAGGCGACGTCGCCCGCGTCTACGGCGTCTACCACAAGCCGTCGGGCACGAGCGAGCGGGCCCTGTTCGTCCTCGACGAGACCGGGACGATCCGCTGGAGTTACGTCTCGCCGATCGGCGTCAACCCGGGTGCCGACGGAATCCTCGAAGCGCTGGAAGGCATGAACGGAGCGAAGAAGTCATGAGCACACACACGCCGCACCTGACCGTGCCGGTCAGCGGCCGTGACCACATCCGCGGCCCGGTCACCGCAACGCTGACGCTGTTGGAGTATGGCGACTTCGAGTGCCCGTACTGCGGCGCCGCGCACCCGATCCTCGAAGAGGTTCGGGCGCTGCTGGGTCCGCGGTTGCGTTTCGTCTACCGTCACTTCCCGCTGACCAACGTGCACCCCCACGCGGAGTCGGCGGCCGAGGCCGCGGAGGCGGCCGGGGCGCAGGGACGGTTCTGGGAGATGCACGACCGTCTCTTCGAGCACCAGGACGCGCTGGAGGACGAGGATCTCGTCGCGCACGCCGACGCGCTCGGGCTCGACGTCGAGCGGTTCGTCGAAGAGCTCGCCGACGGCGTGCATGCGCCACGCGTGCGACAGGATTTCCTGAGCGGCGTGCGCAGCGGAGTGAACGGCACGCCGTCGTTTTACATCAATGGCGTGCGCTACAACGGCCAATACGATCTGGCGTCGCTGCTCGCCGCCCTCGAGGCGGCGCTGCGGGCGGCGTGAACAGATCGCGGGGCGGATCTCAGGCGATGGCTCGCTCGACCCGCCGCGCGATCTCTGACTTGGGCTGCACGCCGACGATACGGTCGACCTCGCGGCCGCCTTTGAACACGAGCAGCATCGGGATGCTGCGCACGTCCAGCCGGCTCGCGGTGACGGGATTCTCGTCGACGTTGAGCTTGGCGACGCGGGCCCGGCCCGCCAGTTCCGTCGCCAGCTGATCGACGACCGGCGCGATCATGCGGCACGGCCCACACCATGGCGCCCAGGCGTCGAGCAGCACCGGCACCGGCGAGCGCTCCACCTCGGTCGCGAAGGTCGCGTCGGTCACCGTCACCGGGCGCGCGCCGTCACCGGTGTCGCCGACCGCCAGCGGGGTCTTGCACCGCCCGCAGACGGGCTGCCGGCGCGCTTGGAGCTTGTCCAACGGCACGCGGTTGGTGGCGCCACAGATCGGACAGCGGACGAGCCGGGATTCGGCCATGCGCGATTATGCCGCCGCGGGCCGCCTGAAGCGACAGCCGGACTCCACGAGACGCTGGCGCACGTAGTGGCGTGCGCGGTCCAGGACACGGTGCATCTCCGGCGTGGAGACACCGAGCGCCTGCGCGAGGCGCGCGCCGGCGAGCCCGTCGACGTACCGGGCAAGCAGCGCCCGCCGCCAGTCACGCGGAAGGCCCGCGAGCGCGGTCCTCACGCAGTCGCGAAGCTCCCGTCGCGCCGCCTCGTCCGCCGGTGTCGGCATCTCGAGGTCCGGGACGAGATCTTCGAGCTTGAGGTCCTCGTCGGGCTCCCAGTAGTCGAGCCGCTCGTCGCCGAGCGTCGTCACCCACTCCGCCGGCGGCGTGTCCGGGATGTCGGTCTCGAGGCGCGCGGGCGTGCGGCGGCGCCAGGCGCGCGAGCTCTTCACCGCCGCTGCCAACGTCTCCCGCGCCAGCGCGGTCAACCGCTGGTGCAGGGTGTGCTCATCGACATTGCCGTGGAACTCGCGGTATGCGCGCAACAGCACTTCGTCGACCACGTCGTCGGGCGTGAGCTCGCCGGTGGTGAGGTCGCCGATCGCCTCGAGGTAGGCAATCTGGTGACGAACGAAGTACATCGAGCTCGCTTTCCTCCCTCCTTTGGTTGGCGGTGGGCGACAGGGATGAGTATCGTGCGCCGCGCGTGTCCACCCATCCGAAAGACGTGCCCGGCGGTCCCGGAAAGGGGGCACAATCACAACATCTTACTAGTCATGCGCGCCGCCGTGGATACACTCGCCTTGCAAAACAGACGGTTCGGGCTCGGACGTTGTTAAGTGCTAGAAACCGGCCGGCCACGCGGCGCGCACAGGTCAGCATGCGACTCGGAGACGGTATATCCTCCCGGCGTAATCGTCGGGTGCTGGCAATCATGCGTGTCGCGCGGCGCGAACGCGCCGGTACGGCCATGAGCGCTGCCGCCTTCGGGGCGCTCCGCAGTACCAGCGACGTTGTGGCGGCGCTGGGCGCGTCTGACGCGCTGCGCCGCCTCTCGAACTCTCGCTCCTTCGACGTCGCCGTCGTGGACTGCAGCGTCGAACCCGGCGCGGACGAGGTACGGTGCGTCGAGCTCATTCAGCTGATGTGGCGGCGGTATCCCTGGCTTCCCGTGGTGCTCATCGGCAGGGCACCCGGCGAGCGGCTGCGCGCCGACGTGCTGCTCACCGGTGTTCGCGACTTTGTCACGAACGACGTGAGCCCGGGAAGGCTCGTCAGGTCGATCGCGAGAGTCGCGCGGCGCCACGGGACCCGGGTGCCGAGCGCCTCGAACGTCGCGACGATTCAGCGCGTCTTCGCTTTTCTCGACGAGCACATGAGTGACGGGCTGAGTCTTCGTGACCTGGCGAGGATGGCGCAGATGAGCCGCTCGCACCTGTCCCGCACGTTTCATTCCGTGGCCGGGATGCCGCTGCGTGGCTACCTCCGGGAGCTTCGCCTCAAGAGGGCGCATGCGCTCCTGGTGAGCGGGGACCTGTCGTTGACGGCGGTCGCCGTCGAGTCCGGTTTCTACGATCTGCCCCACTTCGACAAGGCGTTTCGCCGCCGGCTCGGCATCTCTCCCCGCGCGTTTCGCGCCCTATATCGACGACTCGAAGGGTCGGTGTTGGGCCACTGAACAAGGGCCGCTGGCGTCGGTCTTGCTGCTCCGCGGAAGGGGCGCCGATGATGATCACCCTCGAACAACTTCTCGATGGGCTGCACGTCGCGATGGGACCGGTCGCGATTCACGCTCTGCGTCGTGACGGCGCGGTCGAGCATGGACATTTCGACGAAGCGTCGCTTCACTACGGCCTGCGCGGTGCGGGCTGGCTCGAGGTCGCGGAAGTCGCGAGCGTGGCCCTCGCCGCGCGCACCGTCATCGTGGCGCCGCCGGGACGGCGCGTGCGCATCGTCGTCGCGCATGACGCCCGCCGAAGCGACGTCGTGGTCGCGTCCGTCGCGATCCGCGCGACCTATCGGGGATCGGTCGGCGTGTTCGACCAGCTCCACGAGCCGCTCGTCGAGCGCGTGAGCTCGAGCGATCCGGTGCGGCGATCGTTCGAAGACTTGCTCGACGAGATCGACGCGCACCGCCCCGGGTTTCACGCCATGGCGGAGGCGCTGCTGCGCCGCTGCGTCATCTGGCTGCTGCGGCGCTGCTTCGAGCGCAGCGATTGCCCGCTGTCCTGGCTGGCGCCGCTCGAAGACACGCGCCTCGGTCGCGCACTCACGGCCATGCACGAGCGGCCTCAACACTGCTTCACGCTGGCGGAGCTCGCCGAGCTGGCGGGGATGAGCCGCTCGGTGTTCGCGGCGAGATTCGCGCAAGCCGTGGGCCAGTCGCCGATCGAGGTGTTGAAGGCACTGCGGCTGACGCGCGCGGCGGAACTCCTGACTCGCACGGATCTTCCCGTCAAGGGGATCGCCGCCCGCGTCGGGTACGCCAGTCGAAGCTCGTTCACACGTGCCTTCTGCGCTCGCCACGGCCTGCCGCCGGCGGACTTCCGGATGCCCGGACGACGACGAGAGACGACGATCGCCTGAGAGGGAGGTCGAAATGGAAGTCATGGTGTTGGCACGAAACTGGGGCGCGATCGCCATCCGCGGCGTCGCCGCGATCCTCTTCGGCCTGTTGACCCTCGTGGTCCCGGGCCTGACGCTGGCAGCGCTGGTGCTGCTGTTCGGCGCCTACGCGCTCGTCGACGGCATCTTCAATATCGTTGCCGCAATCCGGCGGCGCCCGGACGGCCCGCCGTGGTGGGCGCTGCTGCTCGAAGGCCTCGTCGGCGTCGCAGCGGGGCTCGTGACCTTCCTGCTGCCCGGGCTGACGGCGGTGACGCTCGTCTACATCATCGGGGCGTGGGCCATCATCACCGGCGTGCTCGAGATCGTGGCCGCCGTGCGGCTGCGCCAGGAGCTCACCGGCGAATGGTGGCTCGTGCTCAGCGGCGTGCTGTCCGTCGTGTTCGGCGTCCTGGTCATGCTGCGGCCGGCCGCGGGCGCGCTGGCCATAGTGCTGTGGATCGGCGCGTATGCGATCGTGTTTGGCGCGCTGCTGCTGGCGCTGGCGTTTCGGCTGCGTCGCGCGCAGGCTGAGCTGCGCGACGTGCCGTTCGCGCGCGCGGCGTAGCCGGGACGCGCCGAATCCGGAGACGGAAAGGTGGCGTGCGGCGAGAGGACACCAGTATGAGCATCCAATCGCTCAATCCCGCGACCGGCAAGATTCTAGAGACGTTCGAGGAGACGCCGCCGCAGGAGCTCGAGCGGATCCTGAGCCGCGCCCGCGCCGCCTTTCACGAGTGGCGGGCCGTGCCCTTCGCCACCCGCGCGCAAAGCATGCGGAATGCGGCGGAGCTGCTGCGCGCGCGCAAGACCGACTACGCGCGCATCATGGCGCTCGAGATGGGCAAGCCGATCGTGCAGGGCGAGGCGGAGGTGGACAAGTGCGCCTGGGTCTGTGAGTACTACGCGGAACACGCCGAGGCGTTCTTGACGCCCCAGCCCCGCGCGACCGACGCCTCCACGAGCTACGTTCGCTTCGATCCGCTCGGGCCGGTGCTGGCGGTGATGCCCTGGAATTTCCCCTTCTGGCAGGTGTTCCGGTTCGCGGCGCCCGCGCTGATGGCCGGCAACACGGCGGTCCTCAAGCACGCCTCCAACGTGCCACGCTGTGCGGTGTCGATCGACGAGGTGCTCCGCGACGCCGGGGTACCTCGCGGCGTGTTCGCTACCGTGCTGGTCGGCTCCGCCGCGGTGGCCGGGCTGATCGCTGATCCGCGCATCGTCGCCGTGACCCTGACCGGCAGTGACCGCGCGGGCAGCCAGGTGGCCGAACGTGCGGGACACGAGATCAAGAAAACGGTGCTGGAGCTGGGCGGCAGCGATCCGTTCATCGTACTGGCAGACGCCGACGTGGCGGCGGCGGCCCGGACCGCGGCCGACGCGCGGCTCGTCAACAGCGGCCAGAGCTGTATCGCCGCCAAGCGTTTCATCGTCGTCGACGCGGTGGCCGATCAGTTCCTGCCACGGTTCGTCGAGGAGCTGCGGGGCCGGAAGATGGGCGATCCGCTGGCCCGTGACACGCAAGTCGGTCCGCAGGCGCGGGTCGACTTGCGGGACGCGCTCCACCGCCAGGTCGAGGAGTCGATCAAGCGCGGCGCGCAGCGCCTCCTGGGCGGCGAAGTGCCGGCCGGCGACGGCGCCTTCTATCCGCCGACGCTCCTCGCCGCAGTCGACAAGGGTATGCCGGCCTTCGACGAGGAAACGTTCGGCCCGGTGGCCGCAGTGGTCCGAGCCAAGGACGAGACGGACGCCGTGCGGCTGGCCAACGACTCCTCGTTCGGGCTCGGCGCCTCGTTGTGGACCCGCGACCGCGCGCGGGGCGAACGTCTGGCCGCCGAGATCGAGGCCGGCGCGGTGTTCGTCAACGGCCTGGTGAAGTCGGATCCGCGTCTGCCTTTCGGCGGGATCAAGCGCTCGGGCTATGGCCGCGAGCTGTCGGAGTACGGCATCCGCGAGTTCGTCAACATAAAATCGGTCTGGATTGCATAGACCGTGTTTCGCGATCGCGGCGCGTCGTGACCGCAGCGATTGACAATCGAAGCGCTGAGCGCACAATCGAGTCCGCGTGATGCGTTACCGACGCGTGACCTATCGCTCAGCCACCCTGCGCATCGCCGCCCAATCGTGGCCATTCGGCGCGGCGTGGGAGCACGAGACGCTCCGTCTGCTGGTGCAGCCGCGCTGGCGGCCAGCGACGGACATGGCCGAGACGACGAGGTCCATCGAGATCACCGTCGATCTGGCCGGCGTCGACGAGGACGACTTCGAGGTCCAGCTCTTCGACAACGGCCTGGTCGTCGAGGGGCGCCGGCACCTGCCATCGTGCGGCGAGGATGCCGTGTACCATGCGGCGGCGATCCCGCAGGGTTTCTTCCGCCTCGAGCTCCCGCTCCCGGCGCGGATCGATCCCGACCGCGTGGAGGCGCGGTACGATCGCGGGCTCCTGCACGTCACGCTGCCGAAGCGGTCCTGATCCCCACACGATGGCGACGCAACCCGGCGGCGGCCCGGCCGATTTCACGCTTCCCGATGCCTTGCCCGTCCTGCCGCTGCCGGACGGCGTCGTCTTCCCGCTGACGGCGGTGCCGCTGCTCGTCGTGAACCCTGCGGCCGTCAGGGTCATCGACGACGTCATGCGCGGCAACCGTCTGCTGGTCTTCGCGGCGCAGCGTGAGCCGCGGCCGGATGTCCCCGCGGTACCCGAGAGCGTCCACCGCGTCGGCACCGCTGGCGCGATCCACCAGATGGCCCGCATGCCCGACGGCAGCGTGCGCGCGATGGTGCAGGGACTCGAGCGCGTCCGGCTGCTGGACTTCGTCGCCAAGGACCCGTACCTCGTCGCCCGCATCGAGCGCGCGCCGGAGCAGACCCCCACCGGTCCGGAGGTCGAGGGACTGCGCCGCGCCGTCGTCGACCTGTTCCGCAAGCTGGTCGAGCTGTCCGCCGACCTGCCGGATGAGCTGGCGGCCGTGGCCGAGAGTTTCACCGACCCGCGCCAGGTGGTGTACTTCGTCGCCTCGCTCGTCCGCATGGACACCGCGACGCGACAGGCGCTGCTCGAGACCGATTCGGTCGCCGAGAAGCTGCGGCGACTCGTGGACGTCGTGCAGGGCGACCTGACCGTGCGCGAGATCGGTCGCAAGATCGCGAGCGACACCGAGCAGCGCCTGTCCAAGAAGCAGCGTGAGTTCATCCTGCGCGAGCAGGCCAAGACCATCCAGAAGGAGCTTGGTGAGGACGGCGAGGATGACACAGAAGTCGGTGACCTGCGACGCCGTATCGAGCAGGCCGGGCTGCCTGACGAGGCGCGACACGAGGCCGAGCGCGAGCTGAAGCGGCTGGCCGGCATGCAGCCGGGCTCGCCCGAGCGCGGCATGGTCATCACGTATCTCGAGTGGATGGCGAGCCTGCCGTGGAGCAAGGTCGACGGAGGCACGATCGACATCCGCCGCGCGCACGAGGTGCTGGACGAGGATCATTACGACCTCGACAAGATCAAGGACCGCATCCTCGAGTACCTGGCCGTGCGCAAGCTGCGCCAGGAGCGCGGCGAGGGCGCCGAGGCGCCCCGGGTCACGGGGGATAGTCCCGCGCGGGAGCCGATCCTCTGCTTCGTCGGACCGCCGGGCGTGGGCAAGACCAGCCTCGGCCAGAGCATCGCTCGGGCGCTCGGCCGCAAGTTCGTGCGCATGTCGCTGGGCGGCGTGCGCGACGAGGCGGAGATCCGCGGCCATCGCCGCACGTACATCGGCGCGCTTCCCGGGCGCATCATCCAGGGTTTGCGGCGGGCCGAGACGCGCGATCCCGTGTTCATGCTCGACGAGATCGACAAGATCGGCGCCGACTGGCGCGGCGATCCCTCGTCCGCGCTTCTCGAGGTGCTGGACCCGGCGCAGAACAACACGTTCGTCGACACCTATCTGGGCGTGCCGTTCGATCTCTCGCAGGTGCTGTTCATCGCGACGGGCAACACGCTCGACACCATCCCGGGCCCGTTGCGCGATCGGATGGAAATTCTGACGCTCTCCGGCTACACGGACGAAGAGAAGGTCGGCATCGCCACGCAGTACCTGGTCCCCAAGCAGCTCTCCGCTCATGGACTCCGCGCCGACGAGGTGGTCTTCGAGCCGGACGCCATCCGGTTGATCGTGCGGCGTTACACACGCGAGGCCGGCGTGCGCAATCTTGAGCGCGAGATCGCGGCCGTTGCGCGAAAAGTCGCGCGGCGCATTGCCGAGGGCCAGGCCGGGCCGTTCCGCGTCACGGCCGAGAATCTCGGCGAGTATCTGGGCCGCCCGCGCTTCTTCGACGAGGTGGTCGAGCGGACGTCACGTCCTGGCGTTGCTACGGGTCTGGCCTGGACGCCGGTCGGGGGCGACGTCCTCTTCGTCGAGGTCACCATGATGCCGGCCAGCGAGGAGCGTCTGGTCCTCACCGGCATGCTCGGCGACGTCATGCGCGAGAGTGCCCAGACCGCCGTGTCGTATGTGTGGTCCAACGCCGAGGCCTTCGGCATCGACCCGAAGCTCTTCGAGGGGAGGACCGTTCACATCCACGTGCCCGCCGGCGCCATCCCCAAGGACGGCCCCTCCGCCGGCGTGACCATGGTCACTGCGCTCGCCTCCTACGCCACCCGCCGCGTCGTGCGCAACGACGTCGCGATGACCGGCGAGATCACCTTGCGCGGCAAGGTGCTGCCCGTCGGCGGCATCAAGGAGAAAGTACTCGCCGCGCATCGCGTGGGCGTTCGCACCGTGATCTTGCCGCGCCACAACGAGCGCGACGTGGAAGACGTGCCCGCGGAAGTGCGCGGGGCGCTTCGGTTCCTGTTCGTGGACGACGCCGGGGAGGTGGTGCGCCACGCGCTGAGCGAGGCGCCGCAGAGCGCCGCCGTGTAGCGCGACGCGGGCCCGGTCACGCCTGACGCGGTGTTCGCGAAGACGAGCCACCGTCGCCGCGCTCGCCCCGCCCTTTCTTCACACAGCGCAGATGCACCGCGGTGAGGCCGCGCCGAATGCGCCCCTCGCCTCGCTCGAATGGCTTGCCGCAGACCGCACAGCGCGCCGACGGATTCGGTCGACGTATGTCGCCGGCTGCCATGCCCGAACGTAGGGACCGATGGCGGCGCGAGGCAATTGGAACGTGCCTGACCGAAAACTCAGGAAATGCCCGATGAGCTGGCGCGCCCGGTGACGCGGACGTAGGCCGATCGCGCCCGAGGACAGGCGTCACCCCCGTAACGCCCAGGCGAATCATTCGTTCCCTCCAAACCTTGTCTGGAGCAGATGGAACGGCGCCTGTGATGGGGCGTTCGGACGAGTGAGGAGGCCCAGGAGAGAGCCATGAAAGACCATACAAGAGCGCTGGCGTGGTACAGGCGGGTGTTCGTCGCCGTCGGCGTGATGGCGCTGCTCATCGGTGCCCACGCCCTGGCCGCGACGCCACCAACGATCGGGATCAAGGAATTCAAGTACGGACCGCCCATTCTCAGCGTCCCCGTGGGCTCGACGGTGACGTGGGTCAATCACGACGAGGAGCCGCACACGGTCACGTCAGCGACGGGCGCCTTCAGCTCCGCCGGGCTCGTGAACGAGGACACGTTCGTGCAGACCTTCACGAAACCCGGCACCTACGAGTACTTCTGCAAGGTTCATCCTTTCATGAAGGGCACGGTGGTCGTGAAGTAGACGCCACCAATGGCGAGGAGGACGGCATGGATCGCATCGATCGACGGGGTTTTCTCGAATGCATGGCGTGGGCGGGCACCGGTGTCGTTTGGACGGCGGCCGGTGGCTTGCTGTCGTCGCGACTGGTCACGGAGGCGTCGGCCGCGGACGCGGCGGCGGGAAGCTTCACTTTCGTCCAGATCAGCGACACGCATATCGGCTTCAAGGGCGAGGCGAACAAGGACGCCACCGCCAGCCTGCAGCAGGTCGTCGACCGTGTGAATGGCCTGCGGCCTGCCCCGGCGTTCGTGCTTCATACAGGCGATCAGACGCACGGGCAGAAGGCGGGCGCGTTCGATACGGTGGCGGAGATCTTGAAGACCGTGAAGACGGAACGCATCTTCTACGTGCCCGGCGAACACGATGTGTTCCTCGACGGCGGCACCGAGTATTTCGCCCGCTACGGCAAGGGAACCGTCGGCGAACGCGGTTGGCAGAGCTTCGATTACAAAGGAACCCACTTCGTCGGGCTCGTGAACGTCCTGAAGTACAAGGGGGAGGGAATGGGCTCGCTCGGCGACGAGCAGCTCGAGTGGCTGGAGAAGGACGTGGCGCCGCTGTCGAGCAGCACGCCGATCGTGGTCTTCTCGCACGTGCCTCTCTGGGCGGTTTACCCGAAGTGGGGCTGGACCACCGAAGACTCCGAGCGCGCGTTGACGACGCTCCGCCGCTTCGGCTCGACCACCGTGCTGAACGGTCACATTCATCAGGTGATCCGCAAGGTGGAGGGCAACATCTCGTTCCACACCGCGCTGTCCACGGCGTTTCCGCAGCCGGCACCGGGCAGTGCGCCGGCGCCGGGGCCGATGAAGATCCCCGAGGAGCAAGCACGCCGGATGATTGGCGTCACGGAAGTGGCCTACGTGCCAGGCAAGCACCCACTCGCGGTGGTCGACTCGACACTCGGTTAACTGCAGCATCTCCCGGAGGTGACACCGTGCTGAAGCGCGTCGCGATCATGCTGTCGGTCGTAGCTCTGTTGGGCGGATGCGCAGTCGGGACCGGCTCGGTCTCGGCGGCGGGCGCCGCGCCCAAGGCCTATGTGGGACTCTTCAAGGACGATGCGGTGGCCGTCATCGACACCGCCCAGAACAAGGTCCTCGGTACTATCGCGGTCCCCAAGGGGCCGCACGGGCTCGTCGTGACGCCGGACGGCCGCAAGGTCTACGTCAGCAGTGACGGCGCCTCGACGGTGAGCGTCATCGACACCGCCACCGACCGCGTGGTCGCTACCATCGACGTGGGCGCGAATCCCCATGGCCTCGCGGTCTCCGGCGACGGGAGCCGTGTGCTCGTCTCAGGCTGGGGCTCGAACCGCGCGCTGGTCATCGACACGGTAACGGATCGCGTGATCGGCGAGGTGCCGGTCGCCCAGCCCCACAACGGCACGCTGAGTCGGGACGGGCGCACTGGGTGGGTGGCCTCGCAGCAGCAAGGTGCGCCGGCGCTCGTCCGCCTGGATCTCACCGCATGGAAGGAAGTGGCGCGGGTACCGCTCGACAAGACGCCGCGCGGGCTCGAGCTGAGCCCGGACGGCCGCCGGGTCTTGTTCACCCTCGCGGGCGTCAACGCGATCCAGGTATTGGATACCGCCACCAACAGGATCGCCACACAGATTCCGGTGGGCGCCTCGCCGCACTACGCGCCGTTCACACCCGACGGCCGGTCGGCGCTGGCCGTGGTTCAGGGCCCCGGCGAGCTCGCCATCCTCGACACGGCCAGCAACACGGTCGCCGGCACCGTCGCCGTGGGCAAGGCGCCGCACTGGAGCATGTCGAGCTCTGATGGCCGCACGGCCTATGTGACCAACGAAGGCTCCAACGACGTCTCGGTGGTGGACTTGACCCGCCGCACGGTGATGTCGACGATCGCCGTCGGCAACGCTCCGCGCAAGATCGCGGTGCAGCCGGGCGCGGGGGCGGCAGCCATGCCCGCCGCACAGGCGCAGACCGCTGCAGCGCCGCCTGGAAAGAGCAAGTCCATCACGCTGGGCGGCGTGGCCTACGCCGACCATGGCACCAAGGACGCACGGAATCTGTCGAAGCTGGAGCTGGAGGCCGACGACTACTACTTTTCGCCGACGTTCCTGCGAGGCAGGCCCGGGCAAACGCTGACTCTGCTCGTGGAGAACGAGGCGCGCACGCTGCACAACATCAGCATTCCGGCGCTCGGCATCGACAAGGACATCCCGCCCAAGGGCAAGGTACAGGTCGATGTGACCTTCCCGGCTTCGGGGACGCTGGCTCTCTCGTGCAAGTTCCACGGGCCGCTCGGTATGAACGGCCAATTGCTGACGGGCGACGCCGGAGCGACCGGGGCGCGCTAGCTTAGCCATCTCAGATGGCCGCCACTCATGAAGAAGGGAGACCCGCGGTAAAGAAGACGAGTGCGGACGTCAGCCACAGTCCGAGGAGGATCGAGAACAGGAGACCTCCTGCCACGGGGAGC
>Ga0207646_10002282_pt1 | contig 22805 bp, 20 predicted proteins | sample KBSK5502metaG_FD_184343 | JGI IMG/M metagenome (GOLD analysis project Ga0207646, IMG submission 184343) | Corn, switchgrass and miscanthus rhizosphere microbial communities from Kellogg Biological Station, Michigan, USA - KBS K5-50-2 metaG... | ecosystem: Host-associated > Plants > Roots >... | reverse complement strand
CTGCGCTGCGGGCGTGCGTGGCTGGCTCGCCTGCGCTGCGGGCGCCGTCACAATCGCGGTGAAGCCGGACAGCACGATGACGGCGCCAGACAGCCGGGCCGCACGCACCCAGCGCACCCCCGCCCGCAACCCGCTGCTGCCCCGCCTGGCCTGACCCTTTCGGTGCGGCTCAGCCATTGCCTCGGCCCTCCACTCAGCCCGGGCAGAGCCGACGGCGCTGACTGGCGAACGCCGGGCCAACTCACCCAGCGACCGCCGGATACTGCGGTGGAAATGATCCGCGCCAGACCGGCTTCGCACTGGCCACCCGGGGAAATAACTTCGAACGCCGGGCTGTCAGGAGCCGGTAATGTGCTCCGGCCGCACCGGCACCTGGTGCAGCGGCAGCCCCGTGGCGTCGCGGATCGCAGCGACGATGGCCGGGCCGGAGGAGATCGTCGGGGGCTCGCCAACGCCACGGACACCGTAGGGCGCGTTCGGGTCGGCGTATTCCAGCACGTCGATTTGCATCGGGGGCACGTCGAGGATCGTCGGGATGAGGTAGTCGGTGAATGACGGGTTCCTGATCTTGCCGCCCTTGATCTGGATCTCTTCCATCACGGCCAGCCCCAGTCCCTGCGCCGAGCCGCCCTGGATCTGCCCGACGACCGCCTGCGGGTTGATGGCTTTGCCGACGTCCTGGGCACAGTCGAGCGCCACGACCTTGATCAGGCCGAGCTCGGTGTCCACGTCGACGACCGCACGATGCGCCGAGAACGCGTATTGCACGTGGGCGAACCCCTGGCCGGTGTCGGGATCGACCGCCTCCGTCGGGCGGTGGTGCCACTCGACCGTTTCGTCGATGACCTCGTCGCCGAGCAGATCCGCAAGGTCGCCGATGACGCCCTCGCGCTGCGAGACCACCTTGCCGCCGTCGAGCCGCAGGTCCGGTATCGAGCGCCCGACCCGCTGCTGTATCACGGCAAGCGCGCGCTCACGCACCTTCTCACAGGCCGCCTTGACGGCGCCGCCGGTGACATACGTCTGCCGGGACGCGGACGTCGATCCGCCGCTGCCCACCTGGGTGTCCTTGGGGTGGACGAAGACCCGCTGCACGCCGAGTTCGGTGCGCGCAATCTGCTGCTCGACGGTGACCAGCCCCTGGCCGACCTCGGCCGCCGCGGTGTGCACCGTCGCCGTCGCCTCGGCGCCCACCACCTCGAGCCGCACCCGGGCCGTGGAGTAGTCGTCGAAGCCCTCGGAGAACCCGACGTTCTTGTAGGCCACCGCGTAACCGATCCCGCGCACGACGCCCTCACCGTGGGTGGTGTTCGCGACGCCGCCCGGCAGGTCCCGCAGGTCCGGCTCGCCGTCCGCGCTCAACGGGGGCGGCAGCGGCAGCGCCTGCACCCGCCGCAGCAGCTCCTCGACGGGCGCGGCGCTGTCGATCACCTGCCCGGTCGGCGCCTTCGCCCCCTCGGTCATCGCGTTGCGGCAGCGCAGCTCCACCGGGTCCATGCCGAGCTCGGCGGCCAGCTTGTCCATCTGGGCCTCGTAGGCGAAGGCGGCCTGCACCGAGCCGAAGCCGCGCATCGCCCCGCACGGCGGGTTGTTGGTGTAGGCGCCATAGGCATCGACCTGCACGTTCGGCACGACGTACGGCCCGATCCCCATCGTGCCCGCGTTGCCGACGACGGCCGGGGTGCTGGATGCGTAGGCGCCGCCGTCGAGGTAGATCTCCGCCTTGACGTAGACCAGCGTGCCGTCGCGGTTGGCGCCGTGCTCGAAACGCATGACCGCCGGGTGCCGGTGCACGTGCCCGAAGAATGACTCCTCCCGGTTGTAGACCATCTTCACCGGCTTGCCGGTGCGGAGCGCCAGCATGCACGCGTGCACGTGCATCGACAGATCCTCGCGGCCACCGAACGCGCCGCCCACGCCGGCCAGCGTGAGCCGCACCATCTCCGGTGGCAGGCCGAGCGCCGCGCAGATCTGCCGCTGGTCCACGTGCAGCCATTGCGTCGCGACGTACAACTCCACGCCGCCGTCCTCGGCCGGCACGGCCAGCCCGGACTCCGGGCCGAGGAAGGCCTGGTCCTGCATCCCGACCTCGTACTCGCCGATGACCACCACGTCGGCCACGGGCTCGGGATCGCCCTTCCTGAGCTTCAGGTGCCGCACGAGATTACCCTGCGGGTGCAGGGCGGCCCGTTCCCTGGACAGCTCGCTGACCTTCCCCGGGGCGTTGTGGACCTGATTCCACCCCGGGTGGCCAAGGGCCTCGCGGGCGTCGGTGATCGGCTCATAGACGTCGTAGTCGACCCGGATCTTTTTGGCCGCCTGGCGCGCAATCTCCGGGTGGTCGGCGGCGACCAGCGCGACCGGCTCACCGTGGTAGCGCACCGTGTCGACGGCCAGCACCGGCTGGTCGACGATCTCAAGCCCGTAGAACTTGTTGCCCGGCACGTCCTCGTGGGTGAGCACCGCGTACACGCCGGGCGTGGCAAGTGCCGCGCCGGTGTCGATGGAGCGGATTCTGGCGTAGGGGTGCGGGCTGCGCAGGGTGACCCCCCAGGCCATATCGTCCATCCACATGTCGCTGCCGTAGGCGAACTCGCCCTTGACCTTGGATACGCCGTCCGGCCGGAGCGGGCTGGCGCCTACCCCGGCGGTTACCGGGGTGGTGAGGCCTTGCGGTGCCCCCGTGGGCCTGGTCGGTGTAGTCATGGCGTCACTCCAGCCCGGCTCAGCAGCCGGTGATTGCCCTTGGCGGCTGCGGCCGCCACCTCGTTCTCGTCGACGGTGACGACCCGCGCTCGCTCGACCACCGGCCGGCCCTGGACGAGCAGCAGTTCCAGCGGCGGAGGCGCGCCGAGCACGAGCGCCGCGACCGGGTCGTGGATGTCCACATGCGCGAGCGTGTCCAGCCGCCACAGCGCGACGTCCGCGAGCTTGCCGGGCTCCAGCGAGCCAATCTCGTCCTCGCGGCCGAGCGCGCGGGCCCCGCCCATCGTGCCCATCTCCAGCGCGTCGCGGACGGTCAGCTCGGTGGGACCGCCGCGGGCGCGCGCGAACAGCAGGGCGTGCCGGACCTCCTCGAGCAGCGAGCAGGCCTCGTTGGAGGCGGCCCCGTCGACACCCAGGCCGACGGGAATGTGCGCCTCGCGCATGTCGTGCGCGCGTGCGATGCCCGCGCCGAGCCGGGCGTTCGACGACGGGCAGTGGGCGACGCTGGTGCCGGTGCTCGCGACCTTGGCCACCGCGGCGTCATCGAGGTGGACCGCGTGGGCGAGCCACACGTCGGGCCCGAGCCAGCCGAGGCTGTCCATGTAGTCCACCGGCGAGCTGCCGAATCGCTCGCGGCAGAACGCGTCCTCGTCCATTGTCTCGGCGAGGTGCGTGTGCAGCCGTACCCCCTTGCGGCGGGCCAGCGCCGCCGCCTGGGTCAGCAGGTCCTCGGTCACGGAGAACGGCGAGCAGGGCGCCACGCCTATCCGCAGCATGGACTCGGGCGACGGATCGTGGTGGGTGTCGATGGCGGCCTCGGTGGCGGCCAGGATCTCGTCGACGTCCTCCACAACGTTGTCCGGCGGCAGGCCACCGTCGCTTTGCCCCAGGTCCATCGACCCCCTGGTCGGGTGGAAGCGCAGCCCGACGTCGCGTGCCGCCCGGATCTCGGCCGCGAGCAGGTCCCCGCCGCCGCGCGGGAACACGTAGTGGTGGTCGGTGGTGGTGGTGCAGCCGGTGGTTGCCAGCCAGGTGAGCCCGGCCCTGGCCGCCTGGAAGACGATCTCCTCGTCGATGCAGCCCCATACCGGGTACAGCTCGGTGAGCCAGCCGAACAGGGTGGAGTCCACCGCAAGGCCACGCGACAGCCATTGGTAGAGGTGGTGGTGCGTGTTTACCAGGCCGGGCGTGGCCATGCACCCGGTGGCGTCGACGTACCGTGCGTCCGGCAGGCCGTGCGGGGCCGGCCCGGAGGCGACCGCGCTGATGCGCGGGCCCTCGACGACGACATGGCCGGTCGTGTGCTCGCTGCGCCGGGCGTCCATGGTCACCACGGCGCATCCGTCAAGGACCGTCGTCGTGGCCATCGCTAGCTCGCGGTGGCCCGTTGCGCGGCGGCCAGGCGGACCGCTTCGATGATCTTTTCGTAACCGGTGCACCGGCACAGGTTGCCCGCGAGCGCCTCGCGGATCCCCGCGTCGCTCGGCTCGGCCTCGCGCTCGATGAGATCGTGGGCGGCGACGAGCAGCCCCGGCGTGCAAAAGCCGCACTGCACCGCGCCCGCCTCGAGGAAGGCCTGCTGGATTCCGGACAGCTCGTCGCCGGATGCCAGGCCCTCGACGGTGCGCACGTCACGTTCCCTGGCCTGGCCGGCCGCCACCAGGCAGGCGCAGACCAGCACCCCGTCGAGGTAGACGGTGCACGAGCCGCACTCGCCCTGCTCACAGGCGTTCTTCGACCCGGGGAAGCCCATCCGTTCACGCAGTACGTAGAGCAGGCTCTCGCCCTCCCATACGTCGTCGGCCTGCTGCTGCTCACCGTTGACGGTGCACGTGATGCGCATACGTTCACACCTTCCTGAAGTCGTTCCACGCCCAGGTCAGCGCGCGCCGGGCCATGACGGACAGGGAGTGGACGCGGTATCGGGCGGTGCCGCGGACGTCGTCGATCGGAGATGCGGCGTCGGCCACGAGGTCCGCGAAGTGCCGGCCGGTGGCGTCGGGCAGGGCGCCGCGTGATTCCCACAGGCCGTCATCGGACAGCGATCGCGCGAGGAACCGCTCTGCCGCCAGCGCCCGCCGCGGCGTGGGGGCGGCCGACCCGATGCCGGTCCCGACGGTCCGGCGATCGGGATGCAGCGCCAGGCCGAACGCCGCCACGGAGATGACCATCGCGTTGCGGGTGCCGATCTTGCAGAACTGCTGCGGGCCGGCCGGCGGGACGATGAGCACCGCCTTGATGAGCTCGTCGGCGCTCAGCGCGTTGCGCTTCACGCCCGTGTAGAACTCATCCGCCGGGATCAGCCGCGAGCCGCGCACCGACTCGACCTCGACCTGCGCGTACGCGGCCAGCAGCGGGGGATGGGAGTCTCCGGCCGGCGACGCGGCGCCGAGGTTGCCGCCGACCGTTCCCCGGTTGCGGATCTGGGGTGACCCGACCGTGCGCGACGCCATCGCCAGCCCGGGCAGCCGGTCGCCGAGCTCGGTGAGGACGCGGGTGTAGGTGACCCCAGCGCCCAGCCAGATGTGCCCGTTGTCCGGTGCCCACTGCACCAGCTCGCCCACCCGGGTGAGGTCGAGCAGGTATTCGGGCCGGTGCCGGTCGAAGTTCAGCTCGACCATGACATCCGTGCCGCCCTGGATCGGCACGGCCTGCGGATGCGCCGCCTTCATCTGCAGCGCCTCCGGCCACGTTCCCGGCTGCAGGAACTCCATGAGCCTTCTCCTGTCCGCTGCCCGGCCTGCTGGCCACCGGCGACGCGGTCTGCCACCGCGCCAGCCGGCATCGAGGCCGGGCCGGGCTATCCTCCCGGATTTATTCTTCCGCTGATCGGAAATCCATATTCACTATGCAGATAAGTTAATCCGGCTGGGCCGGCGCCGTCAACCCCCGTCAGCCGCGCACCTGGGCTTGCAGGCCAGCCGGAAGCTGGGCCACCGAGCTCAGCGGCCGGGCGGCGAGCACGGCCCGCGCCGTGTCCCCGCTGGCGGCGAGCACCGCGGCGGCATGCGACTCGGGCAGCAGGTTGAACCAGCGCAGCGCGAGGTCGTCGCGGGCCGCGCCGGCCAGGGCCCCCAGCAGCCGCAGCCGGGCCATCCCGCCATCGGGATAGATGTCGAGCCGGATGTCGGTGGCCTCTGGGCCGGGATCAAGCCGGAACCGGTGCGGGGTGTCGGGCTGCAGCCTGGTACGCGGCAGCAGCGTGGCCAGCGCCTCCCCGGCGGCACGCCGGTCGCGGCCCCGCAGCGACGCCCAGCCGGGCGCGTTGCCGACGAAGTAGCTGGTATCCAGCTCCGCGAGCCGGGCCACGCCTGGGGCGGCAAGGCGTATCTCAACCCAGTCGTTGGCGCCGTCGCGGCGCCGCGCTGTCTCCCATCCCTCACCCATGTTCCGGGCCAGGCCGGGTGAGATGAGGTTGGACGGCGAGGAGTAGAACATGTTGCTGCAGCCGGTGACCTGCGCGCCGTTGGCGAGCGCGGCCAGATCGATGTAACCGCCGCCGAGCAGCCGGGGGTCGGGCACCGCCTCGCCGTGCACGCGCAGCCTCGCGATGCCGCCGTCCGGGTACATGCGGAGACGGATGTGGGTCACCCGGCGGTCGTTGCCGACGGCGAACTCGTTGGCCGTGTCGCCTGCGGCGGCGGCGCGCGGCACCAGCGGCATCCAGTCGGCCGCCACCAGCTCGCCGGGTGACGGATAGCCCTCGACCGCACAGCCCTCCACGGAGATCTCGGGCGGGAAATTGCCCGTGAAGAAGGCCGTGTCGACCACGACGCCGCGTACCACACCGGGCAGCCCGAGCCTGATCAGCGCAAAGTCATCCCCGGGCTCGCGCCGCCGCCGCGTCTCCCAGCCGTCGTAAATCTGCCCCTTGTGGCCGAAGGTGTGGGCCGAGTAGACGGGCGGCCCGGGCTTGATGAGGTTCTCCCGCTCGGCAAACAGCTCGTCGCTGGCGCCGACGACACTGCCGCCCAGGCGCCTGGAGGCGAGGTCGGGCAGGTTGGTGAAGTCGTGGCGGCCGTCCCCGGTCCGCGTGCCGTTCATGATGGGGCTCCTCCTGAGTGATCTCTGTGGCGCGGGGCGCGCCGAAGGGTAACCTGCGCGGGGCGTGATCCGGCTCAGTCACCGCGCGCCAGCCCCGCTGGTTCGGTCAGCCAGTCGCGCGCGACCCGGCCTGCCAGCTCCTCCAGCAGCGGGCCGGCGGCGGCCATGCAGCGGGCGGGGTCCGGCTCGATGTCGCTGAGCGCGTAGGCGCGCGCGATTCCGGCGGCGGCCAGCCGGTCGGCCGTCAGGCTCACCCGCCCGGCGATGGCGAGCACGGGCACACCGCGATCACGCGCGGCCGCGGCGACGCCGGCCGGCGCCTTCCCGCGCAGCGTCTGCTCGTCGAGGGACCCCTCGCCGGTGATCACAAGGTCGGCGGCGGCGACCTCGCCGGCGAACCCGGTGAGTCCGAGGATCAGCCCGATGCCGGGCCGCAGCACCGCGCCGAGGACCGCGAGCGCGCCGAAACCCACGCCGCCGGCGGCGCCGGCGCCCGGCTCGGCTTCCCGCCCCGCGCCCCCCGCGCCACCCGCCGCCGCCGCCACCGCGGCCCATTGCCGCAGGCCCTCGTCGAGCACCGCAACGTCGGCGGGGCTGGCGCCCTTCTGCGGGCCGTAGACGGCCGCCGCGCCCTGCGGTCCGTAAAGCGGGTTGTCCACGTCCGAGGCCAGGATGAACTCGGTGCGCCCGACGGCGGGGTGCAGGCCGGACAGGTCGAGGGAGCGTGCCTCGCGCAGGGCACCGCCGCCCCGGGCGAGGGGCGCGCCGGCCCCGTCACGGACCTGCGCGCCCAGGGCCTGCAGCATGCCCGCGCCACCGTCGGTGCTGGCGCTGCCGCCCACCGCCAGGACGATCCGCGCGCACCCGGCGTCCATCGCCGCGCCGATGACCTCCCCCACCCCGAAGCTCGACGCCCGCAGGGCCTCGCGGCGCCCGCCGGGGAGCATGGCCAGGCCGCAGACCGAGGCCAGCTCGACGACCGCCTTCTCCCCGCGGCGGGCGTAGGCCGCGTCGACCGGCTCGCCTGTCGGCCCGCTGGCGCGCACCGGCACCCGCTCGAATCCCGCCGCGAACGCCGCGTCAAGGGTGCCGTCCCCGCCGTCGGCGACCGGGACGGAGGCGGTGGTCACGTCCTCGCCGGCCACCCGCCGCAGCCCCGTGACGATGTGGCCGGCCACCTCGGCGGCGGTCAGGGAGCCTTTGAACTTGTCGGGCGCCACCAGAACGTGCATGGGCTCACCCTCCGGCCTCAGTCGAGCAGCGCGATCGCGGTCGGCGCGTCCTCCTTCCGCGCCGCGAGGTCCTCGAACTCCACAATGTTGTCAAGCTCGGTGCCCATCGAGATGTTGGTCACCCGCTCCAGGATCACCTCGACGACGACCGGCACCCGGAACTCGGCCATCAGCTCCTTCGCCCGCTCGAAGGCGGGCCGCAGGCCGGCGGGCTCGAAGACCCGGAGCGCCTTGCATCCGAGTCCCTCGGCCACTTTGACATGGTCCACGCCGTAGCCACCGAGCTCGGGTGCGTTGACGTTATCGAAGGACAGCTGTACGCAGTAGTCCATGTCGAAGCCGCGCTGCGACTGCCGGATCAGGCCGAGGTAGGCGTTGTTCACCACCACGTGGATGTACGGCAGGCGGAACTGCGCGCCGACCGCGAGCTCTTCGATCATGAACTGGAAGTCGTAGTCACCCGACAGCGCCACCACGGTGGCGTCCGGGTCGCCGGCGCAGACGCCGATCGCGGCGGGCACCGTCCAGCCGAGCGGCCCGGCCTGGCCGGCGTTGATCCAGTGACGGGGGCGGTAGGTGTGCAGGAACTGCGCGGCCGCGATCTGGGACAGCCCGATCGTGCTCACGTAGCGGGTCTCCGGGCCAAACGCGCGGTTCATCTCCTCATAGACCCGCTGCGGCTTGATCGGCACGTCGTCGAAGTGGGTGCGGCGCAACATCGTGCGCTTGCGTTCCTGGCATTCCTTGATCCAGATGTCCCGGCCCGGCAGCCGCCCCGCCCGGCGGCGTTCCTCCGCGGCCTGGACGAACCTCTCGAGCGCCGCCTTCGCGTCGGAGACGATGCCGTAGTCGGGGGGGAACACCCTGCCGATCTGGGTGGGCTCGATGTCGACGTGGACGAACGTCCGGCCCCTGCGGTAGGTCTCCAGGCCGCCGGTGTGCCGGTTGGCCCATCGGTTGCCGATGCCGAGCACGAAGTCGGACTCCAGCAGCGTCGCGTTGCCGTAGCGGTGCGCCGTCTGCAGGCCCGCCATGCCCGCCATCAGCGGGTGGTTGTCCGGCAGGCAGCCCCACCCCATCAGGGTCGGGATGACGGGGACGTTGACGAGTTCGGCGAAGGCGACCAGCAGGCCGGCGGCATCCGCGTTGATGATGCCCCCGCCCGCCACGATGAGCGGGCGGTCGGCGCGCTCGAGCATGGTCAGTGCCTTGTCGATCTGCGCTCTGGTCGCCGCAGGCTTGTAGACGGGCAGCGGCTCGTACGTGCCGGGGTCGAAGTCGATTTCGGCCAGCTGCACGTCGAACGGCAGGTCGATGAGCACCGGCCCCGGCCGCCCGGACCGCATCAGATGGAAAGCCTGCGCGAAGACGCCAGGCACCTGCGCAGGCTCGAGCACCGTCGTGGCCATCTTCGTCACGGGTGCGGCGACGGACGCGATGTCCACCGCCTGAAAGTCCTCCTTGTGCAGCCTGGCCACCGGGGCCTGCCCGGTGATGCACAGGATCGGGATCGAATCGGCGGAAGCGGAGTACAGGCCGGTGATCATGTCAGTGCCGGCCGGCCCCGAGGTGCCGACGCAGACGCCGATATTGCCCGCCCGGACCCGGGTGTAGCCCTCGGCCATATGCGAGGCGGCCTCAACGTGCCGGGCCAGCACGTGGGAGATCCCGCCGTGGCTGCGCAGCGCGGCGTAGAAGGGGTTGATCGCCGCGCCGGGCAGGCCGAACGCATGCGTGATTCCCTCGCGATCGAGGATCGTGACGGCGGCGGCGGCGGCGGTCATGCGGGGCATGTCGTGCGCTCCTTGTGGTTGTCTGGCGTGGCTTCAGGCTGGGCGCGGGCGCCGGCTACGACGGTGCCCGGCCGGACAGTTGCTCGACCAGCTTGAGGAGGGCGGTGTGATCCAGCCCGCCGTCACCTTGGGCGTTGAGCGACCCGATGAGCTGGGCGACGAGCGCGCCCAGCGGGACCGCCACGCCTGCCTCGCGGGCGGCGGCCGTAACGATGCCCATGTCCTTGTGGTGCAGCGCGATGCGGAAACCGGGCGCGAAATTGCGTGCCAGCATGCCGGCCGCCTTGCGGTCGAGGATCGCGTTGCCGGCCAGGCCGCCGGCGAGCACCTTGACGGCCGCCTCGGTGTCGACGCCGTGGGCCTCGAGGAACACGATCGCCTCGGCGACAAGCTCGATGGTCCCGGCCACCATGAGCTGGTTGGCCGCCTTGACGGTCTGGCCGGCGCCGGGACCCCCGACGTGCACGACCGTCTTGCCGACCACCTCGAGCAGCGGCCGGGCCGCGGTGAAGTCCGCTGCCTCGCCCCCCACCATGATCGACAGCACGCCCTCGATCGCGCCCTGCTCGCCGCCGGAGACGGGGGCGTCCAGGACCCGGAAGCCGCGGGCCTTCCCGTCCGCGGCCAGCCCGGCCGATACGTCCGGGCGGATGGAGGAGAAGTCGATCACCAGGGCGCCCGGCGTGGCGTGCGCGAACACCCCATCCTCGCCGCCGAGCACGGCGGCGACGTCGGGCGAGTCGGGCAGCATCGTGGCAACCACGTCCGCCCCGGCCACCGTCTCGGCCACGCTGGAGGCGCCCCGGCCGCCGGCGGCCACGAGGGCATCGACCTTGGCCTTCGAGCGGTTGTAGCCGGTGACGTCATAACCCGCCTTGACGAGGTTGCGGGCCATCGGGCCGCCCATGATGCCCAGCCCGATGAAGGCGACTGTGGTCATGACGCACTCCCTTCTAGCCGGCCGTCGCCGCGGCCGTCGGCCACGCCGGCCCGGCGGTCTCGCGGGAGCCAGGCGAGGCTGTCCACGGTGGGCACGGTCGGCTTGTATTCCAGGCCTACCCAGCCGGCGTAGCCCGCCTGCTCAAGCCGGGCAAGATACCCCTCGAGGTCGAGCTTGCCCGTGCCCGGCTCGCCGCGGCCCGGGGCGTCGGCGATCTGAACGTGCGCGATCTTGGCAGCGTAGGCCGGGATGGCGCGGTCGATGTCGTCGCCGTTCGCGGCGAGATGATAGAGGTCGAACAGGATCCCTACGTTGCCCGCGCCCGCGGCGCGGGCCCGGTCCACCACCGCGGCCGCGTCGGCGGCGTAGCGCAGCGGGTAGGGCTTGGGGCCGCTCACCGGCTCGATGAAGACGGTCGCGCCGATGCGGGCGGCGGCGCGCGCCGCGGCCGCGATGTTCGTGATGGCGAGCTCGTCCTGCCGCTCGGCCGCTACCCCATCGACGCGGACGCCGTAGAGGGCGTTGAACCCGCTGACGCGGAGGCGCTCGCCGATTCCCACGGCCACGTCGATGTTGTCGCGGAACTGCTGCGAGCGCGCCGGAATCGACAGGACGCCGCAGTCGGGCCCGGCGAGGTCTCCGGCGTAGAAGTTCAGGCCCACCAGGCGGACACCGGCGTCGCCGACAGCGCCGGCGAAGGCGTCGACCGCCGCGTCGCCCGGCACCGGACCGTCGAAGGGCCACCAGAACTCCACCGCGCTGAAGCCCGCGGACCGCGCGGCCGCGGGCCGCTGCAGCAGGGGCAGCTCGGTGAACAGCATGGAGCAGTTGGCCAGGTACGGCAGCGAGTGGGTCATGATCCACTCCCGTTTTCTTTCGATAGACGGAAAATCTCTCTCGCTATACGAATACGTTACGAGTTTGGCCGGTCCGCCGTCAACCGGTCCTGGTGGGCCGGTCAGGCCGCGCGTCGGAGGTAGTAACGGTCGAGATCTGCGCGGTCCAGGCCGGTGAGCGCGCGCGTCTCCGCCTGGTCGAGCGCGCCGCAGTCCAGGCCGCGAACCAGGAACCCGGCCAGTGCCTGCGCCGTGGCGGGCTCGTCGAGCACGTGGCTTTCGGCCCCCTCCACGTAGGCCCGCAGCCGCGCCGCGGAGGCGGCCATGCCGTCGCGGAAAAATCCGTAGGTCGCCGCATAACGGGATACCAGCTGGGCCGGGTGCATGTCCCAGCCCTGGTAGTAGCCGCGTTCCAGGGACCTGCGGACCAGCCGCAGGTGCAGCCGCCACGCGGCCAGGACCTGCTGGCGGTCGCCGACGGGCAAAATGTTGGTCGACCCGTCGGATAGCTGGACGCCGGTGCCCGCGGCCGCCGCCTGCATCACGGCCTTGGCGTAATCCGCCGCAGGGTGATCCATGGACTGGTAGGCCGCGGCCACGCCCACCGCCGCGCTGTAATCGTAGGTGCCGTAGTGCAGCGCCGAGCAGCGCCCCCGCGACGCGTGGATCATCCGCGCGACGGTGGCCGTGCCGTCCGCGCCGAGCACGGCCTGCGGTGTCTCGATCTGCAGTTCGAAGCGCAGCCGTCCCGGCTCGAACGCGTGGACCTGCTCCAGCCGCTCGCACAGGTCCGCCATCGCCTCGGCCTGCCCGGCCGAGCTGACCTTGGGCAGGGTCACCACGAACCCGGCGGGCAGGCCGCCGCGCTCGGCCAGGGTGCCGAGGACGAGGTCGAGCGTCCGTATCCCGCGCCTGCGGGTGGCCGCCTCAAGGCCCTTGAACCGGACGCCGCTGAACGGCGTCGCGCGGCCCGCCGCGGCAAGCTTGCTCGCGGCGCTCACGGCGTCCGCGTCCTCCACGCCATCGCTGCCGTGGCCGTAACCGTCCTCGAAGTCGATCCGCAGATCCTCGATGGGCTCACGCTCCAGCTTGCTGCGCACCCTGTCATAGATCTGGGCCATGAGGCCGGCCGGCAGGCCGAGCCCGTCGAGCGCTGCCGCCGACGGGCCGTGCTCGGCGAGCGCGGCCAGCGCCTGCGCCCCCCAGTCGGCGGCCAGGCCGGAGTGGTAGCGGTCGGCCGGGACGTACACGGTGTGAACCGGCTGGCGCACGCCCGCGTCGCCCGGGTAGCACGCCGCGAGGTGGCTGTCGGTCTGCTGGAGCTGCTGGTCGAGCCGCGCGTAATCGTCCTCGCCAAGCCGGCCGGCCCGTTCGGTCACTTGCCCACCTCCCGAGAGCCGACGATGCCGCACCGCCCGTCGGCTAGGATGATTCTACAATGCAGATATAGAGTTCTATCAGATGGAAAGCTAGCCGAGGCGCCGGCGGGCTCCGCGCCCGCGTGGAGCCGGAACGCTTCCGGAGGCCGGAATCTCAGCGCCGGAACCTCGGCTGGAGGAGGTCTCATGACATCGGGTGCCGGGAACGACCTTCGCACGGCCCGGGGCCCGGGCGGCGTGCAGTCGATCGAGCGCGTCTTTGAGTTGCTGGAGACCATGGCGGACGCCGGGGGGGTTATCGGGCTCTCGCAGCTCGCGTCGCAGTCCGGGCTCCCGCTGCCCACGATCCACCGCCTGGTTCGCACGCTCGTCGATCTCGGCTACGTGCGCCAGGAACCCTCGCGTGAATATGCGCTCGGGCCGCGGCTGGTACGCCTCGGCGACATTTCCAGCGGATTGCTGACCCGGTGGGCCACCCCGTACCTCCAGCAGGTGGTGGATGCGGTGGGTGAGAGCACCAATCTCGCGATCCTTGACGGCGATCAGGTCATGTACGTGGCCCAGGCCCCCGGCAGCCACTCCATGCGGATGTTCACCGAGGTCGGCCGCCGCGCGCAGGCCCACTGCACCGCGGTCGGCAAGGCGCTGCTGGCGCAGATGCCTGCCGAGAAGGTGGAGGGAATACTCCGGCGATCCGGCATGCCCGCGCTGACCGAGCACACGATCACCGACCGGGCCCAGTTCACCCGGGAACTGGCGCTGATCCGCGAGCGCGGCTACGCCATCGACGAAGGTGAGCAGGAACTTGGCGTGCGCTGCGTCGCGGTCGCGCTTCCGGGCAACTCGACCCGCGCCGCGGCCTCGATCTCCGGGCCGCTGACCCGGATGACCGACGAGCTCATCCAGAGCGCCGTCCCGCTGCTGACCGACACGGCGAACGCGCTCGCCGAGGAGCTTGACCTGGTGGGCACCTCCAAGCGCTCCGCCTGAGCGGGAGAGCACCCCGCCCAGCCTGCGCGTCAAGGTGATCGCCTCGCGCCTGCGTTGGGCCCGGCTACCAGCCAAGGCCCGGGTCGAACGCCGGGCCGGGCTCCGGCGCGCCGTCGCGCCGCACCGTTCCCTCGATGAGGCCGTACGGCCGGTCGTCGGCGTGGAATACCTCATTGGGGTTGTCCAGCCCGAACGAGCTGAGATCGAGCACGAAGTGATGCTTGTTCGGCAGGGAGAACCGCACCTCGTTGATGCCTGGCTGGCCCGCGATCATCCGGGCGCCCATCTCGAACATGGTCTGCTGGAGGCCAAGGCTGTGGTGCCCCGCGAAGGCGTCGGTCATCGTGGCGAGCGCGGCGCCGAACGAGTCCGCCCACGCGACCTCGTGGCCGTCGTGCCACCACTGCGCGGTCACCGACGTCGCCATCACCCGGTCGCGGGTGGGCGCCAGCGTGGTGTAGCGATCCTGATAGAAGCCATGGAACTCCGAGTCCGTGGTCTTGAGCAGCACGAGTTCCCTGACCCCGGACACGACCCAGGCGCGCCCGCCGGAGTAGGTGACCGTCGCCGTGCGGACGTACCCGCCACTGCGCCGGAAGGCGTGCGGATGCGGCGATCCGCCGCTCGACAGCCGGACCCACGGATACATCTCCAGCTTGACCCGCGCCTGCTGCACCGCCGGTACGTCCTCCACGAAGTGCCGCGCGAGAACCAGCCCGAACGACTCCGGCTGACGAGCCGCCTCACCGTATTCCTTGGCGAAGGCGTTCACGGTGTTCTTCGTCGCGTCGGTGGTCAGGCAATTGGCGTTATCGCCGGACAGGTGCACGGCGGCGAAGTCGCCGGTCAGGGCGACGCTCACGTTGTAGTCCACCAGTTCGTGCGGATCGCTGTCGCGATAGATGCGCACCACCCTGGTCTCAGCCTTGCCGTACTGATTGTGCGCCAGCGTGACACCCATGAGCTCAGCTCCCTCGGTAGGTGGAGTAGGCAAACCCGGACAGCAGCAACGGCACGTGGTAGTGCGCCGTGGCGTCGTCACAATCGAAGGTCACCGACGCCTCCGGGTAGAACCCGCGCTGGCCTGTCGCCGCGAAGTACGTCGCGGTGTCGAACACCAGCCGGTACCGGCCTGCGGTCAGGCCCGCGGCGGCCTCGCCGAAGTCGCGGAGCCGGCCGTCGGTGTCGGTCGTGCCGCTACCCAGCCGGCGCCAACCCCCAGAGTCCAGGAAGAGCAGCTCTACCGGCATTGCGCCGGCGGGGACGCCGCGGCCGGTATCCAGGACGTGCGTTGACAGGATCACGAGACCGATCGTAGGCGTGCCCGTCCTCCGTTGCGGGCCCGGTGGCCCCCGGCCCGCAGCGTGACGGTGAGCTGGCCGATCAGGGGTTAACGAACACGGGTGACGCGGTTAGCTTGACTGGTGGGCGACACTGGGAAAGAGCGTCCCAGCGCTCGTCGCCGATTGGAGACGGCTCATCCGCCAGCAACGAGGGCTGAGCATCGGGCGGCGCCCACCGGTACTCCTCCAAGAACTCCCAGACAAGCTTCCAACGCAGCTTGTCATGGGCCGTGCCGGCCAGTCGGCTGGCAAGCTGGGCCAAAGTCATCGGGCGATAGCCCGTCACCGCACGTACTCCGAACTCCAGGGACCTGCTGTCGAGCATACGGCGGTGAATCATATCGTCCCAGCGCCTGCACACCCGAAAGCGCTGCCGCCTTCTCACTCAATTGCCCACGAGGCGTCCTGTTTGGTAATGATGTTCGCCGCGGGGTAGCATCACACCGATCCCCGTTGTGAACCACCTCGATTGCTGGGCGCTACGGCACCGTTGTACGGATTGTCATATCCGGTGACACTGTGCCTATGGGTGGCCATGGTGACGATCCCTCGCCTGGCGCGGTGGCCAGTGACGCGGTGTATCAGATCTGGCGGTCCGTCACGGGCCGGGAACTGCCCGCTGCTGCGCAGCAGGAGTTCGCCTCCCGAGCCGCTGCCCTGTCCCTGGCTGAGGTGGACGAGCCGGAGCTGGCTGCCGCGGCGCGGCGGGTCTTCGGTGTTTCCGGGAAGCTGCTGCTGGCCGACTGGCGGGAGGAAATCGATGAGCCGGGCCTGGCCGGGCTGCGCGCGGTGAGCGGCGAGTGGGAGGGCGACACTGAGTCCGCGGCGCTGACCTTGCGGACCGAGATCGCTCACCTGATCGAGTCGGCCCTCACCGCACGGGATCAACCGCGGCCGGTGCTGCGGCGCCGGCTCGGCCTGGACGGCGAGCAGGGCCTCACCCTGGCCGCGCTGGGTGCCGAGTATGGCGTGACCCGGGAACGGATCCGCCAGCTGCAGGTACGCCAGCTGGCGCAGCTGGCCAGGCGGACGGGTCGGTCCCGCCGGGGCACCCGCCGCGGCGCGGTGCTGCGGGAGGTGCTCCGCGGCCTGGCCGACCGGGGCGGGCAATCCCGCGGTGCGGCCCTCGACGACATCGCCGGGCTGGTCTTCCCCGAGGCCGGGCCCGGCCTCAGGCTGCATACCGTGGCGGTGCTCGCCAGCTACCCGGCGCACGTGCGGGCCCAGCTCGCAGCGCAGGCCCCCCAGGCCCGCGACCAGCGCAGAGCCGCCCGCCGGGAACAGGCCGTGCAGGCCCGCGCCGGCACGCGCTTGCGGCGGCTGCTGGCCGCAGCCCAGTGGCCGCCGCAGCCTGCGGCCTGGCACGGTGATGGCAGCGGCGACTACCAGCGCACCCGGGAGGTGAGCGACCGGGAGAACTCGGGCCAGTTCCGCTCCGCCAAACTGGGCCGGGCGGTGGCCTACGAAAGCGGGCTGGAGCACCGGTTCCTGCAACTGTGCGAGGCCAGCCCCGACGTCACCTGGTACGCCGAACAACCACTGGTCATCCCCTACACCTGCGCCGGGACCCGGCGGGACTACCACCCCGACGTGCTCGTGCAGGTCGCCGACGGGCGCCGCCTGCTGGCCGAACTCAAGCACCTGTTCGAGATGGCCACCACCCTCAGCCAGGCCAAGCACGCCGCCGCCTGGCACTGGTGCCGCACCCATGGAGCCGGGCTGCTGATCACCGACCTGAGCGTCACCCACACCCAGCTCATGCAACGGACCATCCCCCCGCAAACAGTCGCCGTGTTCACCACCCGGCTGGCCCAGTCGCCACTGCCATGGCCTGAAGTCCACGCCCTGCAGCTCAGCACCGGCATGAGCGCGCGTGACCTCACCGCCTGCTGCCTGCGCCACGGCTGGACCATCGACACCACACCCTGGCGGCTGCGGCGCTCCTGACCGACCAGAACCGTCCACCTCACCCGGCGCCGTAGCTGGCGAATAGACGCATCCGGACGATCGTCTCAATGAAGCTGAGGATTGGTAGGCGAGGTCGGCGGCGCGGTGCAGCGTGGCGCGTCCGGGCGTCGTCACCGAGCGGCCCCGGGTCAGTCCTGCATGGCTTCGGTGAAGAACTCCGGTGGTGCCTGCAGGTCGTGGGCGCGGAACAGAACGGCGTGCTCGACGCCCATGGCCTTGCCGCTCATCGCGGTGAACTTCGGGATGATGTCCGCGGGGGCGGGGTGGCCCGGGAGTGCGGCCAGGTACGCGGCGTGCGCCTCGAGCGAGGCGACGCCGCGGCGCAGCGGTTCACCGGTGACCTCGACGCCGTGGGTCGCGCCAAAGCCGGCGAGTCCGGGGGCGATGAGCCAGCGCACGGCGTGCGGTTGCAGGTCCTCGTCGCTGGCCTGCTCGGGGAAAACCCACCGGTTGCCCGCGTCGCGCACCGCGTCGAGCGTCGCGAGCCCGGCCGCGCGGTGGTCGGCCTGGTCGAAGCCGAAGGGCGTCTCGATTTCGTAACCGGTGCGCAGGACGACGTCAGGCTTGAACCGGCGGATCTCCCGGCAGATGTCGCGGCGCAGGTCGAGGCCGTAGACGAGCACGCCGTCCGGATGTTCCAGGACGGTCAGGTGCTTGACGCCGACGACGGCGCAGGCGGCCTGCTGCTCGGCGACGCGCAGGCGTGCCGTCTCCTCGGGAGGGTTCGGCATGCCGGCCTCGCCGCGGGTGAGCAGGAGATACCCGACCTCGATGCCGTGCGCGGTCCAGCGAGCGACGGCCGCGGACGTGCCGTACTCCATGTCGTCAGGGTGCGCGACGACGCAGAGCACGCGCTGGAAGGACTCCTCGGGCAGGGCAGGCAACGTCATGCCGGCCATCCTTCCAGACCTGTTCCCGGCCGGGGATGGACAGGCCGGCCCGCGTTCGCTTGCGCCAGCACGAGCCGATCTTCGCCCGGTGGCGGCGGATGACCCCGGTCACATAGGACAGGGTCACTGACCTTTACCGTGGATAAGCGCAGAACCGGCACTAGAGTCAATTCTCCCGGCTAGACGCATGTCCTGAGGTCGCACTAGAATTGAACCAATCAAATTAAGTGTGTCAAGGTGGTGATATTGGCCTTATAAAAAGGCGTCACATGGTCTGTGACCTGCGACTTTGAGTGGACTAGCCAGAACCGACTTGCCTACCGATTTGCCTGGAGAAACCCCTGCTTACCCCCGCGTCCTAGGGCCACTGTAGGGCCACTTGTAGGGCCACGCGGCCTGTCGGCCATGGGCCTTGTGGACGCATAACTTGGACGCTACAGTCTGGCCTGCCCATCCTCTTGAGGCTAATGAGCCTGATGTGATTGATCGCCATGCTGGCAGCACCAGCCACTCAGTCCACCTTGCGATGTGCTCGCCGATGGCGAGGACATCCAGGCATTCAGTCCCAGGGCGCTCAGTTTGACTTGCTCCACTACACCCCCGCTCCCCAGGAGTGACACATGACACCTGTTACCATCGCGCAGCTTCGCGCTACTGCCACCGTCGACCTGATGACCGCCGCTGGGGCGCTTGGCCTGGGCCGCACCAAGGCCTATGATCTCGCCCGCCGGCATCAGTTTCCATGTCCGGTCCTGCGCATCGGCGACACCTACCGTGTCCCCACCGCCGGCCTGCTCGAGCTCCTGGGCCTCGCTCCTGACGGGCCAGACCGAAGCCCTGCCGGCCTGCGAGGCTGACCGCGGCGAACCTGAAGATGCATATCGTCTCCATGCCCGGGGCCCTGGTGGCTGCTGCCCGAAGTCGCCGCTGGGCAGCAGCCACCAGGCCTCCGCCGATGGCTTCCCGGTAAGCAGGATAGTTTTCGGTTATGTCGCGGGTTGAGGTTCCTGTCTCGGCTCGGCACCGATCGCGGCCTCCACCTCTGGTATCGAGTGCAGGGCCAACGTTGTTGCTGGCCAGCCGGGCAGGGGGCTTAACGATTCCGCCTTTGCCTTGGTAGCTCGGATGGCTTCACCAGGCGAGCCTGGCGTCGAGGTCTAACTCACGGTCGGCCGGTGTGACCGGGAGACGCTTGTTGCCACGGCGGCTGGCCTTGGCGTCTGCGTCCGGCCCCAGACGCGGTCACGGTGGGGCAGGCCAGCAAGCTGGCGGGCGATCTGCCTGCGGTCAGGTTCGTCTTCCCGGCGGATTTCCCCGATGAGGGTGCCTGCGTGCTCGCGGACATCAGCGCGCCATGCCTTCAGCTCGTCGTTGGATGCGGAGGCTGGCGGTGGCTCGATGTCGAGGGTGTCCTGTGCATACTTCTCGAGCAGTGCATCGACGGGACGGCGGTCGCCGAGGTAACCGGCTTCGGCCGATCCCGGCCGGCCGGCGAGGACGTAAATCTTGTAGAGGTCGAACAGGCGCTCTGTTCGCGGCGTTGCCACGATGCGGCGTTCAATGTCCCAGTCGGAACGAGTGATCCAGCGAGGATTCGCGGACCCGTCCGGTCTCAGTGCTGGGGCGATGTAGGCCTCTCGAGCGCCTGGTGCCCGGTCCCAGGCGTTCCGCTCGTCCCGGCGCAGGGGCGCGAACGCGCGGCTGTCCAGTTGCAGTTGGTGCTTGGCCAGCAGGTACTCCTCGAGGAACCCGGCATTTTGCGGCCAGCGGAAGTCAGCGAGCGTATCCAGCAGAACTTCGCGGACGGGCGGGCTGGTCCGCGCTGGGCGCCTCCCGGCGCTGACCGTGCGCCGTAGCTGGCCCATGAGTGCATCGCGGCGGTCATCCAGCCGCTCCAGCACGGTGACCTGTGCGACCAGGTCTGCGACAGGTACTCCTTCGTCGCGCACGTCGTCCAGCAGTCGCTGCTGGAGACGGAGGGTCTCCTGCAGGGCTGCGGCAAGCTCGCCCCGGACGGCAGGCATGTTCACGGTGCTCATCGTACCCCGATTCCATGTATAGGCAGCATGGCGAAGCCAGCTAGGCCTGTGACCAGCAAGGGAGCAATTCCTTGTTCCATGTTGACATTGCATGGATCACCATGCCATGCTTCCATGGTAGTCCATGCGGGGATTGCATGGAGGGGCCGGTGCCCGGCGGCGCCGGGGTCGCGAAGGAGGCCCGGGATGTTGAGGATGATCAGCGGAGAGAATGCCCCGCGACGGGCAGGTGCACGGCGCCAGTTTCCGGCCCGGCGGTTGCACCTTGTCGACATCGAGAACCTGGTCGGCGACGCGCGCCCAAGTCTCAGCAAGATCCATGAGGCGCAAATCCTTTACGCCGATTGCCTCGCCTTCGGTGCCATGGACCAGGTTGAGGTGGCCTCCAGCCACCTGACACTGCTGAACGCGATGCTCGGCTGGCCGCATGCCCACTACCGGGTCCGGTCCGGGCCCGATGGCGCCGACCTGGCCCTGCTCGACGTGCTGCAGCACGAGAACGTTGTCAACCGATTCACACAGGTGGCGATCGGCTCTGGTGATCACCTGTTCGCCGAGGAGGCAGCGCACCTCGCCGCTCAGGGTGTCTGGGTGACCGTGGTGAGCCGACGGCGCAGCCTGTCACCCCGGCTTGCCCTGGCAGCCCACGAGGTGGTCTTCCTCGACACCGTGGCTGAGGCTGCGTAACGCATAGACAAGCCCGCTGCCACGGAAGGAATGAGCATCGTGAGCAAGATGAACTGGGATCGGGTAAACCGCGAAAACCGTGTCTTGCGCGCGGCAAGACGCGCTCCGGACAGTAGCGAGGTGTGGGAACTGGATCGAGATGCGCTGGACAGGTGGCACAGAGCCCAGGCAGAGCGGCAAGTCAAGGTAAAGACCGAGGGGAAGACCAAGGCCAAAGGTGAGAGACCAGGGGTTCCCAAAAGCAAGATTCCAATGCCTCCATGGGCTACAGGCGCTAGTAAAAACGTCCGATCTCCGCGTCAACATCAGAAACTGGCTAAGTCGAATATTCGGAAAGAATCCAAAGGCCTAACAGAAGACAAGCGTCGTGAGATTGAAAGGCGTATTCTAGCCCGATGGGAGAAGCAGCGTCCCACGCTATTGGCTAACATCGACAAACCCATCAGGGTGAGGAGGCGTGGCTGACCCGACCACAATCCTGCCGGAACCAGGCCTACTCACCGAGCGGACCACCGGTCCCAGGCCAGCGACAGTTTCTGGCAGGACGAGCGTGCCCGCCATTCTATGGGCTATATGGCGGGCGGCACCGTGACTGAGTTGCCTGACACCCTGATAAATGCACTCTCATGCGCGTAGAGGATGGCTTGGCTACTCCAGTGGCCTGCCATGGAACTGGCAGGCAGGCTCTCCGAAGCGCCTCCGGCAGGCCGCGATCAGATCTACCTCAAGCGGCGAAGAATTCGTGCAGCCCATTCGGCAGCGGCTGGCCCAGGTCTGCGAGCACATCCACCAACTCCGCTAGCCCATGCACCCGACGCACGACATCCAGCAGCGTCTCCAGCCGCGGCCGGGATCGGGCCAGCCGCAGCTTGAGATAGTAATCCGCGGCAATCTTCTCAGTATTCGCGGCGAAGCAGTGCTCCAGCGCCCGGTCAGCCAGGCCATTGCCCAGCGGCGCACCAGTGAGCAGGTCCTCCGAGATCCCCGCCACAGCACGCAGAGGGAGTGCACGCGGCCCATTAGGTCCAGGTATCGCGCCTGATCATGTTTCCAGCACCGGGCGGGGGCCCCTCGACTCTCATGTGAGTGGTGCCTCAGCCACATGCGTCACGAACGCGCCCGAATGTGACAACTGGTTTAGGACGCCGTCGGCGGGTCCACGGCACTTTCCGCTCGCTCGTTCAGGGAAGGCTTTCGATGGTCGCGCCGGGTGGGTAGCTGGCATGCTGCCCAGTCCAGAAGGCAGTGAATGCCTGGCCAAGCCGGCGGGGCACCTCCACCATGGCGCCTGCGGTGACCCCGCTGACGGTGACCAGCATGGCCTTAATGCCCGCTTGCCGCCACGGCACTCGATGCAAGAGCTGAGCGTAGCCGGTCGTGGCTGACGCGAACGCCACCACCGTGTCGAGGCTGCGGCGGTGTGCCTCGGCGATGAGCGCGGATTCCAGCACCCCTCGTGGCCAGTCGGCGAGGTTGAGCTGCCGGTCATACCAGCCGATGAGTTCTTCGGCGCGGAGGATGCCGTACCCGCCGCTGATGATCAGCACGTGGCCATGGGTAACAGCGTCGGCGAGGGCCGGGTTCGCATGCTGGTAGAAGGTGCCCGTGTAGCGGCGCCAGGCTGGGAGAACCCGGGTCATGTCCAGCTCGGAGGATGAGAGCACCTGTGCCCGCGCTTCCCGAAGTTCCAGAGCCCACCGGTTGTCCTCGTTGCCGTTGGGTGCTTGCCCGCCGGGCTGCTTGCGGGCCGAGCAGGTGACGATGAGCAGGCACCGTTTGGGATCGACGTCACGAAGCGCCTCCGTTGGAGACCTTTGGCTGCGGGCACTGGGCTTGCGATTTAAGGAAGTGAAGATCGTTTAGGTGTGGGTTCCGCTGTTCTCTGGACAGAGGAACGGCCTTCGGGTGACGCTGGGTTCTCGCCAAGAGATCCAGCTGCACCAGAAGGCCGTGATGGA
>Ga0207646_10002281_pt1 | contig 22827 bp, 29 predicted proteins | sample KBSK5502metaG_FD_184343 | JGI IMG/M metagenome (GOLD analysis project Ga0207646, IMG submission 184343) | Corn, switchgrass and miscanthus rhizosphere microbial communities from Kellogg Biological Station, Michigan, USA - KBS K5-50-2 metaG... | ecosystem: Host-associated > Plants > Roots >... | reverse complement strand
CCCAAACCCAGTAGCGCCCATCGCCGAGCACCCAGATCGTATAAAGCGAATTCCTGGTAGTGACCAGCACACGATCGCCACAGTAGAGATCCCTTTTTCGTACCTCTTCTAGCGATTGCGCTTGCTCGACTAAAGTTTCTAACGTGTGGTGGGATGTAAACTGGGCAAAAAGTGACTTGGCGGCCAACATTCTACTGCGATCTTAGGCCGCGCCCGCAGGCAAGTCAACGCGCAGCGAGCTAGACGGGACTGCTGCGCTGGGCCAGTGGAGCCACGCTGTATCGAAAAGATTGGTTTTGACACTCCAAGGTTCGCCGGAGTTAAAGAGGGACAGGCGCTATGGATGAACTGCCTGAATGCCTTGATGGGCTGCCCAACATCTGCGGCGCTGAACGAAAAGTTTCCATAGCCACGAAGATGACTCGCCAAATCTATCCCCCAGCGAGTACTACCGATTTCGGCCGCATCAAGAGCGCATTCGGAATCGTACTGCACATGCACCAACCGTTGATCCCGGCGGGCGGAGGCAATCTTTCTACGGCTGCGGTGATCAGCAACCTCAAGTACATGATGGACAATCAGCACATCGGCGACAACCACAATGCGCCGGTGTTTCACTGGTGCTACAAACGGATAGGCGAGTTTATCCCCGCGCTCGTACAGGAGGGCAAGCAGCCACGAGTCATGCTTGATTATTCCGGTTGCCTATTCCACGGGCTGTGGCAGATGTGTCGCATGATGTATTCGACTCCCTCAAGCGGGTAACCTGCGATCGGGCCTATCGGCATTGCGTCGAGTGGCTGGGGACGAGCTGGGGCCATGCAGTAGCTCCCAGCACCCCCATGCAAGATTTCCACCTCCATGTGAAGGCATGGCAGCATCACTTTGCCGCGATCTTCGGTCTCGATTCACTGAGCCGTGTGAAGGGCTTTTCACCGCCCGAGATGGCGCTTCCGGACCATCCCGATGTCGCCTACGAATTCGTCAAAACCCTCAAAGAATGCGGCTACTGGTGGCTGCTGGTGCAGGAACACTCGGTTGAACGGGTGGAGGACGGCAACAGCCTGCACCATCGCCACATTCCCCATCTTCTGATGGCGAGGAACTCGCGCGGGGAGAGCACCAGCATCATTGCCATCATTAAGACTCAGGGCAGCGACACTAAGCTCGTTGGGCAGATGCAGCCGTACTACGAAGCGAAAGGACTGACGCGAGTGAGTCTTGCTGGCAGGCAGATTCATCCGCTCGTGACTCAGATTGGGGATGGCGAGAATGGCGGCGTAATGATGAATGAATTTCCCGGAAAATTCTTTGGGGTCGTGCGAGAAGCCTCGGGAAGTGACACACCGCCGATGAATGTCACCGAGTATCTTGAGTACCTCGCGGGACTCGGTGTCACAGAGGCGGATCTCCCTTCCATCCAGCCGATCCATCAGAGACGTATATGGGAACGTTTCCATCCAGGAGATGGACCAGAACGGCTGTTGAGGGTCATCGAGGAGCTAAAGCGGGAAGATCACCGTTTTCACATGGAGGGTGGAAGCTGGACGAACAACCTCTCGTGGGTCAGGGGCTATGAGAACGTGCTCCGACCAATGGAGGCGGTTAGCGCACTGTTTGCGGAAAGAGCGCTCGGGAAAGTGCCAACTTGCGAACACCGCTACCGGAACGCACTCTACCATCTGCTCCTAACTCAGACGAGCTGCTATCGCTACTGGGGGCAAGGTATCTGGACCGACTACGCGCGAGAGCTCTGCCGCCGCACATATAATATTCTCGTTGATGACTTCTGAGCGCCTGTTGACAATTAGCGTTCCTCCTTTTCGCTGTTGGTCGGTCGGCTTCCGAGTTGGTGCAATGCAACTGTGTTGAAACCTTTAGAAGATACCGGCACTTGCCAGCTGGATCTCCCAAATAGGGCCGCCCGCGTAAAGTTGGCCTTTAAACTTGACGAAGGCCGGGGCTTCGCCGGCGAGAACCCACACGTGCGCATCCGGGGGCTGCTTCCCTAGCAGATGCGCCAGCAACCCGGCGGCACCTCCGATTTCGACCTTCACAACGTAGTGCCAAGCTTTATGTTGGTGGCTACCAATCGAGAACGGTTCCTCGCCTACTGGAAGGATCGCAAGCTTGACCAGCCGTGGCTTTGGTGTGATCGCCACCATTGACACCGTCGTTCGCGGCACGCTCGATTGAATGTTTTTCAGCAGGGTGAAAAGCAAGCCGTTGGCGACGTCTGGAGGCAATTCAAGCCGCTGGGTCAATATTTTCTCTTTGCCATTGTTACTTGTGTAGCGGACGGTGACTTGGCCGGTGGAAGTGTCGATCGACGTCTCCATCGGATATTTGAACGAAGGACCTCTTTGAACGAAGCGGTCGCTCAAGAGTCGGAATGCGCCGCGCTGAGAAAATATGGTCGTTTCCTCATAGATCGAACCATCTTTGAAGCGAAATGTCAGATGGTTCGTTACTTGATCGCCCACTGCGTCCTGCGCCAGCTGACCGTCAGCAATGGTACTGCCTTTAAGCGTCCGCAGCACAAGAAAGCCATGCGATACGCCTTCCGTGTGGCGCACAGGTACGGTGTCTACGGGTAGCGCTATTGGCTGGAGCAGGGCGGCGCAGGCCAGTAGGACTGCAAACAGCCTGGACCCGACACGTTCTACCATGGCCGTATTATGAAACGAGAATTTGAGGAACGCATCGTTATCGGATTGTCCCCAACAACAATGGATGCAATGCACGCCTTTGAGGCGCGAAATACCAGCCCCAGACTACGGACAGATATACAAGCAGAAACGACAGGTAGAAGCGTTGCGCCCTGCATATAGACTGGAAATTCTCGTATGCGAGATCAAAAAGCTTCAGGCTGGTGGCTTCCTCTGGCAGCAACATAACGTCGCCCTTGGAATAGGCAGCATGACCTGCTGTCTCTTCTATCAGACAAGCCTGGTGGATGCAAGGGTGGTGTGGGTCGCAAACTGACCCACCGTTAGTCGTCGCCGCTGGCCTCAGGTAGAGTCCAATCCTAGTCCAAAATTCGAGACCGTTTTTCGGGGATGCGACGGGGCAAGAGTCGCGGAATCAACGAGACTTATGAGTTGAGTCAAAAATTCAAGTCCCGCCGCTCACGAAACCGTCGCATGAAGCTTGGATCTTGTGCCACATAGTGTCTTGGCTGTGCGAAATAAAGTTTGGGTTTCGAAACGAGGCGCCCGGTTTTGGGGATCGGGCGCCTCGTGCTTATGGACCCACTCGGAGTGGTGGTGTTTTACGGTGCCCTTTCCACAGGCAGCTTACTTACCAATCCGAGCAGCCCTGTCAGGTAACTTCACTTGTACAGCGCCACGAAGCTCCCGTCAAGGCTTGCGTGGCCGCCCCTCGCAGGTCTTCATGGCTCTCGACCAGTTCAAAATGGTTTCCTTTGATGCGGCGACCTCAGATTCATATGAGATTCACATGCACCTCTCAGACCCACATGTTATCCCGCTGGATTGGAAGGTTCCCACTGTAGCTTAATGCCAAAGCGACGGCGCTAGCCGCGCGGAAGTCAGTCTTGGGAAACGCGGCAATCCTTTTGTCCAGCTGGTGTTGCAGACTACCGAGTTAGCCTAACTCGATAGCGGGAAGTAGAAAGGCCTGCGAAATGACGCTGGCTGCGATGTTCCATATTCAGAACGCTCGCCTAACCGCTTTGCCAGAGATTTCCACAGCCTATCCCAGAAATCAGAATCGGTACTAGCGACAGACTTATCCCCTCAGTATACAAGGCCGCCCAGGTCTTCCTCTCGGGGGTACCGTTCTGGACCAACGGAGTTATGTGGGTAGATGCAACATCTTAAGGTATAAAAGGAAAACCCATGTCTGAGTTAAACTCACACCCCAGATCATGGGAGGCAGCCGCGTCTCCGAGCTGCTTTCGGCGTTCGCTCTTGTGTGCCGGGGGATGGTTATGGCAATGGGAAATTTGAAGCTCGTGCAGTCGGGCGAGCGGACGAATGCCGCGGGGAAGCCGGTAAGCAACAGAATCCTCTTGTCAATTCCCGACAGCGAATATCTCTCAATCCGTCCTCACCTGGAATTCCTCACCTTGCCGCACCATCGCACTCTTCACGAGCCGAGTCAAAGATTGGAGTTTGTGTATTTTCCGAATGGAGGTCTGCTTTCTCTTGTGGTCGCAACAGAAAGTGGAAGGACCGTTGAAGTAGGTGTCGTGGGCTACGAGGGGATTGTAGGGACACCGTCGGCGGTTGGCCTGAGCAGAAGCCCGCTGCGCGAGGTGGTACAGATCGCGGGAGATGCGTTCAGGATAAGAGCGAGCGCACTGCAAAGCACTTTGCGATCAACCCCGCAGCTTCAAATGCTGCTGAACCGCTATGCAGTACTTCAGGGGCTGCAAGTTGCACAAACAGCTGCATGTAATCGGCTGCATAAAACCGAGCAGCGTCTCGCGCGGTGGCTGCTGATGGTTCAGGACCGAATGGATTCCGGGTTGCTACGCATTACCCACGATTTCCTGGCGATGATGCTAGGGACAGACCGGCCCAGCGTTAGCTTGGCGGCTGGTATTTTGCAGAGAAAGCAGATTATCGAGTACACGCGCGGCACAGTGAAGATACTGAACCGCAAGAAACTCGAAAGCCGCGCCTGTGAATGTTACATCGTCATCCAACAGTTCCACGGGGTTCTTGGCCTGAAGTAAACCTGGAATGAGTGTTTGATACCCGACAGACAGCAAGTTCTCCCGACTGCTAGACTCTCCTCGTTTTACGCCAATGAGAGAGTGTGGGACGGCCCCATAGCTGATGTCATGGCCCGCCTCGCTGTTGCAGCCGACTCCGGGAGTGCATCTGTGGGTGGAGTGCTTGCCCGGTGGGGGAAACGTCTCCTCATCAGGCAACTTGCAGGAAATAGTCTATGATCGGCAAACTCAAAAATGAAAGGTTAAAGTTAAAGAAGATGGAAACCACAGGAACGAAAAAGCAAAGCCCGGCTGTGGAAGAACCAGTAAAACAAGCTCTACGGCATGAGCCTAGTGAGGAGGAGATTCGTCACCGGGCATACGAGATCTATCTGGCCAGGGGCGGCGCACCTGGCGGCGAGGTAGAGGACTGGCTCCAGGCCGAGCGTGAGCTCCGCTCAGGGCGCTAGCTGACCTGACGTCCGGCGGAGGCAGAACAACTCAGGGGTGTCCAAAGAAGTATTTCGCAGATTCTCTGATCAAGGGTAGGCAGGACGACGAGGGTCCGGCCGCGTGCTTATGAGGGACTTCGGCTAGGGCGACACCACCAGTGGGGGATCCCGGGCTGGCACTGGCTGAAATCCCCATGAACAATCAAGATGGACCCTAGTGGCCCTGCTCCTTTTATGGAGGGGGAAGATTCAGACTGGGGAGTCCCTTTTGGAGGGACCGAGGGCTGGGTCAGTTGCATCTTCTCCCCTCCGCCAACTTGGCCGCGCGTGGAATAGCCCTGAATAACGAAGCATACCCACTGCTGTATCAGAAACACATCCTTACGGCCAGGGGTCTCGGGTGTCGCGCGGATATACGAATAGCCAATCGACACTTGGCCGACTCTCGCCACGGGAAGAATACGCAACTTTCGCTTGCCGACCTGTTGCGGCAGTCGGTGTACAGCCGTTTGGCGGGTTACGAAGACGTCAACGACGCCCAGCGGCTGTCCCACGCTCCGACGTTCCGGCTGATCGGTTCGGAGAAGATCTGGGAGCGTGGCGCAGCCCTGACGTCTCGGCTGCAGCGAATATGCGAACAAAATACGAGGGTGTTCAAGAGCGTACAGACACCCATCCTCGCCGCTTCTATCATGCTGCCTGCGGGGGAAACACGAGGGCTGTTGTGCAAGCGAGTCCACCAGTTCTTTCCTCCAAGTGAGGTGAGATATGGGAACCTTATTGATCGTTCTTCTGGTGTTGTTCTTGCTGGGTGGTGGGGGCTGGGGATACTCTCGTTGGCGCAGCAACTAGCGCCCGCTGGCCATCAAAAGGGCACGCGGCGACTTCTTGTTGCTAGCCTGTTGCCCCGGGGGAAGCAGGAGGACTGTTGTGCAGACCAGTCCGAGACCAACCGGGATCAATCGGAGGGAGTAGCAGATGGCATCTAAGAAAGCCGAGAAGTGCGCACATCCGGTTTGTTCCTGTGCGGCCACAACGGACAAATATTGCAGTGCAGCATCGCGGCCTGCCGCAAGGATACTCCGGTGCATAAAGGAGCGTCTATAACGTTCACCCATCGTCTCAGCGATGGCGCCGATCTGTTTCACAATAAGACCCTCCCTATCGGCTGACATGACAGCTTGTACGTGACAGAAAAGATGGTGAGCGCTACGGGGGCTGAGGCATCGCCGTCCCGGCATCCATGAACGACACTCCTTTTCGCCAAATTGGCCTTCAAGCGGCGGCTAACCTGCTCCTGCTTCGACCATTTTCACTTGCTCTGCAATCGGGGAATACTGTTATCTTGGATAGCCATGAAGCTGCCCGCGAGCACAGTGGTCGCAATCCTGGGGGCAACCAGCTTTGCTGCAGGGCTAAACGTGTATGCGACAGTGGCCACGCTGGGGTTGCTGGCCCGCGCTAAACTGCTGATGCTGCCCCGGCTTTGCATTTGCTGGAAAGCAGGTACGTGATCGGCATCTGCGCGGTGCTGTTCGTCATTGAATTCGCCGCTGACAAAATCCCCGTCTTCGACCTGATCTGGAACGCGCTGCACACTTTTGTGCGCGCTCCGGTGGCGGCGCTGCTGGCTTTTGGCGTCACGGCCCAGCTCTCGCCGGGGTGGCAACTGCTCAGCGCGCTGCTGGGGGGCGCCATTGCGCTGGCGGCGCACGGTGGCAAGACGGCAGCTCGTGCGGCAGTGACACCCTCGCCCGAACCGCTCTCCAATATCACCCTCAGCCTAGGAGAAGATGCACTGGCTGTGTTTTTGACCTGGTTTGCCACAAGACATCCATACTGGGCTGCGGCCGTCGTCCTGGTCGCGTTAATTGTTATTGTAGTTTTATTGCGCTTTGTCGCGCGTTCCCTGCGCGCCCTGTTCCGCGGGGCCGAACGCGCTCTGGCGCACGGAGGTACCCATTCTGACCCAGCAACTTAGGGTGGTTGTTTGCGCTAGGAATGTGTGTTTGTGTTGTGGTTCAAGCGGATTGAACACCTAAACGAACCGGTAGGGGTGACCGGACCGAGATTTTGTACCAGTGGCAGGAGCCCTCACTTGGGCGATCGGAGTATCTGCAGCGCATTTTTCGACTCGGGTACTCCGAGATTCAAGTTTTGCGCAAAGATACAGTTGAAATCTAAAATTCCGGCTTAGAGTGCTCTTACTCTCACGGGATTCGTGAAGCCATCGAATTGTTCACAATGGAACAGACAGCGGCCCGTTCGATGACGGATCATCCATTCGACTAAGGCTGAGGAATCGCAGAATTCCAAACTCGGACTAGGGTTGGCGGGAAGGTTGGGGGCAATTCGTATGAACACAACGGCATTAATCATCGTTTGTGGCGTGATTGTGATTGCGATCGCGGCCATCGCCGCAATGATTTTTTTCCGAAAGCGCCGTAGTGAAAGACTGCGCACTCGGTTTGGTGGCGCTGAATATGACCGCGCCGTGCAAGAAGGCGGTGGCCGGCGGCATGCGGAAGCTGGACTCGACAAGCGCACAGATCGTGTGGAGAGTCTCCACATCCGGCCGCTCGCTCCGGGCGATCGTGCTCGCTTCGTAGAGTCCTGGCGCAGGGTGCAGGCGCGGTTCGTTGACAGCCCCGGAGGTGCGGTAATGGAAGCCGATCAGCTGCTGGGCGATGCGATGTCAACACGCGGCTATCCGGTAAGTGACTTTGAACAGCGTGCGGCGGATATCTCCGTGGACTATCCTTTGGTTCTGGAAAATTACCGGTCAGCCCACGAAATCGCGGTTCGTCAAAGGCGTGGGCAAGCCAGCACGGAAGACTTGCGCCAGGCAATGATTCATTACCGGACGCTTTTTGAAGAGCTGGTCGGAGAGCAAAAGATGGCCCGTGGCGAAGGGGCCTAGGGAAAAGGTCGTCTGCCTCCCATAGATTGGGCTGATCTCAACACTAAAAAGGAGGAAAGACAACATGTTGGCGATACTCGCTTTGATTTTGATTGTTCTGTGGCTCCTTGGCTTTTTCGCGTTTCACGTATCCACCGGGCTCATTCACATTGCGCTGGTCGTGGGCATAATACTGATTGCGGTGCATTTCCTGAGAGGTAGAACATGACCTGCCGCGGCGGCCAATGTTGTGTAACTGAAATAAGTGGTTCAACAATCTGCTAAGAGGAGATGAAAAATGAATGGATTCAAAGTTAGTTTGGCAAAGGGAGGTTGGTCATGAGCGATAACGCCGGCTCGAAAATCAGCTATTTTCTAGTGGGAGTGGGCATCGGCGCATTGATCGGAATCCTGTTTGCCCCGAAGTCGGGCGAGGAAACTCGCGAGTATCTTTCGAAGAAGGCCGACAAGGGCAAGGAATACGCGCAGAGGAAAGCAAAGGAATTGAGGGAGCGCGCTGAAGACCTGCTCGAGCGTGGCAAGCAGGTGGCCTCGCGGCAGAAAGACCAGGTTACGGCCGCGGTCGAAGCAGGCCGGGAAGCTTACTTGCGGGAAAAGTCGAAAGCCCAGTAGAGGCGCGGGATGGAGAGCTGGCTTCCGTTTTTTGTGATCATCGCCACGGTGTCGATCGTAATCCAGGCGGGGATCCTGTTCGTCCTGTACAAAAAGATCCGCGAGGTGAACGAGAAGACCCCGCGCGCTGCCGCAGAACTGCACGCGAAGATCACTCCCATCCTGGCGCGGCTGCAGGCGCTGATGGAAGATACGCAGCCGCGAATTTCCAGCATGATCGCCGACGCCGCTGAGATCACCCACCTGGCGCGGAGCCGGGCACAGAAGTTCGATCGCGTGTTCAGCGAAGCGGTGGACCGCCTGCGCCTGCAATTGATCCACGCTGACCAAGTCGTCAGCGGCGCCCTCGAAACCATCGAGGAAGCCGGCTCAAAGGTCCGCCGCACCGTGTGGGGCCCGGTCCACCAGGCTTCGGCGTTCATCAAGGGCGTGAAGGTGGGACTGGAGTTCTTCCGTTCGCAGCGCCGCCCTGCCGATGGCAGGGGCGAACAGTCCGACGAAGGACTTTTCATCTAACGTTTCGGACCCCGAGGGTGGAGTCAGAAGTCTCCACCCTATTTTTGTGCCCGCAGAGCGCCGCATGACCAGGAGCGCGGTTCTTGTACTTGCCAAGCTGCCGAAACCGGGCCGAGTGAAGACGCGCCTGCTAGCCGTCCTTGCGCCCGAAAAGGCTGCCGAAGTTCATCGCCGGTGTCTTGAGGACACAGTCGCGCTGGTCGGCCGGGTTCCACGTTGCCAGAAATGTCTGCGGGTTGCCGCGGCCGGATCAAGCCCAAGAGCTAGCCACCACGCTGGGGCTACATCATCGGTGGTGGGTGGGGGTTCAACGCGGAAGAAACCTCAGAGAACGGTTGTACGAAGCGTTTGATTCGTTCTGGAAGCAAGGCTACTGCAGGATCGTCGTTGTGGGCACCGACACACCGTGGATGGGTAGCAAGCGAATTGTTCAGGCGTTCCGGCTGCTCAAACCGCTGATGTGGTAGTGTGATCGCGAAAGACGCACACCAAGGCCTGAATCCAACGATTGAGTTCGGCCGCCGTGTCTCCATAGGTGCGTATCTTTGCCTCACGCACCTCAATGGATTCGTACTTGGTAGTACCGGACTTGAAATTCTCGATCTCCTCAGCCTTCGTGGACAGCTTGCCGTCCCCGTGGATTGCCACGTAATCATCGGCGAAGTACTTCTCAAGGAAGCTCGTGTGTACTGCCCCAGATTTCTTGGACACTGGACTGAGTCTATTCATGCAGCAGCTCCTTGCGCAAGGAGCTGCTGCCGAGCTTGCTCCGGCGTCAGGTAGTTATGGCGCTGGACGATCCAGATCTCGGCCTGGAAGTCGTCGCTCATGTACTGGCTGCCGTGATCATGCCGGAGACGAATGCCCGCCGCGGCATCCGCACGGAAGCCGCCGCAGTAGTCGCGCACCGCCTGCCGGATCGGCTCTAGGGCCTCGAACCGCGTCGCACGTTCCGCCGCATGAATGCCGACGCATTCGGTCGTGCAGTGATCGACCGCCACGAACACCGTCACCTGGCCCTCCTCGATGGTGACTGTCGCCGTGTGGTCGGCGGCCCAGACTTCATTCGGCCGCTCGGGGATGATCGTGCCCGTGTGGGGATTCTCGGCCACCGGAACCGTTCGCGAAGGAGCCAGGAGCTGGGCTTCTCGCATCAGCCGAAGCACCCGTGCCCTCGAGGTCCGCACTCCGGCGAAACGCAGCCTAGCCCACACTTTCCGATGGCCCTCGCCGTAGAACGGCGATTCGGCCAGCACCTCGCGGATCTTCTCGGTCAGGGTCGTATCGGTCCAAGCGGTCTTGGGTCCTCGGCGCTGGAGAACCCGGAAGAACTGCCTAGCGAGGCCGCGCCGATGGTAGAAGCTCGAGCGGGCCAGCTCCCATTCCCGCGCCACGCGAGCCACGCCATAGACCAGCCCAGTGGAGAGCGAAGTGGCGCAGCTCATGACTTCGACCTCCGCCAGGCCAAAGGGCGCCCAGCCTCCAGGTGATGGATTTTCTCCCGCAGCAGCTCGTTGCTCATGCTCAGATCGGCGACGAGCGATTTCAGACGCTGCGTCTCTTCGCCTTCGACGTCGCTCTCACGAGCTTTCAGGTTGGCCTCGCCCCCGGCCAGGAACTGCTCCTGCCAGCCGGACAGCGTGGCGGCGGTCACCCCCAGCTCGCGCGAGAGCGTTTCAAGATCTTCACCCCGTAGAAGCCGGAGAATGGCTGCGGTCTTGCGCTTCGCCGACCAGCGCCCCCGCCCATCCGGCCGCTCTTCGGGAGACCCTCCGGTCGCCCTTCGGGCTCCCTCCGGGGCTCCCGAAGCTGGTTCTCCCTCTTTGTTCACAGACACCTCCTCGTGATCTCTCACTCATTTTCATCACAATTCGATGTCCAAGAAAACCCTAGTGCGGGGGAATCTCAAGGTGAACTTACCCGTTCAGCCGGTTACACGCTCCCTCCGGGTTTCATTCCCGGACGGCCGCGCAAGTAAGGAATCGCCCGTGCCACACTCGTTTCGCCGTATCGCACCCAACGTGGAATCGGACGCGGCGTCAGCCCCAACATGTTGGATAAGTGACATAAGAAGGGATGCAAATCCGCGACCAGCTTGACGAACGCTGTGAGCGGCACAGCCAGCAGCAAGCCCATCACACCCCACAACCAGCCCCAGAAGAGAATCCCAACCGTCGCCGCCACCGGCCCGATACTCACGCGAGTGGCAATAAATTTCGGAATAAGAAGATTCGCGGACACGACATGCAGGAAGAGGATCGTCAGAGTGATGACGATATATGGTCCCGGGGTGTTGAACTGAAGGATGGCCGCTGCAAGAGGAAGCGCAAGCGAAAAGATCAGTCCGAGGAACGGCAGCAGATTTAAGAGGCCGCTGGCGATTCCGAGAGGTTCCAACGGCTGCGCGGTTCTCTTTTTGAACTACCTGCGGTACCAATTGAGCTTTTCCTGGGCGCAGGTCGTTCAGGCGGCCAGTTCAACGCTCGAACAGACCTACAAAACGCTCACTGGGAAAACCGGCAGCTTTGAGCTGTTCAAGGCGCTGCTGGACTCCCACTTTCCGCCAGGTCAGCCCTCGGGATTAGCGACGGACAATCCCTTCCCGCTACAGTGAACCAGTGCCAAAACCCTTGTTTCGATTGACCGGCTAATTCCTTTTAAGACTTGGCGTCCAATCCGGAGAATTATGTGGGCCGAAACCCCAGGTTTCGAGCCAACAGGCCTAAGGAGCTATGCTTGGTCGGCTCGCGGCGTAAAGAGGAGTTTGAATTCCGGGTCATCATGTAGGCAGGTTAAGTCGGGGTCCTCGTGGATCCAATCCTCGTTGGAATACCCGGCATCCTTCGCCCGGCGCAGCATCGCTAATGCTTCCGCTTTTCTTCCCAGCACGCCGTAAGTACAGCCTGCATTGTAGAGGACGCTCGAATCATTGGGGCGAAGCGCCACCGCCATTTCTGCATGCCGGATAGCGTCGTCGCCCCTGCCAACGTTGGCGTAATCGGCAGCCAGCAGGATGCGTGCGCGCACATCTTCCGGTACCATTTCGAGTTGTCGCTCGAGGACGAGCATCTCCATTTCGCGGAAACGCCGGGCAATCTCCGTCTTGCCCAGCCGGTCTAGGGCATTCGTATACGGGACGTATACGTTGTAATCATCCCCGTTGGCTTCTATGGCGCGTTCGATCAAATCGGCGGCCTCCTGGAAGCGACCCGAGGCAAAGTAGGCGCGTCCCAGAACGTTGTAAGCGCCGTCGCAATCCGGTTTTCGTTCAATGGCGAGACGGGCGTAACGAATGGCCTCGTCATATTGCTGTTGCGCATAGTAAATCCGTGCGCGGGCCACCAGAGCGTCTGCCAGTCCCGGATCCAATTCCAAGGCCCGCTTGCAGGCTTCCTCTCCCTTCTGAATCCACTCGGGACCACGCCCGTGGAATTCGTAATACATTCCGCATACGTTGGCGACCCCTGCATGCGCCGAGGCGAACAATGGATCCAGCTTGATGGCCTGTTCGAACATCTGCAGGGCGAAGTCCAGACTTTCGCGCCGCGTATAGCTGCGGCCACGGAGGAAATAATCGTAGGCCAGGGAATTCTCCGTCGGCTTGCGGGCAATGGTCTTTTCTTCCTGCGGCGTCAGGCTGATGCGGAATGCCTGCGCAATGCTCCTAGCAATTTCGTCTTGCACCTCGAAGACATCTGCCAGTTCCCGGTCGTAGCGCTGGGCCCAGAGCGTATGGCCGGTTCTGGTTTCGACTAGCTGCGCGGTGATCCGCAAACGGTTCCCGGAGCGGCGCACGCTGCCGCCTAAGACATACGCCGCTTCCAATTCCTGGCCGACCTGTGGAGCGGTGACGGGCTTGTCGCGGTAGGCCACCATGGCGGGCCGAGGGAACACCTTCAAGTCCTTGATGTTCGCCAGCTCGGTGATGATGTCTTCCGTCATCCCGTCGCGGAAGTATTCGTCTTCCTTGGCGCTGCTCAGGTTCTCGAAGTAAAGGACAGCGACGGATTTCTCCGCCCGCGCCGGCGTCGCTTGCCTTCCGGGGGTTGCTGGCGCGTCCTTCGATGCGGTCTCACGGCCGCCCGAATCACGATCGCGCTTCAAACGCTTCAAATCTGCTCTCATCTCCACGGCAGCCTGGTAGCGCATGTCGCGCTCTTTCTCGAGAGCTTTGTTGATGATTCGCTCCATCTCGGGGGGAATTTCGGGGTTCAGACGCATGGGCGACTTGGGTGTTACGTGCAGGATGCCATCAAAGATCACGGCGGAGGTGTTGCCCTCAAACGCGAGCTTGCCCGTGGCCATCTCGTAGAGCACAGCGCCGAACGAAAACAGATCAGCGCGTGCGTCTAGCTCCTCGCCCCGCGCCTGCTCGGGCGACATATAAGCTATGGTACCCAGCGCCGTTCCGGGACTGGTCAAATTCTCTTCGGAAACAGCGGTCACCTGGACCGAAACCGCTACGGTCTCGACGCTCCGGCGTCGCGCTGGCGCCAGCTTGGCGAGACCAAAGTCGAGGATCTTCGCCTGGCCCGACTTCGTTACAAAGATATTGGCCGGCTTGATGTCCCGGTGGGTGATCCCTTTCGAGTGCGCAGCGTCGAGCGCGGCGGCGATTTGTATGGCCAGCTCCAGAATACGATCGGTCTTGAGCGGCCTGCCTTCGATCCGGTGCTTCAGAGTCTCTCCTTCCATGAACTCCATGACGATGAAAGGCCGGCCATCCTGTTCGCCAATCTCGTGGATAGTGCAGATGTTCGGATGATTTAGCGCGGCAGCAGCCTGCGCCTCGCGCTGAAAACGTTCGAGCGTCGCAGGGTCGTTCGCCGTATCCTCTGGCAGAAACTTCAGCGCAACGGTGCGACGGAGGCGCGTATCCTCGGCCTTATAAACCACACCCATCCCGCCGCCACCAAGTTTTCCTACGGCACGATAGTGGGAAATCGTCCGCCCGATGAGTGGGTCCGAGCCTGGCACAGAGTGGGAATCTTAGACTGCACTTTTAGGTAAGTCAACGCCGAGGACTGTTCCAAAACCATTTCCTTCGGTGCAGCGACTTTTTCCCCAGGTCCAACTCACAGGGTCAGCGAAAGCAATTACTCCGCCGGACTCGAAAAGACTGGGACAAACACCTTCAGTGATGCTGTCCCCTGCCCGCTGGCCACGGACGTTGGTCTCGGGCAAGGGCGGTGATCCCGTTGTCGGGTCGATGCTTCTCCGCAGAATGAGGTTAGGCAGCCGATTGAAAACAGAAAGGCGAGCGAGGTGGCCTGTAAGGAAACTCCCCTGGGTGTTAAGAGGTTCGGTCGTTCCTAGGAGGAACATCCCGTAAGGGCCTTGGCCAAGGATTTCCACAGGGAGAACGGCAAAGTTCAGTTACGGTACTATTGACAGTCGTACTGCCGAGGGATAGTGGGATCGGCTTGGGTTGTGGTTCCCCGCGGACGAACTGATAAGACATAAAATACTTATGAACTTCAATGGTGTTTTGCGGAATCTCCATCTAGCTGTTAGGGGAATCGTGGTCTTCAACTTCGTGTTGTTGTTAGTCGACGAAAGCCCCGCGGGTTATTTCTTCAATCGTACGCTGCGATGGGCACATCTCTATCATGCTGCCTACTATTGGCTGATCGTCTCCACGCTGGTGCTTCCCGCGTTCCTGATCATAGAGGCGATAGAGCGGGCCCTCCAGCGAAAGAGGAAAGGGGCTGATACAAGGTCGGTAGCAAGCGACAGGGCCATATTGATTGATGCAATCCTTGTCGTGGCCTGGCTGTGCGCAATCACAATTGGTCTTATCCGTTCGGCTGGTGCTTTTGCTGTCTTATATCCATTCTGTTATCGAATTCGGTAGCTCGAACCTTGACAGCGCACTTGACCTCCGGTTTCGGCCGTACCCATATGATTGTCAGGGGTATTACGACGCTTAATTTCGCCTTGCTTCTGATTGACATGAGCCCGTTTGGCCCTGGATTCTATGGTGCCCTCGAGCTGGTACACCTCGACGCCGTACCTGTCTACTGGGTAGGCTCGTCCACTTTGGCTCTGGTCATAATCGTTATTATGGAGATTATTGAAGCGCTGCGTCAACGAATTAACGTTGCACCAGACGCAGTACCTCGATTGGTAAAACGTGGCATTTCGATCGATGCGAGCCTTAGTGGTGGTTTGGCTGGTTATTTTTTGTCTGGCGATTGCACGTTCAGCCGCCAGGGTCGCGCCGTAGCCTCGCCCACGCGCGAGTACATTATCCCTTCGGGGAATCCTGGTATCTGTCCAGCACGACCACCAAGTGGCAGTTCACCAGCTACGAGCGCGACACCAAGCCGGGCAACGAGGTTTGCAAGGAGCGTTCGTGCAAAAAAGGCAAAGAGGCTTCTCACTTCTTGAGCTTTTGATCGTCGTGGCGATCATTCTGATCCTTGCGAGCGTTTCCGTTCCCAACTTGCTGCGTGCGCGGATGGCTGCAAACGATGTCGCAGCGGTGGCCTCCCTGCGGGCGCTCCACACGGCTTGCTTTATGTACTTAACCGCTTACGGAGGCTATCCGCCAACCTTGGCTAGCCTGGGCTCGCCGCCAGGGGGTAGCCTGACCAGCGCGACGGCGGCTGACCTGCTTGACTCGGTATTGGCCTCAGGCAGCAAGAGCGGCTACACGTTTACCTACACGGCTGGTGCAGCTGTGGGTGGCCAGATCTCGACGTACACGGTTGTGGCCGACCCGATCAGGCGGGGCGCGACCGGGGAGCGTGGGTTCTTCACCGACCAGACCGGCGCGATTCGTGCGAACCCCACCGGCACGGCAGACGCGAACAGCACGCCAATCAGCTAGTCCCCATCATGGCCGACCAACAATCCATCCTGGCAACTGCAGCGATCTTTCCGCACCAAACCTCATCCTTTCGATACGGAAGCTGAGCGATCTACCTACTGCAGGCCATCAACGGTGTAAAGTTCGGAGAGAGTCCGCTCGTAGCTGTAGGCGTAGGATTTATTATCTGCTGCTAACTGAATGAAGCGGATGACGACAATGCCCGCAGCGTCAGCGGGCATGAGCTCTCTCACAAGTTGTTCGCGTCCCGTGAGGATATCGAAGCGATAAATTCTCGCAGGCAATTCATAGTTGCGAGTCAGGTAAAGGGACGAGCCATCTTGATTCCACCCAATCGGAAATAGACCGTCCTGAGGGCCAGGGAAGGTTCGCGCGTCGCTACCCTGGACGGAATAGATGGCCAAGTTGCCCTCGGGATCCACCCCGGCCACATACTTTCCATCGCGAGAGAGTTGGTAGGCCACAGCGCCTTCTGGCGTAATGGGTCTGGGTTTGCCCCCGTGAAGATCTGCAACATAGGTGCGCTCTGAATGTCCCGGCTCAGCGCCAGTGACAACCAAGTGCTCCCCGTCGGGCAACAAATCACGCGCGAAGAGATGCTGAAGACTGGAAACTTGGACTTGCCTGGCTTCACCCGCACGCGTGGGTAAGAGCGTGATTCGCTCTGGAGTGCCCGTCGGTAACTGAGTAAGGGCCCATTTACCATCTCTGGAAAGCCGAATCGCATAGCCGTCTCCGAGCCTAATGGGAGGCGAGCCATCCATCTTCCGTAATGCAACCCCGTAGTTCGGTCCAGCGGGTTCGGTATCTTCTTCGAACAGGACCCACTTACCGTCGGGCGAGATATCGGCAGCGTGGGTCCAACCGAACCAAGAGAGGTCGTGTTCCTTGACTTCACCCGCACCCAGGCCGTTCATGCTTAGTCGAGTATTGTCGAATGTCAGCAACACCCGGCCCTGCTGAGAGATATCGTGCAGAACGAGGAAGCCTGGTACACGCAACACCGTGCGTTGCCGCCCTGATAAGGGTACGGCGCGAAGAGCGCGGGCAGTCCCAGCTCCTGCGGTGAACCAGACTTCCTTTCCGTCAGGCGACCAAGCCAGACCCTGTTCGGAGTCCCAGCCAACACTCAGCGTCTCTTTTTTGCCCGCCAAATCTATGACAGCCACTGAACCACGGTCATCCGGCCACCGTGGGTGGTCCAAGAAGGCAATCTTGTCCCCTTTGGGGGAGAACCGAATATGGCTGATCCAACCGGGCGTTTCGTAAAGCACTTTGCCGATGGGATACTCGAGCCGACTTTGGCCTTTGACATGGTGGACCACTGCCAGGGTGCCGTTTGGGTCCCAATCGGCCCAGCGGACATCTTCGAGTATCTCGCGCGGTGCGCCGCCAGTGAGAGGCGCACGAGCCAGCACCCCATTGACAAAAACTCCGTGAGCACCTGAACGTCCTCTTATAGCCAGCGCCATTTCGCCGGCAGGAGAAATCGCCAGCAGAGCTGCTGCTTGGAGATCAAGGGGACGTGAATCGGGGTAGTCCGGTCGTGTCGTGAAGAGCTGGATAGGATTGCCTTGCCAAGATGCGCCGTAAACAATCGTGTTTCCATCGGGAGCAAACCTCGCCGAATAGACTATGCCCCTCTGGAACGTAAGCAGATGGAACAATGCGGGCGGCTTTACCGCTGTTCGTCGGCCAATGACAAACGCCACTGGCACCACGATGAAAGCGATGACAGTAAGGAAGAGCAGTTCGATGCGCCGTGTTGAAGGCCGCGAGCCGAGAGCCGCTGGCGCCGCAACCCTACTCGTTACCGCGCCACTAGGCTGAGTCAGAGCAGCTGGGCTGATTACTGCCGCTCTTTTCGAATCCAAATCACGTTTCAAGCGCTTTAGATCTGCGCGCAGTTCGGCCGCGACTTGATAGCGAACCTCCCGATCCTTTTCTAACGCTTTGTTGATGATTTCTTCGAGCTTCAGCGGAACTTCCGCATTCAGTCGCACGGGCGCGGCCGGCGTCTTGTTGAGGATGGCATTAAAAATTGCTGCCGAAGTATTGCCGGTAAAGGGTAGGGCGCCCGTCGTCATCTCGTAGAGCACGACTCCGAAGGAAAATAGGTCTGTACGCGCATCTAATTCTTCGCCCAACGCCTGCTCCGGTGACATGTAAGCTACGGTACCCATTGCCGTCCCCGGACTGGTCAGCTGCTCTTCGGACATAGCAGTCGGCATTGCCGAGACGCCTACCGCCTCGGCCGCAGCCCTTCGTGGGGCCGAAAGCTTGGCAAGCCCAAAATCGAGCACCTTGACTTGGCCTCGGTTGGTCACAAAGATGTTCGCAGCTTTGATGTCTCGATGCACAATTCCTACCGCATGGGCTGCATCCAAGGCATCGGCAACCTGAATAGCTAGGTCCAGCACCTGCTCGATTTTGAAGGGTTTGCCCTCAAGACGATGCTTTAGCGTCCGGCCCTCCAAACACTCCATTACGATGAAGTGCTCGCCCTGGTCTTCCCCGATGCCGTAAATCGTACAGATGTGCGGATGATTGAGAGCGGAAGCGGCACGAGCTTCGCGTTGAAAGCGCTCAAGCGCCTGGGGATCACGGGAAAGCTGGGCGGGCAGGAATTTCAAAGCCACAAAGCGGCCAAGTCTGGTGTCTTCGGCCTTAAACACCACACCCATCCCACCGCCACCCAGCTTTTCGAGGATGCGATAGTGGGAGACGGTCTGGCCGATTAGCGACTGCGAGTCCGCCATGTGGCGCTCATCTTAGGCCGCGCCCGGAGGCAAGTCAACGCTGGTCAAAGAGTGTTCCGGCAAAGACATGTGAATACTCGCTCTGCCGAAAGGATTTCCTTTCGAACTGCTGCTCTCCGACTACTTGGACGTAGTTCTCAGTACACGCAGGATGAGGAACGAAAAGAACCCGTAGACGATGCTGTCGACGATGATGACGAGCACGACTCCAATGTCATGGGTGCTGTGACCGGCTGCGTGAGCGAGATGAAGTCCCGGCCACAAGAGAGTCCTAATCAGATGCGACGCAACGCCTTCTTTCCGAGCCACAGCAAGCAGTAGCACAATCGCAGCGCCGATCACCCAGGACAGAAGGATGTCCCGGGATATGGATGAAGTTTGCCGTCTCATGCTTTCACCCGCTCGGGACCCCTAGAGGCGGTTATTCACCAGCCGTTTGGTTGCCGAGGACAGAGCCCGGCAGGAATGGAACGCCTCGCGTGGTGCATCCTAGGGTCGTGCCCACAATCATGTCAACTGTCTCCGGAGACTCGTGGTAATTCGAAACCCTTTCCTTTGATACGCACCCATGGTGCCTAGCGCAAAGACACCGTTAGCGAGATGTGGATTTCGATAAACGTATTTGTCTAGATTGCTGGCGCAACGGCCTTGTTCGTTTCTGGCATGGCCATTCTCCGGAAAGCGCGTTGCTCAACCAACTGGATCGCTTCCGAGTACGCCGTCGGGCACGATCCCGAGAGGGCGCCGCTAATCGGCCACGGCAGAGGTCACCTTTACGTGTTGCCAACTTTCAATCGCAACCTCGATCTGAATTGCTATCTGTTGGCCTGTGACGGTGCTGGAGGCAGCGGCACCGCGTTATGCAGGGCGGCCAGCAGCCATTTGCCATTCCGTTTGATATTGACGGCGGTGAAGCGTAGCGTCCCGGTGAAGCTGGCTTTCGGGTCGGCTACCCAGGTGTGCTGCGGCGTCGGCCTCGCCCCGCTGCCCTTCAGCTCCAGCGTCCCGATGACGATCGCGCAGTCGCCGTACATGCGAATCTGGACGTCCTTCCGCTCATACACTTCCCAGCGGAATTTGCCGCCTTTGATCAGCTCGGCCAGCGGCTTGAAATACTCGTTGAGCCACGCGGTCTTGTCCTGGACATAACCGCTGATGTCCGTCTGCAAATACTCGTCGGCCAAAGAGCTTGCGATTCTTTCAGTGTCGCCCTCCAGGCTAGCCTTGCGACGTTCGTCCATGGCGGCGCGAAGTTCGGCTTCCGCCGATGACGCTTGCGTGGGTTTAACGCATTCTGGTGATGCAGCCTTCACGTTCAGATAAACGATTTCCTTGCCATCGATTTTAGAAACCCAGTGGGACACGCCTGCTGGGATTCGGACCACGTCGCCCTTGGCAATCCGTAGCTCTGCGCCTCCCGAAACGCGAGGCCCGCGAAATTCGCCGGGCGAAATCTCTGTGCTCTCGATCAACGATCCCCCGGTGACGACCGTGCCTCCACCTTCAATCACGTACCAGATGTCCGTCCAACGCTGGTGAAGTTCCGCTTCGGTCGGTGCCGTGCGACGAATTACGCTGGCATAGTCGCTCGCCATCCTAAAGAGATAAGAGACTGAGAGTCCAGGCCAGTCCTCGTTGCTCTTGTGAACTCCAGACTGAATCTGCTTCGCCGGCACGAAAACCACTTTGGAAGTGTCTTCCACCGTTGCCTGATAAGTTGCGTCTTGTGCTGCGGCACTCACGCTCTCTGGAATTTTGGTTGACTGGATGGCCACAAGTTTCCAGCTACCCTGTCGCTTCGTATAAACACGGGTGCCGAGAAGCTTTCCGGTCAGGTCTCTTTCTTTGTATTTCGCCACAACTTCCACGTGGCTGGTTACCACGGCAGTGTCGCCGTAAATCCGAATCTTTCGATGATCGTAGGTAAGCTTTTTGTACGTCAGGTCGTGAGACCTGACATCGGCGAGTATCGCTGTCTTGTCGTCTTCGGTCCCGATGCCCGCAACGGCAGTCACATCATCCGCCAGAATACGATCCAGAGTGGTTGCGTCATTCTGCACGTAGGCGTTTCGCCGCTCGTCGTCAATTCGTGCAATCGCCTCCTCAACGTTTGCGTCTGATTTCGACTGCGGTGATTGTGGGGAGGGAGTTTCTGCGGCAACAGCCTGTCCAACCGGAATCTCGTTCCCGGAGGCGTCGACGAAGTGGATATCCAATGGACCATCCGAGTACAGAAGAATCAAGCAGGGCGTATCACTGATACACTTTGCTTGATTCACTTGATGCGAGGGAATGTGAATGAAATCGCCGTGCTTGGCGGTGGCCGACTCGCGGTCTCTCCATTCTTGTTGAAGGACACCTTCGACCACCAGCACGTTCTCATTGGGTGTATGCCAGTGCCAGGGAATTACGCAGCCTGGATCCCACTTGACCAGTGATACCGCCGCGCCCAGCTTCGAATCCCCGGTCTCGTGCGCGCCCGCAAGGCACGTTAAACCGTGGCCTTGGTGAAATTGGAGTTCCGATAGCTTGTGAACGACAGCTGCTTCGGACGGCTGTCGCGAAGAATTCTGCGCGCCGTGGCTTCTCTTCCTGTGCCAACGCCGTTAGGGCGCCCATCCCTAGCACCAGGGACAAGCGACAAAGCGAGGATCTCATTCGGCCTCCTGAAATCGTAAACGGTGCGCATCGGCGAATGCTGAGGAGTGGAAGTCTGCGTATGCCGATGACATGGACACGCGCTCTTCCTGTACCAAGGATTCTCTACACAAACCAACTGTTTGCTTCCAAAGCTAACGGCTGTCTCCGCACAGTTGCTTTTCGTCCATGATTAATTCGCTCTGTATGAGCCATTTGCCATCTTCTTTGGATACGACGATCTGCGAATGAACCTTTCGTGTTGGCATGGCTTTTCCTGTCGTCGGATCGATCTGTCCCACCCGTTCGACGTAATTGTGAACCACTGCCACATCCGGACGCACAAAGCGCACATCTGTCTTTACAGATTCAGGTGTGACCTTGCTAGCAAGGTAATTCTGGTCGTGACGTCCGCGCTCCCAGAACTGCGAAAGCTCTTCTCGGCCGTGCAGGTGCCTACCCCAAGCATTCGTCCAATCCACGTCAGCTGCAAACACCTCTGCCAGATTTCCTAGTCCCTGACCGAGGACGCGGCGTTGACCTTCTTCGACGAGCGCCTTAATCGCAGCCTCATCCTCGGATGTGCCACGACTCTGTGCCCAAGCCAGGGAAGCCAGGAGAACTGCGCCAAGAGTCAGCCATCCACTTCTTTGGAGTAAAGTTTCCATAATTTCTACCTCTCCTTCTCAAACGCAATAAGTAAGAAAGAAAGCTCGGTTCTCACTACACCCTCCGGAACGCTGGGAATTGTACCTATATTGGCGAGACCGAACAACTTGGCGCGCTATCCGTAGACGTGGCCGTACCTGGCATTTGGCTCGAAGCACCACGTGATTACTCCCGAGTGGTCGGCTACTCGGAACTTATGGTCGGACCGATTTGCCTGGCGGTAAGTTGGATTGGTGTTGATAAATCCCCTTATCACCAGTAATCCCGGGCAGGGTCAGCCAGGGGTCAGACCAAAACCATTTCCTTGCAAGGGTCTGCGTAATCAGAGAGCAGATTCCAACCCGCACCAAACCTCACCGTTTTGGGCGGTGGAATAAGGGCGCATGCGGCCCCTAAGGTTCATCAGTTTGCGGAAGGCGCTTTTTCGACCCTTTGATACGCCCGGAATAGCCTGCAAGAAGGATGCGATTCGGGCAAGCTGAAGGCGGAAGTTACCCGCGGTTTGAAATCAGTGCGTTAACGCCGCGGTTTGAAACCTCCTCTTGCCACTACTTCGGGGATGGCTGTTCGACTGTCGCTCCTACCCATACGTAATGGAAATCTTGGCTCTCTCAGCAGATCAGATGAAAACAGGCCAGCGAGCTCGAGGGAGCGCGCAGGTTAGTGCGGTCCCCGAAGTCAGTCGGCGTCTTCGTCGCCGATGACCCGAACAGCTCCTGTGGCGATCCAACGGCCTGGGGCTGCGGGCA
>Ga0207646_10002280_pt1 | contig 22840 bp, 18 predicted proteins | sample KBSK5502metaG_FD_184343 | JGI IMG/M metagenome (GOLD analysis project Ga0207646, IMG submission 184343) | Corn, switchgrass and miscanthus rhizosphere microbial communities from Kellogg Biological Station, Michigan, USA - KBS K5-50-2 metaG... | ecosystem: Host-associated > Plants > Roots >... | reverse complement strand
GATCAGCACGGTCGCCGAGCTGTCCGCCACCTGCTGTACCAGCGTCATCAGACGCCGGAAGGCGGGGCTGGTACCGATCATGTTGCCCTGCCGCAGCAGATCGTCGAGGCGTTTCTGCAGCGCCCGGTTCTGGGCGATGAGGTCGCGGCGCTCGAGCGCCTGGCGCACCACCTTGGTGAGCTGGGCGCGCTGGAAGGGCTTGGTGAGGAAGTCGGTGGCGCCGTCCTTCATCGCCCGCACCGCCTCTTCCACGGTCCCGAAAGCGGTGAGCAGGATGACATCCACGTCTGGGGCCACCGCCTTGGCCTCGCGGAGCAGCTCGAGGCCGGTGAGGCCGGGCATCTTGAGGTCGGACAGCACGAGGTCCACGCCGCCGGCCTGAAGCCGCTCGAGCGCGGCCTGTCCGTCGGGCGCGAGCACGACCGCATAGCCCTCGCGGGTGAGCGCCCGCTCGAGGCTCTGGCGCACCGCCGCGTCGTCGTCGGCCACCAGGAGCGTGGCGAGGGGCGCGGCGGGCTCAGGCATGGTCGGCCTTCCGGATCGGCAGGGTCATCGTGAAGGTGGCGCCCTCCCCGGGAGCGCTGCTCCAGCGGATCTTGCCGCCGTGGTCCTCCAGGATCTGACGGGAGATGGAGAGGCCGAGGCCCGTGCCCTGAGGCTTCGTCGTGAAGAACTGCTCGAAGAGGCGCCGGCCAACCTCGGGCGTGATGCCGGCCCCGCTGTCCGTGACCGCGATCTCCACCGTCTCGTCGACCCGGCGGGTGGTCAGGGTGAGGGTGCCGCCCTGCGGCGCGGCCTCGATGCCGTTCTTTACCAGATTGATCACGGCCTGGCGCAGCAGCGTCCGGTCGAACTCGATCGGCGGCACCGTCGTATCGGTCGCCACCTTCACCCCGATGCCCTGGCGGGTGGCCAGCGGGCGCATGAACTCCGCCACCGCCACGACCATGTCGTTGACGGAGTCCTCATCGAACTGCGGGCGCGGGAAGCGGGCGAAGGCCAGGTACTCCTCGGTCAGCGCGTCGAGGGCGGCGACCTGGTCGCGAATGGCGCCGACGAGCGCGGTGGCTTCGGTCCCATCCTCGCTCACCCGCCCCTGCACCATGTCGCCGAGCAGCTCGGCGTTCAGCTCGATGGCCGCGATGGGGTTGCGCACCTCGTGGGCGACCTTGAGCGCGAGTTTCCCCACCGTGGCCATGCGCTCGGATTCCACCAGCTCCTCCTGGGCAGCCTGTAGCCGGGTCAGGGTGCCGGTCACCTCCGCGTTGAGCCGCTCCACCTCGGCGCGGGCGCGGCGCTCGCGGTCGGCCACGTGCCCGAGCGCGAAGGCAGGCAGCCCCAGCTGCCCCATGAGGATGGCGACCGCGGTCCACGCCGCGTCCGGCGGCGCGAGCCGCGCAGCCATCCAGTAGAGCATCCCGGCCACGATGGCCAGCAGCAGCCCGCCCCAGCGACCGAAGTAGTACGCGTTGATCGCCACGAGCGGATAGAACAGGTTCACGAACGGGCTGTCGCCGCCGCCGGTGAGGTAGAGTAGCGAGAAGACCAGCAGCAGGTCGATGCACAGCGCCCCCGTGAAGATCCGACGCGTGGCTTGTGGGTTCACGGTGACGAGCGCCAGGATGCCGGCCTTGTAGAGCCCGAACCAGATGACCAGCGAGTAGACGTCGACTCGATGGCGTGGGCGCAGCGGGTACAGGCCGAGCGTGGCAAGGCCGCCCACCAGCACGAAGGCGAGCAGGGCGGCGAACAGGCGCTCGTCGCGCTCGAGCAGTCGGCGCAGCGCGGCCCAGGGCGTGCGAGTGGGGGCGGTCACAGCCATGTCGGGTGACACACTACCATGCGCCCTCCGAGGGTCAAGCCGGTCCGGCCGGGACGCGGGCCGTCGCGTCGCCGGTCGAGGCCCCTTCCTCTCGCCGCAAGAGCGGCAGCGCGAGCAGCGGGAGCAACCCGATCACGCCCACCGCGATGAGGAGCCGGCCCAGATTGGCGTAGTTCTCCTGGGTGACGTCGAAGATCGTGTTGAGGTAGCGCGTGCCGAGCTCGCTCGCAGAGAGGGCGAGGTTCATCAGGGAGGCCATGATGGCGAACATGGTGGCTTCCGCACCCCGCGGGGCGGTGCGCGCGATCAGCGCGAGCATGGGCACCATGCTGAGCTGGCCGAGCGGCGCGGAGATCGTGGTATCGATGAACGCGAACATGCGCGGGCTCAGCCCGAACCAGTCGTAGACGCCGTAGAAGAGGCCGATCGTGGGCAGGTAGAGCACCGCCCCGGCCACCGTGACCCAGAAGAGGGTGAAGCTGACCGGCCGGTGCGTGATCGGCTTGCGGAAGACGATGAGGCCCGCCAGGCTCAGCATCGAGCTGACCTGCGCGAGCACGCCCAGGAACTCCTGGTCGAAGCCCAGGTGATCGATCGCCCAGTAGTTGAACCCCTGTCCCGCCCCCGGCACGGCCCGGAAGCAGAAGATGGCGAAGGCGGCCACCGCGACGCCCTGCGAGATGCCGACCCGGCCGAGCAGCATCACGATGAGCGCGCCCGAGACGACCAGGATGATCTCCTGGCCGAACGGTACCGCCAGCGCCTCCAGCACGACGCCGAGCGCGGCGTAGCCGAGCCCCACCAGGACGACGAGCCGCGACTTCCCCGCGCCCAGTGGATTCGACTCCTCGCCGGGCGCGGCGGGGCGGGCGTGGTCGCGTGGCACGAAGCCGGCGGCCACCCCCACCAGCACCGGGAGCACCAGCGCCATCGCGAAGACGGGGCGCGCCCCGAGGACGCCCGCGAGCCACCCGCTCAGGTAACCGAGGCTGATCGTGCCGACGAGGAGCGCCATGCGGCCCAACGCCTGGATCTGTGTCATCTCCTCCTCGGACCGGGCGACCTCCACGCTGAGGGCGTCCGCCACCACGTCCTGGACCATGAAGCCCACCGCGATGATCACCATCGCGGCCAGATAGGCCCCCTTGGTCGAGGCGGTGGTGGCGAGCCACGCGTAGCCCGCGAAGGTGAGGAGCGCGCCGAGCAGGAGATACGCAACGCGGCGGCTGCCGAAGATCGGGTGCACGTCGGAAGCCACCCCGGCGACCATCTTGGTGCTCCACGGCAGCGCTACCCAGAACGCGATGCCGGCGGCCTCGGCCGGCGTGATGCCGAGCGTGTCCTTCTGGAAGTAGAGCAGCGCGATGCTGGTGATCCCGCTCGCCCCGTAACAGAAGTAGGTGACGAGCACCGGGAGATAGGCCAGCCGGATGCTGCCGAAGAGGCCGCGGACGAGCCGGCCGCGCGCGGGCGTGGGTGGGGACGCCGTCTCGGTGGATGAGGTCATAGGGGCCAGTCTAGCGTACCTGATCGCGCCGTCACGCTTGACGCCGAGCCGAGAGGCCGCTACCGTCGGCGCCATGACGCTGGCCGGTCAGGGTGTCCTCGCGTTCTGGCACGACGTGGCTCCCGGCGGTGACGCGGAGTTCGATCACTGGCACCTGCGCGAGCATATCCCGGAGCGGATCGCCGTCCCGGGATTCCTCCGGGCCCGGCGCTACGTCACGCTGGATGCCGCGCCCAAGTATTTCTACTTCTACGAGACGGAGTCGCTCGAGACGCTGCGGAGCCCCGCCTATCTCGCTCGCCTCGGCGATCCGACCGCCTGGACGCGCCGGACGATGCCGCTGGTGCGGAACAACAAGCGCACCGCCTGCCGCGTGGTCACGAGTCAGGGCGAGGGCGTGGGCGGCGTGATCGCCACCCTGCAGCTCGGGCCGCGCCCGGGCCACGAGGAGGAGCTGCGGTCGTGGCTCACCGGCACCGCGCTGCCCGGCGCGGCCCAGCGTCCCGGCATCGTGGCCAGCCATCTGCTCGAGGGCGACGCGGGCGTCAGCACCGCGGCGCGGAGCGACGAGAAGAAGCTGCTCGAGAAGCCGGACGAGCTGGTGCGCTGGGTGGCCCTGATCGAGGGGATCGATCCGGCCGGGCCGGAAGCGGCGTGCCGCGATCTGCTCGGCGCGGAGGCGCTGGCCCGCCGCGGCGCCAGCGACGACGTCGCGCTGGGCGTCTACCGCCTCCAGCTCGTCTTCGGCAAGTCGCTCGACTAGTCGAGGGGCGGGCGGCGGGTGTGCCCGTCGGTCGCTCGCTGATAGGCCTCCCCGACACGCAGGACGGTAGCCTCGTCGAAGGGGCGGCCGACGACCTGGAAGGCGAGCGGCAGGCCGGCCGAGGAAAATCCGCAAGGCACGGAGAGCGCGGGCAACCCGAGGCCGTTGAATGGCCGGGTGAGGCGCGAGAAACGCCCCTGGCGCACGACCAGCTCGTGCACGGGCCCCTCGGTGGCGTGAGCGAGCGGAGGCGCCGGCTCCGGGATGACGGGCGCGACCAGGACATCCACCTGGGCGAACACCTCCGTGATGAAGGCGCGGGCCAGGCGGGCGCGGAGACGTAACGCCTGCAGGTAGTCGTACGCCGGGATCTGCAGCCCCAGCTCGAGTCGCGCGCGCACGACCGGCTGCACCTCATGGGGCCGCTCGCGGAGCAGCCGGGCGTGGATCGTCGAGCCCTCGGAGCGACTGACGATATTGCAGACGTCGCTCATCGTCTGCGGATCGGGCAGGCGGATCTCGGAGACCTGCGCGCTCAACCCGGCGATGACCTCCGCCGCCTCGCGTACCGCGGCTTCGACCTCGGGGTGGACGCCCTGGAAGAAGTAGTTCTCGGGCACTCCGACGCGCAGGCCCCGGATGACCCCGCTCAGCGCGGCCCGATACTCGGGCACCGGGTGCGGGCTCGAGGTGGCATCGAGTGGATCACGACCCGCCACCACCTGCAGGAGCAGCGCGCAGTCGCGGACGGTGCGCGCCATCGGGCCCACGTGGTCGTTGGACCAGCTCAGCGGCATGACGCCCGCCCGGCTCACCAGGCCATAGGTCGGCTTGAGGCCGACGATGCCGCAGGCCGCCGCGGGCAACCGGATGGACCCGCCGGTGTCACTCCCGAGCGCTCCCAGCGCGAGGCCCGCTGCCACCGCCACGCCCGATCCGCTCGAGGAGCCGCCGGAACAGTGCCCGGGCCTCCAGGGGTTCTGGGCATGCCCGTGGTGGGCGTTGTCCCCGAAGGGGCCCATCGCCAGCTCGGTCATGTTCAGCTTGCCCAGCGTCACGGCGCCGGCGGCCGCCAGCCGCGCCACCGCCGTGCAGTCCTGCTCGGCGATGAAGTACTCGGACGTCCTGGTGCCGCAGGAGGTGGGGAGCCCGCGGATGAAGCACAGGTCCTTGAAGGCGAGCGGCACGCCATGAAGCGGCCCTCGCCAGGCGCCCCGGCGCTGCTCAGCCTCGAGCCGGCGGGCCGTCGCGAGCGCTCCGACTTCGTCGACCGTGATGAACGCCCTCAGCTTACCGTCGAGCCGGCCGATCCGCCCGAGACACTCCTGCGTGGCCTCGACGGGCGAAACCTTGCCCTCGCGGATCGCGGTGGCCAGGCCCTCGACGGTCCAGCCGGTCATGCGGAGGGCGCCGCGCCCTCTGCCGCGGCTCGCCCCGCTTCGAGAGCTGCGATGAACCGCGACGGCTCCTCGGCCAGGGCGAGATCGGCGGCCATGCGCTCGATGACGCCGAGGAGAGCCGCCACCTCGGCCTGCTGCGCTCTGGACTCTTCCATGAGATCGCTCCTCTCTCCGATGCGCTACGGAGCCGGGAACAGCAGCGTGGTCAAATCGCGGACGTCCTTGAGCGTCTCCACCTGCTCGACGATACGGACGACGTCGCGGGCGCGCTCGCGGCCGAGGGTCTCCGTCGTCAGCGCGAGGAACTTGTCGACGATCTCGGCGGCGGGCACCGGGTCCGCGAAGTCGCCGCGCACCACGCGGGTAGAGCCGGAGAGCGTGCGCCCGTCGGTCAGCACGATCTCGACCACCGCGGTCGGGTAGTCGGAGCGGCGCGGCGACATCTGCGGATCCACGCGCACCTCCACGCGCGCGGCCAGAGCCCGGATGCGTGGATCGGTGAGCGCGGGCTCGACGAAAGCGGAGACGTCGGCCCGCCCCAGCACGAGCGCTGCGGCCACCGCATAGGGGATCGAGAACTTGGCGCCCAGCATGGAGACGGGCGCGGGATCGGCCATGCGGGGGCCGAACGGGATCGTGGTCACCACCACCCGCTCGACTTGAGCGGGGGTCAGGTCCCGGGCCAGCGCAAGGAGCGCGTCGAGCGCGAAGTGGTTGTAGCGGCAACAGGCATAGAGCTTGAAATAGTTCTGCTCGATGCGCAGCGGGCCCCCGAGGCCGTCCAGCGCGCGCTCGGGCTCGAAGCGGTCGGCGAGGATGGTCCCGTAGACGTCGGCGGGCGCGTCGGGCAGCCCGGTGAACCCGGCGCGATGGAGATCCACTGCGAGGATGCCTTCGAGCCCGGAGCGCCCGGGATAGGCGTTGCGGATCGTCACGCCCTCGAGCGCGGTCGTCCAGGTATTGGCGGGGCTCATGCTCGCGGCCAGGTTGATCACCGCCTTCACGGCACGGGCGTCGAGCCGGGCCAGCTTCGCTACCGCGACGGCGGAGCCGATGGTGCCCCAGGTGCCGTGCGAGTGCACGTTGGGCCGGGGCGTGGTCGCGCTGCCGAGCCGCGAGCAGACCTCGTAGCCGGCGATGATGGCCTCGAGGAGCCGCCCTCCGTCCGCGCCGATGTCCTCCGCCGCCGCGAGGGCGGCCGGAATCACGTGGATGGCCGGATGGCCGCCGCCGAGCCGGCTGCCCTCGTCCACCTCGAGCGCGACGCCGGCGGTCGCGTTGACGAAGGTGGCCAGCAGCGGGTCCACGCGCCCCCCGTGGCCCAGCAGCGTGGCCGAGGCGCGGGACCGGCGCTCGTGCACCGAGTCGGCGAGGCGGCGATTCTCGGGCAGCGCGCTGCCGGCCACCATCGCGCCGATGGTGTCGAGCAGCACGAGCCGCGCGGCCTTGATGGCCGCGTCGGGCAGGCGCTCGACGCTCGTCTCCTCGACGAGGCGCGCGAGCCGGTCGAGGTAGTCCAACTCCCCTAGCCCGCGACGCCCGCGAGCGGCGCCACCGGGCCGGTCCGCGCCAGGTACCGGCCGTAGCCCGGCTTCTGCTCGAGCCGGCCCTGATTGAGCACCACCTGACCGCGGAGCACGGTCATCCAGGGACGCCCGCGCGATTTCCATCCCTCGTAGAGCGTCCAGCCCGCGATGCCGTGATGATCGGCCACCTTGATGGTCCCGTCCGCGTCGGGATCGATGATGGTCAGGTCCGCGTCGGCGCCCACGCGGATGGCGCCCTTCCGTGGATAGAGCCCGAAGATGCGCGCCGGGTTCTCGGCCATCACCCGGGCCAGCCACGTCGCGGGAAGACCGCGCTTCACCACGCCCTCGCTCCACATCAGCGGAAGCAGCGTCTCGACCGACGGGCTGCCGAACGGGATCGGCTTGCCCTCGCCGTCCACGAAGATGTTCTTCCAACCGGGCTCCTTCAAGGCCTTGCGGCGCGGCGAGTGGTCGCTGGCCACGGTGGCGATGTAGCCCTCGCGCGAGCCGCCCCAGAGGGCGTCGCCGTCGCCCCCGCCCGCCGGCCGCAGCGGCGGGCCGATCTTGGCGAACGGCCCCCACGTCTCCATCTCGCGCTCGGTGAGCAGCAGGTACTGCGGGCAGGTTTCGGTCCAGACGCGCTGCCCGCGCGCCTGGGCCTGCTTGATCCGCTCGAGGCCGAGCCTCGTGGAGAGATGCACGACATAGACCGGGCACTTGGTCATCTCGCCGATGAGGATCGCGCGGTTGATGGCCTCCTCCTCGGTCCACGGCGGGCACGTCGCCGGGAAGTCCGTCGGCTTCACGCGCCCCGCCGCGATCGCCTTGTTCTCGAGGTGGTAGAGGATGTCGCCGTTCTCGCAGTGGAGCTGGCAGACACCGCCCAGGGCCGCGATCCGCTCCATGGCCTGGGCGATGAACTCGTCCGAGCACATGCGATTCGGCCGCCGCTTGTAGGTCATGAAGAGCTTGTAGGAGGTCACGCCCTGCTCGAAGGCTTGGGCCAACCCGTCGAGGATGTAGGGCTGGTTGTTGAGGATGAAGTGGAAGCCGAAATCGAGCACCGACTGCGCCGACGCCTCGTCGCGGAGCCGCTCGAGCGCCTGGGGCAGCGTCTCCCGCGCCTGGTCGTCGTACTCCACGAAGGACAGGAGCGTGGTGAGCCCGGCGTGGGCGGCGGCGATGGGACCGGTGCTCCAGTCGTCGTAGACCGCACCCAGGTGGACGTGGCAATCGATCAGCCCGGGCAGGACGTACTTGCCGGTCGCGTCGATGGTGCGCTCGGCGGGTGGCAACAGCGTCTCCGGGCCGAGCGCGACGATCGTGCCGCCGCTCACCGCCACCGCGGTGTCCAGCACCTCCGTCGGGGTGACAACGCGCCCGCCGCGGACGATCAGGTCGAGGCTCGCCGCCGGCATCAAGCCCCTCGCTTCGCAGGCGTCATCAACAGCCCATAGTGCTCGGGATGCCGGCGGCCGAGGAAGTCCCACCGCTTGCGGGCCGGAATCATCTGGTCGAGGTCGATTCTCGCGGCCACCAGCTCGTCGCCGGTGGTGGCGGCCTTGGCGAGCACCTGCCCCATCGGGTTGACGATGCAGGAGCCCCCGATCAGCTCCAGACCGTCCTCGATGCCGGCCTTGGCGACGCCGACCACGAAGAGGTTGTTCTGGTAGGCGCCCGCCCGCAGGCACAGCTCGTTGAGATCGAGAGCCAGCGGCGACAGCGGCGTGTTGTAGCCGATCAGCACGAGCTCGGCCCCCAGCAGGCCGAGGCTGCGATAGGACTCCGGGAAGCGCCGGTCCTGGCAAATCGCGATCCCTACTTTCGCCTTGGCGGTGTCGAAGACGCGATAGCCGGTGTCGCCCGATTCGAAGAAGTGCGGCTCGTAGACCTGAGCGTGGCCGTCCGGCGTCCGCACTCCCGGCAGATGAATCTTCCTGAACGTCCCGCAGAGGCGGCCGGCCTCGTCGGTCAGCAGCGCGGTGTTGAAGTAGCGCCCCTGGTCCTTCTCGCAGAAGCCGACGTGACAGGCGATGCGCGCCTCGCGGGCCCGCTGGAGCAGCGGGCCGAGCGCCTTCGGCGGCATCTCGGTCTCGAAGAACTGGTCGTAGTCGTCCCGGACGCGCTTGGGGAAATAGGTCGTGAGCGCCATCTCGGGATAGGCCAGGATCTCGACGTCCTCCGCGACGGCCCGCTCCAGCAGCCCCAGCATGCGCCCGACGATCTCCTCGCGGCTCGTACCCTCGTTGTTGGGGCCCATCTGGGCAGCGGCGACCTTGACACGGCGTGCCATGCGCGTCTCCTTCGGTCGGGTCAGGCCCTGGTGGTGCGCTTCCGGCAATCGGCGAGCATCTCGATCAGCACCGCCCGGCATTGCTCGACGGTGATCACCTCGCGGGCAAAGGCGATCCGACATCCGTGGAGCCCATCGCCGCTTCGAGCTCGAAGCTTGAAACCGAGGCGGTCCACCGCGACCATCTCCGCGAGGTCGGCCTCGATGCCGCCGAGGACTCGTGCATAGGAGACGAGCGCGTCTCCGTGATCCCGGTTCATGTGCTCGATGATACCGGGGGCGGCATCGGCCAGGGGATCCGGGCGGGCGGCCTCGTAGTCGCCGACCTCCACCCAGCCCATCGCGCCGAAGCCGCCGACGAAGTAGAGGTCGACGAGATCCAGCCGCCAGAAGGAAAAGTCATCGAACTCAACCCAGTGGACCGCGTTCGGGTGGCGCGCCAGATAGGTCTCGCGCGCGGCGGCGTGCTGATCGGGCCCCAGGCGCGCGGCCCGGCCCATGAGTGTCAGGCGGGCCAGCGCGAGGGGATCCTCGCCGACACCAGGCTGGGCGACCAGCAGGCTCGCGCGAGGATCCGCTTCGAGGTTCTGGGTGTGCATGGCGAGCCGACTGATGAGCAGCAGGGGCCGCCCGCGCTCGTCCGGCGCGTAGGGCATCACCGAGACGAATGGATGACCGGGATGACGCCGCGAGAGCGTGCCGAGCGTGCCCGTCCGCCCCAGATGCACGAGGGTCCGCGCCTGCTCGGCGAAGGTCGGCTCGGGCGCCGGCGCCTCCGCCGGCGACTCGCGGTGGCCGTGGCGGCTCATGCCGACGATCGCAGCGCCTGGAACGGGATCACCCGCGCGGTGGCGGTCGCGGTGGCGACCATCGTTCCGTCCGCGGTGGAGAGCGAGCCCTCCAGAAAGACGATATCCCGGCCACGGTGCACGACCCGGGCGTCGCCGTAGAGCTTGCCGGGCCGCGCCGGACGCAGGAAGCTCGTCTTGAGCTCGAGCGTCTGCGCGAACGCCTCGCCCCCAAGCAGGGCGGCGGCGGCCGGGCCCAGGGTGTCGTCCAGCATGGCGGCCAGAATACCGCCCTGGATCGATCCGACCGGATTGAGGAACTCCTCCTTGCCCTCGAACTGCACCCGGATCGCCCCCTGGTCGGGATCGATCCGGTCGAGCTTCCAGCCCAGCAGACGCGCGGCGGGCGGCGCGGGCAGACGGCCCTCGATCATGTCCCAGAACGGCCCCTGGCGCTCGACTGCCATCACGCCTCCTTGGTCGCGACGACTCTACCACCCCCGCGCGCGAGCCGCTCCGCCAGGCGTCCGGCGCTGGGCACCACGAAGACGGCGAGCGGGGCCTCGCGGTTGCGCACCGTCAGCTCGTGGCGCCCGTGGTCCGAGACGTCGACGCCGGCGCGCGTCGCGACCTCCTCGGAGAGCACCAGCTCGCAGGCATAGTCCTTGGTGAGCGCCTCCAGGCGCGCCGCGACGTGCACCGTGTCGCCCACCGCGGTCAGGTAGGTCGTGTCCGCGTAACCCATCCGGCCCACCACCGTCGGCCCGGTGTGGATGCCGATCCCGAGGCGTAGCGGCGCGTCCAGGTCCTCGGCGAGCGTGCGGCTCAGCTCGTGAACGCGCGCGATCATGGCCGCGGCGGCGCGGACCGCCTGGCGGCAGCCTTCCTCCGCTCCACCGTCGACCCCGAAGAGCGCCATCACGCCGTCGCCGGTGAACTGGTTGACCGTGCCACCGGCGTCGGTGATGGCGCCGCCGACCGCCTCGAAGTAGCGGTTCAGGATGAAGACGACGTCGTACGGGAGCTTGCGCTCGGCCAGCCGGGTGAAGCCGCGGAGATCGGCGAAGAGCACCGCGATCGTCAGCTCTTGACCCTCACGGTGGTCGGCCAGGCCGACCGCGTCCCGCGGGCCGGCCCCGGCCGGCACGAGCGGCACCACCGCGAGGTCGCGAAGCGGGCGGACCTGGCACGCCAGCCGAACGTGGACGGGCGCGCCGACCCGGCCGAGGACGCGCAGCTCGTCCACCGTCGCCGCCGGCAGATAGTCCGCGCCGCGCATGACCCGCACCCGACAGGTCGAGCAACGGCCGCGCCCTCCGCAGACCGACGCGTGCGGGATGCCCGCGTAGCGGCTCGCCTCGAGTACCGTGAAGCCGGCCGGGACGAGCACCTCACGGCCGCCGGGATAGCTGACCCGTACACCCTGACGCCGGCGGACGTGCTCGCGGACCGCCCGCGCCGCCAGCACCAGCGAGATGGCTGAGAGATCGCCCCAGAAGATTGCCCGCGCCACCCGTCCAAGCACGAGCCGCTGGGCCGGGCTCGGCAGCCGCGCCTCGCGGATCACCGTCTGCACGAAGCCCGGCTCGCGCGCCCGCCGGGTCACCTCCTGCCCCGCGGTGGCGAAGCCGAGCACCGCCAGCACCGGTACGAGCAGGAATCCGCTGTAGATCGCGCGCGCGAGCCGGGGATACCACGGGCGCAGCCTCAGCCAGAAGTGCAGCCCGGTGCAGCCGTGGATCCAGGCGACGACCAGGACCACGACCTGGCGCAGGCCCGCGACCGGATCGAGCTGCCAGAGCCCGAGCACCACGAGCGCGTAGCTGGTCTGCGTCCCGGCCACCTCGTGCGCCAGTCGGGTGGCCACCACGTGCCACACGAGCAGGGGTGGCACCAGCAGTCCCAGCGTGAGCTGACTCGCTTCCCATGCGGGCATGCGGAGCGTGCGCCGCCGGTAGAGGGCCCAGAGGGCGAGGAGGTTGTGAATGCTGAACGAGCCGTAGAGCGCGATGGTGCCCGGCCAGCTGCGCCAGACGAGGATGAACCATTCCTGGCCCGCCGCCATTGCGTCGAGCGAGACGAGCCCGAGCGCGTGGTTCGCGAAGTGGGTCGTGAGGTAGCTGAACAGCACGAGGCCCGTCCAGAGGCGGATCTGCCTGACGACGGCCGCCGCTGAACGGGCCGGGGGCATGGAGCGGGTCGCCCCCTAGAGCTTGGTTCGGCCGCTCAGCTTGTCGAGGAAACCTCCGAGGGCGCGGTTGAACTCCGCGGGCTGCTCGAGGTTCGACAGATGCGAGGCCCGGGAGAGGATGGCGAGGTCCGCGCCCGGCAGCGCGGCGTGGATCTCGCGCGCCATCTCGACGGGTGTACCCGGATCCTCCTCGCCCACGATCACCAGTGCGGGGCAGCGGACTTCCTTGAGCCGCTCGGTGACGTTGATCTTGGGGATCGCGTGGCAGCAGCCGATGTAGCCCGACGCCGGGGTGGACCGGATCATGGCGCCGACGCGGGCCATCAGGTCCCGACGGCGGGCGCGGAAAGGCGCGGTGAACCAGCGCTCGAGCGTCGGGGCCACCATCGGCTCCATGCCCTTGGCGCCCACCGCCTTGATGCGCTCCTCCCATACCGGCGCGGCGGCCGGGGGGTACCGGCTCGCGGTGTCGCACAGCACGAGGCTCTGCACCATCGCCGGGTGCTTCAGCGCGAAGACCTGCCCGATCATGCCGCCCATGGAGAGGCCGACGAAGTGGGTGGCGCTGATGGAGAGCCCGTCGAGCAGACCCTTCAGGTCGTCGGCGAGCTGGTCGAGCGAGTAGGCCGCCGCGGGCGCGGAGGTTTGTCCATGGCCACGGGTGTCGAAGCGGAGGACGCGGTAGCGGCCCTTGAGCGCGTTCGCTTGCTCGTCCCACATGGAGAGGTTGCATGCGAGCGAGTGGCTGAACGTCACCACCGGCCCGTCGCCTTCGATCTCGTAGTTGATCTCGATGCCGTTCGCCTTGAGCTTCATGGGGTCACTCCTGGGTGGCGGTGCTGGGGCAGATCTGGTTATAGGGGCAAAAGCGACACGTCTGGTAGCCGGGAGTCGCCTCGAACTGCCGCTGGCGGATGCCTCGCGCCGCTTCTTCGATCGCCGCCCGGGCCTCCAGCAGGTCTTCGGCGGTGGGCTTGTGACGCCCGGTCAGCCCGGATTCGAGGAAGCGGAGCTCCACCCGCGCGGGGAGCCGGCCCGTCATCTCCTGCTGGGCGAGCGCGTAGATCTTCAGCTGGAGACTCTCCCGGGCACGCTCGTCGGCCTTCTTCTGGTCGGTGACGTCGCTCGACTTGTAATCCACGATGACGAGCCCGTCGGAGGTCTCGTCCACGCGATCGAAGCGGCCGCGCACCCGGTTGAGCCCGACGCTCACGCCGAACTCGCGCTCCACGTCGGTGGGCTTCTGTCCCGAGGCTTCCTCTTCGTGATAGAAGAGCGTCAGGGCCGCGATGCCCGCCGTCTTGCGCTGCTCTTCGTGCTCGCGGGTGAGGAAACCCTCGTTGCGCCAGGCATTGTCGAAGGCGACGAGGAAGTCCTCGAGCGAGGTGTAGTTGCCCGCGGCCCGGCGGCGCAGGTAGAACTCCACCGCCTTGTGCAGCGCGCTGCCGTAGACCACCGCGTGGTGCTGCCGGAGCGGGATGCGCAGGATGTGGATGTACTGGTACTTGAGCGGGCAGGTCTGGTAGTCGTCGACCTGTCGGTGACTGACCGCGAGCGGTTCGTCGTCGGGCACCGGCGCGAGGCCCAGGCCGACGGCTTCCGGGGGCGGCGCCAGTCGCCTCAGCTCCTCGATGGCCTGCGCCCGGAAGGGACGGGCCGCGTCCTTCGGCAGGTCGAGCGCCTCCAGCACGAGCTGGCTCACCTTCCACTTGCGCTTGCCACCCATGTCCTCGGCGCTGGTCAGGTAGAGCCGCTCTTTGGCGCGGGTCATGCCCACGTAGAAGAGGCGCCGCTCCTCCTGCTCGTGGAAGTCGCCGGTGGGCAGCGTGTCCTTGATGAGCCCGGGCGGGATCTCGACCGGATCGGACCGCCGCGTGGACGGGAACTTGTTCTGCACGCAGTCCACCATGAACACGATCGGCCACTCGAGGCCTTTGGCCTTGTGCACGGTCAGCACGTGCACGGCGGGAGTCTCGTTGTCGGCCTCGGCCACCGCCGGATCGTCGCCCGCGTCGATCAGCGCGTCCAGGTGATTGACGAACTCGCGGACGTTGTCGTACTTGAGCACGCGGGCCGCGTCCTTGATCCGGGTGAAGAACTTGCTGACGTTCTGCACCTCCTGCTCCAGCTCGGCGGGGGCCTTGGCGTAGCGGGTCATGAGCCCCGAATCCACCAGGAACTGATAGAGCACCTCGCCGGTCGGATGCTCGCGGGCCAGCTCCATGTAGCGCTGCAGGTCCGCGATCAGCCGGGCGACCGCGCCCGCGCCCTCCTCCCCGACCTCTACCTCCGCGGGCACCGCGCGCAGCACGTCGAAAAGCCAGCGGTGCTTGCGATCGGCGTAGGTCGCGCACTTGGTCAAATCGACGATGGGGACCTGGTAGACGTCCGAGGACGCCAGGTAGTGCAGGCTGACCGAGTCATCCGGATGCGCGACGCTGCGCAGGAACGCGATGAGCAGGCGGATCTCGGGCCGGCCGTAGAGCCCGGCGTTGCCCGAGAAGGTCCACGGGATCCCGCGCACGTTCAGCGCCCGCAGGAACGGGTCGGCGTCGTGGTTGGCGCGCACTAGCACCGCGCAGTCGCGATAGGGCCGGCCCCTGTCGCGCTCTTCCTTGATCAGCTCGGCCACGTGGTCGGACTCGCTGGAGACGGTGTCGAAGGCCAGATGGCGCGGCGCCTCCCCCACCCCGACGGTCGAGACGAGGCGCTTGTCGATCTTCTGGGCCACCTCGAGTCGGTCGGGGTTGTTGTGCTGGATGAGCCGGTAGGCGGCGTCGAGCACGGCCTGGGGCGACCGCCGGTTCTCCTGCAGCACGACCTGGCGCGCGTCCGGATAGGTGCGGTCGAAGTCGAGGATGTTGCTCATCGACGCGCCGCGGAAGCGGAAGATGGCCTGGTCGTCGTCCCCCACCACCGCCACGTTGCGATGCCGGGCCGCCAGCAGCTTGACCAGCTCGAACTGCGCGTAGTTGGTGTCCTGGAACTCGTCGACGAGGATGTGCTTGAACCGCTCCTGGTACCGCCGCAGCACGTGCGCGCGCGTCCGGAAGAGGCGGAGGGCCTCGACGATCTGGTCGCCGAAGTCCACCTGGCCCAGCCGCGCCATCAGGGTCTGGTACTGCGCGTAGGTGCGCGCCAGCTCCAGGTGCTGCTCGGCGGCGAGCCGCGCCTCGTCATCGGCCGCCGCGGCGAGCAGCTGCTCGGCGTGGGCGAGGTACTCGTCGGGGCCCACGTCCTCGTCCTTGAGCCGGCTGAACTGGGTGAGGATGGCCTGCAGATGCCGGGTGGGGTCGCCGAGCGGACGGTAGTGCTTCAGGGGGAACTCGAAAAGGTGATCGCGGAGGAAGATGACCTGCTCGGCCCGGGTCAGCACGCGGAAGTCGGGCGTGAGCCCCAGCTCGAGCGCGTTCTCCTTGATGAGGTGGTCACCGAAGGCGTGGAACGTGGAGATCTGCACGTCGGCGTAGCCGTAGGGCACGAGCGTGTCGACACGCTCTTCCATCTCGGCCGCCGCCTTGTCGGTGAAGGTGAGGGCGAGGATCTCGGACGGACGGGCTCGCCGGGTGGCGATGAGGTGGGCGATGCGACGGGTGATGACGGTGGTCTTGCCGGTGCCGGCGCCCGCGATGATCAGCAGCGGGCCGGCCTCGTGGGTGACTGCGGCTGCCTGGGGCGTGTTCAGCCCCTCGAGGATGCGCTCGGCGCCCCGCGCCGCTTCCGCCATCAGCCGAAACTATACCACCCTAGGGAACGACGAGAGAGAGGGCCGCGGGCACGCACTCGAAGCTGACCGGGAGCGGGCCGAGCAGCTCGCCGTCCACCTGCACGAACCGGCTGTCGTCGCCGTGCACGACCGCGCGGCGAGTCTTCAGGTAGGTCACACCCGGCATGCCCAGGTGGGATCCACTGAAGGCGGCGGCCAGGTAGCGGGCGAACCGGTGGCGCTGGGTCGAATCGAAGAGGCACAGATCGAGCAGGTCGTCGTCCATGCTGGCTTCCGGCGCGAAGCGGAGACCGCCTCCGTAGCAGGGCGCGTTGGCCACCACCGCGAAGGTCGCGCTGTGCTGGCCGCCTTCCGTCTCGACCAGGAAGTGGACCGGGTGCCAGTCGGTGAGCTGCCGGAGGCCGGCCATCCAGTACGCACCCTCGCCGGTCAGTCGCTTGAGCCCGGGATGCACCATGCGCACCACGTCGGCGTCCAGCCCGACGCCCGCCATCAGCAGGAAGTAGCGCTCACCGGCCCGTCCCACCGACACGCGCCGCATCCGCCCCGCCGCGATGACATCCGCCAGGAGATCGAGGCTGCCGGGCAGCCCCAGCTCCCGCGCCAGCACGTTCGACGTCCCGCCGGGCCACACCGCGAGCGGGGTCGGCGTGCCCACCATCGCCTGCATGGTCTCATTGACGGTGCCGTCGCCACCGTGGACGATGACCAGATCCGCGCGCGCCTCGACCGCGGCCCCGGCGAGCCGGGTGGCGTCAGCCGGACCCGAGGTCACCTGCGGCGTGACGGTGATCCCGCGCAGCCGCAGGGCATCGACCATGCGCGTGACCGAGTGGAATCGATCGCGCTGGCCAGAGCCCGGATTGTGCACGAGGAGCGCGGTGCGCGACACGGCCCTTCGCTACCGTCGGATCTCGGTGCTGTCCGTGGCCAGCAGCTCTTCGAGCTCCGCCCGCGTCACCAGCGGGACGTCGCCCCAGATCGTGCACTTCAGCGCGGCCAGCGCGGTGGCCGCGTCGACCGCCTGCTGCGGGCCGCGCCCGATCAAGGTGGCCCACAGGAAGCCGGCGGCGTACGCATCGCCGGCACCGACGCGGTCCACCACCGACACGGTGTATCGCCTGGACGGGCGCGAGACGCCCTCACTCGTGAGCACCGCGGAGCCCGCCTCACCCAGCGTGAGCGCGATGGTGGCCGCCGGCGCGAGGTGACGCAGCCCGGCGAGGACGCGCTCGGGCGCTCCCTCGAGCTCGAACACGGTGGTCGCGTCGTCCGCGCCGACGAAGAGGTACTGCACGCGGGGCAGGATCTCGCCCAGGAAGTCGCGCGCCTCCTTCGGGCTCCAGAGCCGGGCGCGGTAGTTGACGTCGAAGGACACCGGCACGCCGGCGCCCGCCGCCTCGTCGATCGCCCGGCGGACGATTTCTCGAATGTTGTTCCCGAGCGCGGCGGTCACGCCGGTGAGATGCACGACCCGAGCGCTCCGGACCAGCGTCCAGTCCACGTCGTCCGGGACGAGACGGCTGAACGCCGAGTCCCGCCGATCGTAGAGCACGCGCACCGGGCGGGGCGCCATGCCGTACTCGATGAAGTAGAGGCCCATCCGCTGGCCGGGACGCCGGAGCACGCCGCGACAATCCACCCCGTGCCCGCTCAGCTCGTGGACGGTGCGGTCACCCCAGGCGTGCTCCGACGGCAGCACCGAGATGAAGGCGGTGCGCAGCCCGAGCCGTGCGCACGCGGCCGCCACGTTGGCCTCGGTGCCCCCGATCTGGACGTCCAGGGCCGAGGCCTGCTCCAGCCGCTGCGGCGGAGGGGCAGCCAGCCGCAGCATCACCTCGCCCAACCCCACCAGATCGTGCTGCGGGGCCGGCTGGCTCACGCGCTGCCGGTCACGCGCACCGAGAGCCGCGTGCCCAGGATCAGGGAGGATTGAACCGATTCGAGGTGGCGGTCTGCCGCGAAGGTGACGCGAGCCGGCTGATCGGAGCGGGCCCAGGAAGAAAAGCGGGTGATGTCCACCTGGGCGGTGAGGCGGCCGGTCGCCGCGTCGGGGCTGGGGCGGAAGCGCAGCGGCACCAGCTCGACCCGGTAGCCATCGGCCGAGACGTCGTCGGGGCCTTCGTTCTCGGCGCGGGCCCGCCGGACGACCAACGTGTGATACGTGCCATCGGCGTCCCGCTCGAGCATGTTGGAAGCGAAGTTGAGCTCGGTCGAGACCAGATCGTCCACGTGATGCCCGGCTGGCAGGACCACGGTGCCGTCGACCTGACGGCGCCGACCGAGCAGCAACGTATGCGTCACCGCGTGGAGCTCGACCCGCTGCCGCTCGTAGTCGTAGGTGGTCGTCGCGGTGTTCTCGCGGCCCCGGAACATGTGGACGCTTCGAGACTCCACTGGCTTGAAACGCCCATCCCGGATGACCCCGGTGGCCTCGGTCCTGGTGCTGATCGCGGTCCCCTTGCCCTCCATGGTGACCCGGTACCGACCGGCCCGTCGGTCGATCTCCTGGACCACGGTACCGGTCAAGGAAAAGGTCAAAAAGCTAAATAGGACAGAAAGATCAAGCTGATATCCCAGCTCGGCCCGCTCGCGCTCCGCCCCGTGCGCCCACCCGCGCATCAACAGCAGGCCGGCGGGCAGGGCGGCGAGCAGCTGACGCCGGGTCAGAAAGGGCTCCATACGCTCGCATTCTACCCGACCCGCCGTCGCGACGGGATTTGGTTTTAGATTGATTTCCTGCTAGTTTATAAGCTCTATCCCACCTTGCATCACGCACCCTTAGGGGGCACGGGTTCATGAGGAACTCCCGGCGCGTTGTAATTACTGGGTTGGGTGTGGTTGCCCCCAACGGAATCGGCAAGGAAACCTTCTGGCAGAACCTCGTCGCCGGGAAGTCCGCCATCGACTACATCACGGCCTTCGACCCCTCCCCCTACCCCTGCCACGTCGCGGGCGAGGTGCGGGACTTCGACCCGACGGCGTTTATGCACGTCCGGCGAACCAAACACCGCGGGCGATTCTCTCAGTTTGCGGTTGCCGCGGCAAAACTCGCCCTCGTCGACGCGAACATCGATATCGGAGCGGAACAGCGGCGGCGAGTTGTGGCCTGTCTTGGCAATTCCATGAACGGTTCCGGCGATGTCTATGAAAACGCCAGAGTCGGGTTCGACAGAGAGGGGATGAAGGGGATACCGTTGATGAGCGGAATCGAGTTTGCCGCTCACGCACCGGTCAGCCACGTGTCGTCCGAACTGGGTATCGGTGGACAGGGCATGACCATCGCTTCAGCCTGTGCCACAGGGCTCGACGCGATTCAGTGGGCGGTTGACCAGATTCAAAAAGACCAGGCCGATGTTGTGTTCTCGGGTAGCACCGAGGCTCCGATTTCCGAGTTTTGTTTTGCGACACTCGGTGCGCTCGGTGCCCTCTCAAAATTCACTGACCCCCCGCTGAAAGCATCTCGTCCTTATGATCTTCGGCGCGACGGGCTCGTATTGGGCGAGGGGGCCGCCATTTGCGTGCTAGAAGAACTGGAGCATGCGATCGACAGGGGCGCTCGTATCTACGCTGAAGTCCTCGGGTACGGGAGCGGAAACGAAGGCGGGTTCGGAAACAGGATCAACGCAGCAGAACTCGCCCTAGCCGACGCGATCACTTCAGCTCTTTCGATCGCAGGCAAGAGCCCACAGGATATTGACCATATCAACGCGCACGGAAATGCGCTACCCGACTACGACTTGATCGAGACTCGCGCCTTTCGCCAAGCACTCGGAAATGCCGCATATTCAGTACCGACAAGTTCAATCAAATCGATGATTGGTCACGCGATGGGCGCTGCCAGCGCCTTCCAAATCGTCGCGGCCTGCTTGACTCTCGAGCGTTCAGTGATCCCGCCGACAATAAACTACGAAACTCCTGACCCGGAGTGCGATCTCGATTACGTACCAAACGAAGCTCGCGCGTCACGCGTCAGAACAGTACTGATCAACGCTCACGCTATGGGCGGTACCCACGCGGTGGTTGTATTGGGGAAACCCGAACCCTGATGACTGGGCGTCTAACCTTCATCGTCGTGGCCGCCCTGGCCAACTTCGGACTGGGCTTTTTCGTCTACCTGACAAGCTCGAGAAGTGCCATCAATCGGTACTTTGCCTTCTTCTCGTTCGCGGTAGCCGCATGGACGCTCAGCAATGGTCTCGTTTCTTCGTATGCGGGTTCTGAATGGGGCTACGTTTGGGCTCGCTTCGCGTTCGCTTCGGCATCACTGATTCCCATGACCTTCCTGTGGTTCGCTGACGTCTTTCCAACGGCCAACCCCCGCCTTTCTCGGCGAGTTAGGGATGCGTTCTCGCTGGTGGCCGTGGCTTCCTTCGTTGTCTCGCTCACGCCGCTAATGGTCCGCAGCACTGCATCGGTCGGCGGTACTCTTCAGGTCCTATATGGGCCGTTGCACTTGCCCTTTGGGATCTACCTAGTTTGCTGTTTCGGAACTAGTCTATTCATTCTCGTTCGAAAGCTCCGAACATTGACCGGCCTTCAAAAGCTACAGGTGCGCTACTTGTTTGCTGCAGTGTTGATCGCCGCCTTCGGTGCCACCGTTACCAATCTCGTCATCCCTCTTGTACTGGACACGTCAAAGTTCAGCCCGTACGGCCCACTCTTTGGGATGTTGATGATCGCGATCATTGCACATGCGATCATCCGGCATCGCCTTCTGGACATACAGCTAGTCATCCGAAACGGAGCAGTCTATGTTGGCGCGATCGTAGTCACCGCATCTACATTCTTCGGTCTCGCAGAAACCCTTCACCATCTGACCGGAATCCAGCGGACGGCAATCCCGCTTCTCGAAGCGTTGGTCCTCGCTATCGCGGTCTCTATCTTCTTCGGACCATTGAAGGATTGGCTTCAAGGCACCCTGAACCGATACGTGTACCGCCATACATACGACTATCAGCGCACGATTCGCGAGACGAGCCTCCGCTTGAGCACCATGCTCGATCTGCATTCACTGCTCGGCTATCTGGCAGAAGTCATCGATCACACCTTCAAGGTGGAACTCGTTCAGATCTATCTTCGAGATGATCCAACCAGAACCTTTGCCGCGCCTGAGATCCAAACGCGACCTCACTGGCGTTCCAACCCTTCAACTCTTGGGGTTTCGTACGACTCTGTGCTCGCCTCTTATCTGAGCACAACGAAACGTATCTTGCTCCGCGACGACGCCTCAAACGCAAACGACCGCGCACTCCTTTCTGAGGCCGCTAAAGAGCTCCATCGCATCGGTGGCGAGATTGTTTTCCCTCTATTTCAGGACGAACTGCTCGCAGGCTTCATCGTCGTCGGGGCAAAGCGCTCCGGCGATCCGTACTTCTCTCGCGATATCGACCTTCTTTCGACGTTGGCGAGTCAGGCCGCTGTCGCCGTGAAGAACGCACACCTATATAGTCAGGTCGTGGTTGTCAATGAATACGTCGACAACATCCTGTCGACGATGGAGAGTGGTGTGATCGCTGTCGATGCCTCGGGACACATCTCTCTCTTCAATCCGGCTGCCCACCGACTCACCGGACTGACGTTCGCGTCGCGCGCCGACCTGTCGTACAGTGACCTCCCAGCACCGCTAGCCGGTCCGCTGCGAAGCACGTTGATGGAAGGCGGTTCCCACTCACAGCTTGAAACTCTCCTGCATGGGACGGACGGCCTCGCGATACCACTGGTCTATTCAACGGCGAAACTACAAGACAAGGACGGTAGAACACACGGAGCCCTTATCGTCTTTAGCGACCTTAGTCGACTGAAGGAGCTCGAGCGAGAGAAGCAACGTGCTGAACGTCTCGCCTCGTTTGGCGCACTCGCCGCGGGTGTGGCGCATGAGATCAAGAATCCCTTGGTCGCCATTCGCACATTCGCCGAGTTGCTTCCAGAACGCTTTGGCGACGTGGACTTTCGCGAGGACTTCTCCAAGGTCGTCATCAAGGAGATATCTCGCATCGACGATCTCGTCGCCCGTTTGCGCGGCATTGCAGCTACTGCGCCGCTGCAAGTCGGGGCAGTCGACCTCCGTGATCCGATTAACGATACGCTGTCCTTGCTGCGTGGTCAGCTTGAGCAAACGCGCACCGCCGTGATGCGCGACTTCCAGGATCCCGCACCGTTTGTTGCCATCGAGGAGAGTCAACTCAAACAGCTCTTCCTCAACCTGTTCCTCAATGCCATCGAAGCGATGGGAACAGAGGGCGTACTCACGGTCCGAATCACCAGGAAGCATACTCAGGGCTTGCCTTGGATCGTTGTCGACGTCTCTGATACCGGACCTGGAATCTCCGATTCTGTCGCCGCCAACATCTTTGATCCGTTCTTTACCACCAAGGCCCGAGGTTCCGGCCTCGGTCTTACCATTTGTCGCGGCATAACAGATGCGCATCGCGGGACGATCCGGGCGGAGCGAAATCTTGAACGCCCGGGCACCACGATCGTCGTCGAGCTACCCGTACCAAGCGCCGCGACCGCAATGTTGCAGAAGACTGCGGTCCGCGGCTAGCACGCATACGTCCGTGGAACGCCCCGCCATGATTGCCATGGTGACGATGCAACGAGAGGCCCGACCGGAGTCTTGATGCCGACGACAGCTGCACAGCTACTGCCGTCCCGCGGCGCCAGCGAGGAGTTTCGAGAGATGTTCTCGCGCACGGCCGGCCGGGAGATCGGGCGGATCGACGATCTGCTGAGCCGGTTCCGCACCATGTCCCGCGCGTCTCAACACCCCATGGAGACGGTGGACGTCTCGGCAACGCTGCGTGACACGCTCGAGACG
>Ga0207646_10002279_pt1 | contig 22844 bp, 18 predicted proteins | sample KBSK5502metaG_FD_184343 | JGI IMG/M metagenome (GOLD analysis project Ga0207646, IMG submission 184343) | Corn, switchgrass and miscanthus rhizosphere microbial communities from Kellogg Biological Station, Michigan, USA - KBS K5-50-2 metaG... | ecosystem: Host-associated > Plants > Roots >... | reverse complement strand
GACCGGCCGGCCGCCGCGCTGGCGAGAACGTGCTCGACCAGCATGATCAGCACCTGCTTGGCCGAGTCGCGCTGGCGGGCGTCGCACAGCACCGCCGGGACGCCCGGATCGAGATCGAGCGCGATGTGTACGTCCCGCGGGTCGTAGCGGGGTGCGCCGTCGAAACAGTTGATCGCGACGACGAAAGGCACCCGGCGCTTCTCGAAGTAGTCGACGGCGGGAAAGCAATCGCCGAGCCTGCGCGTGTCGGCCAGGATCACGGCACCGAGCGCGCCGTAGGAGAGCTCGTCCCACATGAACCAGAACCGCTCCTGGCCCGGCGTGCCGAACAGGTACAGCACCAGGTGGTTGCCGAAGGTGATCCGGCCAAAGTCCATCGCGACGGTCGTCGTCGTCTTGCTGGCGACGCCGGACAGATCGTCGAGGCCCACGCCGGCGCTGGTCAGGGCTTCCTCGGTGTGCAGCGGCCGTACCTCGCTGATGGCGCCGACAAGCGTGGTCTTGCCTACCCCGAACCCGCCCGCGACGACAATCTTGAACGCCGCGAGCGGTTCGCCGGGGGTGCCCTCAGAGGGCGCGGAGCCCATGCAGGACCTCCTTGAGCAGGTCGGCGCGGGGCCGCTCGCCGCCGCGCCGCTGCAGCACGGTGATCCGGCCCTGGAGAATGATGTCGGCCAGCAGAACGCGGACCACGCCGAGCGGCAGTCCGGTATCGGACGCCAGATCGGCCACGGCGGCAGGCTGCTGGCACAGGCGGAGGATCCTGCGGTGCTCGGGGGTGAAGCCCATCGGGTCGTCGGCCGCCGCGGCCTTGCCGGACGCGACCACGATCGTGATCAGGTCCAGCACCTCGCCGCCGGCCGGCTCGGTCCTGCCCCCCGTTACCGCGTAAGGCCGCACGACCGGACCCGGGTCCCGGGCATCCCAGTTGCCGCCCGCGCTCATCGCGGGCTCACTCCACCGCGATTGGGATGGCCGGGAATCTCGGGATCGCAGCTAGGTGCGGTCCGGCGGCGGCCAGCGCGCTCAGATGCTCCGCGTCTTCGCGGCTCAGGTCCCTTGAGGCAGCCACGACGAGCCCGTCACGGGACAAGATCACCGCTTTCTGGAAGTCCGCTACGCGGTCGGCGAGATCGTCGAGCAGCCAGGCCAGGTCCCCTCCCGGCCCGGCCCCGCCTTGCGCGGTCATTCCCCCTCCTCGCTTTGCGGTGCCTCGGAGTCCTGTCCCCTGGCAGTCTCCGTGGTGCTCACGGGCGGCGTGTCCGGCAGGTCTGCCTGGCGACCACGCTGCCACCCCCGCTGCAGGGACGCCGCCAGGTCACGGGCTTCCTCCGGTTCGCGGGTGCTGGCGGGCGCCGCTACGGGTTCGGCTGCTCGCGGGCGGGTAGCTGCTGGCGGGCGGTCCCGCAGGTGCGGGGACAGGCTCGCCTGGCGGGTCCGGCGAGGAAGGCCGCGGTAGGTGGTGGCCGGCTGAGCGGGTGCGCCGCTCTCTGGCGGGGTCTCCGGCTGCGCCGCGGGCGGCCGCTCCGCCGGGGCCCGGCCGGCCGTCAAGGCCAGCGCCTCGGCGGACGGCAGGTCCAGCCGGGCTGGCCGCCCGGCCGCCGTCAGGGCGCTTGGCAGCGCGATCGCCTCCGCCTCTGGCGCGGGCACCACGATGCTGTTGGGCAGCAGCACGATCGCGGTGGTTCCGCCGAACGGAGACGGCCGTAGCGAAACCCGGACACCGTGCCGTGCGGCGAGCCTGCCCCCCACGAAGAGGCCGAGCCGGTCCGCGTTGGCGAGGTCGAAGTCGGGCGGCTTGGCCAGCTGCTGGTTGAGCTCACTCAGCTGGTCGGCCGCGATGCCCAGGCCCCGGTCATCGATCTCAATGGCGAAACCGTTCGGCACCCGCTCGGCCCTGACCTCGACCCGCGACGTCGAGGGGGAGAACAGAGTCGCGTTCTCTATCAGCTCCGCGAGCAAATGGATCATGTCTGCGACGGCGGGGCCGGTCACCGCGTCATCGGTCTTGGTGTAGACCATGACCCGCTTGTAGTCCTCGACCTCTGCCACCGCGCCGCGGATGACGTCGATGACAGGCACGGGCTTGCTCCAGGTGCGGCCGGGCGCAGCGCCCGACAGGATCGTGAGGCTCTCCGCGTGCCGGCGCATCCGGGTCGTGAGGTGGTCCAGCGTAAACAGGTCGGCCAGCGCGGCCGGGCTTGACGCCTTCTGTTCCAGCGTGTCGATCAGGCGCAGTTGCCGGTGCAGCAGCGACTGGTTCCGCCGTCCCAGGCTGACGAAGACCTGCCGGAGGCCATCCCGCAGGCCGGCCTCGGCGGCCGCCGCCGCGACGGCCGTCTGCTGCAGGCTGGTAACGGCCGCGGCGGCGTCGGCGACCTCGGTGATTTTCGGCTCGTCGTCCGGGGCAGTCCGGTCGGCCTGGCTAACCTCCCCTTCCGCCTGGCTGCCCCGCTCTCCGGCGCGCAGCCGCTCCATGGCCTGCGGCAGTTCCTCACCGGCAAGTCGGCGGGCCGTCGCGGCCAGGCCGGCGACCTCCCTTGAGAGCCGGCGCGCGAACGATCCCGTCAGGATCAGCGCGGCGATCACGACGATCATCCCGGCGGCCACTATCAGCGCTATTCCGGCCAGTTCCCGGTGGTTCCCGGAGAAGACGCCGTGCCCGGTCAGCGAGCTGACCAGCACGACGCCCACGGCTACCGCCCAGGCCAGCAGCAGGCAGACGACCGGAACGGTCACCATGGACGTGAACGTGAACCGGACCGAACGGCGCCCGGGGCGCCTCCGGTCCGGGCCTGCCGAGCCTGAAACGCCCATGGATGGTCACCCCTGCATCGATCCCGGACGGAACCCATGACTGTATGCCGAACCGGGCACTACGGTCAGTGCTTCTATCCTGGGCCACTGGGAACTTATTAGCCCTGCACTTCAGGGAATCGCCGGATTGTTATTTCGGATAACGCACGGTTTCGGGCTGTTCTCGCTGACCCTAATGGCACCGCCGTCACGCTGAGTAGCAGCGATACGGCACCGTCGCAGATGACGCCCGTACTACCTGGCTGAACCCGGCGTCACCGGCGTCCGTGGTACCTGTGACCGAGCCCGGCCGGGGGCTAGCTGCGGGCGGCCATGATCGCGAAGGGGACACCACGCCGATCTGGTGGACCCCGAACCTGAAGAACGCCTGGGGGACAGCTCCATCGGCGCGACCCAGTCGCTGGCTGAAAGGCCGCACTAAAGGCCGTTCGGCCCGGCGAAGAAGTCGCGGGGGTTGCGGACCAGCATCTGCTCGATCTGGTCCGCGGAGACGCCGCGCTCGCGCAGGCCTGGCAGCAGCGCGGTGTGGATGTAGCTGAACTGCCAGTCGGGCAGGACAAAGTCCTGCTCGGCGTTGGTGAACCAGTCGGTGAACGAGGCCTTGTCGTGCGAGAGCATGATCCGGCTGGCGTAGCCGCGCTCGCACAGCCCGGCGAGCGTATCCTGCTGGGCGCCGAGCGGCACGGTGAATCCCAGCCCGCAGCGGTCCCAGCCGAGGTACGAGCCGCTGTCGATGACCTGCTCCAGGTAGCCGACATCCGTTGTCTCGTTGGAGTGCCCGATCAGCACCCGGCCCAGGTCAACGCCACGGGAGGCCAGTATCCGCTGTTGGTCAAGACCGCGCTTGGTGGGCGCGTGCGCGTGGGTGCAGATCGGCGCGCCGGTGCGCCCGTGCACGTTCGCGACCGCGAGCGCCAGCCGCTCCACGTCCTCGATCATCCCCTGCTCGTCGGTCACGATCTTCAGCACCGCCGCGCGGAACCCGGTGTCGCCGATGCCGGTGGTCAGATCGCGCTCGAACAGCGACTCGAGCAACTGGTCACCGTCGTCGAGCACCTTGCCGCGGCCGCGGAACTGGAACGGGAACGGCAGCTTGTCGTAGGTGTAGTAACCGGTGGCGAACATCAGCTTCAGCCCGGTGCCCTCCGCCGCGCGGGCAGCCAGCGCGGGATCGCGGCCAAGGCCCGGCACGGTCATGTCCAGGATCGCGCCGACCCCCACCTGCCGGAGCCGGGCGAGCCGCTCGCGCGCGGCCGCCACCTCGGCTTCGGCGTCCCAGCCGCCGAATCCGGGCCACCCCTGTTGCAGCGGCTCGGTGAGAGTGAACACGTGCTCGTGCATGAGCACCGCGCCGAGATCGTCGACGTCGGTGTCGCCAGCGTTGGTCGGGACGGTCGCCATGGTCGCGTACCTCCGGGGATGTGGCCTTCCCGGAGTCTGCCCCACCCGGCCCGGGGCTCGCGAGGGGCGACCGGTCAGGTCCGCCCGCTCGGCGCCGTATTCCTCAGCTGGATACTCACCAAGACGGTGCAACAAGCCTCTAGCCCGCAGAGGTGGTCGCTGATCGGCGTTGTGATCGCGGGCCTGGTGCTGCTGGCCGCCGCGCGGTTCATCCTGCGGTCCCCGTTCTTCCAGATCGAGCGGGAAAGCGACACCCCAGGACGGCGGGAGGCCGGCGCGCTCGGCCAGCCACGTCCACGGCTGCGGTCCGGCCAGCAGTTCGGCCGCCTCGTTCCGCATCGCGTCCGGCGTGCGTTAATGCGGCTCGCCGCGTTCTCGGCACCGGCTGGCATAAGCCTCCTCCACGCCACCGTCGCGGACCCGGACGAGCGTGTCCGACGGCGCCGCGTGGATACTGGGGCGGAACCTGCGGGGCGGGTCGTCCGGAAGGGGAGGCTGTAAGGATGAGCAGCGTGACGCCGGCCGCCCACGAGGATGAACCCGGTGCGCTGAGCCAGCGCCGGACGCTCATCATCATCGGTGCGTTGCTGCTGGGCATGCTGCTGGCCGCGCTGGACCAGACGATCGTCGCGACCGCGCTGCCCACGATCGCCGGGGACCTGCACGGGCTGTCCCACATCTCCTGGGTGGTGACCGCCTACCTGCTGGCGTCCACGGTGTCCACGCCGCTGTGGGGCAAGCTGGGCGACCTGTACGGGCGCAAGACCTTCTTCGAAGCGTCGATCGTTATCTTCCTGGCCGGTTCGGCGCTGGCCGGGCTGTCGCACTCCATGCTTCAGCTGATCGCGTTCCGCGCGATTCAGGGCATCGGCGGCGGCGGGCTGCTGACGGGTGCGCAGACGATCGTCGCCGACGTCGTGCCAGCCCGGCAGCGCGGCCGCTATCAGGGCCTCTTCGGCAGCGTGTTCGGGGTGACCAGCGTCCTCGGCCCGCTGATAGGCGGGTTCTTCGTCGACAACCTGTCGTGGCGCTGGGTGTTCTACGTCAACCTGCCGATCGGCGTTGTCGCGCTGGCCGTGGTCGCTGCGGTGCTGCCCGGGCACCTGCGCCGGGCCCAGCACCGCATCGACTATCTCGGCACGGTGCTGCTGGCCGGCGCCGCGACCAGCCTGGTGCTCCTCACCTCGCTCGGCGGGACGACCTACGCCTGGTCGTCCGCGCCGATCTTCATCATGGGCGCCGCCGCCGTGGTGCTAGCCGTCGCGTTCGTCTGGGCGGAGAGCCGTGCGGCCGAGCCGGTCATTCCGCTGCACCTGTTCCGCAACCGGGTGTTCTCCGCCTCGAGCGCGGTCGGCTTCGTCGTCGGGTTCGCGATGTTCGGGTCAATCGCGTACCTGCCGCAGTACATGCAGATCGTCAAGGGTGCCAGCCCGACCGTGTCCGGGCTGCGGCTGCTGCCGCTGATGGCCGGCCTGCTGACCACCTCGATCGTCAGCGGGCGCCTGGTCACCAGGTGGGGCCGTTACCGGGTGTTCCCCATCGTCGGCACCGCGACCATGACGGTCGGCATGTACCTGCTGTCCCACCTGGGTGTGGCCACGAACGACTGGCTGGCCTCGCTGTACATGCTGATACTCGGCGCCGGTATCGGCTTGTCGCTGCAGGTCCTCGTCGTCGCGGTGCAGAACGCGGTCAGCTACGCCGACCTCGGCGCGGCCACCGGCGGCGCGACCTTCTTCCGGTCCATCGGCGGCTCGTTCGGCACAGCCGTCTTCGGCGCCGTGTTCGCCAACGTCCTGGCCGGCAACCTGGTGGCCAGCCTGCACGGCCTGCGCCTGCCGCACGGGCTGACGGCGTCCAGCGGCGCGAGCCCGGCGGTGCTGGCCCGGCTGCCCGCCGCCGTGCACCTCGGGTACATCAGCGGCTACGCCACCTCGCTGCAAGCGGTGTTCCTGGTGGGCGTGCCGTTCGGCGCGCTGGCGTTCGCGCTCAGCTGGACGCTCAAGGACGTCCCGCTGCGCACCACGGTCAGCCAGCCGGACCCGGCCAGCACGCTGGCCCCCACGGCCATGCCCACGACCCGAACCTCGGACCAGGAAATGGAACGCGCGCTGACCAAGCTGCTCAGCCGCGACCGCCGGCGCGAGGTCTACCAGCACATCGCCGCGGACGCCGGGGTCCAGGCGGAGCCCCGGGTTGCGTGGCTGCTGCTCCGCGTGGGCGAGCATCCCGGGTGGGCGCGCCACCACCTGGCGCGGCACCTGCTCATGACCAACGCCGACCTGGACCGCCGGCTAGGTGAGCTGGTCACCTCCGGCTACGCGCGGGCGCTGCCGGAGGACCCGGGTGCGCCGGTGCCGCTGACCGAGGCGGGCCAGCGCGCGTTCGAGAGCCTCCACCGGGTCAGGCACGACCGGATCGCGCGCCTGGCCGCCGACTGGCACCCCGAGCAGCATCCGCACCTGGTGGCGCTGCTCACCCGGCTGACGCACCAGCTGGGCGCCAGCGACGAGACGCCCGGCCACGACCTTGACGCGGCCAGCTCAACCCCGAAGTAGCTGAACGCGGAGACCAATCGGCGCCGGCGCTCTCACACGAGCCCGCGCGCATGTGTGGTGCTGCCTTAGCCGTCCACCGCAGGTAAAGCGCCAATCGCTTACCGGCCGGTACCGGCAGGCGGGATACCGGGAATTACATCGTTCTTTACCCCTTATCCGAAGAGGGGCTGTTAGCTTGGGGGGCTATTGGAGGGGTTTATGAGAGATCATGGGCAATTGCCGCTGCGCGGTCGGCTCGGCATGGTTTGTGCGGTGATCGCGGGCGTGACCGCAGCCGCGGGCCTCACCTTGCCGGCGGGCGCCTCAAGCGCGGCGGTCAGGGCCATAACGACCGGCCCAGTGTCGTCCACGCCGACCGCCGGCACGCCGGAGCTGGCGAAGACCACCACCACACAGACGGTCCGCCAGCTAGTTCAGTGCGGCTCCAACATCTACGCGGTGGGCCAGTTCACACAGATCAAGCAGGGCGCCACCACCTACGCGCGGAACAACATCTTCAGCTTCAGCGCCACCTCCCCGTTCATGGTCACGGCGTGGAACCCGAACGTCAACGGCGAGATCAACTCGATCGCGTTCAACGGCGGCAACTGCGCCGACGCCTACATCGGCGGGCAGTTCACCTCGGTGAACGGCACCCCGGTGGCCAACCTCGCCGAGATCAGCACCTCGACCGGCAACGTGGTGTCGGCGTTCGGGAGCCACGTCGGCGGCGGCCACGTCGACACGATCCTGGCGGTGAACGGGCACCTGCTGGTCGGCGGGACCTTCACCTCCGTCAACGGGAACAAGGGCATCAACCCGTATTACGCGAGCCTGAACCCCACCACCGGCGCCGACGACGGGTTCCTGCACCTGAGCGTCTCCGGTCACTACGTGTACACCAATGTCCAGGTCAACACGACCGAGGTGTACAACCAGCAGCTCAGCCACGGCGGGACGCTGGACCTGGTCGAAGGCGACTTCACCTCGGTGGGCGGCTTCCACCGGCAGCAGATCTTCATGCTCAACGTGAGCGGGGCGAAGGCGACGGTCACCGGCTGGAGCTCGCCGGAGTTCGACGGCAGCAATCCCGCCAAGTACCCCTACTTCTATTGCTCGACCTCGCACCCGATCTACATCCGCGCCGCGGCCTGGGGGCCGGGCGATACGGAGGTCTACGTCGCCGACACCGGTTTCCGCCCCTATAACTGGAACGGCAAATTCCCGCTCGTGGGGCTCTGCGACGCCGCGGCGGCCTTCCCCGCCACCCAGGCCGAGGTCACCCACGATTGGATCAACTACACCGGCTGCGACTCGCTGTATTCGGCGGCCGCCGACTCCTTCGCGGTGTACGTGGCCGGGCACAACCGCTGGTTTGACAACCCGAATGCCTGCAACAAGGCGGGCACCGGCGCGATCCCGGCGCCCGGTCTGGCCGGCCTGAAGCCCGCCGGCCCCACCGACAACAACCTGATCACCAACACCGCCGGCACCGCCGGGCTGTACTCGCGGTCGCGCGGGCACGGGGCGGACGACATGCTGCTCACCAGCGCCGGCCTGTGGATAGCCAGCGACGACTTCGGCGGCAACACCTCCTGCGGCGGCGTCTCCGGCTTCTCCGGGATCTGTTTCCTCCAATACGGGTGATCGCGGGTCCGCGCCCCCATCGTGCCCGGCTGGCCCGGGCATGATGGGGGAGTGGGCGAGCCGCCGATGACCGACGGCCAGGTCCGCGGGCTGTGGGCGCCGCCGCGGCGGGCGCTGACGGTGGGCCTGGTCCTGACGATCACCTTCGTCGCGTCCGAGGCGCTGGCGGTGGTGACGGTCATGCCGCTCGCCGCCCGTGACCTTGGCGGGCTGCGCCTGTACGGGTGGGTGTTCAGCGGGTTCATGCTGGGCAGCGTGGTCGGCATCGTCGCGGCCGGCCGGGAGGCCGACCGCCGGGGCCCTGCGGTGCCCTTCGTGGCCGGGGTGGTGCTGTTCGGCTCGGGGCTGGCGATCGCCGGCCTGGCGCCTTCGATGGGCGTCCTGGTGGCGGGCCGGGTGCTGCAGGGCATGGGTGCGGGCGCGATCCCTTCGGTGGCCTACGCCGCGATCGGCCGCAGCCTTCCCGGCCCGCTGCGGGCCCGCATGATGGCGGTCCTGTCCACCGCCTGGGTGGCGCCCGGGCTGGCCGGCCCGGCGCTCAGCGCCGAGGTGGCGCGCGCGTTCGGCTGGCGGTGGGTGTTTCTGGGCCTGCTGCCGGTGGTCGCCGTGGCCGGGTCGATCGCCGTGCCGGCCCTGGTCCGCCTCGGCCCACCGGGCTCGGCCCAAACGCGGGAGCACCGGCTGACTGACGCGCTCCGCACGGCGGGCGGCGCCACGATGATCTTGGCTGGCCTCAGTCTGGCGGCCGGCTCCCGTGCCCTCCTGGCTGGCGGTGCGCTGCTCCTCGCCGGCGGGGCCGTCGGGCTGCCCGCGCTGCGGCGCCTCGTGCCCGCGGGCACGCTGACCGCGCGTCCCGGGCTCCCCGCCGCCATCCTCATCCGCGGCCTGCTGACGTTCGCGTTCTTCGGCGCCGACGCCTACGTGACGCTGGCGATCACCGCGATCCGCCACCGCAGCCTGGTGGTGGCCGGCATCGCCGTCACCGGCGCCACGCTGTCCTGGACCACCGGCGCCTGGGTGCAGGCGCGGCTCAGCGATACCTGGGAGGGGCGGCGCCTGGTGCGCGCGGGGCTGGTGATCGTCCTGGCGGGGATCGCCGGGATGATCCTGGTGCTCCGGCCATCGGTCCCGGTGGCGGTCGGCCTGGCGGCCTGGACCGTGGCCGGGCTGGGCATGGGGCTGGCCTACGCGCCGCTGTCGCTGATGATGCTGCGGATGGCGCCCGCCGGCCGGGAAGGCCGGCTGTCGGCGTCCCTGAACCTGGCCGACGTGCTCGGCACCGCGATCGGCATCGGCGTGGGCGGCGCAGCGGTGGCGGCCGGCGCGGACGGCCGCCTTGGCCTTGGCCTCACGGCTGCGTTCGCCGCCGCGGCGGCCGTGGGCGTCACCGCGCTGGCGCTGTCCCGTCAGTTGCCGAGGGGCACGGGCTCGTCTTCGCCGCCGGTGCCGGACCGCGTTCCCGCATCCGCCCCCGACCAGGGCGGGCCGGCAAATAGGGTCTGACCGAAACGTTCGCTTAACCGCGGCAGGGGATGTGCTCAGTCAGCGGCGGCGGGCAGGCCCACGGGGCCGTTTGCCAGGTCCCTGTCCGGCTTGGCCGCCGCGATGACGGCGCGGACGCTCCGCAGGAGTTCCTGCGCGGCGAAGGGCTTCTGGATGAGTGCCACCCCGTCATCGAGGGCACGCCGGGGCCCCAGGACGTCCTGGCTGTAGCCCGACATGAACAGCACCGCCACGCCTGGGCGCACCTGCCCGATGCGCCGGGCCAGTTCCGTCCCGGAGACCTGCGGCATCACCAGGTCGGTCAGCAGCAGGTCGAACTCGTGCTCGGCCGCCAGGGACAGCGCCTCCTGCCCCGACGCCGCCTCCAGCACTGAGTACTCGTTGCGGCGCAGGATGCGCGCCGCGATGTCCCGCACGGCGGGTTCGTCCTCGACGACCAGGACCGTCTCGCCGCTGCCCTTGACGGCGGCGGCCGGGGCCGGCTCGGCCGCCACGGCGGCCTGGCCCCCGGCCGGGGGGAAGAACGCACGGAACGTAGTGCCCATGCCGGGCTCGGAGTAGACGCTGAGGCTGCCGCCGGCCTCGCCCACGATGCCGTGCACGGTGGCGAGCCCCAGCCCGGTCCCCTTGTCCGGCGACTTGGTCGTAAAGAACGGCTCGAATATCCGGGAGAGGACCTTGGGGCTTATGCCCACCCCGGTGTCGCTGACCGCCAGCTCCACATACTGGCTGGGCGTTATCTCGGGGTGCAGGCGCGTGTACTCCTCGTCGAGCAGGGTCGTCCGCAGCCTGACGGTCAGGGTCCCGCCGTCCGGCATCGCGTCACGGGCGTTGACCGCGAGGTTGATCAGCACCTGCTCCATCTGGCCCCGGTCCGCGCGGATCGCCGGGAGGCTCGCCGCGGTGTGCACCATCAGCTTGACGTCCTCGCCGATGGTGCGCGCCAGCAGGCCCTGGATGTCGGTCACGACGGCGCCCAGATCGAGGACCTCGGTCTGGGTCTGCTCCCGGCGGCCGAAGATCAGCAATTGGCGGGTGAGGCGGGCGCCCCGCTCGGCGGCGGCCTGGATCTGGTCCACCTCGGCCCGGACGGAATCGTCACCGGCCGTCGCCTCGGCCACGAAGCCGGCACACCCAAGGATGACGGCCAGCAGGTTGTTGAAGTCGTGCGCGACGCCGCCGGCCAGCTGCCCGAGGCTCTCCAGCCGCTGGGCCTGGTGCAGCCGGTTCTCCAGCCGTTCGCGCTCGGCCTGAGCCTGCAGGCGCTCCCTGACGACCTGGTCTTGCAGCGCGCGCTGGTGCGCCTCTTCGAGCTCTCGGGTTCGCTGGGCCACGGTTGCCTCGAGGGAGGAGTTCATCTCCTGCAGCCTGGCGACGAGACGCCGGTTCTCCCGGCGGAGCCGGGTGCGGTCGAGGGCGGCTCGCACGCTCCGCAGCAGGTCGTCCGGTGGGACCGGCTTGGTCAGGTAGTCGTCGACCAACCCGACGGCGGCGATGGCGTTGTCGGCGGATGCGTACCCGGTGAGCAGGATCACCGCCAGGTCGGGGTCCTCGGACTTCAGCCGGGTGGACAGGGCGATCCCCGTCGTGTCGGGGAGCCGCTGATCGACCACGGCCAGGTCCGGCTGGCCGTGGCCGCGCGCGGCGAGCGCGGCGGCCCCGGATTCGAACCCCCGGGCCGCAAACCCGGCGAGTGCGAGGATGTCAACGACGGTCTGCCGCATGCTGGGGTCGTCGTCGATGACGCAGACCGTGGCCCCGGCCATCGTTGGAGGGAGGGCCTCGGCGGTCACTTCCCGGCCCTGGAGGCGTCGGCCACCAGCCCCAGCATCCTTCGCGTCTCGAAGGGCTTGTGCAGGACGGCAAAGGCGCCGGCCTTGACCGCGCTGCGCAGCCGCTCTTCCAGGGCGTAGGCCGTCATCAAGATGACGTGCGGCGGTGGGTGCTCCATCTCCTCGAGCACCGATACGCCGTCACGCCCCGGCATCCGGACGTCCATCACCACCACGTCGAAGGCCATCTCCTGCACGGCGCTGAACGCGCTCTCCCCGTCGGGCGCCGAGCAGACCCGGTAGCCCTGCTGCTCGAGGATCGCGACCAGGGTGTCGCGCATGCCCGGCTCGTCGTCGACCACCAGCACGGTGCTCATCGCGGCACGCTCGCCAGGGCGGCGGCGACGGGCAGGCTGATGGTGAACGAGCTGCCCACCGACGGCGTGCTGTCCACCGTGATGATGCCGTGGTGGGCGTCGATGATCCGTTTCGTCACAGCCAGGCCGAGGCCGATCCCGCGCGCCTTCTTGGTGAAGAAGGGGGCGAAGATGCCATCGCGGGTTTCGGCATCCATGCCGACGCCGGTGTCGGTGACCGTGATCTGGACCGATTCGGGTCCCGTCGTCGCCGAAACGGTGAGCACGCCACCGCCGGGCATGGCGTCGTAGCCGTTGGTGATGAGGTTGAGCAGCGCCTGCCGGATCTGGTCGTGGTCCGCCTCGACGCTCACCTGCGCGTCGCCGTCCCGATTGACCTGCACGTTCTTCGGCGGAGGCGCCACGGACAGCGCCTCGTCCACCAGCTCGGAGACCTGCACCGGGCCGAGGATGGGCTGCCGCTCGGCCGAGTAGTCGAGCAGGTCGGAGACGATGAGCGTGGCCGCCGAGATCTCCCGCTTGGCGGTGGCGATGTGACGCCGCACCGGCCCGTCCGGATCGTCCCCCGCTCCGGCCTCCATGAGGTAGAGGACGTTCATGACAACGCCCAGCGGGTTGCGCAGCTCATGGCCCACCGTCGAGGCCAGCTGGCCCACGGCCGCCAGCCGTTCCTGCCGGATCAACTGGGCCTGCGCCTGCTCGAGTTCGCCGATCGCGTCGCGGAGCGACGCGGTGCGCTCCGCAACCTGCACGGCGGCGTAGTCGCGCCGGCGGCTCAGCGTCTCGACGACCGCCGTCACCAGCACCGCGGCGAGCAAGCCGATCGCCAGGATGATCCAGGGCATGTCCTCCGCCAGCGCCCCTACCAGGGGATGCGGGCTCTGGGCCACGATCAGCCACGTGTCCGCGCCCACCCGGAACGGGTACTGGAGCCCTCCCGGAGGTACCGTCTTGCTCGTCGTGATGACGAGTGCGGCCGGGCTGGGGTGCGCCGACAGGTAGATGGCGATGTTCAGGTCGCCCCACGGCGACGACGGGGGCGACGGGATCGGTTTCGCCGGGGAGATCCTCGCTTCCTCCCAGACAACCGTCCCTGGCCCCGCGGCGTGGCCGAGGCCAAGCGCGAGCCAGTGCACCGAACCCTGCCTGAACAGGCCCGTTACCAGCCCGGTGGCGGAAAGGGCCCGGCGAGCCAGCGCCGCCTGACCGCCGGAGAGCACGGTGCCGACGGCCGGGCCGCCGCCCGCCGCCGCGGTCACCCTGGTGGCGGCTCCATGCTGGGTGGTCACCAGCCAGGTCTGCCTGGTCCCGGTGGTGACCGAACGCGTCGCCGCGGCGAACGACGAGCCCTGGCCATGATCTGAGCGGGCCAGCGCCCCCAGCAACTGCAGCGATGTCTGGACGCCCGAGAACGCGCTGCCGAGCACCGCGGCGGCCTCCCCGGTCCGTTCCCGCAGGATCAGCCGTTCTTGACCGCGGATGATGCTGAGCGTGATGAGCGACGCGGCCACCACCACCCCCGCCAGGGCAAGGAAGGTCACGGCGGAAACCGCCCCGAGCGGCCACCGGCGCCCCTTGCTGGTGGCTGGCCCGCCGCGTGCCGATCCGGTCATAACGTCCCCCGAGCGTTATTACAATTTGTATTTGCGCTGTTACGAGATGCTACTACCTGGAGAATCGAAAGCCCATACGTGGAGATCTTCGCGCCGGGTTCGGCACCTCGCGGTGGAGCCGCGGACGATGAGCTCGGGCGGCAGCAGCCGGGCCGCGCCCGGCGCGCCCGGGTCGGCGATCCGTTCCAGGAGCAGCGTCGCTACCTGGATCCCCACGTGGTACTGGGGCAGCCTGATCGTGGTCAGGGCCGGTGTCACGCTGCCCGCGAGGGGCAGGTCGCCGCAGCCCGCCACGGAGATGTCTCGCGGGCACTCCAGGCCCGCCGCAGCGATGGCCTGGCAGCAACCGGCCGCGAGCAGGTCACTCGTGGCGATGATCGCTGTGCAGGACGCCTGCCCCGCGAGGAGCCGGCGGCAGCACCGCCTGCCCTCGGCGGCGGTGTGCGCCCGCGCCGCCGGGGTGGGCGGGGCCGGCCGTGGCAGGCCCGCTGCCGCCGCCGCGGCGGCGAAGTCCCGGTACCGGCCGCGTTCGCCGGGCCCTGTGACGCAGGCGATCGCGCGATGCCCGAGCGCCACAAGGTGATCGACCATCGTGCGCATGCCCTCGGCGAGATCCGCCGATGCCGCCGGGAGCCCGCCGTTCTCCGGCGCCGCGCCCGCAATGACCACGGGCAGGCCGGTCCGGCCGGCCAGGCTGACCAGCGCTGCCCGGGCCGGGTACCCGGCCAGGACCAGCCCGTCCACGTGACGGCCCTGCATGACGGTGAGCATCGCGCGCTCACGGGCGGCGTCCCGGTCGGTGCTTCCGGTCAGCGCCACGTAACCCGCCGTGGCGAGCTGGTCTTCCAGGCCGCGGGCGAACGCGCCGGCGAGTGGGTCCGCGATGTCGGGCAGCAGCACGCCCACGGTGCGGGTGGACCGAGTCCGCAGGCTCGCCGCGGCGTGGTTGCGCACATACCCCAGGGCCTCGGCCGCGCGCAGGACCCGGCGCGCGGTTCCCGGCCTGACCATGTGCCGGGTGGCCGGCTGAAGCGCGCGGGACGCCGTTCCCGGGTGGACCTTCGCCTGGGCCGCGACGTCTTTGAGCGTGACCGGCCGACGGTGTCTCATCGCGGCCGCCTCACTGGGTGATGAGTTCCCGGCGCAGCGCCAGGCTGCCCGCCACCGCGGCCGCCGCGGCGGAGAGGGCCAGCACGCTGACGTCGCGGGCGAAACCGCTGGCGGAGGCGTAGAACACCGCCTGCTGCAGTCCGTGGATGGCGTAGGTGAGCGGGTCGAAGACCGCGATCCGCTGGAGCCACGGTGGCTCGAAGAAGATCACTCCGAGGCCGCCGGCGAGGGCGAACGCCTCCACCGCCGCGATCGTCGCGGCGACCGACACCGGCTGCCTGCGCTGGAACCAGGTGCCGATCGCGATTCCCGCCCCGGCGCTGAATAGTGAGCTGAGCGCGATCACGGCGAGGGCGGCCAGCCACAGGGAGATGGTCGCTGGCCTGGTCAGGCCGGTCGCCGCGGCAACGCCCAGCATGGCCGCCGCGAGGACGAACGTCGAGGAGAAACCGGCCAGCATCTTGCCCGTGATGATGGTGAGGTCGCTGGCCGGGGCGAACAGCAGCTCCTTGACCGTGCGCCGCTCGAACTCCCCGGCGGCCGCCATGCCCGCGGCGATGATCCCGTTGACCGTGACGATCAGGATGATGACGGGAAGCACGCTGTACTGGTACAGCTGCACGTCGTGGCGTCGCAGGCTGTGCTCGGCGAGGGTGATCCGGACCGGGCTGGCCCGGCCGAGCCCCGCGTAGTAGGTGGTGATCGCGTCCGGGACCGCCCGGCGGATATCGCTGGTGAAGTCGAGGTTCAGGTTGTCGATGCCGACGTCGACCGGGGCGCGCTGGTGCGCGGCCACGAGGTGGGACTCGTCGGCCGGAATCGTGATGATGGCGGCCACGTGCAGGGACTCGTACAGCTGGGTGGCGCGGGCCGGCCTGGTGAGGGTGAGCTGGAACACGCCGGCGTCCCTCATGGCCGCCACGAGCCGCGCTCCGACGGGCCCGCGGTCGAGGTTGACCACCGCGACCGGCTCCAGGTGGGTCGCCTGGGCGCCGAGGAAGACCACGAGCGTGTAGGAGACAGGAACCAGCAGGGCGCCCAGGATCTGCAGCGGGCGGCGCAGCCACAGCGTGAGGTCCTTCCTGCAGATGACCCAGACCGGTATGAGCCCCACCTGGTCTCCTCCCGTCAGGCGCGGGCCGCCGCCGGCCTGGACAGGCGCAGCGCGATGCCCGACAGGCAGATGAACGTGAGCAGGTACCCGGCGAGGATCAAGGCGTCGGCGGCTGGCGCGAGGGTGCCGGTGACGAACTCCTTGAAGCCGAGTTGCTCGAGGACGATCGCGTAGTGGATGGGCAAGGTGGCTGCTATCCCCTGGACGACGCCGGTCTGGAACCCGATCGGGCCGAAGACCCCCGACAGGAAGAACAGCGGGACGGGCAGGGCGCGGGTGAGGATGGCCAGGGCCGAACGGTCCTTGAGCGCGGTCCCGAGGGCGGTGCCGGCCGCCACGAAGACCGCCAGGGTGAGCACGCTGGCTCCGCCGGTCAGGGCGAGGCGGGCGGGGTGGTCGCCGACGACAAAGACCACGACGCCCAGTACGACCACGGCGGCGGGCAGGGCGACCAGGAGCGCGCCGAGCATCCGCCCGGCCAGGATCTGCCACGGCCTGGCGGGCGCCAGGAGCAGTTCCTTGATAGTCGCGTTCTCCCAGTCGCGGGACGCGGCGTTCCCGGCCTGCAGCAGGCCGCTGACCATCAGGGCGATCACGATGATGCTCATGGCCAGGAACGGGATGTAGCCGGTGTCGTGGGCGTAGGCGTCCCCCTCGCTGGCGACGATGCTGACCAGGCCGGGGTCGGCGTGGGCGTAGAACTGGGTGACGACCAGGCGCATGGCCCGGTGGGCGTCGTCGGTCAGGTCCTGGTTCAGGTTGTTGATCTCCACCGGGACCGCCATGGGCCGGTGGCGGGCCACGGCCCGGTCGAAGCCCGCCGGGATGGTGACGACGGCGACCAGCGTGCCCGCGCGCAGCTGCTGCCGGGCGGCGGCCGCCGTGGTCACCTCCAGGCGGAAGCTGTGCGCCTGGCGCATCGCGGTGACGAACTGCCGGGCGTAGGGCCCGTGGTCGTACATCACCACGGCCGTCGGCGCGTGGGAGCCGGCCAGGACGAACAGCGACATCATGATCAGGTAGTTGACGGGCAGCGTGACCGACTGCACCAGGGTGGACCGCTCGGTGAGCGCCGAGCGGATGTCCTTCACCGCACACCCCCAGATGACCCGCAGCATGTCTAGTCCCGCAGCCCGCGTCCGGTGAGGCGGAGGAATACCTCGTCGAGGCTGGTGTCGCGGACCGCCACGTCGGCGATCACGCACCAGTGGTCGGTGACGGCGATGATGTCGGCGATCTCGGCGTGTTCCTGGGTGGTGACGGCGAGCCGGTGGCTGGCGTCGGCGGCTGGCTCGATGGAGACGTTCGTGACGCCGCCGAGCTGGCGCAGCTCCTCGAGCGCGTAGTCGAGGGTGCGGGGCGCCGCGATGGGTTGCACGTGGAGGGAGACGATCGTCGCGCCGTAGGACCGCCGCAGCGTCGCCGGTGTGCCGCTGGCGGCGAGCTGGCCGTGGTCGATGATGGCCACCTCGTCGCACAGCTCCTGCGCCTCTTCGAGCTGGTTGGTGGTGAGCAGGATGGTCTTGCCGCGGTCGCGGAGGTCCCTGATGTAGCCCCAGATCGCGGCCCGGGCGTGGACGTCAACCCCGAGCGTGGGCTCGTCCAGGATGATGACCTCGGGGTCGTGCAGCAGAGCGCGGGCGATCGCCAGCCGGCGTCTCATGCCGCCGGAGAACGTCCCGACCCGCGATTCGGCGCGGTCGGCCAGGCTGACCAGCTGGAGCAGCGCGGCGATTCGTTCCGCCTTCTGCTGGCGGGGGACCCGGTACAGGTCGGCGTGGAAGGCCATGTTGGCCCGCGCCGTGAGCTCGTTGTACAGCGCCGTCTCCTGCGGCACCGTGCCCACGAGCTGCCGGACCGCTCTCCTTGTCCGCCTTGCCTCCACCGGCATCCCCAGGATCGTCACCGTGCCCGAGGTCGGCGGGATCAGGCCGCTGATCATGTTGATCGTGGTGGTCTTCCCGGAGCCGTTGGGCCCGAGCAGCCCGAACACCTGGCCGGAGCCCACGGTGAGGCTGAGGCCGCCGACCGCGGTGATCTGCTTGCCGCGCCGCCCGAACGTCCGGGTGAGATCGTGCAACTCGATCGCCGCCGGACCGGTGGCCGGGGGCGGCAGGCCCGGCTCGGCGTGCCGGACCGGGGGCATCTCCAGCGTGGTCATTCCGGCCACCAGACCCCGCCCGCGCTCACCCCGTACCTGGCTTCCAGGCTGGGAATCATGGCCAGGTCGTAGCTGATCCCGTACGGCGCGGCCAGCGCCTGGATCGCCTCCGCCGTTGCCCCGCCCGCCTCGGTGAGGTCACCGAAGCGCCGGAAGAACTCTTCCATCTCGCTGCCCGGCGAGCTGACCTCGAGGACCCTGGCCTCAGCGGCCCCACTCGTCCACAAGGCGTGCACCACGCCGCGCGGCCGCCAGACGTAGCTGCCGGCCGGCGCGGTGAACTCCTGGCCGCCGATCAGGCACCCGATCGTGCCGGCCAGGACGTAGTGCACCTGGTCCTGGTGGGTGTGGGTGTGCGGGGCGACGAGCACGCCGGGCGCGAGCCTGTGCTCGTGCATCTCGTAGGCTCCGCCGGTCCACGCCGACAGGGTCTTGAACACCAGGGGCAGCGAGCCCATACGCAGCGCCGGTCCCTCGCCGGGGCCGAGGAAGATGACCGTTGCGGCGGCGGGGCCGTCGTGAGTGGTTGTCATCTGCGGGTCTCCGTTCACAACAAGCCACGGACGCTGCCGCCGTCGACCCCATAGACGGAGCTGGTGACGAACGAGGCGGCGTCGGAGGCCAGGAAGGCGATGACGTTGGCGACCTCGTGCGGCCGGCCGATCCGGCCGAGCGGCAGGTGCCGCTGGGCCAGTTCGTAGTCGACCGCCTCCTCCGGGGGCCGCCGATGCACCCGGGCGAGGTTGTCGGCGATCCCGCCGGGCCGCGACCAGAGCGGCGTCCACACCGGCCCGGGAGCGACCGCGTTGACCCGCACATGAGGGCTGCCCTCCATGGCCAGCACCTTGGTCAGGACCACGAGCCCGGCCTTCGACACCTGATAGTCAGCAGGGCTGCGCTCCGGCTGGCGCGCCAGGTCTGACGCCGTGATCACGATCGCTCCCCGGCGCCGGGCCAGCATGCCCGGCAGCAGGAAGCGGACCGCGCGGACGGTTGCCATCAGGTTCAGGTCGAGCGTGGCGTACCAGTCGGCGTCGGTGAGCTCGTCCAGGCCCCGCCATTCGCAGTGCCCGGCGTTGCTGATGAAGATGTCGATCGTCCCGCCGGTGGCCGCCAGCGCCTCCCGCATCGCCGCCGCGACCCCCTCAGCACGGGACAGGTCCGCGGTGACGGTGCCATGCTCCATGCCATACGGGGCGGCGGACAGTTCCCCGATGGCATCGTTCAGGCCCTCTTTGTTCCTGTCGACGCCGATGACCCGGGCACCTTCCTCGGCCAGGACGACGGCGGCCGCCCGGCCGATGCCGCTGGCAGCGCCCGTGATCAGCGCGGTGCGGCCGGTGAGGTTCAGCTCCATGCCGCCCTCACTTCGGTGGAGATCAGCCGGAGCGGCTGGCGGTCGCTGGTGTTGCGGACCGTGAGCTCGGCGCCGAGCGCGGCGCCGACGCACAGGCCCGGGCCGCCCTTGCGGACCTGGGTTCCCGCGGTCACGTCCGCCTCGCCGTCGGCGACGAACAGAACCTCAGCCATGCCGCGCGGCGGCTGGTAGGGGCCGATCGTCTCTTCCGGTGGGATCTCGATCTCGCTGAACGCCCGCCACGGGCCGGTGAAGTGCCGGGTCAGGTTCACCTGCGCGACGCGCAGGTCGTCGCCGTCGTAGCGCCGGTAACCGGCCGCGTACCGCAGTTGCTCATGCACGGGAATCCGCTCGGGGGGCAGCGGCGCCCCCTGGCCGGGGAAGACCTCGACGACGAAGAACCGCATGTCCTCGTCGCCGTGGTTGGCGATGCCGTGGACCGTGCCGATCGGGCACGTGATGAGGTCGCCCGCGCGGACGCCGACCGCGCGGCCGTCGATGCACATGCGGGCGGTGCCGGCGAGGATGTAGTAGATCTCCTCGGTCCGGGTGTGCCGGTGCTGTCCGCAGCTGGCGCCCGGCGGGATCACCACGTACTCCACCACGTTCCAGGCGCCCGGCAGGTGCATGCCGTTGATGACGGTCTTCCACCGGCAGGTGCCGGTGCCGCCCACCAGGTGATCGACTTCGCCAAGGCCGCTGGCGTCGTTGAAGATGACGCCGTATTCGGTGATGGGCGGGATCGGCGTCCCGTTTCTGATCGCTGTCGCTGTCATGGCTGGCCTTCCGAAGCTGGAAGCCGGCTGACCCGGCTCTGGATTCCGGCACGCACCACGGCCTCGGGGACCTGAGTGATGATGCTGCCGCCGACCTGGTGGGGCTGGCCGAGGCCGGCCAGCAGGATCATGTCGATGTATCCCGGGCGGTGCGGGATGTAGCCGCGCTTGTTGTCCAGGCGGATCGCCCGCATAAGGCGGTCGGGGTCGAGGCCGCCCCGGAAGAACGTGGGCGCGCCGTTGAGCTGGAGCAGCGTTTCGTGCGCCGATTCCACGCCCAGGTCGCTGATGCCGAGGATGGCGGCGACGCGGGCCGCGACCAGGCCGCCGACGCCGATGGCCAGGCCATGGCTGAAGCTGCCGTCCGTGATGAGCTCGGCCGCGTGGCCGACCGTGTGCCCGTACTCCAGCACGAGCGCGCGGCCCTTCTCCTGCGGGTCTGTGGCCATCACCTCCTGCTTGGCATCCACGCACATCCCGATGAACCAGGCGAACTCGGTCTGGGTGTACCTGGCGTCCGGGCGCAGCCGGGCGGCCATCTCCTCGTAGCGGTCGGGGCAGATCGCGACGACGTTCTTGATCGCCTCGTTGAGCGCCGCCCGGATCTGCGAGGGGGGCAGGGTCGCGAGGCAGTCCAGTTGGCTCCAGACCAGCTCAGGGGCGTGGAAGGCGCCCAGGTGGTTCTTCCCCACGGGGGAGTTGACCGCCTGCTTGAGGCTCAGCACCGAATCGGACATGGCCAGCAGCGTGGTGGGGATGTGCACCAGGCGCGCGCCGCGCAGGAACAGGTGGGCGAGCAGCCCGGCCACGTTGCCGGCCAGCCCCCCGCCCAGCGCCACGAAGACAGACCTGCGGGTGGCTCCACTGGCAAACGCCTCCCTGGCGAGGTCGTCAATTGTTCTCAGGTTCTTGGCCCTCTCGCCCGGCGGGACGCGCAGCACCGTGACCGGCGCGAGTTCCGCCAGCCCGCGGCCGACGGCGTGCACCGCCGGAGGCGGCAGGCCGCTGTCGGTGACCAGCAGGAACCGGTCCGCGCACAGCCGGTCGAGCAGGCCGGCGAGTTCCTCCCACGCCGCGGGCCCGGACCGGACATAGAAGGGATACCGGACGTTCCCGAACTGCACCTCACGGTCGAGCGCCACCGCCGGCGGTGCTGGCGCGGGAACTCCGTCGCGGTATGGCGCAAAGGGGTCGTGCCAGCAGGCCGCGGGCGGGCAGCCCGGCAACGGGGCGAAGTCGGCTGACCCGCCGCGATAGTGGGTGCGGGCCCGCCGCACCGGTCGCCAAATGGACTTAGCAATGACCGCCAAACAGCCTTCGGACCTGGCCGGACGGGCCGTGGCGCCCGGGGGCCCTGGGGAGCGGGCCAGGCTCTGGAAAGGGCGCCGGACCTTCCCCATCCAGCAATGAGGGCACCGGCCGGCCGGCCGGTGCCCCAGTGATGTACGCGGTCCGCCGCTCCGGCGCAGCAAAGCTACTTCCTGGTCCATGTCGCCATCACCTCTAATGCCTTTTGTTACACGGCATGCTCGCTGTCTGTCCAGATGCGACTACTGAGCGTTAGAGCGGTTCTGGCCGCGCGGGCGGGTGAACGGCGCCCGTCTGAACTGCGAACACTGCGATAGAGGCGCGCACTTGGATACGTACAGTAACTACTTCGTAACCAGGCGAAAGGACCGGCCGGTCGGCGAAACCCCAGGCAGGCGACGGAGGGTATCCGTTCAGTAACAGTACGAGTCCGCCCGCTGGGTTGCTGACAGCGACCGGCCCGGCGTCCCGAGCGCGGGCGGCCGGGCCCGCGAGGCTTACCGCACGTACAGGTGACTAATCCGTGAGGATAGGCAATAATAGCCGGCGCGCCATTGGCCGCCGGGCCTGCCGGTTACCTCTGAGTAATTGCTGCTTGAGCTGCCTGAATGGTGCTGAGCAACTTGCTATGCAAGTTGCTTCTCAAAGGCACCTTCGGCATCACCATTAACCTGGAGATCCTACCTTACGGATCCCGAGTCGCGCTTGGTGACTTGCGATCGTCACATTACCAGTGAACTTAGGGCGGGACGGTGGGTGAGAAGTCGAGTGCCAATCCCGCAATCGTAGACCGGGCAGGGCTGACCGTAGCGCAGAACGCACAAATTAGCCGGGTTTGCCACTACTTAGCGGGATCCGCACGGTGACCGTGGTTCCCTGGTCCTGCGCCGAGTCGATGCTCAGGGCGCCGTGATGATTGGCCACGATCTTCCCGACGATAGACAGGCCGAGGCCCGACCCCGGAATCGCCAGGTCGACCGCGTTGGAGGCACGGAAGAAGCGGGTGAACAAGGAGTCCTGGTCCTGCTCCGGGATGCCGATCCCGGTATCGGCGACCGTCAGCACGGCCGAGCCGTCCGCACCGGCCACGGACATGGACACGCGGCCGCCGCTCGGCGTGTACTTCACGGCGTTCGACAGCAGGTTGACCAGCGCCCGGTCCAGCTGCTCCGCATCCCCGTCCACCATCAGGTCCTGGCCGGGGCAGCTCACCTCCAACGCGAGCCCGCCCGCCGCCGCTGACGGCCGGATCACGTCCGCGGCGGCGCAGACCAGGCCGGTCAGGTCAACCGGGCGCAGCCGGGACGTGAAAGCGCCCAGCTCGATCTTGGAGATCGTGAGCATGTCCTCG
>Ga0207646_10002276_pt1 | contig 22854 bp, 25 predicted proteins | sample KBSK5502metaG_FD_184343 | JGI IMG/M metagenome (GOLD analysis project Ga0207646, IMG submission 184343) | Corn, switchgrass and miscanthus rhizosphere microbial communities from Kellogg Biological Station, Michigan, USA - KBS K5-50-2 metaG... | ecosystem: Host-associated > Plants > Roots >... | reverse complement strand
TCACGTTGTCTTTGGTGATGCCGTCCTGGGCCGGGACGGTCATGGCGACGATCTGCATGTTGACCTTCTGCATCCGGTCGCCGACCGGCCGGATCAGGGTCAGCCCGGCGCCGCGCGGCCGGCCGAGCACCTTCCCGAACCTGAAAATGATGCCCTGCTCGTACTGCTGCACGACCTTGACCGAGCGGCCGGCCGTGATGAGCCCGGCCACGACGAGTATCACCAGGATGGCCACCAGGGCAACCATCACCAACACCTCTTCTCCGGTGACGCCGTGGTAGCTGGCCGCCCTCGGCGGCTGGTCCCCGGTGCCTCCCCCCAGCTTATCTACGTAACCAGAAACTAGCAAAATGTTTCTAGAAAATATGACGGTTCTTAAGGGTGACGAGCTGCGTTCCTGACCTCCATGCTATAAAGACTTCTGTAAATTCTAGAAATATATTGCTGGTTTTCTACTACCTGCGTACGATGAATCAGGCACTGCCGCTACTCGCTGATCAGGCCGTTCGCCTGGGGGGGAGGGGGGATCTGACCGAAGTCTTGATGATCCGCATGCTGTTGCCCGCGTCGGCGTCCCCCGGGGTTGCCCATGGAGTAGCGTCGGTGCTGAGAGGCTCGGTGGCCCGGGTCCGGAAGGGCGTTAAGTCCAGTCCCTGCTGGCGCTTTCCTGGGGCGAAGGAGGCAGCAGGTGGGCGGTCGTGATCGGGTTATGCGCAGTACGCAGGACTCTTGCCCGGGATCGTGTCGCTGAAATGCCAGGCGACAGGCTGCACCGGATTCTGGCCGCGTTCTCTGCCGGCGGAGACGTGTGGTCCTCGGCCCGGCTGTGCGGGGCATGCCCGGGGATCGCTGGGGTGACCGGCGCCGGTGTCATGCTCATGTCGGGTGAGATACCGCGCGGGTCGTTGTGCACCAGCGATGAGGTGAGCCAGCTGATCGAGGAGCTGCAGTACACCCTCGGCGAGGGCCCGTGCGTGGACGCCTACCAGCAGGACCGGGTGGTGGCCGAGCCCGACCTGGCGGCTCCGGTGACCCGCCGGTGGCTGGCTTTTACCCCGCCGGCGCTGCAGGCGGGCGCGCGGGCGGTGTTCGGGTTCCCGTTGCGGGTAGGCACGGTGCGCCTAGGGGCGCTCAACCTCTACCGGGACCGCCCCGGCCCGCTGAGCGGCGAGCACCACGCTGACGCGCTGGTCGTGGCGGATGTGGCCGCCCGCTGGGTGCTAGAGGCCCAGGCCGGAGCTTCTTTCGGCGCGGTGGCCGAGGAGCTGGAGACCGGCGCCGACTTCCACTATGTGGTGCATAACGCGGCAGGCATGATCTCGGTGCAGGAGGGGATCAGCGTCACCGAGGCGCTGATCCGCCTGCGGGCGTTCGCGTTCAGCAACGATCGGCTGCTCGCCGATGTGGCCGAAGATGTTGTCGCCCGCAGACTCCGGCTTGGATGAACCACGCTCGTCCGGCGCGCTGGCGTGGGGACAGGCCGCTACTACGATGGATGCCACGGCCCTCCCGGGGGCCGGTCCAGCGCCGGCCGGCCGTGACGGGCCGCTGGGCGCTCAGGAGGGGTGAGTGGAGATGGCCCGAGAAGCCGATGTGGTCCGGTCACTGGTCGAGATGGCCGACACCCTCGTCGACGACTATGACGTCGTCGACCTGCTCACCGGGGTCGCGGACCGGTGCGTCAACCTGCTCGGCGTCTCCGCGGCCGGGGTGATGCTGGCTTCTCCCGCGGGCAGCCTGGGACTGGTAGCCTCCTCCAGCGAGACGATGCGGCTGCTGGAGTTGTTCGAGCTCCAGGAGCAGGAAGGCCCCTGCCTGGACGCGTTCCGCACCGGCGAGCGCGTGGGGCACGAGAACCTGGATGCCGGGTCCGGCCGCTGGCCGTTGTTTTCCGCCGCTGCCCTGCAGGCCGGCTTCCGGTCGGCGTCCGCCCTGCCGCTGCGGCTGCGGGATGTGACCCTCGGCGCCCTGAACCTGCTCAGCGTCACCCGGGCCCGGATGAATGAGGCGGACATCATCGTCGCCCGGGCCTTCGCCGACCTCGCCACCCTCAGCATCATGCAGCACCGCGCCAGCGCCGAGGCCCAGCGCCTGAATGAGCAGCTCTCCGGCGCCCTGACCAGCCGGGTAGTGATCGAGCAGGCCAAAGGCGTGATCTCAGAACGCGCCGACGTCGATCTGGCCGAGGCCTTCTCCCGGCTGCGGGCCTACGCCCGCAACCACAACCGCCGCCTCACCGATGTCGCCCAGGCCGCCATCGACGGCACCCTCGATCCGCAGGCCTGGGCCACCGTATAACACCGACTCTGTGTCCCCGTCGATGGCGAGTTCGCAAGCCCGGTTAGGCCCTCCTGATGGCCAGGCGGCCGTGGGCCAGCGCGGGGCGGTCCACCTGGTCGAGCGTTGTGACGACGATGTCGGCGCCAGCCCTGGCCAGCAGGCCGGCGTCTTGGGCCCTTGCGATGCCGATCGCGGCCATGTGGCCGGCCTTGGCGGCCTCGACGCCTGCGGCGGCGTCCTCGATGACCATCGCGGCGTCCGGCGCGACGCCGAGTTCCCGGGCCGCGGTCAGGAACATCTCGGGGTCTGGCTTTCCGTGGGTGAAGTCCCGGCCCGAGACGTCGGCGTCGAAGAAGTTCAGCAGTGTCAGGCCCGGGCGCAGCGACGCCGGCGTGATTCCCTGCTGCTGGGCGAACGTGTCGAGCCGGATCTTGCGCAGGAACAGCTTCGCGTTCTTCGACGAGGACGCCGCCGCGATCCGGATGCCGGTGTCCTTGACGGCGATGATGAACCGCAGCGCGTCGGGGTAGGCGGTGAAGTCGCCGGCCTCGATGAGCCGCACCACCATCTTCTGCTTGCGCGCGGCGTACTCCGCAAGGCGCAGGTCATCGTCGCCGGGGACGTGGAAGTACTCCAGCGCCGCACGTGCGCCGCTCAAGCGCGGCTTGCCCGACATCTCCTCCTGGTAGACCTGGGACGTGAACGCTCCCGGCGACCAGGTCGTCTGGCCGCGGATGTCGTTCCACTCCCCCTCCATCAGCTCGCGCAGTGACTCGCGCCACGCCTTCTCGTGCGGCGAGTCGACAAGCACGCCGTCGACATCGAAGATCGCTCCCTGGAACGCCGGCACCTGTCTTCCTAATGTCAGCCGCGGGCCTGCTGGTGCCCGGCATGCGCGCCCGGCCGGAACTCGAACGTGCACCGGCCGCCCGGGCGCAGCTCGCGGACCTCGTCGCCGACGCCGACGCTGATCGGCCGCCGCGCGCCCTCCCGGTGCGCGGTCAGCGTCAGCCTCCCGCCGGCGAGCGTCACAAGGATCGGCGTCCCCCGGAACTGCATCGCGAACGACAGCCCCTCGAGCCGCGCGGGCAGCCGTGGGTCGAAGTACAGGTTACCGTCGCGGATCTCCGTGCCGGCATAGCTGCGCTGGACGAGAGCGAGCGTCCCGGACATCACGCCCATGTGGATGCCCTCCTTCGTGGTGCCACCCTGGACGTCGCCGACGTCGCTCTCCAGCGCGGCGAGGAACCGCTCCCACGAGCCCTCGGCGTCCAGCCGCGCGAGCACGCCGCCGTGCGCAACGAAGCTCAGCGTGGAGCCGTGCGAGGTGCGCTCGTCGTAGTAGGCGATGTTCTTGCGGGCGGTGTCCGGGCCGTAAGGGTAGCCCAGCCGCTCGATAAGCCGCCGCAGCTCACCGTCTGAGAACAGGAAGAACAGCATCACCGTGTCGGCCTGCTTGGCGAGCTTGTAGCGGTTGGGGTCGTCGCCCTCGGCGTGCAGGATCCGGTCGAGCCGCTGGATGTTCCCGTACTTGGCGCGGTAGGCATCCCAGTCCAGCTCCTGGAGATCCTCATATCCCTCGAACTGGCTCATGATGCCGTTGCCGTGAAAGGGGATGAACATCCGGCGGCTCATGTCCGCCCACGTGCGCAGCTCCTCGTCGCGGAGGCCCAGCTTCCCGCGCAGCGCGTCGACCCGCGTCGCGGGCAGGAGCGAGAGGACCTCCTCCGCGACGCCGCACAGCCACGCCACCATGACGTTGGTGTAGGCGTTGTTGCGCAGGCCGCCCTCAGCGGCACCTGGGTATTTCTCGTGGAACTCGTCCGGCCCCATCACGCCGTGGATCTCATAGCGCTCGCGCTCGGGATTGAAGCGGGCGATCGAGGCCCAGAAACGCGCGATCTCCAGCATCATCTCCGCGCCGTAGTCGCGCAGGAAGGCCAGGTCCTCGGTGGCCTGGAAGTAATGCCAGATGTTGTAGAAGATCGCCGCGTTCACGTGCCGCTGGTTATGGCTAAGATCGGGCTCCCAGCGGCCCGACAGCGGGTTGAGATGCACGCGCTGGGTTTCCTCCTTGCCCTCGCTGCCGCTCTGCCAGGGGAACATCGCACCGCGCAGCCCGGCCTCGCGGGCCGCCGCGCATGCCTCGCCCAGGCGCCGATAGCGGTACAGCAACAGGCCTCGGGTGACCTCCGGCATGCGGAAGTTCAGGAACTGGTATACGTAGAGCTCATCCCAGAACACATGCCCCCGGTAGGCCTCACCGTTCAGGCCGCGGGCCGGCACCCCGGCGTCCAGGTCGGCGGTGTGATGCGAGCAGACCTGCAGGATGTGGCAGATGTGCAGCCGCAGCAGCAACTGCACGCGGTCGTCGCCCGGCACGCACATGTCGCACACCTGCCACAGCTCGTCCCAGGCCGACGCATGCCGCGCGAGCGCCTCCTCGAAGCCGGTGTAGCGCAGCGCCGACGTCCCAGCCTTCGCCAGCGTGTCGCTGATCGCGGGGTCACGCGAGGTGAAGAAGGCCACCATCTTCTCGACCCGCACCGTGACGCCCTGCCGGACATCGAACGCGAGCACCTGCTGGATGTAGTCCTCCATCTGGTAAAGGCTGCGGTCGGCGGCGAGCGGCTCGCCGCGGTCGTCGAGGATGCGCGTGCGCGCCGCCTGGCTGATGTACAGGTTCGACTGGCGCGTCTGCACCTTCAGCGCGATCACCTCGGGCCCGAACGTCCTCGGTGACACCGGGTCGAGGTGGCGGCTCTCGAGCTGCTGGTAGCGCGCGACGCCGCCGTTGGTCACCCGCCCGTCGAGGCCGGATACCACCTCCACCCGGCCTGACCAGTTCTCGGGTGTGAGCGTCCACTCGATGCCCGCGTGATGGAGGTCGGCCATGCTCACGAACCGGCGGCTGCGCAGCGCCGTCTCACGGCCGGCCCGGTCGCGGAAGCGCAGCCCGCGGATCACGGTCGCGGTGCGGATCTCGAACTCGTGCCGGTAGCCGAGCAGCTCGACATCGGCCAGACGGATCGGATCCTCGCCCTCGATGCGCAGCTTGAGCACCAGCCAGTTGGGCAGGTTGACAAGATCCTCGTTGAGCACCGGCACGCCGCCAAGGATCGTCGTCTCGCGGTTGTAAACGCCGTGCCCGTACGTGCCGGGGTAATGCACGCCGTCGGCGTCCTCCCACTCCGCCGTGCCACGCGCGCACAGGTAGCCGTTGCCCGTCGAGGTCAGCGCCTCGCGAATCCCCTCCTCGGCAGGATCGAAACCCTCGTAGGCGAGGCAGAAGCCGCTCACCGAGCTGCTCTGAGCACGCCGGCGACCACGCACGCGAAGCCCTCCACACCATCGGCCAGGAAGGCGGCGCGCATGACGATGTCCCGCGGCCCCCCCTCAGAGCGCCCGGGCACGCCACGCCAGCGAACGGCCGTGCTCGGGCCCTTGTCCTCGATGCGTATTCGCAGCATCCGCGGCTCCCTCGCGTCGCGGGCGGCGGCGAATCGGCGTACGGGGGCCTCGCCCATTGCTCAAGCGCGGCGACCTGCGCATCATAACTGAGACGCACAAGACGCAGCCCGGGTCGTTGGAAGCGCAAGCGCTGTTCCGTAGCTTGTGCTGCGGAACAGACGCCGAGTTCCTCGCTGCGGCGGACACCCTGGCCAAGCGCCCCATCGGCCAGATAGACCGGTAATCGCCTCCGGACTGCTCGCCTGCATCCTTGGCACCGCTGCCAAGCGGCCCCCGCCGAGGGCGTGAGTGCACTCGGTGGGGGCCTAGATCCCATCCCCCCGCCAAACCGAGAGGACGGGGCCATGCAAGACACCGTAGACCAGGCGCACGGTGCAGTACCCCCGCACCCTCGCCGATATCATCGAGGGCGCGGTGGGCCGTGCCCGACCCCGGGATCGCGCAGATGAGCCGAGGGGCAGTGAATCGGCCCTCCAGGCCCGATAGCCACCATGCAAATTTGGCTCGCAGCATAGGCCGCTACAACGCCGGTGCCGGCACGGGGTGGGCCAGCGCCGCGGCGCTCACAGCTTGTTCCACGCTGGAATACACCGAGAAGACATCGATCAGGCCGGTGATGTCCAGGACCCGGCGGACCTGCTGCTGCGGGGCGGCCAGGGACAGGTCACCACCGCATTCCCGAGTCCACCTCAGCACGCGCACCAGCACGCCCAGGCCGCAGGAGTCGACGAAATCCAGCCCCGCCAGGTCCACGATGATCGACGGACCGCAGGCCGCCACAGCCGCGATCAGATGTGATGCGACACCCGAGGTGTCGAACAGGTCAAGCTCCCCGAACAGGGCGACAACCGCGTGACCGTCGAAGTCGCCAACGCTCAGATCCACGTTGAACATGGCCTTCCCTCCTGATCGAGCAGCCAGGCAGGGTCCAGGCCCAACGGCTTAAGTCACTCAAACTAAGAATCTCGGCTCATGGCTGGCTTCGCGATAACCGATCGCGAGGAATCGGCTGGCCGACGGGATCGCCGGCCGGGATTTTCCCTCCACCTCCTGCCTGCCCTGCCGACCGCGGACCTGAGAACCGCTCTCGGCCGCCAACCGGACAATCACGGTCATGCCTCGGCTTGCTGGCCGATGACCCCGGCGCGGTGCCGCACTGCTCACCAACCCTTGCGGCGGGCAGCCAAGCCGCCGCCATCCTCGCCCCCGATCCGGCTGCCCAGCACCTGCACGACAAAACTCCGGACCCTGTCACACATCCGGCGTACACACGAATGGTGAGCTGCCGGGGTCCGGAGCAACACCCCTACGTTACTCCTCTGGCAGACCGGAACAGCGCCATGTCCGCAGGCGGGAACAGCGACATCCGGTACCCGGGGATCGGGCAGGCTAGCGTTCTAGCCGGTGGGCGGTGGCCTGCCGGGTTCGCTAACCCCTAGCCGGAGCCCGGCGCGGCGCCGGCACGGCTTCGCCGGGCTGCCGCCTGGTCTTGGTCAGCGCCGGGGCCGCCGGTCGCCTCGGCGTTGGGCTGCTTCGAGCCCGCCGAGGAGGATGTCGAGCCCCGCGGTGAATCGCTGGTCGCGGTTGCCGGCCCATACGTGCTCACCGAGGGCAGCCAGGGCGGGGAAGCGGTCAGCAGGCAAAGACCGGAAGAACGCGTGCAGCCTACGCCTGGTCGCAGTGTCCTGGACGCGCTGTTCGTTGACGGTGGTGCGGTCGCTGAGCGCGAAACCAAGGGTGTAGTCGTAGATCAGGGAGAAGGCCAGGGCGGTCTCCCGCTCCGGCAGGCCGGCCGCCTGCAGCGGTGCGAGGAGCGCCTCGGCCAGGGCGAGGGAGTGTGGCCCGAGGGGGTCGCGGGTCTTGAGCAGCCCGGCGATGCCGGGGTGGTCTTCCAGGACCGCCCGCAGCCGGTGCGCGAGGACCTTGACCTGGTCGGTCCAGGCAAGGGTGCGGTCGGCCTGGCAGTCGACCTCGGCCAGCACCCCGTCCACGACGAAGTCTCGAAGCTCTTCCTTGCTGCGCACGTGCCGGTATAGCGCGGCGGGGACCACGCCGAGGCGGGTGGCGAGGGCGCGCATGCTCAGCGCGCCCGCGCCGTCCGTGCTGATGACCGTGAGCGCCTCGGCGACCACCCGCTCGCGGGTAAGCGCGCGGCGCGGACTCTCATCCACGTCAGGGGGGCTGAACCACAGCAGGCGCTGGCCCGCGTCGGCGGCTGCCTGCGGCCGGTTCGCCATGCCTGCCTCCAGATGCAGGAGTTGACTGTGAACTATGTTCACGATACAGTGAACAGTGTTAACTCGGTAGCGAATGTCGTTCACTCGAATTGCATTTTTTCCCGGGTCGCCGGGTCGCCGGTCCGGCGAGACACGTGAGGGAGAACGACATGACAACCATGACCAGCTGGGACCTGTTCGAGGACCTGCGCAGGGCGCAGGATGAGTTGCTGCGGATGAACAGGGCCCAGAGCCAGTGGCTGAGCCCGGCCGGCCATTCCGGCCAGCAGTATGACCCCAGCGCGAGCACGCAGGCATGGGCTCCCTTGCTCGATATTTCCGAGCGCAAGGACGCCTACCTGGTGACCATGGAACTACCAGGGGTGAGGGCCGAGGACGTAGAGATCACGTTCGAGGACCGCCTGCTGACTATCCAGGGCGAGCGGCACCCCGCGGGCGACACGCCCGGCGAGAAGGTCCACCGGGCTGAGCGTCGCTACGGCGCGTTCCGCCGGTCGATCACCCTGCCCAGCCATGTGATGGCGGACACTATCGAAGCCACGACCCAGGACGGCGTTCTGCAAATCCTGGTGCCCAAGGCGCCGGAAGTGCATGCCAAGCGCATCCAGGTACGGGCCGGCACGGGCAAGGCCGCTATAACCGGCGCCGCCGTCAAGAACGGCGCCTGACCCCGCGGGCCAGGCGGGTCACACCGCCCCAGGCGGGTGACACCGCCCGCGCCCCGCACCACCCCGATAAGCGCCCCGCACCACCCCGATAAGACGTCTCCTGCGGCCACAGGTACCGGTGGCCGCAGGAGACACAGTCAGTGTTGCGGTTATTGGTTGCGGAGGGAGATCGTGTCGGACTCGGCGATGTTTTCGGCTTCGACCGCTCGCAGCCCTTGGCCGAGGCGTTCGCGGGCCTGCCGCAGGAGCTTGAGCGAGTTGGTGGCGGGATTTGGGCCGCGGTGGGTGGGAAGCTGGAGTGTCCGGATTCACAGGACCGAGCCGGATGAGGACGCCTGGGCACAGCGTTCGGCGCGGAGCGGGCGTTCTGCTGGTTCTTGCCGGGAGGGACCGAGGTGCCCGACAACGTCGTACTGATCATGCGATTTCATCCGGTGCACGGTGAAGACTTCTCCGTGATATGCGAAGATTTTGGTGCGGAGAGCGAGGCGCTTGAGGCGATCGCTCATGCGCTGGACGCGGGGCACAGCCTGGTCTTGACACGTGCCAGGTATGACCGCGCGGCCGACGAAAATGGCGTGGTCATCAACCTGGCCAACGTAGTATCGGTGCGATTGTCGAAGACAGACAGCGCCGCGACGGGCCAGTATCTGTAACACCTGCTCATCCGGCCGTGGTATCAGCCGAGGCGAGCCAGCCTAGCCGCCGGGACATCGCCGGGGCACAGTTGACGACGGCGCTTGCACGGCCGGAGGTGTCGGTGGCCTGCTCCCCGGGGGGTTCCGCGGCGGAATCCTCCCGGCCCGGCCGCGGACGGTACGCCAGCCGCTCCGCCTCACCCAACTGAGCGGCGCCCGTCAACGAGCCCGGCCACGGGCCGCTGGCGGGCCAGGTCCAGCAGGCCAGAGACGAACGGCAGTCGTGGGGATATTTGTTCGCTTATAGCGCTGGCAGTTGGAAGCCGTTGAAATACCACAGCGCCGAGGTGTCCCGGCCACGCTCATTGAAGAATCGGACCGGCCCCCCGCGAATCGAGGTTAGTGCGGCCCGTTGCCGGCGGCTGGTCAGGGTGGGCCGGTGGTGAGGTCGCGTTGGTACCAGGTGCCTGGCTTGCCGCCGAGGTCGGCGGGGTTGGCGAGGCCAGCCGGGAGGAACCCGGCCTTGGTCAGCACCTTCTGGGATGCGGCATTGTCGTGGGTGGTGGCCGCGTTGAGGGTGTGCAGCCCGTGCAGGGCGACCGCCAGCTGGCACAGTTCGCGGACGGTCGCGGTCGCCACGCCGCGGCCGGCGGCGTGCTGCGCGACCCGGTAGCCGAGTTGCGCGGTGCCGTCCCCGGTGAAGACCAGGTTGAACCGGCCCAGGACCGAGCCGTCCTCGGCGAGGAGCACGTAGAAGGCGCCGCGGCCGGCCTGCTGCTCGGCCAGCAAGGCGCGGTGCCGCTGGGGGAACTGGGCGTAGAACTCATCGCCGCGGTCGGAGATGAAGGCGGCGAAGTAGGCGCGGTTGGCCAGCTCGAAGGCCAGGACCGCCGGGGCATGGCGCGCGTGCAGGCGCTGCAGTTCGGGCACCGCCCGACTCTACCCGGGGGCGGCCTGCGGGCCTCTGGGCTGCGCGCCGGGCCCGCTGCGTGCCGGGGGCCCGCCGTCAGCCGAATTTCGTCTGCACACGCTCTTGGAGGATGCCGTCGAGGTAGAGGTCGATCTTCTCGTTGTAGAAGCAGGCGAGCCCGGCGATCTTCTGGCTTTCCGGCAGCGGGGTGCGGTAGATCCACACGATGTCGGTGTGCCGCCCCTGCCCGGTGTCCACCGGCCAATAGCCGGCCGTGCCCTTGTACGGGCAGTGTGACCGGGTGGCCGAGGGCTGGAGCAGGCCGAGCCGGATGTCGCTGAGCGGGAGGTAGTAGCGCGGCGGAAGCCCGGTCTCGAACAAGATCCGGGGCTGACCGGAGCCGGCGACCGGCACGCCGTCGATCTCGACCCGGACGCGCCGCGAGCTGGCCAGGATGTCGACCCTGGTGCAGGGGTCGCGGGGGTGGGTGTAGACGGGCTCGTCCTCCTCCAGCCACTCATCCATGGCGCCCCAGTCCAGGCGCACCGCCTGGCGCAGCTCCCCGATCGGCGAGCTGGCGTAGCGGCGCGCCGCCGACGGTGCGGTGGCGGTCGGCGTGCGCACATCGAAGATCTCCGCATCGCCGCGGCTCGGCGAGTGGCCGGTGGCACCGGTGGGCACCAGCTTGGCCCGGAGGTCACCGGCCGGGATGTAGTACGCGGGATAGTACGGCCCCTCCCACACCAGCAGCGGGCTGGTCGTGTCGGCGGCCAGCTCGCCGCCAAGGTAGGCCCGCACCCGCTTGCGGCCGTGCTCAACCCGTACCCGGCCCCTGGTCGTTGCCTGTTGCACCCCGAATTCTCCTTCCTGTACCGGTCTCGTTCAGCAAGCCTGCGGATCCACTGGGCCCGGCGGGTTCCCGAGGCTGCAAGGCTTTGGCCACCGCGGCCTGGTGGCGCGATCACGCACCCGGCCGGCCGGTTCTGCGGCCGGCCCCGCTGGCGGGCCGTGCGCGCCGCCTCGGGAGGGGCGGGATCAGCAGGCGGCCCGCGCTGGGGTCGGGCGGGGCACCGCCGGGTGCGGGCGGCGCGCCAGGGCAGCGCGTTCTGCGGCGACCAGGCCGCCCCAGACCCCGTGCTGGCCGATCTCGGGGTGCCGCAGCGCCACCGCCAGGCACTCGGCGCGGACCAGGCAGGCGGTGCACACGGTGATCGCGGCGGCGGCTTCCTGACGGGCTTTGCCCGCGTCCACGCTGACCGGGAACCACTGGTCGGGGTCCAGGCTGCTGCCGGTGCACCGGGCGTACCGGATCACCCGTGCCCACAGCGCCCGGTCGGTGTCCGGGATGGCCACCGGCGGAGACGGCGGCCTGCCGGCGGTGGCCTTTTCCGCGGCGGGCGCGGCCGGCCCGTCCTCGGCCGGTGCGGGGATGTGCGGATAGCGGGCGTAATCCGCCGGTGCGGGGGTGCGCGACACGGCCATCTGCTTCCTCCTTTCCCAGGCTCCCTGGTGCGGCGGGATCCCGGGATCTCAGCGAGGCTGTCACGGCGTTAGCGTCGCGGCAGCCACCGGCCTTACCATCGCGGCCGGATAAACTTGCGCGGTTGCGGCCCAGGGCGTGACCGGCCCACGGCGTGCCCGCAGTGGCCGTCAGGGTCCCGCAGAAAGCAGCGGACCTCCAGGCCCCAATCATGCGGCACGGTCAGGAAGGCCGCCCCCCGCGACCGGCGTGCCTCACCGTGCCACCGGGCCGTCAGGTGGTGCGGGTGGAGGTGACTTCGGAGTTCGGTACCCATGCCTGGCGGTGGTTGTAGTTGATGGCATACCAGGCGGTGCCGGACACCGTGACGCTCCACCGCTCGCAGATGAGCGCCGCACTGCGCGCGGAATCCGCGGCCCTGCGGGAGGCCGTGCACGCGGAGTGGACCAAGCTGCGCACGGTGCCGAGCACTGGGTGGCTGCTGCTCACCGCGATCGCGCTCACGGTCGGCGCGAGCGCCCTGGCGGCCGGGGTGGTGAAGTGCCCGGGCTCGTGCGGCGAGGACACCACCAGGCTCAGCCTCACCGGGATCCTGCCCGGCCAGGCAGCCGTCGCCGTCCTTGCGGTGCTGGTGGTGTCCGGCGAGTACAGCAGCGGCATGATCCGGATCACCCTCACCGCCGTGCCGCGGCGGGCCACCGCCCTGGCCGCCAAGGCGATCGTCGTCACCGGCGTGGTGCTGACCGCGGGGACCGTGGCGGTACTGGGTTCGGTGCTGGCCGCCCGGTTCATCCTGCCCGGCAACGGCTTCACCAAGGCGCACGGCTTCCTGGCACTGTCGCTGGGCGACGGGCCGACGCTGCGCGCGGCGGCCGGCTCGGTCCTCTACCTGGCCCTGATCGCGCTGCTCAGTCTTTGCCTCGCCACCGCCCTGCGGGATTCCGGTGCATCGAGCGCGGTCGTGGTCGGCCTGCTGTACATCGTGCCGGTCCTCACCGGCCTCGGGACGCTGGACCCGGCCTGGGAGCATCGCCTCCAGCGGTACGGGCCGATGACCGCCGGGCTGGCCATCCAGGCCACTAAAAATCTCAAGACGCTGCCGATCGGGCCGTGGCAGGGCCTCGGCGTGCTGGCCGCCTGGTCCGCCGCGGCGCTGGTGGCCGCTGCCTGCTGCTCCACCTGCGCGACGCCTGACCCCGGCGACAAGGCCCGCAGCCCCCCAACCGCCGGCCATCAGCCCGGATCACCCACCATCCAACCGCAGGAAACGCCATGCAGCTCAGCTCGATCCCCCGGCAGCGGCGGCACGCCACTCAAACACCTCCGGGGCGTACCAGAACACCGCGTGTACCGGCTAGAGCTGGTGCCACATCCGCCGCGCCAGCCGGTAGTCCTCTGCTGTCATTGACGCTTTCTCCTCTCACCCCGAAGCCCATGGCCGTCCGTACCGCCGCCCGCAGCGGCCCCTACGGGGTGCCGCCGGGGCTGCGCGGGCTGCGCACGGGCGCTTTCATCTGGTCCCATGTCTTGGGCAGGTCCGAACCTGCGATCTGGAAGAACTCGAAGCGGGTCTGTCCCATCAGCGGCCGCAGCCGGCGGGTGATCGCCCGGTGCGGGTCGGATGCGGCGAAGGCGTCGAGGCTGGCTCGGTCTTCCCACACCGAGAAGGTCCAGAACGTCTTGCTGGCGAGCTCGGCATCAAGCGCGTACCCGACCATCCCGTGGGCGCGCGCGAGCTGGCGGCGGATGGCCATGGCATCGCGCAGGAAGCCGGGGATCGAGCGGCGGCGTCTGAGCGGCAGCCGCGAGGCCATCGCCAGGTACGTGCGGCCTGGATCAACCGCCTGTTGCTGGGTCCAGGGCAGGGCGGGCATCGAACCTCCCTATGAGGGCGCGTGATCTAACCATTGGAAAGATAATCTGTCCAATGGTTAGATGTCAACTACGATGGGAGGATGACGGCGGAGCCAACCCGCCCCTACCATCACGGGGACCTGCGGCCCGCGCTGCTGCGCGCCGCCGTTGAGGTGATCGGGCAATCCGGTCCCGCCGCCATGAGCCTGCGGGAGGTTGCCCGGCGCGCCGGGGTCAGCCACGCGGCGGCGGCGTATCACTTCGGGGATAAGGCCGGGCTGCTCACGGCGGTCGCCGCGGAGGGGTACCGCATGCTCACAGAGGAACTCCGCAGCGCACGTGATGCCCGCCGTGGCTTCCTGGAGGAGGGCGTGGCCTACGTGCGGTTCGCGGTCAGCCACCGCGCCCACTTCGAGGTCATGTACCGGCCCGAGCTGTACCGCCGGGACGACGCCGAGGTCCGCGAGGCGCGGGCCGCCGCCGCGGTGCTCCTGTACGGCTCCGCCAGTCCCGACGCCGGGCGGCTGGCTGCCGGGGCGGCGGCGTGGTCGCTCGTGCACGGTCTCGCCACGCTCTGGCTGAACGGAAACCTGCCGCAGCAACTCGGCAACGACCCGGAGGAAATCACCCGCCTGATCGCCCGCTACCTGAGCATCCCGGCAAGCCCCGGCGTACCGTCCCAGCGGCGACAGGATGGCTACCCACCGTGACAGCGAAGGCGGTTCGCCGGCGACGGTCAGGTTGGTGACCTCCGGAGGACCGGCGAGCATGTCCGCCATCGTCGCCCGCATGGCTTGCAGGCCGGCAACGGCGACCGGGTCGCTGCCCCGGGCGCGGCAGGAGACGGGCCGGGTGCCCGCGGCACGCGGTAGGGTCTGGCTGTTATGGCTGAGGCTGGTGCCGTCGGCGGGCGGAGCTGCGTGGCGTGAATGGTGCGATGGGGTCGTGGCGATAACGGGTGCGCGGGTGCTCGGCGGCCGGTACGCGCTGGCCGGGGTGCTGGGCGTGGGCGGCATGTCGACGGTGTGGCGGGCCCGGGACCAGGTGCTGGGCCGGGAGGTCGCGGTCAAGGTGCTCAGCCCGCAGTTCGCCGCCGATCCCGGGTTCTGGGCCCGGTTCGAGCGGGAAGCGCGGCACGCGGCGGCGCTGAGCCACCCGTATCTGGTAACGGTGTTCGACTGCGGGGTCGACGGGGCGAGCCCGTTCATCGTTATGGAACTGGTCACGGGGCGGACGCTGCGGCAGGTGCTGGATGCGGCCGGAGCGCTGCCGCCGGGGGAGGCAGCCGGGGTCGCCGCCCAGGTTTGCGAGGCACTGGAGGTGGCGCACCGGGCCGGGCTGGTGCACCGCGACATCAAGCCCGCCAACATCGTCCTGACCACCAGAGGGCACGTGAAGGTGCTGGACTTCGGCATCGCCAGGGCCGAGGGCGTGAGCGGTGGGACCGCGGCGCTGGGCGTGCTGGGCACCGCCGCCTACCTGGCCCCGGAGCAGGCATCGGGCGAGACGGCTGGGCCGCAGGCCGACCTGTACGCGCTGGGCTGCGTGCTGTTTGAGATGCTGGCCGGTGCCCCGCCGTTTGCGGCGGACACCCCGGTGGCGCTGGCCTACCGGCAGGTCCACGACGACCCCGGGCCGCCGTCAGCGCACCGCCCGGGTCTGCCCGCACAGCTGGACCAGGTCACCGGCTGGCTGCTGGCAAAGGACCCGGCCGCCCGTCCGCCCGGCGCGGCGGCCGCCCGGCAGGCTCTGCTGTCGGCCGTGGGCCGCGACGCCACCGCCGTGCTGCCACACCCCGCCGACGGCTCGCCGCCGGGCGTGCCTACCCGCCGGCGCTGGCGCCCGCGCCCCGCCGAAGCCGTGCTCGCAACCGCGCTGGCGGCCGCGCTGACCGCCCTGGCCGCGGTGCTGCTGGCCGGGACCGGGAGCCATCCCGCGGCGGCGCCGCCCGCCCGCCCGGCCACCACCCACCCCGCTGCCACCCACCCGGCCGCCGCCCCGGCGCACAAGCCCGCCCACCCCGGCCACAAACGGCCACACCACCCGGCCAAGACCAAGTCTGCCACCGCGCTGCCGCCGGCCGCCGCCGCGGCTGCCGCGTTCGTCGGGGTGCTGCAGGCCGGGGTTGCCGACGGGCAGGTGACCCAGCAGGCCGCGCAGGACCTGTACAACCACCTCCAGCAGGTGCTGTTCGCCCCGCCCGGGCAAAGCACCCAGCAGGTTCGGCAGCAATACGCCCAGCTCGTCCAGGCCTACCAGCAGCACCGCTCCCAAGGACAGATCACCGGGGCGGCCGCCGTGGCGCTGCGGCGCGAGCTGAACGCCCTGGGCGCCACCCTCGGCTGAGCGGCCGGCTGACTCGCGGTCGCGGCGCTCGGCGATCCACATAGGGTCACGGTGCGGTTTGACGTTCCGTGGGCCCGGGGGTGAGGCTCAGCCGCAGGTGGTGGAGCTTGGCGCGATCGGTGATCAGGTTGAGCTCGGCGATCTTGCCCTGCGCCACGGTGACCCCAAGCACCCCAAGGGGCTGGTCCCAGGTTCCGTAGAGCACCCCGGGAGTGCCGTTCACGATGGCGGGGACCGCGTTGGGCAGGAAGCGCGGTGCCGTCCGCAGGACGTGGCGGGCGACCGCCTGCGCGCCGGTGATCTCAAACGGCGCGAACGGGCCCGCCCCGGGGTCGAAGCGGAGCACCACCTCGGGGGCCAGCACCTCCAGCAGGCCCTCGAAGTCGCCGTGGCGGGCGGCGGCGAGAAAGGCATCGACGGCCCGGCGCTGGGCCGGCGTGTCGGGGTCGGGCTGCGGAGCGGACTGCACCCGGCGGCGCGCCCGGCTGGCCAGCTGGCGGGCCGCCTCCGGCGTGCGGCCCATGATCTGGCCGATGTTGCCGTACGGCACCGCGAAGACGTCGTGCAGCACGAACGCCAGCCGCTCGGGCGGGTTCAGGCTTTCCAGCACGATCAGCAGCGCCAGGCCGATCGACTCGGCGATCATGGCCTGGTTCTCCGGGCCCTCGGCGGCGGGCTCGGCAACGAGGGGCTCGGGGAGCCACGTGCCTGCCTGGTCCTCCCGGCGTGCGCGGCGCGCCTTGAGCATGTCCAGGCAGATCCGCCCGGTCACGGTGGTCAGCCACGCGCGCAGGTCGTCGATCGAGCCGGTGTCCACGCGGCCGAGGCGGAGCCAGGCCTCCTGGACCGCGTCCTCCGCCTCGCTGACCGAGCCGAGCATGCTGTAGGCAACCGAGGTCAGGTACGGGCGCAGCCGCTCGAACTGGCCCGCGAGCCCGTCCGGCTGCTGCGCCCCGTCCGGCTGCTGCGCCCTGTCCGGCTGCTGCGCCCTGTCCGGCTGCTGCGCCCTGCCCGGCTGCTGCACCCCGTCCGGCTGCTGCGCCCTGCCCGGCTGCTGCGCCCCGTCCGGCTGCTGCGCCCTGCCCGGCTGCTGCGCCCCGTCCGGCTGCTGCGCCCCGTCCGGCTTCCGCGCCCCGCCCGGCTTCCGCATCGCCGCCCCGCCGTCTGGTGTCCGCGCCCTGTTCACAAATCTACGACGACCCGGCCGCGTGAAAACGTGACCGGCGGGCGGCGCGTCACGTATGGCGCCGCGCGGTCGTCTTCAGCACGGGGTTGAACCACGGATACGAACGGGAGCAGGCAGCAATTACCACAACCGGAACTCACCCCGCCCTCCCCCTGACACGCCTGCCGACCGCCCGCCCAGGCAAGAAGGAGCCACCCGGATGAATACTTCCACCGTTCTCGGAAAAGGCCGCACCGCCCTGGTTACCGGTGCCTCCCGCGGCATCGGCACCCTGATCGCCCGTGAGGTCGCCCACCAGGGCGGGCACGTGGTGCTGACCGGCCGGTCCGCCACAGACCTGCGCTCGGTCGCCGCCGATCTGGTCGGCGCCGGCCTGGACGTGTCTTACGTCCCCGCCGACCTGACCCAGCCGGATGCCGCCCAGACCTTGGTGCGGGCCGTCGAGCGGGAGCACGGCGGCATCGACCTGCTGGTCAACAACGCCGGCGGCGACCCGTTGCGCGAGTTCCACGCCATGACCATCGAGGAGAACCTGCGAACCCTCCAACTCAACCTCATCGCCCCACTGGCCCTGTCCCACGCCGCACTGCCCGGGATGCTGCGCCGCGGCCGCGGCCACATCGTCACCATCTCCGCCATGGCCGGCCGGGTCTCGTTCCCCTACACCGAGGTCTACGCCGCCGCCAAGGACGGCCTGATCGGCTTCACCCGCGTGCTGCGCAGTGATTATCACGCCCGCGGGGTCGGCGCCTCGGTGCTCATCCTCGGCGCCATCCGCGGCACCGGCCAGGGCCAGCGGATGCTCGACGGCGCGGGCATGAAGGCCTCCGCTTTCATGGCCCCCGCCGAGACCGTCGCCCGGGCCGTGGTCAAGGCCGTCCGCAAGGACCAGACCGAACTGGTCGTCATGCCCGGCCCGGGCCGCCTGCTCCGCGCGATCCTGGACTACTTCCCATCCCTCGGGCCCGCCATGAACCGGGCCGCGGGCGCCAGCACCACCATGCAAGAGATCATCCAGCTTCGTGAGGCCAATACGGGCACCGCCGCGATCCCGTGATGGCAGCGTCTTCACGCCACAGCGCGAGGATGGGTCGCCGGCATGGGCTTGCTCCGGTGCGGCCCGGGCCGGAATCCGGGGCGCTGTCCCGGCGTTGGCACTTATGTTCGAAGGGAACATGACGTGCTGAAGCTCAGGAACCGTACCGCCGCCGCCCGCTCCGAGCCGGTGCCGCCGTTCGAGGGCCACGGCCCCGAAGGGGCCGAGCGCGCGACATTCGCAGCGGGCTGCTTCTGGGGCGTCGAAGCGGCCTTCCGCCAAATCGACGGGGTGCTGGCGACCGCGGCCGGCTATACCGGCGGGCACGTGCCCTACCCCGGCTACGAGCGGGTCTGCCGTGGCGGCACCGGTCACGCCGAGGCGGTCGAGGTGTGGTTCGACCCGGCCCAGGTCGGCTACGCCCAACTGCTTCAGGCGTTCTGGCGGATCCACAACCCGACCACCCGCAACCGGCAGGGCTTCAATATCGGCCGGCAGTACCGCTCGGCGATCTTCTACCACGACGCTGCCCAGCAGGAAGCCGCGATCGCGTCCCGCGACGCCGAGCAGCAATCGCTCCGGCGGCCCATCGTCACGCAGATCGTCCCGGCGTCGGCGTTCTACCCGGCCGAGGACTACCACCAGCACTACCTCGAAAAGCACGGCCGGCCCAGCCACGCGGCCACCATCCGGTAAACCGCCCGGTTAACCCGCGGTTGATCAAGCACGCCAACAGGCGCCGGGTGCCCCGCTACTCGATCCTGGTGGTGATGGGTGTGCCGGTCTCCACGGTGCGGCCGACCGTGCACAGCCGGTCATGCGATTTGGCGACCGCATCCGGCAGGATGGCCCGGGCCTGGTCGCCGTCCGCGCCGTCCGGAAACGCGATCCGGAACGTGACCACGATGCCGGTCAGCCGGTTACCGTCGGCATCGCGGATCTTGTCCGCGTCGGCGCGCACCACGAAGCTGTCCGGTTCGGCCCGGCGCGAGGTGAGGATGTCGACGTCGATCGCGGTGCAACCGGCGATCGCGGCCAGCAGCAGCTCGGTCGGGGTGAAGTCGGCATCGCCGCCGGTACCGAACCGGAGCTGGCCGCCGCGGGTGTTGGTGACCCGGAACGCGCCCTGGGTGATGCGCTCGACGGTCACGGAACGGTGCACAGAACCATCAGCCATACCCCATACCTTGCCAGGCGGCGGCGCCCGTGAAGTCAGCGCGCCGCGCGGGCCAGGGCGGCGGGGTCGAGCACGGTGAACCGTCCTCGCCCGAGTTCCACGATGCCCGCCTCCGCGAGTTCCTGCATGACCCGGTTTACGGTCGGCCGCGTCGTCCCGGCCATCGTGGAGATCACCGCCTGCGTCACCGGCATTGGGCCGTTGTCGAACACGGCGTCCAGGTCCAGCAGCCGGCGCAAGACCCGGGTGCGCGCCTCGATGCACAGGGCCTCGGTCAGGCGCTCCGACAAGCGGCGCACCTGCGCGGCGAGGTAGTCCACCAGCAGCCTGTCAACGCTCGGATAGGTGCGGCGCAGCCGCTGGAACTCGGCCCGCTGGAGCTCGTGGTCAGTTTCGGGCCGGACGGAGGGTATGGGCACCCGGACCACATCGCCATTAGCGCGGCCGTCACGGCGGCCTTCCGGCAGGCCGGGGACCCCGCGAGCTACCCCGGCCAGCTTGCCGCCGGGCTGGCTCCGCACCAGCCGGACCGGCTGTACCAGAGCTACTTCCCGCCACACGACGTGCTGCTCATGAACCGGCTGGCCACCTGGCTGACCACCCGTCCCGGCCGGTTCGCCGGGACCATGGACTTCGTCTACTCGCTGCTGTTGATGGCCGAGGAGGCCGGGACGATGGGTTTGATCCGGGATCACGCGCAGGTGCGCTGGTATCCGCCCGGCTCCTACGTGGTCGAGCAGGGTGAGGCGGCGACGGAACTATTCATGATCATCTCCGGGAGCGCCGATGCATGGCAGGAGCAGGCCGGCGGGACCCGAAGGCACCTGAGACAGATGGGGCCGGGGGAGTTCTTCGGCGAGCTGGGCGTGGCCGGCAACCGGCCGCGCAGCGCTCACGTGGTGGCCGCCGAGGGCTGACCTGCCTGGTGCTCTCTCCCGCGACGCCGGCGCCGTTCGCCGGGAGGGGGGAAGGAGCCCGGCTGACCGGCCCGGTTCCAGGCGCCTTCGGGCCATCCGGGGGCTACGGCCGCGCGGGGCATGCCGGGGCCGGCGTCGCGACGGCACGGCTGGACGTCACCGGGCACATCGAGGCCAAGGTCGGCGCGCTGTGCGCCTACCGCAGCCAGTTCCCGATGGAGCCGGGCATGTTCCCCGACTTCCTGCTCGAAGAACTCTTCCGCGAGGAGTACTTCGTCCAGGTGCTGCCGCCCCGCCCGCTCGAGACCGAGCTGTTCTGAACCCACCTGGCCTACCGGGTCAGCCACGCCGTGCTTCAGCTTTCGGCAAGCGACCGTTCCAGCCTGGTAAGGGATTGAACGGCGGGCCGCGCCGGGTCCGGCGCGGCGCCGGTCAGCGCCCCGAGCAGTTTCGCCTGCACGCAGCGCCACAGGAACTGGGAAGTCACGTCGTCCGGGGAAGCGAGTTCCCGGCAGACCCCGACGAGCTCGGACGATTCGGCGTAGCGGCCCTGACGGTACAAGACCTCCGCCAGCATCCCCGCCGTTGTCGAGATGTTAGTGGCCGCTCCCCGACTGCTCGAACACCAACTGGGCCTTGCGCATCCAATCCTCACGGCCGGTGACGTACATGTAGATCAGCGCCACGATCGTCACCACCAGGACGGCGATGAACACCATCAGGCCCCAGAACACCACTCCGCTGCTGGTGAACGGCGAGAAGTACGACTTCCAGACGACGACGACGCCGGCCGCCGACGCCACCACCGGCACGACGACGTGCAGCAGCGGGTTGAACTGAGCCCGGCCCTCGGTCAGGTAGTACTTCACCACCCCGATGTTGGCCAGGATGTACATCAGCACCAGGCCGATCGTGATCGCGTTGGCCCAGGTGAAGAACACGTTGGTGACCCCGAATATCAGCACGCAGGCGAACGCGACGACCTGCATCGCGACTTCCAGGTGGATCGCGTTGACCGGCGTCTTCCGCTTCGGGTTCACCCTCGCCAGGCTGGCCGGGAGCACGCCGGAGCGCCCCATCCCGTACCAGGTCCGGGTCCCGCCGTTGAAGCAGGCGATCGACACGGCGATCGCGGAGTTCAGCAGGGCGAAGAGCAGGAAGACCCAGGCGCCGCTCCAGACCCGCTGGGCCAGAATCGCGACCGGGAAAGGCCCGTTGGGATTGGCGGTCGACGCCAGGTTCTTGACGCCCGTGCCGACGAGGTAGCCCCAGGTGACGAAGAAGAAGTAGACCATCAAGACGATGACCGAGCCGACCAGCCCGATGGGCACGTTCCGCTTGGGGTTCTTGCTCTCCTCGGCCAGCGGGCCGGTGGACTCCCACCCGCTGAACGCGAAGATCGAGAACACCACGCCGAGGAACAGGTTGGTCGCCAGGCCGAAGTTGCCGGGGTTCAGCGGTGCGAAGCTGAACCCGCCCTTGCCGGGCGAGGCCAGGCCCGTGATCGCCAGCGCTACCATGATCACGATCTCGATGGTGCCGGTGATGATCAGCGCCTTCTCGGACAGCGCGATGCCCTGGTAGGCGAAGTAGATCACCAGCGCCAGGCCGGCGATCACCCAGATCCACCACGGGACGTCGACGCCGTACTCGGATTTGATCGACGGTTCGAGCACCGTCTTTGCCAGCAGCGACAGGGTGAGCGCGCCGACCGGCGGGAGCCAGACCGAGAACAGCACCCCGGCGAAGAACCCGGCCCGCGGGTGGAACGCCCGTGCGATCCACGTATACCAGCCACCTGCCGACGGGAAGACCTTCGCCAGCTGAGAAGCGTTCAGCGCCTGCAGGCCGAGCAGCACGCCGCCGAACAGGAACGCCCACGGCGTGACCAGCCCGGCGAAGCCAACAATGAAGACGAACGACGCAAGGATCGCGAACGACGGCGCGATCGTCGCGATCCCCTGCATCAGCATCCCGGGAAGGCCGACCGCGTTCTCCCGCAGTTCGGTCCTGACGGTGCCCGTACCCGATTGACCAGCCTCGACTGCCACCGTGAGTCTCCTTCCCGTTACCCGCCGGAAGCAGGACCCCGCCACATTGCAGAGCATTTGCTCACGAACTGACCATCCGCTCCACTGGGAGTATCGACCTCCGGTTGGATCTTGGCAAGAGCCCTGCCGCGCCGGCGATCAGGCCAGCCCGTGATGGCCGGGCCCGCGCGGGATGATGGGCCAGATGTCGACGACGACATCGTCGCGGACCACGTGATACGCGTCGTACCAGTTCACGGTGCTCGGGGAGTATCCGGGCACCAGCGCGACAGCGTCACCGACCAGCAGGGGTGACCCCCCGGGGGCGGTGAAGATGCCGTGCTCCTCGTCGAAACGGAACACCGGGAGGTCATGGCCGGCGATCGTCACGTCGGCGGGGTCGGCCACCGACTTGTTGCCGGCGTCGACGATCACCTTGCCGCTCTGCCGGCTGATCACGGTCGCCTGGATCGTGAGCGAGTGCTCAAAGCCGGGCACCATCTTCCCGTGGAAGTTGTCCATGACCACGTACGTGCCGGCCTGGATCTCGGTCATCCCCGGGTACCCCGCCGTCCACCGCCACGTGGCTATCCCGCCCGCCGACCGGATCTTGCAGGGAATGCC
>Ga0207646_10002275_pt1 | contig 22855 bp, 28 predicted proteins | sample KBSK5502metaG_FD_184343 | JGI IMG/M metagenome (GOLD analysis project Ga0207646, IMG submission 184343) | Corn, switchgrass and miscanthus rhizosphere microbial communities from Kellogg Biological Station, Michigan, USA - KBS K5-50-2 metaG... | ecosystem: Host-associated > Plants > Roots >... | reverse complement strand
TACATTCGGTGGGATTCCCACCACGGCCACGGATTACAGCCCAGTTTGGGACGCGAACGTTTATGAGTGGACCGAAGAAGCCATCGAAAAGGGCTATCGCGGTCTCCTTACCGAAGAGTTCCGCATCTTAAAAATGGCGAGAGACGGATACATCACCGGACCGAATGGTGCCCCTTACGGCAGTTTTGGCCCGGTTATCGTGTGTGGCGTCGCCGCACGTCTTAATTGATCGAAGTCAGCGTATGAGTGGGCGGCGGCTTGGACTGCCATTCCATGCCGCCGGCCCGCTGTAAGCAAGAAACTATTTGGAGCGTGGTTTGTTTTTTCGTCCGAAGGTTCAACTCGAGAGCTTCGAGGCTGTGGCGATGCCGCACCTGACGGATCTATATCGCACCGCCTGCTTGCTACTGCGGGACCGGCATGAGGCCGAAGACCTGGTACAAGATACATATTTGGAAGCCTGGAAGTCGTTTCATCGTTTCGAGCTCGGCACCAATTGCCGGGCATGGCTTTTCAAAATAATGTTTCATCGTCTTCATCATGCTCGTCGAAGGCTCGTCAAGGCGTCCCGAGTGATAGCGATCGACGATCCTGATGTGCTTGAGGAGCTTGCCGCCGAGACGGTTGTGCCTCAAGAAATATGCGACGAGGACGTCCTGAATGCGCTAGAGAAGGTTGCCGTGGAATTCCGAGAAATCGTCCTGCTCGCGGATGTTGAGGAGTTCTCTTATAAGGAGATCGCAGAAACTTTGAGAGTCCCACTCGGAACGGTGATGTCGAGATTGAGCCGGGGAAGGAAGTTACTACGGCAAGAATTGGCTGCAGTGGCTCGCTCTTATGGTATCGACCCGTGTGCGAAGCAGGCTGGTGCAGCGGAGACGGCATGAACAACTTGAGTTTTGACTCCAAACGATGCGAGCTGATACGTCAGTACTTAGATTCGTATCTTAGCAATGAACTTTTGGTCGAGACGGCGAGTGAAGTGGTGCGTCACCTGGAGAGTTGTGAATCCTGCTCGCGCGATCTGGAATCGCGGATGCGGGTTCGCGACGCATTGCAGCGCGCCGTTGTCAACCGACCTGTGCCCGAGTCCGTGCGCGCGGATGTCCTGCGCAGCCTGCGCGAATCTCAGCCTCGATCTTTTATGCGTCCAAGCACAACTCGCTGGGCTATCGGCCTCGCAAGTATCGCATTCATTCTTCTGAGCCTGTTCGCAGCGAACTGGATGAGTCTGCACCGAGGAGAGCAGTTAGTCTCAAGCATTCTGAAGCTTGGAGTGAGTGATCACATCGTTTGCGCCATTAAAGGGCACAACTATCCGGAGGTCGCCAATCCGCCGGACCAGATCCGGAACAAGCTCGGCGTTCGGTATGCTGTTCTGCTGCAGGTTGTCCAGGAGCGACTCCCTGGTTTTGAAGTTCTGGAAGGACATATCTGTTCGATACCGGGGAGCAACCGCAAGTACATTCATTTCATCACGCGAGGCAAAGGAACGATTCTATCTGTAATTCTCACCGAAAGAAACGGAGCTAGCCTTCCGAAGGGACGATTACTGGCGAGTCCCGAGTCGGCTGGACTCAGCATCCACGAAGGCCATCTTAGCGGGATGGAAATTGCGGGATTTGAATCCGCGCAATATTTCGTCTTCGTTGTCTCTGACCTTAGTCAAAAGCAGGTGCTGCAGCTTGCACGGGGCCTGGCTCCAGCCTTAAATGAAACGCTTCAAACAACTGCATTCCAAGGACAGAATTCTCACGTTCTCAATGCCCTGTTTAAACTCCGTCATGAAATACCCACATCGCTTACACGCTATAGCATGACAACAGACGAAGCGCTGTCGCCAAAGGCCAATGCGCGGAGTTCCTACTATTTTGGATCGCCAAACCACGACAGGAACAATCGGTCGTGACGAAAAGAGATGTTATCGACCCTCGAGAGGGTCAATCACATGTGTAGGCCTTGGTTCGATTCAACGTTGACTGTCCGATCCTTCGGCCTTCTATTCTTACTGCTCCTGGTAGTTCCGTTTCCGATTCTGGCCCAGAAGAACGAGATCACTTTTTCGCTCGGTGGAACTCCCAGCCAGTCGCGGGGCTTTCGAAGCCCGACAGCGGGTACGGCGCAGACTTCGGCAGACATCAGTTTGGGAGCTAACTACGGCCATCGTTTTCTGGACGCAGAAGTAGCCGCGCTTTATGGCGAAATCGAATTTGTGGCCCTGCCCAATCGAGGGTTGACCGCCGCAACTGCGACGGTCCCGCAAAGCTACGCGTCGCTATATGTCGCTCCCGGAATGCGGCTGAAGGTGCTTCCGAGCGCGCGTCTGTCGCCATGGGTCGCCGTCGGCGGAGGATATGCCCTTGATGAGCAATCCGCAAAATTGTCGAATGGCCAGAATACAGCGAATAAGTTTCTGAGCCGCGGCGTCGTCGATTTCGGTGGAGGTCTGGATTATAAGGTGTTTCGGTTCGTTGGGCTACGCGGAGAGGTTCGCGATTTTTTGTCAGGGAATCCAAATCTGAATGTCGCGTTATCTTCGAGTACACAGCACAATGTCGTGGCAAGCGGCGGCATTAGCGTTCGCTTTTGATCTCGTAAGTTCTAGAGATAGTACGGCCATTTCTCGTCCCGCTGTTCGATTGCTCGAATGAATCAACGGGATGAGGTCGAATCTGGAGTAAAGGTGAAAACTGGCATTGCTGTCCTAATCTCTGTCGGATTGCTTACTCTTGCGAGCGGGCAGGAAAGCCGCCAAACCAGCGACGCTGTTGCTCGGCCAATTGGGCTCGAGATCGGCCAACAAGCGCCGGCATACGCCCTGATGGATCAGTTCGGCCACGAACAGTCCAACAAGACACTGAAGGGTCCAAAAGGGACAGTTCTCCTTTTCTTTCGTTCCGCCGATTGGTGACCCTTCTGCAAAGCGCAGCTCGTGCAGCTGCAAAACGCCAAAGAAAGGTTCGAGAAGCAGGGGCTCCATCTGGCTGCCATAAGCTACGATAGTCCAGCGATCCTCATGGATTTTGGCGAGCGGCACAAAATCACATTTCCGATGCTGGCTGATCCCAATTCTCAGGTCATTCGCAGCTTCAACGTCCTTAACGCAGAAGCCAAGGGCATGACCAAAGGAATGGCGCACCCCGGCTTTTTCTATATCGACGAGAGTGGAATTATTCGCGAGAAGTATTTCGAAGTTAAGTACACGAACCGCTTTACGGCCAACAATGTCATTGGGCAGCTTTTCCCTGAACTGACCGAAGAAGTGAGCCGTACTGTCGAAGCGCCGCATCTTCGATTCACTCTTTCACAATCGGATCGCACCGTGGTCCCGGGTAGCCGGGTCACGTTGACCGCAGACATCGAGCTTCCTCCTGATGTTCACGTGTATTCTCCGGGAGTGCGAGGCTACAAGCCGATCCAGCTCTTCTTGCACAACTCCGCGGGAATTGAACTAGCGCCCGCGACTTACCCGACCCCCAAGACCCTGTATTTGGAGGCAATTAAAGAACAAGTGCCGGTTTTCGACGGTAGCTTCAGGATCACACAGGACGTCACAGTCGGTGTCTCCAAAGCGAGAGATGGCGCCCGGGCACTGTTCTCGGCCACAAAGACAGTTTCGATTGTCGGAGAGCTGCAGTATCAAGCCTGCGATAGGACGATTTGCTATCCACCTACGTCCGTACCGGTAAAATGGGAGCTGCAGATTCGACCTCTTGACCTGAAGAGATCTCCCAAGACCATTCAACACAACTAGACACTTGGGATGATGGAACAGGGGGGTGAGGCTTTTGGAGGGAGAAGACCATGAGTAACGTGGTTTACGTTTCGAATTCCCATATCGAACGGCGCGAGGGGCCCCCTTCGCATCGCGAAACTGCCCGGCGAGTCCACGAGGTCGGAAGGCGCCGCAAGTCCTTTCACGACAGGCTTAAGCTTGAAATACAGTGGAAAATCCAGAGCGGCATCAACGCCGACCATATCCGTGCCATCCGTTGTGGTGCGGCCAATGAAACTAGCGATCTCCTGTTCCGCATTCGGGACAAAAACTTCACCGAAGGTAAAGAAGTTTTTTTGCCGATGCTGAGGGCAAATTCCCGAATGGAGTTTCCGAATAACCGCTCGGCTTACTTTTTCCTTTGCCCGGAGTTTCTCGACCGCTGATCTGATCCCAGAGGCTCAACCGCACTAACTCCTTTTCGACGTCACCGCATGGGAGGCAGCCCACCCCTGCTCTACGTCCTTGCTATTGCAGTGCGGACAGACGATCCCGCCCTTCTCATACTCCGAAATTGTCAGGGTTTGGAGAATTGTTTGTTGCAGGCCCGACAGAGAAAACTGTACTGGGGCATGACTACCTCCCCATCGTAAACTCATCTTAGCGAAGATGCTAGTCGCACCCGCACCCGGCGTCAATCGGCTCCATCTCCGAAAACTCACTTGAAGCGAAAGAAGGAGAGGTGCGTCTAACCGGAGTAGAATACGAGTCAGCAGCCATGCGTGGAAGAACTGCAGCGGTTGTCTTCTCCGTCGCCCTTCTCGGTTTCGCTGGCGGGATCGCGGTCCGCGCGCGGGGCGTCGGCCAAGCAATTGCTTCCGATCAGCCGCTGTCGGAACAAGAGCGCGCTCGCATGCTCGTAACAGGCAAGGAGCTTTTCATGGCACGGTGCGCCCGTTGCCACGACGAGCGCGGCGACAAGGCGCTCAAGACGGGCCTGCCCTTGAACCATCGTGGGCTTTCCAGTGAGCAGATTGCCCGAGCCGTGAGCGGCCGCCTACGGGACAGAACCGACGAAGAACGACGCGCGGTGACGCTGTACATTTCGAGCTTGATGAAGGCCAAAGATTCAGAAGAAAAGGCACCACCAAAGCCTTAGTCACTCGCATGCCCGCCCGCGTCGTCCTGCGGCCTCTTGTTCATCCGAGCGAGCGTCGGACACGGAGACGGTCGGGCGTAGATCCACAGATTCAAAACCTGCACCCCGACAGCGCCCGCGATGAGCAAGCTCGGGGGGACATCGGCGTAGACCAACGCATCGAGGTAGTGGCAAAAGGTACGAGATGTGATAAGGCGAACTGCCGCCTCGCAATCGGTCGACTACCGCGTGTCGGCAAGTCGGAAGTAATAACGCGAATCCGGTCTGCTAGGATTACTTCCGGCTTGCGCGGATCCGGCAACAATCGCTGAGGTTTCGGGCCGCCTTGCTAGTCCGCTGATAGAATTGGCATCGATTGTTGCGGAGGTCGCCATGAGAAATATCTCGCGAGTGGCCGCCCTGTTGCTCGTCTGTCACCCGCTCTTGTTGTTGGCGCAGAAGCCAGCCGCCGGCCAACTGCCCAACCCGGATCAGAACTCTATTCTGAATCTCTACGACGCCTTCGGCTATCAGAAGCGAGGCACGATTCTCGACTGGGGTTTCTCGGCGATTGTCCGGTACAACGGCAAAACCATCCTCTTTGATACTGGCAATAACGCCGATAAATTCGAGCACAACGTCAAAGCCCTGGGCGTGGACCTCAACCAGGTGGATATCGCCGTGCTCTCGCACCGTCACTATGACCACATTTCGGGCTTCGACTACATGTTAAAAGTCAAGCCCACGGTGAAAGCTTATCTGCCCGCCGATTACGCGTTGGGCGCGCCAATGCGCTACACATTCTCCCATGACACGAACGAGTCCCTGGCTGGCCTGCCACCCGAACAGTTGTATTTCGGCGGCGGCGTCAATTCCATCGACTACAAGCCCGGCGACCGTTTTCACGGCGCCAACCAGGAGTTTGTGCCGGCTAGCCGTGAGATCGCTGAAGGTATTTATCTGATCGTGACTCGATCGGTCATGATGGGAGATTTCAACGCCTATCCGCCGAATGAACCCGGACATCCCGACCTCGCGGGCTTTCCGGAACTGTCGCTGGCGCTGAAGACTGAAAAAGGCGTGGTTCTGATCACGGGCTGCTCGCACAGCAAGGTCGAAGAGATTATCCGCGCGACCAAACAGTATCTCGGCAACCCCATCGAACTCGTCGAAGGCGGATTCCACCTGTTTCCATACGACGCCGCCTACATCTCGAACATTGCCCACCTGATGAAAGATGATCTCGGCGTGCGGCGAGTGGCTCCGGCTCACTGCACCGGTAATCTGGCCTTTAAGATTTTTCGCGATTTGTATGGAGAGAACTACAACTACGCTGGTGTGGAATCCGAGGTGATGTTCCCACACTGATGTTGCGTCTTTCGATGCAGTCTGCGGCTGTCGAAGCTGTTATCGCATTGTTTTTGGATTGCCCGTAATCCGTCCAGGATTGATGCCGGGCGTGGAGATCGCTTCCTACAAGCCGACAACTCGAGACATATCGTGGGATGGCGCGAATGGAAAGGCCGGTGCAATGACTGCTAGGGTCTGCTCGATATTCACCCAATTGGCTCACTCGGCGGACTCTGTCCGAAGAATGTCCACACCAGTCTCGAATGACCTGACGGCTCACCCCTGAATAAACGAGATGAGAAATTCGGCCGCGCCGAAACGCGTGCATGCGATGGGATGAAGCTTGTCCTCGAGAACATTCGATAGGCGCAGCGGCGTGCCGTTTCTGGTTTCAAAGAGATAATCGGACCTTCTTCCGTGCAAGTGTCTTTTGAGCTCCGTTGCTACTGAAGCGTCAATCGGCACGGTGCGGCTTCTGTCCTCATCACCCGTGTCGCTTTTCGAAGTGTTTTCTTCACCCTCGAAAACCGATCGACGAATGCTGATCGTCCGCTCGTTCAAGTTTAAGTCGCTCTCAACCCTCAAGGCGAAAAGCTCTCCGGCTCGCGCTCCGCTGCCGGCTGCCAAAGCGAAAAGTGCGCGGTTCAATTGTGTCTTCGCTCCGTTCACGATGGCGGCCATTTGCGCAACGGTAAAGTACGGCAACTCACGCTGCACAGTCTTGGGCGGTGCGACCTTCTTCCACTTGACGAGCCACGGCGGGACGATGGGTTTGCCACTCTGCGCCATTTCGTCAAATTGAAAGTTGTAGATCGTGCGGACGATACCGAAGAGATTCTTGATCGACTTGCGGGATAGGCCTTCTCTCTGCCACTTCTGAATCAAACCTCGTACGAGGGGATAGGTCCTCGATACAATCATGCGCTAACCCGCCGCCCAGTTCAGAAATTCGCTAAACGTTGCGAGTAGCGCTGCGTCTAACCCTCCGACGGAAAAGAACCGGTCTGAAGACCGGCCACTACATTGACTCCGAAAGTAGATCAAAAGAAGGAGCAATCTCCCATGGAGCCTCTCTCGAAACCTACCATGACGCGATCTTCGCTTGCGCTGGTTGCGGTCATGCTGCTTGCTGCCTTCGCAATGGGTAATCTCGCTCAGGCCCAAGCGCAGAACCAACCCCCGGGTCCTGCGAAATCTCGATCCGAGGAGATGTTGGACCGGTGGAACGACATCGGGAACAAACTCGTCGCCATGGCCCGCGATTTCCCCGAAGACAAATACGATTACAAGCTGCAGAAAGACCAGCGCACCTTTGCCCTGAATCTTCTCCACGCCGCCGCGCTGGATTTCGTCCTGATACGCAGGATTTCCGGATCAAACCTCGGGCCGGACTTCGGCGATGGCGACAATCCTACGCGTGATGCTTTCAAGACCAAGGTCGACGTCGTGAAGTTCGTGCAGGAGGCCGTTGCCGACGGAGCGCAAGTGATTCAGCAGCAGGGCGACGCGGGGCTGGATCATACATCGAAATTCTTTGGCAACCAGCATCTGGATGTTCGCCATCGAGCACAGCGGCGAGCACTATGGCCAGCTGGTGGTTTACTATCGCGCGAACAATCTGGTGCCACCGGACTCGCGCCGCTGATGTTGATCGCTTGCACTTCAGTGCGCCCACCCAGCGGATGCTCCGCTGGGTGATAAGCACTGTCACTTCGAACAGTCGCTCAATGTCGTGCGGAATGCCTAACACCGAACTGTCCCGTAAAGCGTGTTTTCGTTTCGTGGCAAAAGGTCAGGGACTGATGTACCCGCGCGATCAAGGAAGACCCAGGTTCAAAACACGAACCCGGGGCACCCGGCCACGTTTTCGAACCTCGAAAGTGTAGGCCACCCGACCGGCAAGATATCTTGTCTTTGAGTGCGCTACCCGCCCCCTATTGCGGAAGACCGATACGTCGCACAAGATTCTGCCATCGTGGATCTGAGCGTAGGCGGTCAAACATTGGCATGGTTAACTCTATGATCCGAAATACCCGTTGCTGATACGCCTCCTCGAAGTATTGGAACGCGGAAGTCCGGTCGTCCAGTCCCTCGTAGACAACGGCAATGTCAAACGGGGAAACGTACCCTCGCTGAGACACAGCCTTCAGTTCATCGAGGATCTCTAACGCCCCACACTTGTCACCGGCCAACGCGTAGGCGCGCCCCAGGAGTGCTCGATAATGCGGCCCTTGTGAAAGACTCACTGCCTTCTCCAGTTTCGCGATTGCTCCTGGAAGGTCGCCCTTTTGCTCCAGCGAAATGGCTAGGAACCATAATCCATTGACGTAATGAGGGTCGATTTCCAGAGCCTTCTGGCATTGCGCTATTGATTCGTCGTAGCGTCGCGCCCGATAAAGAATCAGTCCAAAGTGGCCAATATACACGCGCGAGATTGGATCCAGGTCGAGTACCCGGCTGTAGGCCGCGACAGCTTCGCTGTGTCGCCCAGTAAGGGACAAGTAGTCGGCAAAATGTGCGTGTGTCACAGAGTCACCCGGGCTTAGCTCCACGGCTCGCTTGGACTCCGCTTCCGCGGCAGTCCAATCCCAGTCGTGAAAGATGTGAACCGCCGCCAAGGCGATATGGGCGGAGGCAACGGTTTCGTCCAGTTCCAGAGCCTTCGCTGCATTCTGCCTTGCTTTTGGGAACATTTCTCCGGAGGGACCCACCCCGAAAAGTCCGAGATAAAAATAAGTCCGAGAGAGGTCGCCGTATGCTCGGGCATAAAGGGGGTCGAGCTCAATTGCACGCGTGAAAAATGCTATGCTTTTCTCCAAGTCGGCCGGACTCATTTTGTCCCGAAAAAAGTTGCCCTTCAGACATGCTTCGTATGCTTGAGGATGGACTTTGCGTTCCCTCTCTGGGTACGCATGTTCCGGTTCCACCACCTTGTGTATCTGGAAGGCGATGCTGTGCGCTACCTCAGCCTGCAATTGCAGGATGTCACGCAAGTCGCGCTCGTATCTCCCGGACCACAGGTGTCTGTCTTCAGTCGCATGGATTAGTTGCACTGTAATCCGGATCTTTTGGTCCGACCGTGCCACCGAGCCTTCCACGATTGCGTCTACACCCAGTTCCTTTGCGATAACCGGCAGGGATTTTTGAAATCCCTTGTATGGCATCACCGAAGTCCGCGAGATCACCCGCAACGAATCGATCCTGGCGACAGCGTAAATCAGTTCTTCGGTCAGGCCGTCAGAGAAGTATTCCTGTGCGGTATCTCCAGACAGGTTTTCGAGCGGTAGAACCGCCAGGGAGTCAATCCGGGGAGCATTTTGCAGCCGAAAACGACCGTGTACTTCAGCCAGCTTTTCAACAGGGGCAATAAAGCGATATCCGCGCTGGGGCAGGGTCTCAATAAAACGTGGTTTTTCGGCGTCGTCTCGCAGAGCTGCGCGAATTTTGTTGATGGCTTTGTTTAGGCCGCGCTCAGAATCAACGAAGGTGTTCGCCGGCCACAGTTGCTTGCTGAGTTCGTCTCGCGTCACCACCTGTCCCGGACGTTCCAACAACAGCACGAGCACTTGAAACGGCTGTCCTTGCAGATTGACTTTGGAGCCGCGTCGGCGCAACTCGCCGGAGCCGGTATCAACCTCGAAGAACTCGAATCGGAACCTTTGCGGCGAAGATTCGCTCATTTCGATGGCGAAGTATAGCACTTGTATCCCAATCGCTTGGTTCCGCTTGCCTCGCCGGCTGTACGCTTCTGATTCTGAAATGTTTACCAGGGAACAAGGAAGGCACACGCCGGCCATTGAACACTGCGCGGGCTGAAACGTATTGTCACTCCGACCTGAAAGGAGGTCACTATGCAAAGGATATCCATTTCAAGTATTTCGAGGATCGTGCTTCCCATCATGCTGGTTTGCTGTTTGCTGTTCGCGGCTTCCTCGGCGCGAGCCAACGATGATGGTGCTTGCTCGAATACTACTCTTCGGGGCGATTACGGATTCGCCGCGGAAGGCGTACTCATCGGTACTCCTGGCCTTCCGCCGCTAGCACCGTTCCGCTCCGTTGGCCTAGCTCATTTCGACGGCAAAGGTAATCTCACATGGCTCGAGCACACTATCATCAACGGCGTACCGCTAGAGGCCGATTGGACGGCGGCCAGCGGAAGCTATACCGTCAATTCAAATTGCACGGGAACTGCCGTGGTAACCACCCCCAATAGTCCTGTTCCGCTGAAACTGGCTTTGGTGGTGGTCAGAGATGGCAAGGAAGTCCGCACCGTGCTCGACGCAAATGCGATCGTCTCAGTTTTCATCAAAGTCGAGTAAGCGGTGATCGGGCGTGACCGCACGTAAACGTCCCGTTGAGTATCCGCACCTGACGCCAGGCCCTCATCTATGGTGCGACCGAGGGCCTTGTTGTCCGGCTCACTTTCGACTTCGCGCGGGTGCCGCACCTTCGGTTGAAGCTGTGAGGAAACCCCTCGCGCTTTCATTTAGGGAGTCGGAGCGTGCACTTATTGTGGATGGCTCTAGCCGATCGTGGGAGGATTTGTCCTTCCGCGTTGTTTAGCATGCGGCGCCGATGGCTAGCTTCTTCAAGCGGATCCAGTGCTGCAGGTTGTAGGTGAGACAAGCCCGCAGCATTTCCATCTTCACCTTTCCCAAGCCGCGCACGTGAAATTGCCGCAGCCCCAGCTTGCTCTTTATCCACGCATGGCAAAATTCCACGACTCTTCCACGGCGGCGGTGCTGCGCTTGCGCTTCTTGGCTGGCCATCTTTCTGCGCAACGCGCTCACCACCGGGCTTTCTTCGGGACGTGCCACCGAACGGCCGCGCTTCTCATGTCCGGACAACACTCCGGTTTGCGCGAGCAGGTTTGGCAATCTTCTGCTTTGGCTTCGTAGCGGTATTAGAGTAACCCTGGCCGCACTTTGCATCGTCCCTGCGGATGCAGGACTTGTCACAGCGTCGCGCCACTTCCCGCGCCGAACCAATCCCCAGGCTGTAGGCGTACACCCACAAACTGATCAGCAGTTGCGGATCGAATGCTGGCCGCCCGCCTTCCTCCGCGCTGCTCTCGATGCTTCGATAGAACGGGCTCAAGTCCAAGCGCCCGACCAACGTCCAGATCGCCCGCGCGGGATGATCTTCTCCAATCAACCGCTCGACATCCACAGCGCGCCAGCTCATCTGCTGCCGGTTCACGTAGCGGATAAGAGGTTTGTTGCTCGCATTTTCTTGTCTCATGCCGCGAGCTTAGGGCACGCTATCTTTTTTGCAAGAATGAAATTCAGAGGGTTTCTTCACAGCTGCGGATTTTCTCTTCCAGTTGTTCCACTCAGGTGGCCTTGGGCGAGGCCAGGGTCGCTTCTACACGACCTACAAGGTTAAAGACGACAGGGCGAAGCAGGTAGAGAAGGACCACAAAGAACATCACCTCCATCCCCTCAGCAAACGCCCACATGCCGCCCGAAGCATTGTGGAGATCCGTGACCTGTGCGATCGAATTACCCGTGGTGGCGGCCTCATAGCGGATCATCAGTGCGCGCTTGAGAACCATGCCCTCATAGGCGAGCACCCATACGATCACGAAGGTGCAAAGTTCGTAGCCGACGCGCACAAAGCCATTCAGTCTGCGCACGAACCGGGCATACCGGTCGGTCTCCGCAGTGGCCCGGTCGTTCAGCATCGAGAGGATGGCGAGCCCGAAAGGCCCCAATGCCGCGAGAACCAGCCAGGAAGAGGATCGCTTCTTCGCGCGGATCACCTGCAGGCACACAAGCAGCCACAACACGAGTACAGCCGCGGCGGTTCCCCACATCACTGATATCTTCAGCAGGTTGAGCAGGTGGAAGTTGCGCACATAGTTCGGATGGCCTGCGGCAATTTCGGGATTGATGACGCTGAACAGCGCTCCCCCGAGCACCAAAACCACGGGAATCAGCAGCAGCAGGACAACTGCTACCACCCATTGTTTCTTTATCATTTTCATTTGGCGCACCACCGGGCAACTTCAGTAGTTTCACTCTAACACCCAGTCTCGCGTGCTGGTGGGTAGGCCACAACGAAGGTGCCGAACAAGGAAACCAAGCGAGGTGGCGAGTGTTAAGCGACAGTGCTCTAGAAGAGCGTCCGGGACGCACCGAATGCTCTTCGGAATAGATGAAGTGCCCGGAAGTTCTAGCCAGCCGCTACCCGCTCCCATAATTCGAGCGTGTCAGGATATTGGGGAACCAATAAAACCGAGGCGCCTGCCTGAGGACTCCGCCTCCGCGACCTTGCTCCTACTTCTCGAACGTTCTTTCGTTAATCCGCAACTTCCGAGTAAGCGCTCGCGGGAGCAACGTAGTCTCTTGCGCGTGTGTCGAATCGGTTTCGAGTCAACCTTCGGAAGCGGAACGGGCTCAACTTGTGGCTACGTAGTGTCAGTTTGGCCTCGCCCTGCCTCGATTCCCGCGCCTTTCACCGCCATCCGTGACGAGTCGGACGAGCCCGCAGGCGAATTGTCAAATTCGGAACGATGATTCCAGTTGTTGTCGCGGGCAAAGCTTCAGGGAACTTGCATATCTAAACGGTAAACGTCGGTAATGCTCCTGTCGAGCACGAGCATGGGATTTTCCGCTTCATCCAATCCAACCCAGCCCCTGGCTCCTTGTTCGACGTCTTCCAAGCCGATGCGTCGGCTTGGCAACACATGCAGCCGCCCAGCAAACGCCTTCTCGCTCCCCTTCCCATGCGAATTCGCATGCGTTTCTGTGTCTGTGATGTGCGTGAGTTCAGGCCAGTAACACACCAAGGCATGTAGTTGAATCTGTGTCCTCCTATGTGTAGAATGCCACACATAGAGGACACAATGCCAACCAACCTTGCAATTGACGATCGTCTGCTGGAAGAGGCCCAGAGAGTGGGCCGACACCGGACAAAACGAGAAACCGTGACGGTTGCACTACAGGAGTACATCGAACATCGCAAGCAACAAGAAATCCTTTCTCTGTTCGGGAGAATTGATTACAAGCCTGGCTATGACTACAAGCGCGAGCGCAAGGCAAAGCGTATATGAATGTCTTGATAGACACATCGGTTTGGTCCCTTGCACTTCGTCGAAAGAACGAAAGTCTAAGCACAAACGAAAGACTCCTGGTTGCCGAGCTATCTGAACTCATTCGAGAAGGGCGAGCGCGAATGATCGGACTAGTTCGGCAGGAGCTCCTCTCGGGCATAAAGGCACCGGAACAGCATGAAAAATTGCGGCTCCATCTTCGTTCCTTCCCAGACGAGGTCGTCGACACCTCTGACTACGAAGAAGGGGCGAAAGCCGGCAATCGTTGCAGAGCGAAGGGAGTCGTGGTATCGATTGTGGACATTCTCCTATGTGCGGTCGCGAACAAACGGCTGTGGGCGATCTTCACAACTGATCCTGACTTTTCAAACTACGCAAGAGTGCTTCCCGTTCGTATCCACGCACCCCGAAGATAGTCTTTTGCCGAACGCGTTTTCAAAACGGAACTCTTCTCCGGGCGTGGGGCCCCGAGGTACTGCGTTGAGCATCATTTCGATTTGCCCTCGACCGCTGAACAAAAATGCTCATACAGCGCCGGTTTGACAGGAGCGCTCGGCGGATTGGTTGTCCAACCGAGATCCTGCGGCGGTTTCACGATGATCTCTCGCTCGGTTGTACTGGGAGCCGCAACCTGCAATTCGCTGCCGTTCCAGCGGATTTCTTTCTCCGTCCACACCAGCGAGGAATGGCTGATGGTCGCGATGTATTTGACGCTAAGCGGTGCGAGTCGAATCTCGACCAAGTCTAGGTCCAGGTCGCGTCCGTCCGGCGAAATGCGGATAACTCCGGCGAGGCGCTGGCTGTCGGGCGACCACTGAAGGATCGACAACTCCACTTAGCGGGGTCAGCTTCCTAGATTGGCCATCATACAGGAATGTGCCACATAGTACCTCGCTGCCGTGGAATACATCGTCCGATGAGAACAAAATACGATGCGCATTGTTTGGATCGACCGAGTAGCTGTTCAGCCTCTCCGTCAGGCGATGCCGCTTGTAATACAGAGCCGAGTGGACGGAGGAATCAGGGGCTTTGGGATTTGTGTAAATGTCGAACTGGCCCGCGCGTTCATGGTTATCAAAGATGTGCGTAAAAATCGTGAGCACAAGCATTGTGAGCACGACTCCGACGACCACTGCCGCAACGATCAAGACATATTTCATCTCTGCACCAATGTCGTCAAATCTGATCTACAGAATTACAAAGCCGAGAACGATTTACGGCTGTGAGCTCCCCGCTCGCAGCCTCGCCAAACAAGCCTGCGCCTTAGGTCCAGGAGAGAATCGTATGATCAAAAAGCGCGACATTTGCTGTCCCTATTTCTTGCGTTTTCGGTCCTGTACGTCCAAACTCCTACTCTCAATCCGCCGTCGGCTCCGTCTATAGCGCAGACGAGGGAGACGAAACATGGAATGCAGGATTCTACCTCATTGAGAAGGGACCTCTTCACTTTGAGGACTCTCTCCCGCACACTCTGCAAGGCTGCCAGCAGCTCCGTTTGAAGCACGAGGCGCCACACGCCGCAGCGTCGTCTGGAAAAGAAGATGCCCCCGTATCTTCGCGACTTTCACCCAAACTGCGATCTTTGGGCGATCTTCAGCACCGAGATCGTCCTACTGCTGTTTTGAATCGAACCGAATTCGAGCTGTTTGGACGCGTCCCTTGCGCAATGGAAGGAGTCTGCTTATGGAATGGCGGAACATTTGTCGTGCAGACCGCGTAGCTCATATGGATAAGGAGACAGGATGAGCAAACGAAACGCACGTTTTCGATGCAAAAGCATGATCACCCCACGCCCGAGCGCGTTCGCGAGAATAGCGCTCGCTGGAATAACGGCCATGGCGGCGAGTTCGCTCTGGGGGCAAGAAAAGCCGCAGAAGGACACAAGCAAGGGCAAGGAATTTTCGGTCAATGTGCAGGGACCAGAAACCGATGCCGGATTGGTTGTCAGTGCCCGGGCCACCGCCAAAGAGGTGGGCCTGCCTATTTACCCGGGATCGATACCGCACAAAGATCAGGATCAGGACAGCGATAGTCCAGCAGCGAAGCTCGGGCTGTGGGGCACCTCGTTTGGGTTCAAGCTCGTCGTCTTGAAGATGGAGTCCAAGGATACACCGAGAAAAGTCGCCGACTATTATCAGAACGCACTGGCCAAGTACGGGACGGTTCTCGATTGCACGAATGCTGCCCAGCCTCAGCGCGCAAAGGACGAGAAGTCCGAAAAGCTCACCTGCGGCGATGACAAGCCGGAACCGGGAGGGATGCTCTTCAAAGCTGGCACTAACGAGAAGCAGCACATCGTTGGAGTCCAGCCAAAAGGTACCGGCGCAGTGTTTCAGCTGCTATACATTGAGGCGCGCGGAGAAAAGAAAAAGCCTGCTTGAATGCTCATCGCTTTCGGTCCACTTCTAGAATTCGACTTGAGCCACGTTTCCTAGTCCGCTGCCGCGGCGTCTTCGTCTGGTTCGGCGACTGGTGGGACGACGTTCGCAACCGGCAGTTTCACTACAACTGCGGTACCTTTTCCGTTGCCATCAGAACTTATTTCCAGAGTACCACCCAGTTGATGAATTCTTTCTCGCATGCCTCTGATTCCAACCCCTGGCGCACTGCTTGAAACCATCTCGGATAATCTCGTAGAAGCAAGTTCGGCAGTGCGATCGCGAACGCGCGTCTCCAGTTCCTCTGCGGCTCGCCAGCAGTCAGTTTCTAAGTGACTGCCTTGATTGCCGCCACCCCACAGATTCGGGAGCTTGGTGTCGGTCGCATCCTCTATCACTGCGGCGGTGGCCGCCTTAGACGTGATGCTTCAGATTTGAATTTTGCGTTTGCGTTCTTCTTGTTCTTGGCACAATCTTGCGCCCAGAAGCTTTACTAGGCGGCGAGTCTCAGGCTCTTCGGAGGCTGAGCAACGATCGTAACGCACAGTCCATCCGTTCTTTCCACGTCGAAAGAACTTACTCATCTGTTAGGCAGTTAGTTGATCCGCTCGGATACCAAGTAGTGTCCGCCAGTTAAAACTCAGGGCCCTCGAAGAGCTGAAAGCTAGTCCGTCGCTGACGTCTCTTGTGATCAGTTGGCGACAGCTGGACGTTTTGATGTTTGCGAGGATGATTTGTGCGCTGGAACGACTTGCTTGAGAACAAGTCAGGTCGCGAGGATTCATCGACCGCCTCAAAGGCACTGGGAGAGTTCGCGACAGGCAGCAACTGGTTGAAATCATCGATGGCTAAGACAGAGTTGGCAGGTATTCATGACTTTACCGCTGCTTGAGCGCGCAAAGGAGCAGAGCGAAACTTTTCTGCTCACCACCAAGAGAACCAACGATTCTGCCGGAGCGCCTCATTGTGCGAGCACCATAGACATCGGCGAACCGAGAATTCCACAGCGCACTCTGCAAGCGGGCGAGCAGTACCGGTTTCACTTTGACATGACGAAGTGCATCGGCTGCAAGTGCTGCGTGGTGGCATGCAACGAGCAGAACGGAAACCCGGCGGAGATTAATTGGCGGCGCGTGGGTGAGATCGAAGGCGGGTGGTATCCGAACACGCAGCGGTTGCATTTATCCATGGGATGCAATCACTGTCTTGAACCAACCTGCATGACCGGTTGTCCGGTGGATGCGTATTCGAAGGACGCGATAACCGGAGTGGTAATTCACAGCGTGGAAATCTGCATCGGATGTCAGTACTGCACTTGGAATTGTTCGTACGGAGTTCCCCAATACAACCCAGAACGAGGCGTTGTCGGAAAGTGCGACATGTGCCACAACCGGCTGGCGGAGGGGCGAGAACCCGCGTGCGTGGGCGCATGTCCCGAAGGCGCAATTCAGATCGAGATTGTGAACATTGCCAACTGGAAACGCGATTATGCGGCCAGCGCGAATGCTCCAGGCCTTCCCTCGGCGGACGATAGTCTTTCCACGACGCGCATTACGCTTCCAAAAAATCTGCCTCCCGACACGCGAAAGGTGGACTTGAACCGGGTGAAACCCGAGCATCCGCACTGGCCCCTGGTTGTGATGACAGTCTTCACCCAGCTTTCAGTAGGAGCATTCGCCGCCATTTGGCTGCTGCAAATGTTTGGCCAACAGGCGCGGCTCAACATTGCGGCTCTCGTCTCATTGATGGTGGGGTGTCTTGCGCTCGGCGCGTCCACGATGCATTTGGGCCGTCCGATTCACGCATATCGCGCATTGAAAATGTGGAAACGATCCTGGCTGAGCAGGGAAGTGCTGCTGTTCGGATGTTTCTCGCAAATTTCATTTCTCTACGCAGGCCTGCTTTGGCTGAACTTTCCGGCAAGCAAAGTGGTAGGAGCGCTGACGTCACTTGCGGGTATCGCAGGCGTAACCGCGAGCGCCTGCATCTATCTGGTGCGGCCGCGGCCGGCTTGGAACAGCAAGCATACTCTTGGCGAGTTTTATCTGACGGGAGCGCTTCTTGGGCCGTTGCTGGCAGCAAACATTGGGTTAGGTGCGCGCCGCTGGCTGACGATGATGATCGTCACAGCAGCCGCAGCACAATTGCTGAATCTCGCCCTGAAGTTCTTCTGGCTGGTGAGCTCCGATACATTTGAATTAAAAGCAGCCGCGCGGCTGCTTTCGATGCAGTTGCGTTCGTTGATGATGGTGCGCAGCGCCCTCCTCGTACTTGGCGGCATCGTTCTGCCGCTATATTCCTCAAGCCCGGTCGCAATGGCAGCAGCTCTCGGCCTGACGTTCTGTGGCGAAATCGCCGGACGCTATCTATTTTTCGTGAGTGTTGTGCCCAAAAACATGGCCGCGTCGTACCTAACTGCCGGAAAGGCGGCTGCATGACCCTCAAGAGAGAAGTCGGCCTGGACATCTTGGCGGAAAAGTACGCTTACGCGTCCGATCCAGTGATGGGATTCACGTCCGCACAAAAAATTCCCGATCGGTGGGTGGCGACGACGTGTGGGTACTGCTCGGTGGGCTGCGGAATTATGGTGGGAGTGAAGGAAGGCAAGGCAGTCAGCGTGCGGGGAAATCCCGATCATCCGGTTAACCATGGGATGCTTTGTCCCAAGGGGCTTTCCGAGCACCAAACGATCGACACGGAAACCCGCGCGAAGTATCCGATACTCAAGAGGAACGGCAAGCATCTACGGGTGGGATGGGACGAAGCGCTCGATACGCTGGTGGAAAAATTCCGCGGCGTTCAGCAGAAATACGGCCCCGAAGCTCTGGGGATTCTGAGCACCGGCCAGCTCGTGACGGAAGAGTTCTACACGCTTGGAAAACTGGTGCAGCTTGGATTCGGAACAAAAAATTACGATGGCAATACCACCCTGTGCATGGCCAGCGCGGTGTCCGGCTACAAGCGGTCGTTCGGGAGCGACGGACCGCCGGGAGCGTATGAGGATCTCGAAAAAGCGGATGTGATTCTTCTCCTCGGCGCAAACGTTGCGGACAATCACCCAATCCTTTGCCAACGTCTGGAAGCAAACAAGAACAAAATTCTCATCGTAGCGGATCCCCGCGTGACCAAGACCGCGATGATGGCCGACGTCTTTCTGCCGCTCAAGCCGAGATCGGACATCGCGCTCCTCAACGGGCTGATCTACTTATTGATAGAGAACGATCTCGTGGACCGCGACTACATTGCGCGACACACAACAGGATTCGAAGCACTTCAAGAGTCCGTCAGCAAATACACACCTGAAAACGTTTCGCAAATCACCGGGCTTTCGAAGGAGCTGCTAGTCAAAACGGCGCTACTTTACGGACATGCGGAAGCGCCGTTTCTCGGTTGGACGATGGGAGTCAACCACAGCACGAAGGGCACCGAAACCGTCAACGCGATTAACAATCTTGCACTAGTCACCGGCAATGTTGGCCGACCGGGAGCGTCTCCGTTTTCGATTACCGGGCAGTGCAACGCGATGGGAACACGCGAAGCGGGATTTGCTTCGAGTTTGCCAGGCTATCGCAAATTCGAAAGTGCTGCAGATCGCAAAGAATTGGCAACCCTTTGGGGAATTTCGCCGGATCGTCTTCCTACCTCGCGCGGTCTGGCGTATCCGGACATCGTAGAGGCAGCACTAGCAAGAAAGATTCGTGCATTGTGGGTGATCGCCACAAATCCCGTGGTTTCGTTTCCGAATCTAGGCGTGCTGCAGCAGAGCCTGGAGACGCTCGATTTTTTTGTGGTGCAGGACGGTTTTCATCCGACACCGACCTCGGAGCTCGCCGATCTTGTTTTGCCTGCCGCGATTTGGGGAGAAAAAGAAGGAACCTATACAAATTCTGAGCGGCGGGTGAGCAAAGTGAACGCCGCCGTGGCGCCGCAAGGGGAAGCGCGTTCCGACTTCGATATTTTTCTTGCGGTGGCGGAAAAGTTGGGTTGCCGGGAAGAACTTTTTCCGGGCTGGCGCGAGCCGAATGACGCTTTCGAAGAGTGGAAGAAAATCTCCGCGGGCCGTCTCTGTGATTACTCAGGCTTGGACTACGCGCTCATTGAGCGCGAAGGGGGCATCCAGTGGCCGTTTCCCGCGGGAACCACTGAAGTGACGACTACCAGACTGTATGCCGACGGAAACTTTCAGACGGAAGACGGCAAGGCCCGATTGCATCCTGTCGAATGGGAGCCTTTTCCAGAACAGCCAACAAACGATTATCCATTTGTTCTTAACACCGGCCGCACCGTCGAGCATTGGCACACGCGGACCAAAACCGCGCAGGTTCCGATTCTGGAACGTCTCGCGCCGAATGCCTGGTTGGAGATGAATCCGCGTGACGCGGAAACTCTAAGGCTCCGGCCGCATGTGCGCGTGGACATCGTTTCCAAGCGCGGCAGAACGAACGGCGTGGAGCTTCGCATAACGGAGATGATCGCGCCGGGCCAGGTGTTCATGCCGTTCCACTTCGCGGAAACCAACGTGAACGAAGTGACGCAAAGTGCGTTCGATCCAATTTCACGAGAGCCCAATTACAAACAGTGCGCGGTGCGTGTCGAGAAGACGCCGCCAGGCGTCGGCTCGGCAACAGGACGAAAGTTGTTCGGTCGGAAAAGTGTTTCTGCGCAGGAGAGAGGTCAATGAAGAAGCTCGTTGTAGTTGGAAATGGCATGGCAGGCGTCGGCTGCGTGGAGCAGGTCCTGAAGCACTCCTCGAAATTTGAAATCACCATCTTTGGCGAAGAAACACACGTCAACTACAACCGCATCCTTCTCTCTTCGGTGCTTGCTGGAGAGAAGGCCGCTGAAGATATCGTTTTGAACTCGCTTGAGTGGTATCGGCAAAACGATATTCAACTGCGACTCGGAGTTCGGATTTCGGGCATTGATGTCAACGCAAAGACTGTGACGGGGGATGACGGCTTACTCACACGGTTCGACAAGCTTCTGCTGGCTACCGGAAGCAATCCGCTGATTCCCCCGATGGAAGGCGTGAAGAAAGAAGGCGTTTACGTTTTCCGCAATTTGGACGACACGCGCGCGCTACTGGATCGAGCGACAAAGGGCGTGAAAGCGGTCGTCATCGGCGGCGGCTTGCTGGGCCTCGAAGCTGCGCGAGGTTTGCAAGTGCAAGGGTGCGAAGTGACGGTCGTTCACCTGATGGACACGCTGATGGAGCGGCAGGTTGATCTGACCGGCGGCGGTTATCTCAAGACGAAAATGGAATGTCTCGGCATGAAGGTGCTTCTGGAGCGCAACACCGCGACGATCCTCGGCGACGGAAAAGTCGAAGGCATTGCGTTCAAGGATGGCAACTGCATCGAAGCGGAGATTGTCGTGATCGCGGCGGGGATTCGTCCGAACGTGGAGCTCGGGCGAAAAGCGGGCCTGCAGGTGAATCGCGGCATCGTTGTCAACGATTTCATGGAGACCTCCCATCCGGACATTTTTGCAGTCGGAGAATGCGTCGAGCACAAAGGCATCTGCTATGGGCTGGTGGCGCCGCTTCTTGAACAGGGCAAGGTGCTGGCCGCAACCATCACAGGAAACAAAGGGCCTCGCTATGAAGGCTCGGTTATCGCGGCAAAGCTCAAGATCGTTGGCGTGGATGTTTTCTCCGCGGGCGATTTCTCGGAGAAAGCTCCGGGAACCGATGTGGTGCGATACGAAGATGCCGCGCTGGGCGTTTATAAAAAACTGACGTTGCGCGATGGCAAGCTTAGTGGCGCGATTCTGGTGGGAGATACTTCGGACAGTCACAGATACATGGACTGGCTACGCACGCAAGCCGATTTGACGCCGCAGCGCCGCCAGTTGCTCTTTCCGGCTCCCACGGAAGACGCTGGGCTCGACGTTGCCGAAATGCCCGACAACAAAGTGGTCTGTGGATGCATGGGCGTGACCAAGGGCACTCTCATCGAGGCCATCCATCAAAAAGGAGTCAACACTCTCGCGCAATTAAAGGAGTGCACTCGCGCCTCGACCGGTTGCGGCAGTTGTACAGAACATTGTCAGCAATTGCTCAAAGCTGTCGTGCCGGAATTTCAGGAGGAGTCGGAGAAAGTTTTGTGCAAGTGCATTCCGTTTGCTGAGGATAAATTGCGCGATATCGTGCGCAGCCAGCGTCTCCGCTCCGTGCAAGAGGTGGTGGATATTTACGGCAACGGCCACGGCTGCGAAATCTGCAAGCCTGCGCTGAGCTACATGATGGACATGTTGTGGTGCGGCGATCACGACGAAGACCGATCGGCTCGCTTCATCAACGACCGCGTGCACGCCAACATTCAGAAAGATGGAACATTTTCGGTGGTTCCGCGCATGCGGGGCGGTGTCACTTCGGCGAAAGAGCTGCGCCGTATCGCGGACGTCGCCGACAAATACAACGTGCCGATGGTGAAAGTTACCGGAAGTCAGCGCATCGATCTCCTCGGCGTCCAGAAATCTGACCTGCCAAAAATTTGGGCCGATCTCGGTATGCCGTCGGGCCAGGCGTACACAAAGGGCGTGCGCATGGTGAAGACGTGTGTCGGAACGGACTTCTGCCGCTTCGGCGTACAGGATTCCACGCGCGCTGGCATTGAACTCGAGCGGCGGCTCGAGCATCTCTACACGCCCCACAAAGTGAAAATGGGCGCAGTGGGCTGTCCGCGAAATTGCGCGGAGGCGACGGTGAAGGACATTGGGCTCATCGGCCAAGACGGAACATGGCAAGTGGTCGTCGGTGGTGCCGCGGGAAAGAAAGTCCGCAAGGCCGATCTGCTTATCACCGTTGAGTCCATGGAAGAGGCGCTCCAGGCCGCGACCCTCTTCTTCCAGTACTACCGCGAAAACGCCAACTATCTCGAACGAACTTACGATTTCGTGGAGCGGGTCACGATCGAGAAAGTGCGGCGGGACACCGTGTACGCACAGCTGGGTGTGCAACAAGGCTTGCGCGAGCGGCTTCGCAAATCGAAACGCCTGGCTCGCGACGCCTGGCTCGAAGGTGACGAGCCGCGGCATCCCACGCAATTCGTACAGATCGAGCCACTGGAGAAGGTGTACCAATGAGCGAATCGAAAGCTTGGCTACGCATCACTGCTGTCGAAAACATTCCGTTACGCGAAGGTAGGTCCGTCGAAGTCGGCGGCCACGACCTTGCGATTTTCAATTTAGGCAATCGATTTCTTGCCGTGGAAAATCGC
>Ga0207646_10002272_pt1 | contig 22859 bp, 25 predicted proteins | sample KBSK5502metaG_FD_184343 | JGI IMG/M metagenome (GOLD analysis project Ga0207646, IMG submission 184343) | Corn, switchgrass and miscanthus rhizosphere microbial communities from Kellogg Biological Station, Michigan, USA - KBS K5-50-2 metaG... | ecosystem: Host-associated > Plants > Roots >... | reverse complement strand
CTCGCCTACGACGCGGGCGCCGAGCTCCGCGACATGGAGATGGTGCAGTTTCACCCGACTGGCATGGTTTGGCCGGCCGGCGTGCGCGGGATCCTGGTCACCGAGGGAGTGCGCGGCGAAGGCGGCGTGCTCCGGAACAGGGACGGTGACCGCTTCATGGAGCGCTACGACCGCGACCGCATGGAGCTCTCATCGCGCGACATCGTTGCGCGCGCGATCAACAGCGAGGTCACCGCCGGCCGTGGAACGCCGCATGGGGGTGCGTTCCTGGACATCACTCACCGCAAGCCCGAGTACATCAAGGCCAAGCTGCCCTCGATGTACGAGCAGTTCCTCAAGCTCGCCAACGTGGACATCACCAGGCAGGCGATGGAGGTCGCGCCGACCATCCACTACGCGATGGGCGGGGTCCGTGTCGACGCCGAGACCTGCGCGTCGAGCGTGCCGGGGCTGTACGCGGCGGGCGAGGTCGCATCCGGCCTGCACGGAGCCAATCGCCTCGGTGGCAACTCGCTGAGCGACCTGCTCGTGTTCGGCAAACGGGCAGGCGAGGCCGCCGCTGCCGCCGCCAAAGCAAGTGCGAAGCCCGGACTTATAGACGATGCCGCGATCCAGGACGCGGTCGCGGTGCTGATGGCGCCGCTCGACCGCGCTGCCGGGGAGAGCCCCTACAGGCTCATGGCTGAGATCCAGGACGTGATGAGCGAGCACGCGCCGATCGTCCGGGAGGAAGGCGCGCTCCGGGCCGGGCTGGAGAAGATCGAGGACCTGCGCGCAAGGGCGGAGGCTTGCGGCACCGGCGGATCGGCCACTCGCGCTTTCAACCCGGGCTGGCACACCGCCTACGACCTGCGGTCGATGCTCGTCAACGCCGAGGCGCTGCTGCGATCCGCGCTCGAACGTAAGGAGAGTCGCGGCGCCCACGCCAGGTCGGACTTTCCGAATACCGAAGACGACCAGGCGTGGGTGAACTTTATCGTCCAGAGGTCAGGCTCCGGCATGCAGGTGCGGGCCGAGCCGATCCCGCCGATGCCTGACTACCTCGCCGAGGCCGTGCAGCACGCGCGTGACCGCTACACGCCGGAGGAGACAGAGTGAGCGACGCCGTAGCAATCAGCAACCTCGACCTCAAGATCTGGCGCGGCGACCCGAGTGGCGGGGACCTGGTCTCCTACCGCGTCCCTGTGCGAGAGGGCATGGTCGTGCTCGACGCGGTCCTGTGGGTACAGGCGAACCTGGCCTCCGACCTGGCAGTGCGCTGGAACTGCAAGGCGGCGAAGTGCGGCTCGTGTTCAGCCGAGATCGACGGTTTTCCCCGACTGATGTGCAAGACGGCCATCGCCGAGTACGGCGGCTCGGTGACGGTGAGGCCCATGAAGGCGTTCCCTCTCATCAAGGACCTGGTCACCGACGTGAGCTGGAACTACGAGGTGAACAGGGAGATCCCACCGTTCACGCCTTCAGCGAAGGACCTCCATGCGAGCGAGCCTTGGCGGATGCGGCAGATGGACGTCGAGCGAGTGCACGAATTTCGGAAGTGCATCGAGTGCTTCCTCTGCCAGGACGTGTGCCATGTGCTGCGCAACCACGACGGCAAGCAGCAGTACTACGGACCACGCTTCATGGTTCGCATTGCCAGCCTCGAGATGCATCCGCGCGACGTCCTCGACCGGAGGCCGTTGCTGAAGGGGGCCGCCGGAGCCGGCTACTGCAATATCACCAAGTGCTGCCAGGAGGTCTGCCCCGAGCACATCCACATCACAGACAACGCGATCATCCCGCTCAAAGAACGCATGGACGACGCGTATTTCGACCCGCTTCGCGCGTTGGGGCGTGCCCTGCGCGGGTCCAAAGACAGCACAAAAACAGGTCAATAGGCCCTCGGGCGACGGGCCGATAGGCACCTCATCGCCGGCCCTGGCGGCTCGATACTCGGGGCGATGTACGTCCAGCATTCGGTCCACATCGACCGCCCGGTTGACGAGTGCGTTCAACTGCTGGAGCGCGGTCCACGGACGTGGTTTCCGCGCCTCCAGGCTGACGGCAAATCTGACGTCGGACTGCGGGTCGCGGGCGTCACGATTCGCAAGCGCGTGACCGTCGAGCTGGGCGAACCCGAGAACAGGGGCGAGTGGACGAACGTGCCCGTCTCCTGGAAGGCGACGTTTCCGGAGCGCCTCTTTCCCGTCCTCCAGGGCAGCCTCGAAGTCGTGCCGGTGGAGAAGCAGGTGACGCGGCTAACCGTGAGCGGCATGTACGAGCCGCCGCTCGGGCGCGTCGGAGCTCTGATCGACGACGCGGTCATGCACAGCGTTGCCGATGCGACAGTGCGCGAACTGACCGAATCGATCGCCGAGCAGCTGCGGGAGCAGCCGGAGGGGAGGTAACGAAATGCGAAACAGAGTGCTCATCGCGAGCAGGGGCAACGAAGAAACCGGCGCGCGGATTCGCGCGCTGCTTCGCTCCGCGGGCCTGGAGGTCGAAGCCCTCGACGTAGCCCAAACCCTGGGCCCAGACGCCTACGCGGGTCCCGTTCTCGGAAACGCGATCGATTTGGGTTCCCGCTCCAAGGCGCCTGCCGGCAGTTCGGCCAAGGCGGCGTAATGATGATGAACATGACGTCCGTGACCGATGAGCTGGAGGTGCTGGACGAGCACCGGTGTCTCGAGCATCTGCACTCCGCGAGCCTGGGCCGCGTCGCGTTCCGGAGCGGCGAGGACATCGACATCTTTCCGGTGAACTACGCATGCGACGGCTCGATCGTCATCTATCGGACGGCGACGGGGACCCGCCTCGATCGGGCGCCGAAGGACCACGTGGCGTTCGAGGTCGACGGTTGGGACGAGCAAAGCCGAACGGGTTGGAGCGTGGTGCTCAAGGGTATCGCCTTGGATGTGACGTCAGGCCGCGACCCCTTTTCGATGCAGTTGCGCGAGCGCAAGGTCGTGCCGCTGGCGCCCGGCCGAAGGGAGCGATGGGTCGCCATCTACCCGTCGGCGATCACGGGGCGGAGGTTTCGGCGGTCCCAAGCCTAAGGGGACGTTCGGCCCTACGGCCTGGAGCACCGCGACGCTAGCTTGGACTCAGCGCGAACGGCCCAGGCCGCAGGGCGACACCGAAATGGATGATTGAGGCCGAGTCGACCCGGGCCTCGCGCTCCTTCCCTCGCTAGCCTGCCGATCCAGGGGGCGTGGTGTGGCGGGCAAGGTACGCAGCCGCCTCCGCGCGGCGCGCCACCTCGAGCTTGGACAGGATCGTCGACACGTAGTTCTTGACGGTCTTCTCGGCGAGTTTCAGCTCCTTGCCGATCTGTCCATTGGTCTGGCCCTTGGCCACCAGGGTCAGGATGCGCTCCTCCTGCGCCGACAGGCGCGCCAGCTTCTCGTCCCGCATGGTCTTGCCCTTGCGAAGGCGGTCGAGCACCGATCGGGTGACCTCAGGGTCGAGCAAGCTCCGGCCGGCGCCTACCTCGCGGATGGCGCGGATCAGCTCGCCGCCACGGATTTGCTTCAGGACGTAGCCCGCGGCCCCGGCCATGATCGATGCAAACAGCGCCTCGTCGTCGGCAAAGGACGTCAGCATCAGGACCTGTGTCTTCTCGAGGCGCGCGCGGATCTCGCGCGTGGCCTCGATGCCGCTGCCGTCGGCAAGCCGCACGTCCATCACGACCACGTCCGGCTTCGTGCGTTCCGCCTGGGCGATAGCCTCTTTGACGGAGGCGGCCTCCGCGACGACGGTCAGGTCGTCGTTCGATTCGATCAACGCCTTGACCCCGTCGCGCACGACCTCATGGTCGTCGACGAGCAGGATCCGGATCCTCTCTTTCGACACTGGCGTTATGGTCGCACGGCCGCGGCGTGCTCGCGGGGCCGGCCGTCACCTGTGCGCTGCAGCGGCACAGTGGCCGTCAGCCGCGTTCCCTTTGCCGGTGCGCTTGCCAGCTGCAGCTGCCCACCCAGCCCCGACGCGCGCTCGCGCATGTTGCGCAAGCCGTTGCCGTTCGACCTTCCGCTGGCGTCGAACCCAACGCCGTCGTCCTCGATTGTCAGGACGGCGTTCGACTTGCGTCGCACGAGCGTGACCGATGCACGTCTGGCTCTGGCGTGCCGGGTCACGTTGGATAGAGCCTCGCGTGTCAGCTGAACGATCTCATGCGATTGCGCTGACAGAGCGGCCGCCGTCTCGGCGTCCACCGAAACCTGGACGGTGACACCCGATTTCGAGGCGACCTCCTCACCGAGTTGCCTGAGCGCCTGGTCAAGCTGCCTGTCGGCCAGGATTCCCGGACGGAGCCCGAAGATGTAGTTGCGAAGGTCACGGATGACGCGGTCGAGCTCGCCGACTGCCACCTCGATTCGGGCGGCCACGTCGGGGGAGCCTACGCCCAGTGCCGTTCCCTGCAGCCCCATCCCCACCGCGAACAAAGACTGGATGATGCCGTCGTGAAGCTCCTTGGCGATGCGTTCGCGCTCGTCCATGAGCTGGAGCCTGCGCTGGTCGCCCTGGGCCCGTCCGTACTCGATGGCGACCGACGCCTGGTCGGCGAACGTCTCGACGAGGCCGGTCGCCTGCCTCGTGAACATTCGCCCACCCTTCTGGTTGGCGACCATCAGCGTCCCGGTCGCCCGGCCGAGCACGCGCAGCGGGACGAAGATCGCCGGACCGACCCGGCCCGCCCGCATCATCGGTGGATAGGCCCGGCGCTCTGCGCTCGCATCGTGAAAGGCGAGCGGTTGGCCGGTGCGCATGACCTCACCCGATATCGACCGGTCGGCGGGCACGCTCTGCCCTGTGAGCAAGGACGCAGTCTCGCCCGCCGCGGCGGCCACGATCAGCTGCCCTGGAGCCTGTGTGGTCGTGACGATGGTCGCCATGTCGGCGTTTGCCAGCTCTCTGGCGCTCTCGGCGATGCGGTCGAGCAGCGAATCGGCGTCGGCACCGCCGAGGATCTCGCTGGTGATGCGGCGCAGGGCATCCAGCCAGCGTTCGCGCAGCCGCATCTCTTCGTAAAGCGAGGCGTTCGCTATCGCCACGCCGGCCTGAGTCGCGAGCACCACGAGCGCTGTCTCGTCTTCGGCGTTGAATTCTTTGGCGTTTCGCTTCTCGGTCAGGTAGATGTTTCCGTAGACCTTGCCCATAGCGATTACGGGTGCGCCGAGGAACGACGTCATCTTTGGATGATGGGGGGGGAACCCTACCGACGCTGGGTGGTCGGCGATGTTGGAGACGAGGACCGGTTGGGGATGGGCGATAAGATGGCCGAGCAGCCCTTTGCCGCGCGGCAAGGCGCCGATCTCTTTCCGCTGGCGCGCTGACAGGCCGGTGGTGAAGAACTCGGTGAGCTGCGCGTCCTCGCCGATGACGCCCAGGGCCCCAAAACGCGCGTCGGTGACCTGGACCGCGAGATCGACGATGCGCTGCAGGACGATCGGGAGCGACAGCTCGGACGCCAGCGCCAGCCCAGCCTCGAGCAACATGTCGCGCGCGTCGGTGCGATGTCTCACGGCGAGGACTTTACCCCGCCCGCGGCCGCACCGTTGGCGCAGTCGGTGGTGGTCGCGGAACCTCCCTTTTCGGATCGATCGACCCCTGCGCATCGGGACCATCGGCCCTATAGCAAGCCAACGCCGGATGGAAAGCTTGCCCCGTGGAACACGAGAAAAGCTTCAAGAGAATCCTTCTGGCGACGGATGGATCACTCCAGGCCGACGCCGCGGTTGATGCCACGATCCGGCTGGCCCGCTTCACCGATGCGGTTGTCCGTGTTCTTCATGTGTGGAACCTCGAGGTTCATCGCCGACGGGGGTTCTGGGACGTGGAGACCCGCCGTGAGGCCAACCGGTTGGTCGACGATTCGGTCAGCCGCTTGATCAACGCCGGGGTCATGGCGGACAAGGAGCTGTACCAGGCCGACGGAGCCCATGTTGCCGCCGCGATTGTGGCGGTCGCCAGGCAGTTCGAGGCCGACCTCGTGGTGATCGGGTCGCGCGGCCTCACGGACTGGCAGTCGATCTTTCGGCACAGCGTCAGCCACCAGGTGCTGGCTGCCCTTGACTGCCCGGTGCTGGTGGTCCGCAGCGGCAAGCACGTCGGGATCGGACAGACCCAGAAGATTCTGCTGGCGGTCGCCGGTGGCGACGATGTAGCCCCGGCTGTCAGGGCGGCAATCTCGGTGTCGCAGTCAGACCAACCAGTGGTGCTCGTGGTTCACGTGGCGCAGGCCATCTTCGGCGCGCAGGGATTCGCCTATGTCGAAAGCGAGGACGAGATCAAGGCCACGTTGGCCGAGGCCATCTCGCAACTGCGTGAGGCGGGAATCGAGGTGGAAAGCATGGTTTTGCATTCAGGCCCGGTTGCAAGCCGTCTCATAGAGGTTGCGACGAGCTGGAATGCGGACCTCATCGTTGTGGGATCCAGCCGCATGGGCGACGTGACCGGCCTGCTGCTTGGATCCGTTTCGCACCAGCTCATGCACGAGAGTGAAGTCCCGGTGCTCATCGCGGAGCGCGTGAAGGGATGAGCTCGCTGCCGCGGCGTCGAACAGTCGCCGACGTGATGACGACCAGCGTTCACATCGCCGGACCGCAGACACCATTCAAGCTGCTTGTGCGCCTGATCGAGGAAAACCGTGTGAGCGCCATTCCCATCGTGGACCACCAGGGCATGCCGATCGGGATCGTCTCCGAGGCGGACCTGCTCCTGAAGGAGCGCCGATCTGAGCTGGAGCACGAGGACCTGGCCCATGTCCGCAAGCGCCGCGAACAGCGCACGAAGGCGGATGCCGTCGTGGCTTCCGAGCTGATGACGTCTCCGCCCATCACCGTGCCCGTCACCGCAACTCTCCCCGAAGCCGCGCGGCTCATGCAAGAGCGGAATGTGCGACGCCTCGTCGTGGTCGACGGCGGCGGCCGGATTGCAGGCATCGTCAGCCGGAGCGACCTTCTCCAGGTATTCCTGCGCACCGACGACGACCTGCGGCGCGAGGTCAAAGACGTACTGATCCCGGCGGTGTTACTGGAGGCCACTGATGGGGTGCACGTCGACGTTCGTTGGAACGTGGTTAGTCTCAGCGGCGAAGTCGATCGCCTCAGCGACGCCCGCATACTCGCTCGGATGACCGGCGATATCGATGGCGTCGTGTCGGTGATCGACCGCCTCACCTACAGGTGGGACGACACGAAAGTTCCCGCCGGGCCCGCCGGGCCCGCCGGGCCTGTAGGGATCGACCGCAGGTTCGCAGGTTTCTAAGCTTCACCTCACGGATCCCAAACCAGACCTCGCGGACAGCAACGTGCAGGGCACTACGCTCTCGGCCGCTGCAAGGCTGCCGGCCGCCGACGTCCTCGCCCGCCTGGCCTCCGATCCCGACGGCCTGAGCGCAGGCGAGGCAGCGCGTCGCCTCCACGCGTTCGGCCCCAACGCCATTCGCAGTCACGACGTCCGTGCGCTGGCGATCCTTGGCCGGCAGCTCAAGAATCCCCTTCTCATCCTGCTTGCGGCGGCCACGCTCATCGCTCTGGCGGTGGGGGAGCACACCGACGCGATCATCATCCTGACGATCGTCGCCTTGAGCGTCGGTCTCGGGTTCTTCAACGAATACCGCTCCGAGCGCGTGGTCGAGGCGCTGCACGCCAGCATCCGGCATCACTCGCTCGTCAAACGTGATGGTGTCGCCGCGCCGGTGGACGTGATCGAGCTGGTGCCCGGCGACATCGTGCTGCTCCGCGCGGGCGACCTCGTACCAGCCGACCTGCGGCTCCTGGAAGCCCGCGAGCTCGAGTTCGATCAGGCAATCCTCACCGGAGAGGCGATGCCGAAGACCAAGACCGCCGACCCCGAAACCGATGCCGATGCCGGCACGCTCGGCCTACGCTGCGCCGCTTATATGGGCACCACCGTTAGAGGCGGTTCAGGGGTTGGAGTGGTCGCGGCGACCGGCTCGGCCACAGAGTTCGGCAAGATCGCGCTGCACCTCGGCGACCGCCAGCCCGACACCGCGTTCCAGCGGGGTCTGCGCAGCTTCTCCCTCCTCCTGGTGCGAGTGACCGCGCTGCTGGCGGGATGCATCTTCGTCATCAACTCCCTGCTCGGCCGGCCGATCCTCGAGTCGGCCCTGTTCTCGTTGGCGATTGCGGTGGGGCTCACGCCACAGCTGCTCCCGGCCATCGTGACGGTCAGCCTTGCTTCCGGCGCACGCAACCTCGCCCGCAACCGCGTGGTAGTGAAAAGGCTCATCAGCATCGAAGACCTCGGAAACATCGAGGTCCTGTTCACAGACAAGACCGGCACGCTCACAGAAGGCAGCATCAGTCTCCGCGAGGCCATGGGTCCTGACGGCAATCACGACGATCAGGTGCTCGAGCTCGGCCGGTTGTGCGCCTCGTCTGCCGCTTCCGACTCGGCCGCATCCGGGAACGCGCTCGACCGTGCCTTGCTTGACGGGGCCCGGCCACCGGAGGGTTTTCAGACGATCGATCAGCTCCCGTTTGATCACGAGCGGCGCCTGATGTCGGCGCTGGTCGAAGATAGCGCCGGCAAGCGGTGGCTGATCACCAAGGGGGCGCCTGAGTCGGTTCTGCAGCGATGCGCCGCGGCCCCACCCGCAGCGAAGGGGGTGCTGGATCGTGAGTTTGCCGCAGGATCGCGCGTGGTCGCGGTCGCGCGGCGACCGTGGGATGGTGCCAACACGTGCACGGCGTCGGATGAGCGAGATCTCGAGCTCCTCGGCTTCCTGAGCTTCGTCGACGCCATCAAGGCTGACGCGGCGGAGTCGATCGATCAGCTCAGGCGTCTCGGAATCGCCGTCAAGATCGTTACCGGCGACAACCCTGTGGTCGCTCAGACGGTCTGCCGAGCTCTCGGACTCGATTTCGGCGAGGTCCTCACCGGCGCAGACCTTGATCGCCTGAACGATCGCGAGCTGATCGATCGCCTGCCGCGCACGGGCATCTTCGCCCGCGTATCGCCAGAGCAGAAGTCGCGGATCATCGCCGCCCAGCGGAGCCTGGACAAGGACGTGGGCTACCTTGGCGACGGAGTCAACGACGCCGTTGCGCTGCGCCTGGCCGACGTGGGCATCTCAGTCGACACGGGGAGCGAGGTAGCCAAGGACGCGGCCGACATTGTGCTTCTCGACAAGGACCTTGGCGTGCTCGCGCGGGGCGTCCTCGAGGGCCGCCGCATCTTCGCCAACACGATGAAGTACGTGCTGATGGGCACCTCGTCGAACTTCGGCAACATGTTCAGCGCCGCCGGCGGATCACTGGTCCTGAACTTCCTGCCCATGACGCCGACGCAGATCCTGCTCAACAACCTGCTCTATGACCTTGGCGAGCTGACGATCCCGACCGACAACGCGGACGTTGAGATGCTCGCGAGGCCGTCGCAGTGGGACATCAGACTCATTCGCCGGTTCATGATTTTGTTCGGACCGATCAGCTCGATCTTCGACTTCGCGACCTTCGGCGTCATGCTTTTCGTCTTCCAGGCGCGGGGCAGCCTGTTCCAGACTGCCTGGTTTCTCGAGTCACTGTGCACGCAGAGCCTTGTGATCTTTGCCATTCGGACGCGGCGCGTGCCGTTCTTCCGAAGCCGCCCAAGCGTTGCCCTTGCCCTCGGCACTGCCGGCTCGGTCGCCGCCGGCGTTCTGTTGCCGTTCACCCCCATCGGGAGGCTGTTCGGATTCACCGCACCACCCACGTCACTGTTGCTGGTTATCGCCTCCATGGTGGTCGTGTACATGGGCCTGGTGGAGGCGGGCAAAGCGTTCTTCTTCGGCAGGCTGCCGGCGCAGCCGCACCGGCCGATCAAAGGCTGGGAGCTGGCGCCGGCGCTGCGCGACATCGAGCGGTTCGCCTCGCGATGGAGCGCAGGCCGGTCGCCTCGGCGGCGAGTCCCGGCGACCCCTCAGACCAGGGTCTGAAGACTCTGGCCTGGGCTCAACCCGCGACCTAGCGTTAGGTCGGAGGTGATTTGAGATGAGCGTGTGGAGAGAGTTGCGTGCATTCGTGCTAACGGCCGTCGGTCTTACCCTCGCGTTTTCTGTGACCCAGGGTTGGGGATGGCCGCTGCTGTCTGATGCCAGGGCCGGCATCATCGTGCTGGGCGTCGCCGGCATAGCCGTCTGCGGGACAAGCAGCTGGGCGGCGGAGAAGTTCTCGTGGACGAATCCGTTCCTGCTCCTGGCGACGGTGGCCGGCATCGTGCTGCTGGGTGCGGGCGTGATCGGCCTGTTCACGAACAGGATGGAGTACCTCGTCGTGGTGATGGTGGCCATAGTGGTGATCTGGCTCGTTGCTACAGTTCGACACCTGGTCGAGGCCACGCCGCGACAGAGGCCGGCGCCGACCTCGTAGGCGAGACAGGGCCGGGTGCGACCGCACCCGGCCCGACCGACAATTAACGCCTTCAGGTGCTGACGCCTTTCAAGAACCCCGGCTACGTCTGGCTTTGGTGGAGCAACACCTTTTCGTCGTCGGGGCGGTGGGCGCTGGTTCTGATCCTGAGCCTGCAAATCCTGCAGACGACCCACTCGTCTTTCTGGGTCGGGCTGGGCCTGTTCCTCACCCAGGGCCCGGTCATCCTCCTGGCCCCCGTCTCGGGCGTCCTGGCCGATCGCTTCGACAGGCGGACGCTGAACGTGATGTCGGCGGCCTTTGCCGGCGTTACCACGGGCCTTTTGGCGTTGACGACGTGGCTCGGTGTCTTGACGCTGCCGCTGGAGCTGGCTCTGAGCCTGGCCTACGGCGTCGCATTCGTTTTCCAGCTGACGCTGCGAAGCACCCTGGTGCCGAGCATCGTGCCGCCGGCTCAGCTCGTAAGCGCGGTTTCACTATTTCAAGTTGGCACACAAGGCGCTCAGTTCCTCGGCCCAGCGCTGGCGACACCGCTGCTGGTGCGTGGCGGTCCTGCTCTCGGCTGGCTCTTCTGCACCGGGCTCTATGTTGCCTCGGCCCTCGCGTCGATACCTGTAGGGTCCGCGCGCGCGCGTACGGCGATCGGGAATCCAACGGGAGTGCTGCAAGAGTCGTTCCGCTACCTCTACGCGCGTCCGCTCGTCTGGACCGCGATCTGGGCCGTCTCACTCCACTGTGCGCTGACCATGGCCTACCAGGGCATGCTGCCGATGTTTGTCACAACGGACCTTCGAGCTCCGGACTCGTCCTACGGCGCCCTCCTCACGTCAATCGGCCTCGGTGCGGCGCTGGGGAGCCTTGGCCTGGCTCGACTGTCCGCTCCTCGATTCCGGCCGGTGCTCTTCGCGACCTCTTTGGTTGGCAGCGGGGTCAGCCTTGCGGTGATGGCCGCGACGTCGTCGGCGACAGTGGCCATCGCCAGCGGCTTCTTCGTCGGCGCCACCCAGGCAGTATTCATGTCGATGGCGCTCGCGCTCATCCAGGGATCGGTGGACGACGAGTTCCGGGGCCGCGCGACCAGCGTCTATCAGATGATCACGATGGCGCCCATGGCGATCTTCGGTTGGGGCATGGGCGGCCTCGCGGACATAACCGAGCCCCGTCCGCTGATGATCGTCAGCGGGATCGGCTTCGTGGTGGTGATGGCGATATTCCTGTTCGCCTCACCCTGGCTCCGCGCGCTGTTTGGCGTGAGAGCCTGGGTCACTGGATCGCAGCCGGTGACAGTACCAGCCCTTACCTGAGGCCAGGGCGACGCAAAGAAAAGCGCCGGGGCCACAGAACCCCGGCGCTGAAACGGACTAACTAAAGCGCGAGAAGAGTCTTACCTCTTCTTGGAGGCCTTCTTCTTGGCTGTCTTCTTAGCAGCCTTCTTCTTTGCGGCCATGGTGAGTTACCTCCTTCGACTTATTCCGGACCCTTGATGCTTTCTGGCGGGGCCCGATGAATTGCTGTGAAAGGCTTGCGGCTCGCATTGGTCTTGCCTCTGTGATGCCGACCATGAGCAACAAACACCTTGCATACGTTGTGATAACCGAATTGCGCCCCTCATGTCAATGGGATTCGCATGATTGGGCGACGCGCGAGAAACACTTCTCGCACTTCTTCGTCGCGAATCACGACGGGCTTGAGTCCTGCATCACGCAGCATTCGCAACCATCGTGCGCGCGGGAACAGACCCAGGATGTGACGATCGTGAGCCACGCGCGCGTTGCCCGTTTTGTTGCGCAGCAGGATCGCGAAGTCGACCTGGTAGGTCGTGTCACTGGGATCGGGGTCGAAGACCCACTGCAGAAACCGCAGTCGCCGACCAGGCGAATCGGTTCCGCCCTGATCAGTGCCCGCAACAAACGTCTCGCGCACGAAATCGGGGACGAACAGCGCGACGCCGCCGGGCCGGCAGTGCTCGTACGCGGTTTGCATGACAGCCCGCAGCTCGCGTTCCGTGGTCATGTGGCAGATGGCGTCATGGACGTAGACCGCGTCGAAGGTTCGGCCGAGGCGAAGAGTGCGAATGTCGCCCCTGACGTGCTTGCACTCCGGGTTGAGCTTGCGGCTCACCTTGAGCATGTGCGGGGACATGTCCACCAGGGTCATCGCGAAATGGGCTTTGAGGTGGAAAGCGCTGTTGCCTCCGCCCGAACCGAGCTCGAGCACCGTGCGCGGCGGGGGCTTGGTCGACTTACGGAGAACCCGGGCGACGTGGGCCGCCTCGAGGCGGTACTCCTTCGGATCCGAGAAGACCGGCCACCATCCGGCGAGCTCGTCGTAGAGCTTCATGCGCCGGATAGCGTGACCTACCGCGCCAAGCGTTCGCCAGATACCGCGGCCACGACGCCCAGAGCTACGTAGGTCCCGGCCGCGACGCGGCCGGCGCGCCTCTGGGCGATCCTGCTCGACAGCAGCGTCCTGGACAGCGCGCCCACGCCGAGCACGTAGGAGCAGTCGACGACCAGCGCGATCGCGATGTAGACAACGCCGAGCACCGCGACCTGTGGCAGCACGGGCATGCCGGGATCCAGGAACTGAGGCAGGAACGCGATCACGAAGACCGCGACCTTGGGGTTCAGGATCTGGGTCAGGAATCCCTGGGCGAAGATCCGTCCGAACGGTGCGGGCTGAGGCGGCTCCACAGCTTCGGAATGGCGCCACCGCTGCACGCCCAGATAAATAAGGTATGCAGCGCCTGCGTACCGCAGGACGGTCAGGGCGTCCGCCGAGGCTGCGAGAAGGGCCGCAAGGCCCGTGGCGGCGGCGGCGATCCAGACCACCTCGCCGCTCTCGATGCCGAACATGGAGGCGAAGCCCGCGCGCCGTCCCTGGCCGAGGGTTCGGGCGGCGACATAGATCACGCCAGGTCCCGGAGACGCTGTCAGCAGGAACGTGGCCAAGGCGAAGAAGGCCAGCGTCGTCAAGTGCGGCATCAGCCAGGCCAAATTACCATTTGACCCGAGTTGTCGAAGACTGTGGAGTCGCGTCCCGCGGGCACACTCATCCCGACCCCGGACATCACTCCGGAGGAGCTCCAGCTGGCCGGGCGCAATCACTCGATGCCGATTGAGGCGCTCCACTACCCGATCACGCCGATCGGCCTGCACTACCTGCTGATCCACTTCGACATCCCAGTCGTCGACGCGCGCACCTGGGAGCTGGCGATCGGAGGCCATGTCGAGCGCCCGCTGCGCCTGAGCCTGGACGAGATCAAATCGCGGCCGCAGACAACCATCGCGGTCACGCTCGAATGCGCCGGCAACGGCCGCGCCCGTCTCTCGCCGCGGCCGATGAGCCAGCCCTGGCTTAGCGAGGCTGTGGGCACGGCCGAATGGACCGGTACACCCTTGGGACCCATCCTCGCGGAGGCCGGCCTGCGCGAGAGCGCTCGCGAGGTCGTGTTCACCGGCCTCGACCGCGGCGTGCAGGGCGGTATCGACCAGCTCTACGAACGCAGCCTTCCGCTGGCCGAGGTGCGGCGTCCTGAGGTGATGCTGGTGCATGCGATCAACGGCCAGCCGCTGCCGCCACAGCATGGATTTCCTGTGCGCCTGATCGTGCCCGGTTGGTATGGCATGACGCATGTGAAGTGGCTTCGCTCGATAACCGTCATCGACGCGCCATTCGAGGGCTACCAGCAAGCGCGCGCCTACCACCATCGGATGAGCGAACTAGGCGCCGGCGAGCCGGTAACGCGGATGCTGCCACGCGCGCTCATGGTTCCGCCGGGCGTCCCCGACTTCATGTCGCGCACGCGTTTTGTGACCCCGGAGACTCACACCATCGAGGGTCGCGCCTGGTCCGGGCTCGGAACGGTGACGCGCGTCGAGTTCAGCGACGACGGCGGCCGCACGTGGGCCGAGGCCGAGGTCGGGGCAGCTTTGTCGCCGTTTGCCTGGCGCGGATGGCGACACGATTGGAAAGCTGAACCCGGTGAGCACGAGCTGTGCGTGCGCGCCACCGACTCCAATGGCAACGTTCAGCCCGACGCCCAGAGCTGGAACCTCGAGGGAGTCCAGAACAACGCGATCCAGCGGGTGCATGTGGTCGCGAACGCGGTCGAAGAGGTTCAGGCTCCCGCGGACGAGCTTCGCTCATGAGCGCCTTGACAGAGCTTCCGCCAGGCCTTCCCGTGCCGGAAGACGACGGAGCGGCCGACCACCTTCGGGGCATGCGCATGCCACGTGTCTCGCTGCGCTCGACTGGCGGACGCGACGTGGACGTGGCTGAGCTCGGGGAACAAAGAACGGTGCTGTACCTCTATCCGCGGACGGGACGGCCAGACCGCCCTGTGCCGGCCGAGTGGGATGCCATTCCTGGAGCGCGAGGCTGCACTCCGGAGTCCTGTGGCTTTCGCGACCACTTCGCCGAGATCTCCGCGTTGGGAGCCGGCTTGTTCGGGGTCAGCACTCAGGACACCGACTACCAGCGTGAGGCTGCCGAGCGCCTGCACCTGCCGTTCGAGCTCCTAAGCGATTCAGAGTTCGCACTGACTGACGTGCTGCGCCTGCCCACGTTCGATTTCGAGGGTGAGCGCCTTCTCAAGCGCCTCACTCTGGTCGTTCAGGCGGGCCGGATTGAGCACGTCTTCTATCCGGTCTTTCCGCCGGACAGGCACGCCGAAGAGGTCCTCGTCTGGCTGAGCACTTCACCCTAGTTCCGCCGTGCGGACGAAGCGAGCCATAACGCTGGTTGGCTGCCACGCCGGAGGCGAGACCGGCAACGTCGTCGTCGGTGGCGTGCCGCCGCCGCCGGGCGCGACCGTGTTCGAACAGATGCAGGCCCTCGCTCGCGACGATTCTCTGCGCAAGCTGTTGCTGCGCGAGCCGCGCGGCAGCGTTGCTGTCCACGCCAACCTCGTCGTGCCGTCGCATCGACCCGACTGCGATGCCGGCTTCATCATCATGGAGCCGACCGAGTACCCGCCGATGTCGGGGTCGAACACGATCTGCGTGGCGACGGTTCTCCTCGAGACCGGGATGGTAGCCATGCGCGAGCCCGAGACGACGCTGCGGCTCGAGGCGCCGGCCGGCGTCATCGAGGTTCGCGCGAGATGCGTAGAAGGCCGCTGCGAAAGCGTCGAGCTGACGAACGTCACATGCTTCGCCGACCAGCTGGACGCCTCGCTCGAGGTCGCTGGCCTCGGGTCCATCAAGGTGGACGTTGCTTTCGGGGGGATGTATTACGCGATCGCCGACGCTCAGGCGCTCGGTTTCGAGCTGGTTCCGTCCGAGGCTCGTGACCTATCTGATGGCGGCGAGCTCATCCGCCAGGCCGCGCGCGAGCAGCTGTCATGCACGCATCCGGAGAACCGCGAGATCAGCGGAGTGAGCGTGGTGCAGATCGCGGAGCCATGGCGCGGCGTGGACGCGGTTACCAAGAACGCTGTTGTCGTCGCGCCTGGAAGGCTGGACCGCTCGGCGACAGGCACCGGCCTGTCCGCGCGCATGGCGGTGCTTCACGCCAGGGGCCAAATGCGGGCCGGCGACAGGATGACCCACGCCTCCGTGCTCGGATCCACGTTCGACGGCCGGATCGTGCGGGAGACGACGATCGACGGCCGGCCCGCGATTGTTCCGGCCATCCGCGGGAGCGCGTGGATCACCGGCATCACCCAGGTTTTCGTCGAACCGACGGACCCGTTCCCGGAGGGATACGTGCTGCCGGACACCTGGCCCGGCGGTCGGTGGGAGCAGGACTAAGCGGCGATGCCGAAGGTCGCTCCGCCTGGTATCAGCATCGGCCCCGACGGCGTCGCGCGCTGCTGGTGGGGGGATTCTGATGACATGCGCCGCTACCACGACACGGAGTGGGGGCGCCCGGTCGCCGATGACCGCCGGCTGTTCGAGAAACTCTCGCTCGAGGGCTTCATGTCCGGGCTGAGCTGGCTCACGATCCTGCGCAAGCGAGAGAACTTCCGTGCGGCGTTCCGCGGCTTTGATCCCTCCGCCATCGCGCGCTTCACGACCCGCGATGTCGCGCGGTTGATGGGCGACGAGGGCATCGTCCGCAACCGGGCCAAGATCGAAGCGACCATCAACAACTCCAGGCGTCTGGGCGACCTGGTCGCCGAGTTCGGCTCATTCGCAGCCTACGCGTGGAGGTTCGAGCCGAAGCCTCGCAGCAAGCTGCTCGACCAGGAAGCGCTCATGGCGCTGGGCGCGTCTCCGGAGGCTGTCGCGATGAGCAAGGACCTGCGCAAACGCGGTTGGGGCTTTGTCGGGCCGACCACTGTCTACTCGTTCATGCAGGCGATGGGGCTGGTCAACGACCACCTTCGCGGATGCGCCGCGGGAGTCGAGGTGGAACGCTTGCGCCGGGCGTTCGCGCGTCCGAAATAGACCCTGACCTGCCTACACAGGCAGGGTTTCGAACACGGTGACCTGGCGTCCGTGCTGAAGCAGCGGGCACTTCTTCGCCAGCTCGATCGCGGCGTCCATCGAGTCCGCCTGGACCATGTTGAAGCCCGTCGCGTTGGGGCCGATGGCGGCTCCGACCCCATCAGCGGACACGGTGCGGGCGCCGGTGAAGGGCGCGCCGGGATCCATCAGGGCTGAGCCAAGCGACCGGTACCAATCGGCCATCAAGGCCATGCCAATGGATCGCTCCTCCTCGCTGTCGGCCGACGGACCGTAGACGACGAAGAGGTACTTCTTCATCGCTGTTATTGTCCCGCTCCTGCAAATGGCCTCGCGTCGAAGTAGGCGCGGAGCTGGGTGATCTTGCCGGACCGGACGGTGTACCGCTCCGCCACGGGCGCCTTGGCGATCGGCGTATCCAGGACGTAGAACACCGCCACCTCGTCGCCCTCAGCGATGGTCGCCTGGTGCTCGACGCCTCGGACCATCCCGTGCAGGCGCGTGATCGCCGTCACATAGTCATCCGCGCGGTTGAACTTGTCGATCGGCCCCTCAAAGTGCAGGTCGTCGGCGAGCAGCCGGCGAGCGGCCGCGAAGTCCTTTGCCCCCAGGGCCTTGTTGTAACGGTCGACGACATCTTTCGCATCTGTGGTCTGTGCCATGGCTGCCAAGCTAGGCGCGCCTCAATCTCCACAACACGTCCGCCGCGCCGGAAGACTAAGCCCTCCCGCCAACCAGGCGTCTGGGCGAAATCACTCAGCGGAACGGCTAAGTGCGGGGTCATTGATCCGCGCCTAAGATCACCACGCCGTGCAGGAGCACAAGCAGCCCCGTCCGCCCAAGCAGCTTTCGGGATACCTGGATGCCATGGCACGCGTGATGTTCCAGACCGGGATCAGCTGGCGCGTGGTCGAGGCCAAATGGCCGGGAATCCGAGAGGCGTTCCACGACTTCGATCCGGAGCGGGTCGCCAGGCTGAAGCCGAAGGACATCGACCGCCTCATGGGCGACACGCGCGTCATTCGCAACCGCAAGAAGCTCGAGGCGATCTCGTCCAACGCCGGCCACTTGATCGAGCTCGACGCGAGGCACAAAGGATTTGCGAAGTACCTCGACTCCCTCGGCGATTTCGATGCCACCAAGAAGGCGCTGCACAAGGAGTTCGCGTACATGGGCGACGCGGGCACATGGTTCTTCCTCTGGATGGTCGGTCGAAAGGTGCCGGAACACGAGCACATGTGATGAGGCGTCTGGGAGGGGAGTTTCCAGAACCCGACGGACTGAGCGAGCTGCTGCTCCGACTGACCGTCAGCAGCACCGTCTTCTGTTTTTTCATGAGCTCGCCGTGGGGATTCAAAGTTTCGGCGCGGTCGGTGCCGGCCTTCCACATCCTCACGGCAGGCGGCGGCTGGCTGGAGGTTGAAGGTCAGCCGCAGCCCATCCGTCTTTCCGCCGGCGACCTCATCATCCTTCCCCGCGGCGAGGGCCACATGGTGCGCGACTCACCGCGGTCCTCCTCATCGCTCCCCACGCTCGAGCGCATACTCGCCGATACGCCCCCGGTCAACGGCCAGCTGAGCCTCGGCGGCGGCGGCCACCGAAGCGAGCTTCTGTGCGGCGGATTCGCCATCGACCCCATCGCGGGCCGGCAGCTGCTCGACGCGCTCCCGCTGGTCGTCCATCTGCGTCGCAGCGAGGGCCTGGCTCCTGAGTGGCTGGTCGGGCTTATACGCATGATCGCGACGGAGATGGCCTCGAGTGGTCCGGGCTCGGAAGCGGTGGTCACGCGGCTGACCGACGCGCTCCTGGCCCAGGCGCTGCGTCAGTGCCTGGTCGACGTCGACCGATCACTAGACCAGGCGGCCGCGTTCACCGACCCGCAGATCGCTCGCGCGCTGCGGCTCATGCGCGACAAGCCCGACCATGCCTGGAGCGTGCCCAAGCTCGCCGCGGCCGTGACCATGTCACGCTCCGCGTTCGCCGAGCGATTCCGCGCGGCGATGGGGGAGACGCCGATGCAGCACCTCACCCGGTACCGGATGGCGCGCGCGGCCGAATACCTGCGGTCGAGCAACGTCGGCATTCGCGAGATCGCCCGGCTCACCGGCTACGAATCCGAGGTCTCGGTCTCGAAGGCGTTCCGGCGTCAGTTCGGCGTCGCGCCCGGCGCCTACCGCAAGTCGAAACCAGAAGCAAGCGGCGGCCCGGTAAGCTGACGCTTCGTCCGATGAGGTCGTTGCCCTACCTCCACCTCGACGTCTTCACGGAACGACCGCTGGAGGGAAACCAGCTGGCGCGGTTCACGGACGGCGTTGGTTTGGACGCCACGGTGATGCAGCAGATCGCGCGCGAGATGGCGTTCCCAGAGTCCACCTTCTTGCTGCCGAAAGAGGATCCGTCGACCGACGTGCGCATGCGCATCTTCACTCCATCTCGCGAGCTGCCGATGGCGGGCCACCCGACTGTCGGTTCGACGTTTGCGCTGGCGCATACAGGAGTCATCAAGCCCGGTCAGGAACGCTTCGTGTTTGGACTCGGCGTCGGCCCGACTCGTGTGGACCTGGACTGGACGGGCGGCCGGCTCGCGTTCGCGTGGATGTATCAGCAGCGCCCGACCTTCGGCGATCCCATCGGCGACGTCGGAGGCCTGGCCAGCGCGCTCGGCCTCGACCCGAGCTCGATGCTTTCCGGCCTGCCCGTGCAGGTGGTTTCCTGCGGCCTGCCATTCCTGATGGTCCCGATCGCCACCGCGCGCGCCGTCGACTCCATTGAGGTCGATGCGGCGAAGCTGAAGGCGGTCGAGCACGAGCAGGGCCTGGACGGCGTCGGGTTCTTCGTGTTCTCGCCCTCAGTCGCGGATGGGAGCGCGACCGCGCACAGCCGCATGTTCGCACCCGACTTCGGGGTGCTCGAGGACCCTGCGACCGGCGCCGCCAGCGGGCCGCTGGGCTGCTATCTCGTGCACCACGGCGTCGTGCCGGTGACGCTGGCGGGGAAGATCGTCAGCAACCAGGGTGTGCGCATGGGACGCCCCAGCCAGATCCACATTGCGATCGGCCTGGAGGGCAAGGAGATAGTCGAGGTCAAGGTCGGCGGCGAGGCGGTCGTCCTGGGGGAGGGGACGCTCCACATCGGCTAGCGCGCTACGGGTGCGAGGGGTTGGGCGGCGCGTTCTCGAGCACAAACATGAGGTCGTCGGGGTAGCAGAAGTACCACTCCTCGTCCGGCTCGTAGGAGCGGATGATCGGGTGGTGGGTGGTTCGGTTGTGGCCGGTGGCGTGCTTGCCGGGAGAGTTGTCGCAGCAGCCGACGTGGCCGCAGTCCTGGCACCAGCGAAGGTGCACCCAGTCGTGCCTGCCGGCGGCGACGCATTCGACGCAGCCGGGACCCGACGGCCTTACGTCCTTGATCTGGCCGATGTGCTTGCACGACCTGCCCATCGGACCAGATTCTGAAGCCCGCGGCGTCCCTCGCGCGCGCGTCTCTATCTATGTGGCGTGGTCGCCGCCATCTCCCCCTTCCACGGCGGGTCGGCGCCGGGTCGCGAGCAGGTGATCGCGGCCGCCAGGCAGGCGTAGTCCAGGGCGGCCTTGAGGTCGGCCTGCCCGAGGCGAAGGTCCGCTGTGAGGGCGCCGTGGTCGTGCAGCCAGGCGAGCAGCGCGGCGCCGAACGCGTCACCCGCACCAATGGTGTCCACCACTTCCACCGGCACCGCATCGACACTGATCTGAAGGTCGCGCTGCGCGCCGAACGCGCCACGCGGCCCCAAGGTGACCACGACCAGGCGCGCGCCGGCGTCGAGCAGCCGCTCCGCCGCAGACTGATAGCTCCCGTCCGGGTAAAGCCAGGCCAGGTCTGCCTCGCTGCCCTTGACGATCGTGCTTTGCGCGATCACCTCTTGCAGGCGAGCTCGATATTCGTCATCAGGGATCAGGCCGAGCCGGATGTTGGGGTCGAGCATCACGAGCCGTCCGTCATGCTCGCGATGCACGAGATCGGTCAACGTCGACGCCATCGGCTCGAGCACCATCCCGAGCGTGCCGACGTGGAGCGCGGCCACGTCGGGGGCCAGCCGGGCCGGAACCATCTCGGGAGTGAGGTTCGGCGCCGACGTGCCATCGACCAGGAACTGGTACTCGGCCAGGCCCACGCTGTCCACGTCCGCCAGGGCAATCGTGGTCTTTTCATGACCGATGGTCGCCAGCTCGAGGCTCGCGCCGTCTGAAACCAGCAGCTGGGCCAGCTCCCGCCCGAACTCGTCGTCGGAGAGATGGCCGAGAAACGCGGTCGGGACTCCGAGTCGCGCCAGCGCCCGGGCCGTGTTGAATGGACCGCCGCCCGGGGTGGCACGCTGAGTGCCGTCGCCGTTGTTGATGACATCGATCAGCGCCTCGCCGCAGACGACGATCACGGCCGTATCTCCCCCGAGCCGCGCGTTATCAGTCGCGTCTCCACGATGTGGTGCTGCGAGCCCGATCGATCTCCGTCCAGGCGCTTGAACAGGGTCTCGGCCGCCGTCCGGCCGATCGCCGCCGGGTCCTGGGCGATGACGGTGATCCCCGGCTCGACCAGGTCCGCCAGCAGGATGTCGTCGAAACCGATCAGGGCGATCGTCTTGTGCAGGTCCATGCGCCTGAGCACTCGGAACGCGCCGATGGTGATGAGGTTCTGCGCCGTGAACAGCGCGGTCGGCGGCCTCCGCCCCTTCAGCAGCTCAGTGACTGCGCGCTCTGCGCTGTCCAAGCCATGGAGGTCAAAGCGCACGAGGCGCTCGTCGAGCTTGATGCCCTGCTCGGCGAGCTCGTCCACATAACCCTTGTGCCGTTCGGCGGCGGTCGCGATCGTGTGCAGGTCGCCGAGGAACGCGATTCGCCTGTGGCCGTGTGAGACGAGGTGCTTGACTCCGCGCCTGGCCCCTGCCAAGTTGTCGGCGAGGACCGTGTCGGCGTCGAAGAAGGCCGGTGGCCGGTCGACAAAGACGATCGCCGTCCCTGCCTTGCGCTCGGTCATCAGGTAGCCGTGATCGTGGCCCGCGGGCTGAATGATCAGGCCGTCCACGCGCCTCGAGGCGAACGCCGACACGAGCCTCCGTTCGCGGTCAGCGTTCTCGTCCGAGCTGCCGGCCAGCACCAGCACTCCGCGCTGCACCGCGACGTCCTCTATGGATCGATGCAGGGTGGACGCGAAAGGGTTAGCCACGTCCTCGAGGACGACGCCGATGGTGGCGCTCCGTCCATCCGATCTCCGCAGACTGCTGGCGGTGAGGTTGTGCCGGTAGTCGAGCCGTTCGGTGGCCGCAGCAACGCGTTTGACAAGCCGGGGGGAGACGCCTGGCTCCCCGTTGACCACGCGCGAGACGGTCTTGATGCTGACGTTCGCCAGGGCTGCGACATCGCGCATGGTCGACCTGGATCGACCAACAGAATCAGCTGTCAACGTTGACGATCTGCGGGCCTCCGATGACTGGCCGGCGGCAAGCGGCTAATTCTCCTATTGCAGTCTAACCCGATCTGTGCTATACACGACAACGTTGTCTTTTGACAACGTTGTCACAGTGCCGGGGGAAGTGCAGCGACCATTTGAGAGAGAGGTGAACCTGCATGAGGGATCGGGAACTTCGACCACGTAGGCGAATTGTCGCAACCACCGTCATCGGTCTGCTCATCGCACTTGTCGCCACCGCCTGTGGCGCGGGTGGCGGGGGAAACAGCAACTCCAAGACGATCACCCTAGCCGCTGTCGACAACCCGCAGATGGCGGACCTCAAGAAGCTCGTGGGCGACTTCCAGAGCGCCCACTCGGACATCACGGTCAAGATCGTGACCCTGCCCGAGGACCAGCTTCGCCAGCAAGTCACTCAGGACGTCGCAACGAACAGCGGGCGCTATGACCTCTTCACCATTGGCACCTACGAAGTGCCGCTCTGGGCGAAGAAGGGCTGGATCGAGAACCTGAGCGCGTACATCGCGAAGGACTCGTCGTACGACGAGAGCGACATCATCCCCGGCATTCACAAGGCGCTGAGCTACAACGGCAGCCTGTACGCGGTGCCGTTCTATGGCGAGTCGTCGATGCTGATGTACCGCAAGGACAT